>Ga0315314_1000948_pt1 | contig 28073 bp, 32 predicted proteins | sample TDP9_MG_FD_203631 | JGI IMG/M metagenome (GOLD analysis project Ga0315314, IMG submission 203631) | Freshwater sediment microbial communities from Lake Towuti, South Sulawesi, Indonesia - TDP9 | ecosystem: Environmental > Aquatic > Freshwater > Lake > Sediment | place: Indonesia: South Sulawesi... | reverse complement strand
TACTGGATTGGTACCATTTATACTTAATCAGCCCGTCAACTTAGAAAAACCCGGCTTCTGAGCCAGCCCAAAAAACTTTATAGGTTTTCCTAGTAACATAGTTTAGTAGTTACGGTCGCAGTGTCCTGAATGGTGAAGGGTTGATTATTGGATGGGTGTTGACTTAGGAGACCTGGTGCCCAAAACAACCGTGGATTTGAGGAATCTCGGCGGAAAGAAGGTGGCCATCGACGCTTACAATGCCCTATACCAGTTTCTTGCAATCATAAGGCAACCTGATGGCACACTTCTCAAAGACCACACTGGAAGAATAACGAGTCATCTGAGCGGGCTTTTCTACAGAACATGCAACCTGCTAGAGTTAGGGATCAAGGTCATCTACGTCTTCGACGGAGTCCCGCCAACACTCAAAGAGGCGGAGATCAAAAGAAGGTCAAAGGTCAAAGAAGAAGCGTCGGTAAAATATGAAAAGGCCCTGAGCGAAGGTAAGACCGAAGAAGCTCGGATGTACGCTCAGATGACATCCCGCCTAAAAGACTACATGGCTGACGACTCAAAACGGCTACTAGACTGTATGGGCGTTCCTTGGGTTCAGGCACCGTCAGAAGGCGAGGCTCAAGCAGCACACATCGTCAGAAAAGGTGAAGCAGACTATTGTGCCAGCCAAGACTTTGACAGCTTGTTGTTTGGGGCACCATTCTTGCTGAGAAACCTGACGATCTCCGGTAGAAGAAAGCTGCCCAGGAAAAAGGTCTATGTCGAGGTTATCCCAGAAATCGTTGAACTGCGCAAAGTTCTAGCCGAATTGGGCATCACGCATGAACAGCTAATAGACATCGGGATAGCAATAGGCACGGACTTCAACCCTGACGGCGTGAAGGGGATAGGACCCAAAACAGCGCTTAAGTTGATCAAAGCCCATGGGAACGTCGAAAAGGCTCTTCCCGCATTGAAGGGAGCCGAGTTCCCAGTTCACCCGAGAGAGATAAGAGAAATCTTTCTTCACCCCAAGGTTACGGACAGCTACAGAATCGAGTGGCACGAACCCGACGTCGAAGGCGTCATGGGCTTTCTCTGCGGCGAGAGAGACTTCTCCGAAGACCGTGTGCGAAAAGCCCTTGAAAAGACAATCGAAAGTTTGAAGAGAGCAAAGGAGAAAACTACGTTAGAAGCCTGGTTCTAGCGAACAGAATCGGCAAGCAGAGTATGGAAGGCTCTCTCTTGGGCAAATCACCGCCAATGCTGACAAAAACCTAAGAAGATATCTCTTGCTGCCGGCTCTTGCCAAAACTTATTAGTCAAACGTGGACTATTAGATAGGGCACTAATCGGCTTAAGTCTTCGGTAGAGAAATAGGATATCGGCAAGAAGGCCTAGGCTATGGCTGATCTTCGCGAGAATGAACGAAAGACATTGCAGGCGCTCAAGCATGCTGGAGGACGCACGGCTATTCCTGATATTGTCGAGGCAACGGGTCTGGCTCACGCTGCGGTCATGCGTGCCGCCCTCTCGCTCGAGACAAGAAACCTAGCAAAGGTTCTTGAGAAGAAGTCTGAGAAGGTCTCGCTCAGCGAGGAGGGAAGAAGGTATGCCGACAAAGGGCTCCCTGAGAGACATCTGGTTAATGCGCTCAAAAGTATGGGCAGTGAGGGGTCTGTCGGAGCGGCTCTTGAAGCTGCCTCCCTGGAGAAGAGCCTTTCAGTGATCGCTCTGGGGTGGCTGAGCCGCAAGGGATGGGCGAAGATAGGCAAGAAGGATCAGAGGGTAACCTTGCTGAAGGACCCGCCTGAGGGAGCAGACGAGAAGCTCTTAGCACTGCTGAAGGAGAAAGGAACCGTAACCATCAGCGATCTGGAGAAGGGGCTTCGGGAAACCGTTTATATCCTTAAAAGAAGAAACCTCGTCGAGATACAAGAGGAGACTTCAAGGGAACTACGGCTGACAGAAGAGGGATGGAAACTAGCAAAGAAGGGCGCGGAGGTCCGTGAGGAAATCAGCCAGCTGACACCGGCACTTATCGCGACGGGCAAGTGGCGCGAAGTCAACCTTATGAAGTACGATATCAAAGCACCTGTGGCCCATGTCTGGCTGGGCAAGAAGCATCCTTATCTGAGGTTTTTGGACGAGTTGAAGAGGAAGCTTGTCGCCCTCGGCTTCAGGGAGATGGTTGGACCGGCAGTTGAGCTTAGCTTCTTCAACTGTGACGGGCTGTATATGCCTCAAGACCATCCGGCGAGAGATATACACGATATGTACTTCGTGAAAGAACCCGAGTATGGCAGCCTAGACCGTTACAGCCAGTTCTTGGAAAACGTAAGAAAGACACATGAAAACGGCTGGAAGACAGGTTCGAAAGGCTGGAGCTACGCTTTTTCCATGCTTGAGGCTGCCCGCTTGATGCTTCGAAGCCAGACAACCTCGGTCAGCGCAAGAACGCTGATAAGCAGCGAGCTAGAGATTCCGGGGAAATACTTCTCTATTGCCCGCTGTTACCGTCCCGACGTGGTTGATAAGACTCATCTTACAGAATTCAACCAGGTAGAAGGCATAGTTCTAGGCGAAGACTTGACGCTACGAGACCTTCTGGGCGTTTTGGAAAGGTTCGCTGTAGATGTCGCAGGCGCGGACAGGGTAAAGTATAGGCCGGACTATTTTCCCTTCACCGAGCCAAGTGTCGAGCTGGTAGCTTACAAGGAAGGCTATGGGTGGCTGGAATTCGGTGGGTCAGGAATCTTTCGCCCTGAAGTAACCTTGCCGCTGGGCATTAGAGTCCCAGTATTGGCCTGGGGCCTAGGTGTCGATCGATTGTTCATGATGAAAGCAGGAATCGACGACATTCGATACCTTTTCGGCCATGACCTAGAATGGATGAGGCGCATGGAGTTGGTCTAGATGCCGACGGTTGAGGTTGAACTTGAGGACCTTGAGTCTCTGCTAGGCATGGAACTGCCCAGGGACGAGGGAGAACTCAGCGACATCTTTGCCTACTTGAAAGGGGAGGTCTCGCACCTTGACGACCGAGAGGTCCACATCGAATTGAAGGACAGCAACCGCGCCGACATATGGGGCGTGGAAGGACTTGCGCGGGCTCTGCGCGGAATCCTTAACCTGGAAAAGGGACTGAAAGACTACCACATCGCTGGCAGGTCCAGCGTCAAGGTACATGTGAATCCAAGGCTCAAAGGCATACGCCCATTCATTGGATGCGCAGTCGTGAAGGGCGTCAAGCTTACAGATGCCGCGATCCGTCAGGCGATGCGGTTTCAGGACAAACTGGACCAAACGTATGGGAGGAACCGACGGAAAACATCAATAGGCTTATACGACTTCAGCCTGATTGCTCCGCCTCTCCGTTACAGTGTGGCAAAGCCGAAGGAAGTCAGCTTCGTCCCACTTGAGTTTGAGGAGGAAATGACGCTTGAGGAGATCCTAGAGAGGCATCCGAAAGGGGTAGAGTACGGTGGCATCGTCCGCAGCTATCCTGTCTGGCCAATATTGATGGATTCTGAGGGCAAGGTGCTCTCATTTCCGCCGATCATCAACTCGAAAGATCTAGGAAGAGTCACGGAGCAAACCGCAGATGTTCTTATCGAAGTCACGGGAACAGCTTGCGAGACCGTGCTTGACACGTTGACAAATATCACTCTCGCAGTAGCCGATCGAGGAGGAAACATCTACTCAGCAGAAATCAATTATCCATACAAGAACCTGCAGGAGGCAGTGACTCCCGAGTTAGAGGTTGAAACACTGAAGATAGACCTTGGCTACGCCCGGAAGATCCTCGGCATGGACCTAAAACCGTCAGAGATTGAAGATCTTCTTGAGAGAGCCCGTTACGGAGTAGCCAGAGCAACGAAGTCCCATATAACTGTGAAAGTGCCTTGCTATCGCGTGGACATTCTACACCCGATCGACGTAATCGAAGACATAGCTATAGCCTATGACTACAACAAGATTCAGCCAAGATGGCCGCAGCTGCTGACCTTTGGCGGTTTGTCTCCGGAGACTGAGTTCCGCGATATTGTTCGAGAAATCGCCCTCGGCTTAGGATACCAAGAGATACTGTCTTACACTATGACCAATCCTGAAGCCTTGTTTGCCAAGATGAATCTTGAACCCCAAAGGGTTGTTGATGTAGCTAACCCAAAGCTTGTTTCGATGACTTGCTTGAGGAATTGGCTGCTTCCCAGCCTTATGGAGTTCCTGAGCCACAATGCGCATGTAGAGCATCCTCAGAGAATCTTCGAGGTAGGGTACTGTGCCGCACACGATGAGGAGGAAGAGACTAGGACAAAAGAACACGAGGTACTTGCCTGCGTAACAACACATTCAAACGCGAATTTCACAGAGGCCAAATCTACACTGGACGCCTTCTTGGCCAACCTCGGAATACAGTACGATCTGGAGGAGGCGAGTCATGGAAGCTTCATCGAAGGAAGAACAGGCAGAATCCTTGTCGGAAACAAAGGTACAGGTCTCATAGGAGAAATCCATCCCCAAGTACTCCGAAACTGGAACCTCGAAAACCCGGCAGCCGGCTTCGAGGTGAACCTCGATAGACTGAGAAGCTACCTGACGGCAAAGCGGGTCGCCGAAGCGCTTTGACCCTCGAAGCATGACCCCGAGACGCCAGAAAAGCAGCATGTTTGAGAAGAGAAACGTTTATCTGATTTTCCATCGTTCTTTCAAGCAGCGATGATATGAGCTTTTGGAATCCTGCCGTAACCCCGAAAAGGGGCCCGCCTAGACGGACTCGACTGAGGTGGGCGATGCTTTACCCATCTATGAAGAAGGGTTTACCCAGATGCGGGACACGGCGGGCGTGGACGCCAGAAAATCCGCGTGAGAGAGAGCTTAGCTGAGAAGAGCGGACCCGCTCGGCTATGATGCTGAGTGTTAGTTGCGCGGAACACAGTGGCGTCCACGATACAACTTTTTGAGCCTAGGGAACAGTAAGAAAGATCACCCTAGCAGAGATTCCGCTGATCGTCAGATCACGTGCAACCAAAGTTGAAGCGAAAGGTGACTCGCCTTACTACGCTCCGGCCTTTTCCTCTTTCTTGTAGAACCCTGTCCACTTGAGCTTGCGTGGATCGCGGCCGAGCCTCAAAGCGTTTTTCCTGCATTTGCTTGAACAGAACCAGAGGGTTGATCCGTCGTTCCGGATGTACATCATCCCTGTTCCGGGAGGAAACTCGTGTCCACAGAAGGTGCAGCGTTTGGGTTTGGGCATCTTTGTTCTATCTCCCTCATCCAATCATTGTCTCAGGTGGATGCTTGAAGGCTCAGTGCTGCCCTGTCACCTTATTCTTCTCGCTTCCCTCTCAGTCTCCCTCAGCAAGAGTACATCGTCCAGACGAACAGGTCCCTTAACATTCCTAGTGATTATGCGTCCCTTATCAGGACCTTCGAGGACTCGGACTCTAACCACTCTGACTTCACCCGTCGCGCCAGTTCTCCCCACTATCTGGATGACCTGCGCCGGAGTCAGAGCCTCTCGGCCTTCCTTCTGGCTCATGCGCCAGATCCTTCCTTGAGCTTCTGAACGCGGGTTATTATCTCTCTAACCAGGTCTGAGGCTTCACCAGTTTCGACTATGCATGCTGCAGCAGATTGGACATCTATCCCTACCGCTGTACCCAGTTTTGCCTTGCTAGGAACAAAAACGTATGGGATCTTCCTTTCCTCGCAGAGGATCGGCAGATGAGCGACCACTTCAGGGGGGTCAACATCCTCCGATATGACAACAAGCTTCGCCTGCCCTCTCTCTACGGCTTTTGTTGTCTCGTTGGTACCCTTCCTTATGTTGCCAGTCCGCGTTGCTATCTGTAACGCGTCGTAGGTAGCGTTGGCAACCTCGGTCGGAACCCCAAACTTAGCATAAAAAGGCTTCGACATTGCCACTCACCAAAACTTCATCAACACATGTCTCAGTTCGTATTTAACCCCTAACTAAAAAAGCACACCTCTATATATGTTACGGTGAATCTCCCAGCTTTGTTGGAGTCTTTCTCACACTCTCCCAAACACTGTCGCCCTAGTCGTTTATACACCTGGATTATCGAGATTCTGCCCGGTTCATTGTCTTCCTGAATGATGACGAGCGAGAAGAGACTGGGAAGTGGGCAGTGCGAGACTTTGACGCATCTAGAACGCCCTTAGTGCCAGCTGGCTGTCCACTTCCGATAGAGAGGTAACGTCATTCAAGCTCTGCCAAAGGACGTTTCAACCGTCGCTAATGGTTCAGAGAAAGAGAGACGCTGTGAAAGGTATTCCTAGAAGCTAGACTGTTTCCACTTTTTTTACTTCGGGAATCTTGGACTTAAGGTACCGTTCGACTCCCCATTGCAGGGTCATCTGGGACATTGGGCATCCAACGCAGGCACCCTTCAGCCTGACCTTGACGACTCCTTCGCGGTCAACGTCTACTAGCTCTATGTCTCCGCCGTCTGCCCTCAGGTGGGGCTGAATTTCTTTAATGGCTTTCTCAACTTCGGCTTTCATTCTCGAAAGCTCCTCATAACTGTGTTATGAGAACCCTTCCCCGAATATAAACCTTCTCCAAAGGCGAATCCGGATCCGAACCAGTGAAGAACAACCCTGGAAAGCAATAACACGGAAACTGCCTATCTGTGTGCGAAGAACACTACCACTTTGCGGGCGACTCTGTCGACTCGGACGAACCCGAAACGTTCAAATTGGACCACCTGATCAGCAGATGCCCTTCGAAAAGTCTCCTCAACCAAGCCCTCCACTACTGACCCGTCAGGCATAACGACCTCACATGGGAGACCCTCTTCGCCGGGTAGCCAATGGATCAACGGGGCATTCACCCTTCTTGCCTCTTCGTAGGGTTCGCTGTGGAATATTGCCGAAATCCTCGTTTTCTCTAGGGCCTTGATCTGCATGTTGAAGAGTTCCATCAGCCGTATCAAAGCGCCCTTACTAAATAGAGCTGCATCTCTGCTCGAGACAACGAGGTTAGCTTCGTCTTTCTTCGATTTCACTTCCAGAATGCGGGTCCCCCGTTCAGGATGATCAGGGTGCATCGGTATTTTCGCCGTATAGTCTTTTCGAACTCCTTTCACTATAAGCTTTATCGGCTCCTGAACGAAGAAGAACCTGTCAGCTATGGGGTCGATCAACTTCCGATTGTAGGCATAAAGGTTATCCCAGCTAAGAGTTATGTCCACGGGTCTTGGACCAATGTCAATCATGAGCTGCCTTACAGCCTCAGGCCTTATTCCTCTCCGTTTAAGCGCCATGAAGGTCGCCAGCCTCGGATCATCCCAGCCTTGATATGTTCCATCTTGAACGCCGCTGAGAATCTTGGACTTGCTCAAAGAGGCTCCGACGATCTTGAGCCTGCCGTAGTGGATAGCTTCTGGGTATTCCCAACCCAGATAACCGTAAAGATATTCCTGTCTGACCTGATTGGTCAGGTGTTCTTTGCCGCGTATGATATGGGTGACTCCGTTGAGATGGTCGTCAACGCCGTTGGCAAACGCGAACAGAGGCCAAACATAATACTTAGACCCAACCCGGGGATGAGGATATCTCTTGGGGTCTATGATCCGAAAGGCAGGCCAATCTCGGACAGCCGGGTTTGGGTGGGTCAAATCTGTCTTGATCCTCATGACGGCTTCGCCTTCGGCATATTCACCTCGAAGCATGACCTCCCACCGCGCCAAGTTATCCTTGGGTCCTAGACTTCTGCAAGCGCACGGTGCCTTGTGCATTGCTTTTTCTCGAAAGTCCTCACGTCTGCATGTGCAGACATAGGCGTGTCCCTCTCTGAGAAGTCTCTCGGCATGGTCGTAGTAGATCTCCATCCTGTCGCTTTGAATGTATTCGGCGTCCCATTTGCACCCAAGCCACTCGAGATCGGTTCTTATTAGATCAAAGAACTTCAGGGATGACTTCTTCAGTCTCGGATCTGTGTCCTCAAACCGCAAAACGAAAAGGCCACCGTACATCCTTGCATACTCGTGGCTGATGATGACGGCTCGAGCTGAGCCGAGGTGAAGAACACAGTCGGGGTTAGGTGCAAAGCGCGTTACGACTTGCGCGTATTCTTCGATTTTGGGTAGAGGCGGTAGAACTTTCTTCTCCTCAACCCTTTCCTTTTCTCTCACAAGTATTTCAGGCCATGATCTCTTCACAGTTTCGATCTGTTCGTCCAATGTGAGGCTGTTGATCTCTTTGACGACTTGGTTGACTAAGCGGGCGATTTCGGCTATTCTCTTCTTGAGCTCGAGCCTTTCGCCCAGCAGCTTCCCAAGAACAGGGTTCGTCTGAGCTTTCCCCTCGTGCGCGATGGCGTTGGCTAAGGCGATCTTTTGCACCGTTTCTCTGAGGTCCTTGTCTGTATTGGAACGGTCCAAGCGGAGCCCTTCTTCTAGCCCTAGCTCGGTTTCTGCCTTCCTAAATCTCTCTTTTGACAAGATAGACTGCGAGCGTTCCTAGGGTTTCCTTGGCTTCTGAGGGTGTCAGGATATTGTCAACTTCCCGCCAGCTTTCTTGGATCATCTTAGCTGCGAGGTTCTTCGCGTATTCTATTGACCCATATTTTCCGATGATGGCGATCGCCTTCCTTCTAAGGGCTTCGTCGGTCGTATGCAGGTTCAGTATCCGCATCAGCTCCTCCTTATCGGAGAGCTCGGCTTTCTGAAGGGTGTGGACTACCATCAAGCTAAGCTTACCCTCGGCTATGTCCATCCCCAATCCGCCTTTCCGCTTCCCGAATTCCTCGCCCACTAGGTCCAATATGTCGTCTTGGATCTGAAAGGCAACCCCGATGGATTCCGCGAACTTTCCCATCTTCTCGACAACATCATCATCAGCATCGGCCATCACAGCCGCCATCTCAGCCGCCATTCTTGCCAAGGTTCCTGTCTTGTAGGCGCACATTTGCAGGTACTGCCCTTCTGAGACCTCGTAGGCGGGTGTCAAGCCTCTGTGCCAAGCGATGTCAGTAGCCTGTCCGAAGCTGAGGTTAACCATTTGTTGGATGTATATCTCATATATTCTTCTGGCTTTCTCAGAAGGAATCTTATCTCGCTTCTCGATAAGTGCCAGCATTGGCACAAAAAACATTATGTCGGAAAGGTTCACTGCAATATCCAAGCCGAACAGTCTGTAGGTGCAAGGTCTTCCCCGCCGAAGCTTAGACGAATCCTCAACATCGTCAGCCATCAGAGTGCCGTTATGGATGATCTCGGGAATCACCGCAAAGTCCAAGTATTCTTTGGGATCGCACCCTAGAGCCTCACATACCAGAAGGAAAAGCACAGATCGCCAACGTTTTCCTCCTCTACCGAGGAATTCCCAGAATGGTTTCGATATTGCCTTGTTCGCGGCTTCCAGGTCCAGTCCGTACCTCGGTGGGCTTATCTTGAACACCATCGAATCCTCTGTGAACCTTCTTGGCACATACTTCTCGATCTGGCGGTCGATCAGCTTAGCTCTCGTTCCTAGGATTTCCTCTATCTTAGCATCGATGTCCATCGCAGCCTTTCAGCCTCCTCGCCTCGCGTAAACTTCTAAGTTGAAACCTCTTGTCCGCAGCCACTCAGCTGTTCTTCCGGCTACTATGAGTGGAGATGCCTTCAGCGTTTCTATCGAGCCGGCGCCAACGAGGAACATCACTGTTCTCAGCTGCCGCATCATAAGGTGAAGCTTGCTTTTTACTTCTTCGCTGCTTCTCAGGGCTGGACTTAGTATGGGCAGTGCGAATCCCGCCAAGTCTGCTCCAAGAGCTAATGCTTTCGCGATGTCGCTGCCCGAACGTACGCCGCCAGATGCGATAACTTGAAGATCAGCTGATTGTAGAACTTCAACCAGGCTGACAACGGTAGGTACGCCCCAGTCCCACAGGTCTCTGCCGACCTCCTGTCCAGAAAGGTCTCCTCGTTGCCTCGCCCTATGATACTCCACAGCAGCCCAGCTCGTTCCCCCAGCCCCAGCAACATCTATGCACGCAACTCCTGCGCTTTTGAGTTTCTTCGCATCCTCCGCAGATATGCCTGCACCAGTCTCCTTAACGATGACGGGCACATCCAGACCGCTTGCGATTTCTTTTAACCTTTCAAGGAGTCCGGCATAATCCGTTTCCCCCTCTGGCTGAACCGCTTCCTGAAGCGCGTTTAGATGGATAGCTAAGGCGTCGGCTTCGATCATCTCAACAGCCTTCTTTGCTCTTTCGAGGTCGTATTCTTTTATGATCTGTGGGCCGCCTATGTTTGCTACGAGGAAGGCGTTCGGCGCCTTCTTTCTTGCGATCAAGTAGGTCCTTTCCAGCTTAGGGTTTTCGAGGGCTGCTCGCTGGCTTCCGACGCCCATCCCGATGCCTAGCTCTTCCACAGCTTGAGCTATTGTGGCGTTGATTTCGAAGGCTTTCCCTGTTCCGCCGGTTATTCCTTCAATGATGATGGGTGCCGAGAACTTGTGTTTGAGGAATTCCGTTGTGAGACTGATGTTGTCTCGGCTGATTTCTGGTAGAGCCCGGTGTATTAAGAAGACTTCTTCGAAGCCGGGTGTTATCTTCTTGGCCTTGACATCTTCCTCTAGGCATATGCGTATGTGATCGTCCTTTCTCTCCTCGATCTGGTCTGCTTGCTGCCTACGCTTCGATCCTTGTGCCAACAACCTCTTCTCCTTTCAAGGCCTTGTAGACGTTGCCAGGTTTCGATGCATTCAGAATGATTGTCTGAACCCCGTGCAAAACTGGCGCTATCAACTCTGAGGCTTTCCCCAGCATTCCTCCCGTGACATCTGGCACATGTGTTCCGCCAATCATGGCCTCCAGTTCCCGGAGTTCTTTCAATGTGAGATGCCGGATCAAACGAGCAGATGGGTCCGTTTTCGGATCGGATTCACATAGACCGTCGACATCCACGCCCATTATGAGACTTTCAGCGTCCATCCTTACGGCCAACTGCGCTGCTATCTGGTCTCCAGAAAGAATGGCAAAGCCTCGGTCGATGTCTAACACTGCGTCCCCGTATAGAACGGGAACCAACCCGGTCTTGATGGCCTGCTCTAGGGGTTCTTCCTCGAAGACGTGAATCCGACCCTTCTTTGTCACGATGAAAGAGGAGGGAGCCATCCCGAAAGCCGGGATATTTTGATCCAACAGACTCCCCATTATGAGCGTGTTTAGGGCGACCATGGCCTCGTGGGTCTTCGCGAAGCCGACGAGTTGGGCTTGATCTTTGAAGCCTTCCGCAATCCTGTAGGTTCTCGCAAGGGGGTGACCGAAGCTTCCTCCACCGTGAATTATTGTGAGGAGCAAAACTCGAGCTTGGGATATTTCCTCGGCCAGTCTCTTGATCGCTTGAAGGTTGGGGGTTAAGTCTCTGTCTTTCTCGGTGATGACGGAACCACCCAGCTTCAATACTATGAGCCTATTCCTCAATTCTCACTCCATCCATTGTCTTCCTCGTAATGAAGGCTTCCCCACCCGCCTGTTCTATGGCGTCCAACACGTTTATGATCTTATCCGGAGGTGCGAGTGCGATCATGCACCCTCCCCCTCCACCTCCCGTCAGCTTAGCGCCCAATGCGCCAGCTCTTCTGGCTGCGTGGACAAGCCTCTCGAGAGGTTCGCAGGAGACTCCGACAGCATAAAGAAGCGCGTGGTCCATGTCCATCATCTCTCCTAGTGTCTTGAGGTCTCCGCTTCTTAAGGCTTCGATGCTTCTCGTCACGATCTTTCCGCATGCCTCTATCATACTGCCCACGATGGATGGGTAGCGTCTCCTCAGATCACTGACGCGAGCAACCATCTTGCCAGTTGACCGTTCCTTCTTCGTGTCGCCAATCACCAGTGGCAGATCTACCTTGACATCCAACGGCTCGATCTTCCCGCCTTTGGCATACTGGATGACACCCCCATACGTCGCTATCGCGGGATCGATGCCCGACGGAGTTCCGTGAACAATCTTCTCAGCATTGAAAGCCGTTTCGAAAACCTCATCTCTCGACAATCCGGTCCCTAAGAGATGGTCCAGGGCGGTGGTCGAGGCGACTGCAACTGCAGCGGAGGACCCCAAGCCTGCGGCTACTGGAATCGATGAGTCTATCTCAATATTGACGCCCAAGTGTTTTCCTAAGCGGTCCAATAGGCTTCTAGCAACCGCGTGAATAGGTTCAAGTCTGTTTCTTGCTTCCTCGGCTCCTTCTTCCACATGGAATCTGTCACCCTCAAAGTAGCCTGAAGACTTCATTGCCCTTGATCTTATGAATATTTTGCTGTCAGTTCGAAAGTCAGCCGTGGCTGTTGCGCGTTTATCGATGGCTAAGGCTAAGGCTGGCGCACCGTGAACTACGAAATGCTCGCCTAGGAGTATTACCTTCGCAGGCGCCGAGGCTTTTGCACGTGTCCTCAAGTATCCGTCCCCGCGTATTTGCTATTTCTCAAACACAAGAGCGGCATAACCAACAACCGACGACGTATCACCAGTTATGTCTCCGCTCGTCTTATAGCTCAGCAGCTCACCTTTCTCGACGCCAGCTTTCTTGGCCGCCGCCATAAGGGTAGCCACGGGGCCGTATCCACAAGCGGAAACATTTTGGGAGTCTAGGACCGAGTAGAATAGCTCCTCATCGAGTCTGGTTACGGCGTCGAGGGCTTTCCTGTCTTTTTCCGCTGCCCTTTTGTGGGGCTCATAGTGGGTCATGTCCGTCGAGGCCACTATCACAGCATTCTTGCCCTCCAACGCCTCAGCTAATGTTTTTCCCACCTCTCTGCAAGTGTCTAGGTCCTGCATCAGAAAACAGATCGGGACAAACTTGAAGGATGAGCCGTAGACGTACTGGAGGAACGGAAGCTGAACCTCGACAGAATGCTCATAGGCATGAGCTGACTCGTCTGCATCAATGATACCAGATATACTCATGATCTCCTTGGTGGTTTCCGAGTCTATCTCCACATCGCCCAGAGGAGTACGCCAAACGCCAGCGCGCATGACTGCAACGCCACTTCCGATACCATGATGGTTGGGACCCAGAACGACAAAGAGGTCCACCAAGCCGTCAGAGGCGAGACGGTGATAGGCGTTCGCAGCAACGGGGCCGGAATACATGTATCCGGCATGAGGACATATCAGTCCGAAAATCTTCCTTGAACCGTTCTTGTCTAAGCTCGGTAGCTCTCCAGGTCCAGACTTGTGCTTGAAGCACTCTTCTATCTGTCGTTTCAGGGCTTCAGCTGAACCAGCATAAAAACTTCCAGCTACTCTAGGATATCTAATCTTGCTGGACATTTTGATCTCTCCTGTTGAAGGATACCGATCTCTCTTTTGGCTAGATTATTTATCAAGTCCAAAATATAAAATGCTCTGACCTTCAGCCAAAAGCCTATGCTTGGAGCCTTCTCGTCATGGTTGGGGTTTCTCGACCAGTTTCACTTCGAAGTCTTCTACCGAGAGAGGAATCTCACCATCAGGAGGTATCTCGCCTCTTTCCCGCAGAATCTGCCTCGCCAGAAGCCAGTGTACCACGGCTAAGGCTCTTCTACCCTTGTTGTTTGATGGAACGGCCAAGTCTATGTAGCTGAAGTCGTTGTCTGTGCTGCATAATGCGATGACTGGAATCCCGACGCTTGACGCTTCTTTCACCGCTTGGAAGTCAGCTTTGGGGTCAGAGACAAGTATCACGTCAGGTTCAATCCGATTCGGGTAGAGAGGGTTTAGAAGCATCCCCGGAACAAAGCGGCCAGTTACGGGCGTCGCCCTCACGATCTCACAGAACTTCGCTACTGGCTCGCGGGCATACAACCTAGCTGCTGCGACTGCTATCTTGGACGGTTCGAAACGCGCCAGAAACTTGGCGGTGATCCGTATGCGTTCGTCTGTCTTCTGCAGGTCGAGGACGAACAGTCCGTCGCCTCTGACTCTGTAAATGAAGGGTTCCATATCCTTCGTCTTGATCTTCGTGCCGATATGAATCCCAGCTGAAAGCAACACATCTTGCGGTAGCAACAAGGCTTCCGTCGTAGTCTCGGGCGTTTGCTCCTTGCTTTCCTCTGCCATGCACTTTTCCCTCATGTTTCGAGCTTTGCCATTCGAGCTCTGTCCCCAAGCATCTCTCCGATGCGTATGAGCTCATTAAGTTTAGCCATTCTTTCCCCTCCCACGACCCCGGTCTTGATGATCGGAGCGTTGAATGCTACTGCCAAGTGAGCTATGTGATGCGCCGTGGTCTCGCCAGACCTGTGAGAGACAACCGGAACATAGCCGTTCTCCTGTGCCAGTCGAGTAGTCTCCCAGGTGTCTGTAAGGGTCCCAACCTGGTTCATCTTGATTATGATCGCGTTTCCAGCCCGCTTCTTTATGCCCTGGTTTAGGCGTTTGGCGTTTGTGGCAAACAGATCGTCGCCGCAAATCAGGCAACTAGGAGACTTTGAGGTAAGCTCCTTGAAGCCTTCGAAATCGTCCTCGTGAAGAGGGTCTTCAACGTAGACAAGTTTGTACTTTTTGATGAGATCGAGTATGTATTCTATCTGCTCGCCTCGGCTTCGGCTTAAGCCATCCCTCATGTAAACGTAGCATTTCTTTTCCGGATTCCAAAGCGAAGATGCCGCTACATCCAAGCCTGCTTTACACTGGAAGCCAACCTCATCCGAGACCGCGTTACAGGCCCTAGATACGGCTTCGAGGGCTTCATCGTTGGAGACGTTTGGTGCCCATGCGCCTTCATCACCTTTCCCGCCGGTGAACGTCGAGTCCACATTTCTGAGCAGATCTTTCAATCTCTTGTGTATTGCACAGTTTGCCTCCACCGCAGCAGAAAACGATGGGGCGCCTACCGGGAGAACCAGAAACTCTTGGATATCGGTAGCCTTACCCAAGGCGTGCTTTCCGCCCCCCACAACGTTTCCTAGAGGGTAAGGGAGATCAGACGCCAGGGATCCGCCCAAAAACTGGAATAGAGGCTGGTTGTATGAGCTCGCTGCTGCTTCCGCCGCGGCTAGCGAAACCGCGTAGGCTGTGTTTCCTCCTAGGTTCCGGAAGTTTTCTGTTCCATCAAGCTCGTGGAGCAAAGTGTCTATCTCTTCCTGCTCATCAGCGTACAGCCCAATTATCTCGGGAGCGATCATCTCCTCTACTTTCCTTACGGCTTCCTCGACTCCTCCTTCAGGAAAAGCTATGACTTCCGCTTTCCCTGTGCTTGCGCCGCTTGGAGCTGAGACTCTTCCCATTCCGTCGACCGTCATTACGTCGACTTCTATTGTGGCGTCTCCCCGACTGTTCAGAATCTTCCGAGCTGTCACATCCTCGATTACAGTGGACATCTATGCCGTTTCCTCTCCGTTCTCTACGTTTCCCTTTTCGTAGAATTTTATGATCTCGTCTATAATTTCAACATGGGACAAAAGCATACGGCGACAACAGTAACGGGTCAAGCCTAGATCATCCAGGACTTTTCCCGCGACCTCTCCAGCCTTCACTCTTTTGGCGAAATCCTCCCACTTGTCACCGATCAAGTTGCCGCAGCTGAAACATCTCACAGGTATGATCGTTGCCTTTTCCCTTCCATCCGATTCTAACTCTGCATGTCTACCTATAACTCTTCTGATCCCTAGCTCTTGCGCCAGGCCCGCCGAACTTTCTAGGTTCCTTTCGTCTAGGATCGCCCGCAATCATTGTCCTATCGTATTTGAGGAGTTCGGTCTTGAGATGCGAACTTTTTGTCCATTTTACCAGAGCTTTGGCGAGCGCCATCCTCGTCGCTTCAGCCTGACCCATGAAGCCACCCCCTTGCACTTTGATGTTGACATCTATCTGTTTCCAGATGGTTTCTCCGGCCTCCAAGAGAGGCTCTCGTATCTTTTCTCTAGCAACCTCAGGCTCATATATCTCCAAAGGCACGTTGTTCACCCGGATCCTTCCTTTTCCCTGCCTCACGGTTGCTCTGGCTATCGCCGTTTTTCTCTTTCCGCTTACTACCAACACCTTCCTGGCACCGGACATACTGCGCACCTATCCTCTCCATCCGACATTGCGGGCCAATTCTGAGACTTTCATATAAGGGCCTCTCAAATTTCCAGCGTCCACCTCAGGAAGGGTTTCCTTACCCTCGCCTTTCAACTCTTCAGGTACACCAATGTACACCCTCAACATCTTCAAGGCCTCCTTCCCCCTTGGCTTACGCCGTGGAAGCATGCCTCGAATCACCCTTTTGACGATGGTATCGGGTCTTCTGGGATGTAATGGGCCTTTCCGGAAGTGGCCTTTTTGGAGGAATTCCTCATATTCTTTCAGAAGGCTCAATCTCCTACCGGAGATAACAGCCTCCTCAGCGTTCACTATGATGATTTTCTCGCCCTTCAGTAATCTCTTGGCTACTATGCTTGCCATTCTTCCTAAGATGAGACCCTTCGCATCGACGATCGACGAGTGATCCGCCTGGGTTCCGCTCATCATCATCACCCAATAACCTTTACGTTTGCACCCTTCGGATTAATCTTCAAGAGCTCAGATATGGATAAGCATTGCCCCTTGGCTCCGAGTATCTTGGACCTTGCCTGTTCGGAGAAATCGAGTGCCGCAACTTTCACCGGATGGTCAAGTAGACCTGAACCGATAACCTTGCCGGGAACCAGGACCTCGTCGCCTTCCTTTGTATGACGGTTTACCCTGCTAATGTTTACAGCTATGCGCTTTCTCCTAGGCTTAGCCAGCCGTTCAGATATGTCTCGCCATATGGCCGCCTGGTTCTCTCTCGACTTTTTCTTCAACAAGATGATTAGTCCGGTGAGGTTCGGGTTAGGGCTTCTAGTCTGTCTTCGCTGACTCATCCTCGATCCCTGCAAGCTGACTCACGAACTCTGAGTACTTTCTCTCATATATGTTGAAGGCCTCGGACACCACGCGTTCTATGGGAAGGACGCCGGTGGATTCTACTTGGAAGATGAAGCAACTCTGGTTCCCCATGACCTCGATGGCTGGCGGCTTCCTTGCACACGCTTCGACACAGTCCTCGCATAGGATGCACTCGATGAGGTCAGCCACCACAATCTTGTTTCCCTTGCTCTGGAGAACCTTTTTGGGGCATACGTTCACGCATTCCCCGCAAGCATCGCAGTCACTCGAATCCACCTTGACTACAGGCATATACCGATATGTGCAAGCGGAGACTGGTTGCCATTTGGCATGGACCTTCCCCGTGCCAAGTCTAGCGTAGGCTTCTAGTCGCACTTTCTGGTTTGGAGCCAGCTTCACAATCGGGATTCTGTCACTGACTGGGGCTATGTTTGGGTCTTCTGGAACCATATCTCCTGAATAGACGGTTCTGACCTCGTCCTTGGCCTGAGTGTCCAATGTTAAGACGGTTCGACATAGGTGACATCCAAGTTCACTCTTGCAGCTACATACCTCTGGAAGGTTGTATGCGTCAAGATTGGTCTTGAGTGGGATAAGCCCCAGCCTCAAAGCCAAGATTTCGTCATGCAAGACCGACGAGTTCTCGATAAACACAACATCGTGTATGGCCATACAAGGAACTTCTGCCAGCATTATTCTACGAAGCGAGTTGGCTAAAGGAGTGCTTATTCCGTCTGCTACGAAACGCATAGAATTCTGGTTCTTTTCAAGGACGCGAAGATTCAAGGTCTATATCCCTTTCACAGAAAATCAGACATGGTTGGGTTGCTTTTTCCTTCATTAAGAATTGGGAGCTGTATTTCAACTTTTCCCCTACGAGACTATCTAGGAATTGCCGGGGGCCGGATTCGTCGGGCCGAGAGCCTAGACCCGTCGTCCCCTTCGTCCGCCTTTCCGTCTTGTTCCATCGTGAGGCAGAGGCGTGACCTCTTCTATGCGGCCTATGGTTTTGAATCCTGCTCGTGCAAGGGCTCTGATCGCCGCCTGAGCTCCCGGACCTGGGGTGCGCGCACCCGAACCTCCAGGGGCCCGGACTTTTATGTGTATTGCCGTTATCCCCTTGTCTTGAGCGATGCTTGCCACGTGTGCCGCAGCCCTCATTGCAGCGTAAGGCGAGGCCTCTAGCCTGTCAGCTTTAACAAACATGCCTCCGCAACCCTTTGCAAGGGTTTCGGCCCCAGTGAGGTCTGTTACGTGTACTATCGTGTTGTTGTAGGAGCTGTAGATATGTACAACTCCCCATTTCTCTTCCTTCTTACTCACTCGTCTCTCCTCCGCGCACGGTGACTTCAATCGTTTGCCTCAAGGCGTGCTCTGTATTTGTCAGAGGGCTGGTAGGTGCGTAGGTAATCTTGCCCTCTTCCTCCTTGAGGACGAGGTAGCTGGGAGAAAAGACTTTCCTATCGCCAACAGCGATGTGCCCATGCGTTACTAGCTGGCGGGCTTGGTGGATAGTCTTGGCCAGTCCTTTCTTGAATGCCAATGTTTGAAGTCTGCGTTCGAGAGCAGATTCCAAGGTCAAGTCTAAGACGTTATCCAGAACGGCATCTTCAGGCAGAATGCCAAGGCGCTTCAATCTTCCAAGAATCTGAGCCTCAACTTCCGCTCTTTCAGAGGCTGACTTGCTTAGTAGCGATCTTGCCGTGCTCCGGAACTTCGAGACCATCGTCCTGTGGCGCCAGAGTTCCCTCTTGTTTCTTAAGCCGTATTCGCCGAGCAGTCTAAGTTCGCTCTCTAAAGCATCCGATCGCCACGGGAATCTCGGAGTCTCGTATTTTTTCTTCTGCTTCTTAGGATCTCCCAATAACTGGTGCCTCCCTCTTCTTCTTCACGCCAACAGCTTTTCCCTTTCTGGCGGTGGTCCTCGTTTTCTGACCTCTAACTTTAAGTCCGTAAGAATGGCGGTACCCACGCCAAGACCTAATGGTCTTCATCTTCTCGATGTCAGTCTTCATCTGAAGATCCAAGTCCGAAGTGATGAGGTGGATATTCTTACCGGTTTCAAGGTCTTTCCGGCGGTTAAGAAGCCATGCTGGCAGATCGCGATCCTCAATGCTTCTCACGATCTCCTCAATCTTCCTGATCTCGACATCTGACAGAAACCCAAGGCGCTTTGCTGATGGAATATTGGCCTGCCTCAGCACAGCTTCTGCCATTCGGATGCTTACCCCCTTTACCTTAGTCAGAGCGTACGCTGCCTTTCTTGCCCCGTCCAAATCGTTGCCTGCTAGACGGACGATGTACTTGAACTCCGTAGACATTAAGCCAACCTTCTAACGCTCTTTGGAACCCAACTAACTACGAAGAGGTCTGTTTTTATTTAAACGTTGCGCCAAAGTAAAGCCTTCTATTGTGGGACAGGTGGAAGCCAGACCTAGAGAACAAGCATGTGCGTCGCGTTCTCGGGGCGTTCTCTGCGCGCTGGGCGATGTCGGTGCACTATGGATCTAAACTGTCGGGATAAGCAAGGATGCTGCCTTATAGAGAAACATGCTCATGACTGCAGTACAGGGCACTGTCAACGCCCATGTCAAGATTAGACGGACTATTATCGATTTGTTGACGGCTCTGTGGTCTTTTCCCAGACCGGCGCCTATAATAGCTCCGACACTCGCTATCGAGGTTGAGATTGGGAGGCCGAAGCCGAAGAAAATGTAGGGCAAGGTTACAAAAAGATATACAACCAAAGCATTAGCCAGTTCAGCTGCAAATCCTGAAACCACGTCCAGCCGGATGATCTTGTAGGCAACCATTTCTATAACCTTGTAACCCCAGGTCAGGCCGCCTAAGGCTATGCCTACAGACCCGAACATAGCTAGAAGGAACATGGCGGTAGAACTGGGGATATGATCCACGAGATTGTCAGTTTCATGAGCATGTCAATTGTCGATTCCAAAGGTCCGTACACAATGAGACCATAACCGATGATGCTTCCAATGACTGAGTACGTGTTCGAAATCTCAAGCCCTCTCCACGTGCAAAAGGTAACCCATAAACATGCGGAAAGCGTTATTGTAAGGCCGCCCAAGACATCAATATCCGGCACTATGCCAGTACCTATGGTCTTGATGTTCATGAAGCCCTGAGCTAAAGCTCCCAAAGCGGAGAAGGAAGCGAACAGGATCACAGCTCTTCTAGTTGAGATAACCCCTGAGCCGACGGCGCAGTCTGTCGGCGTCGCGGCGTCGTTTGCCCCGAGGTTCCAAGCCATGAAGAAAGACAGTCCCAGTCCGAGAGCCAACACGACGGTATTCGCATCCATCCGGGCAATTCCTCCCTCTTCAAGGCAGAGGGCAAGCAGTGAACAGAGCATATCTCTTTGTCTAGCCTTGGATGGCTATGCTTCTGATAACGTCAGCGACGTCTTCCGAGCGATCCGCTATGTTCTCCATGTTCTCCACGGCTTCTTTCAGCATTAACCATGTAGCTATGCTCTTGACTTTGTCGCCATATCCAAGAATGTCTTCTACCAAGGCAACACGGTATTCGTCTATCTCCTCCTCCATTCTTTCCACTTCATGAGTTACCTCGATCGCAACCTCAGGATCATCAACAAGCTTCACAAAGGCTTCTCTCATCTTCTCTGCGATCCCAACATCCATGTCTGCGAGGTGCTTCAGCCCTTCTTTGATCCTCTCGGGAAGATCCTTAGATGATGAAGCGCTGATTTTCCTGGCGGCTGACTTCGCATTAGCAGCCACATCATCCGCAGTCAGCACAACCCTCACAACCTCCTCCCTCGTGATCGGGTGAAAAGGCCCTCTGGAAAGCTTGTCCAGTATCTCGCGTTTCAGTTCGTCTGCATCGCGTTCCTGTTTGAAGACTGATTCAAACTCTTTCTTTGTGCTCTCCAGATTCCCATCGCAGAAGGCATAGACAACCTTCCTCATCTCATTGACCGTGGCAACGACGGCATCTGCATGTAGCTTGCACTCTCCCAGAATCTCCTTCTCTCTCTTCCTCGACAGCCAGACAGAGACATAGCCTGACCTGAACATACCAAACCGCCTGGACTATCTATCGCTACAAGCTTTAAAAGCCTATCATAGCGCTTCAGCCTCGCTCTGGCACAGGGGTTTGCTACCGTTGGGGCAGTTGCCGGATTCTGCTAAGGTGAAAAGAGGATGGGTGAACACCGCGCAAGCGGGCTGCGCCGTGAGCAGGAAGCCATGCGCGCACTTCAACCCGAATTTTCCGCATCAAGCGATTGAAATGGGAATCCGGGCTGCTCTAGATCCGCCGGCGACCCCAGCAAGGGCTCTTCTTAGGGCTTTCCTGCCAAGATAAGCCGCTAATGCGACCGTTGCAGCTATTATGCCTATAAAGGGTCCGTATTTGGTCGCCCAGTATTTCAGTTCCCGATAAGAAAAAGTCTTTCCCAGAAGGTTTCGGTCCATGAAGTCCAAGACACGTGCGAGTACGAGGTCAAGTGGGACATCGTGGCCTGCATCGTACCAGTAAATCTCCTTCGGCTGTCCAGCCTTTTCGTAGAGTTGTCTTCCAGCCTCTGAAGGGACAATTGTGTCATACTTTCCGAGGTGGAAAACCACAGGTCGAGGAGAAAACCTGCTGATGAAGTTGATGGGATCAATCGGATCTAGGAGACTCTGGAGTCCCTCATAACTCAAGCCTTCTCTACGCAGGAACTCTCCTATGGCCGGCATCGTGTGGTGTTGGCTCTCCCGTATCATGAGGCTCATATTTCCTCCGGCAACTATCAGCGCCGCCGCCTTTACTCGGGGTTCGACACCGATGAATATTGCGCCAAGTATTCCGCCCATGCTTCCTCCGGCGTATCCTATTTTGCCTTTGTCGATCTCGGGCCTTGTCTCAACATAGTCAATGGCTCTGCGAAGGTCTACAACTGTCTGGGTTATTCCCCTCACCGAGTCTGTGATGTTCGGCGAGTAGAGCTCCTTTCCTTCCTCTCTCCTTTCGCCGTGGTACTCAGCATCGATCGCCATTATTGCATAGCCTTCTTTGGCGATCATCTCAGCCGCTTCAAGTATGTCCTCCTTCCTGCCTCCGTAACCATGGAGGAAAACCACACATGGGACTTCCCCTTGAACCTTCGGAAGCGATAGTAACCCCGGAACCCGCTCGTCATTCACCGAGTCAAAGCATACCCTAAGAACCCTATAGTGCGGTTCGTCTCTGACAGGTTCCTCTGCGACATTCAAAGGCAGGGTTTTGTCATACTCATAGTACGTCAACAAGTCTTGCCTGTTGGCCGCAGCGCTCTGACCCCCTTTCATGCACTCAACCGGCAGTGACAGAATAAATAGCGCAGCGACCCAAAGCGGACAGAGTCTACTTCTCCAGTTGACCTTCATAGGTGCCGCCTAGTCTCCGGCAACCCAAAAGGTTCTCGAGTGGAGATATATCGCTTGCGGCTCTCTTCTGAACGGTTGATCGGCAGCGATGCCGCGATTGCAGTAGCCAGACACACCTGCAAGTGGCGAAGGTTATTCCTTTTTCAGGGCTTTAAGACTACCTTCAAGACCCTCTCTGTCTTCTGATGCATCAGATCGAACCCCTTTCCCGCTTCATCCAAGCGAAACACATTCGTTATCAGGGGTTTCACACCTATCTTCCGGTCTCTAATGAAGCTGAGGGCTCTCTTGAAGTCTTCCGATGTGTAACAGTATGACCCTTTGATCTCAAGCTCGTTGACCACTGCGTCCAAAATATCAAGCGTCATCTTCTGCGCCAGCATTCCCAGAATCGTCAGTCTTCCACCCCTGCCCAACACGCTCATCGCATCTCGCACAGTAGCCTCAAGCCCCACAGCTTCCAAGGCCACTTCTGCACCGCGCCCATCTGTCAGTTCCCTAATCCTCTCGGGTAGATTCTCAAACCGGGAATTCACTGTGAAATCTGCACCTAGGCTCTTGGCGAAGTCCAACCTGTAGTCAAGTACATCCGTAACGGTAACGCTTCCTGCTCCTGCAGCCTTTGCTGCTTGAAGAGCCATCAACCCGATAATCCCAGCTCCAACCACGACAACTGCGTCGCCAAGTTTCACTGGTGTCCGATTCACGGCGTGGACGGCAACCCCAAGGGGCTCAACCATGCTTCCCTCGTCGAAGGTCAAGCTGTCGGGCAGTGCATGACAGTTTGTCGCCTCGACCGATTCATACTCAGCGAAGGCCCCAAACGTATGCAGACCTACAAGCCTCAGATGGCGGCATACGTTTCCCTGACCGCGCAGGCATTGTTCACAGGCGCCGCAGCGGATTATGGGGTCAACGACTATCCTCTCTCCTACGTCCAAGTGTTGAACGTCTCTTCCGATTTCTGCCACTTCTCCGGAGAATTCATGGCCCATGATAAGAGGAGGCTTTCTCCTTCTCGATGCTCCTTCGTATGCATGGAGTTCGGAGCCGCATATGCCGACAGATCTGACCCTTATGAGAACTTCGCCGCTTTTCACCTCTGGCTTGGGCACGTCCTCAATCCTTATGTCCTTGCCTCCGTACCAAACGGCTGCCTTCATAGGAGCTCACTTTAATCTTGAGTAACATCTGCCAGATTTATCGTTTACTGGCAAGTCGGTGGCCCCTTCATATCGTTGAATCATTTGCTCTCTTTCTGTACCTGGTGAAGGAGGCTCTCTTCAAAAGGCAACAATTATATCTCTATGCCTATCTATTATCGGTCGAGGGACCGCAGTTGGTTTCGGCGTGTGTGTTGGTGAGAACCTCGGGTGGGCAGTTCGAACAAGCGGTGAAGACGATCCGGCAGATCAAGGGCGTCGAAAGAGTTTTCCCGGTTCTGGGCAGGTTCGACGTCGTAGTCGACATTGGAGAAATGGACCTTTCAGACCTAGGGTCAACAGTTCTGAGAATGGGGAAAATGGCAGGTGTGATCTTTACGGAGACCCTCGTAGAGATCGAGCACTGAGGACGGAGGAAGAGAAGATTGCTCAACGCGTGCGTATTGCTTAAGGTTGTGCCTACGAAGGCGGACACGATCCTGAAGGAAGTGAAGGCGCTTAAGGGAGTTCGAAAGGCGTACTTCACTTATGGAAGGTTCGATATAGTCGTTTTCGTCGAAGTTGGAGACTACAGAGAGCTCAGAAGGATAACTGGCGAGATTAACGAGATAGCCGGCGTTAGAAGCACAGAGACGCTGGCAGAGGCTTGAGGCTGATATATTACCGTAGGACGCCGACAGGGCAGATTGAAACGCCCTTATTCATCTTCCTGAATCTTAGCAACAGCACCGGATTGCCAAGGCCTAGGGACGAGCCGCCATGAACACATCCAGAGAGACCAGGACAAAACTCAACTAAGTAGTTCAGATACCGTTCATAAAGGTGATTGCAGAAGGAACAACAATCATCAGTCTTTATCCCAAGGCAGGAGCCAACCATGATTCTCCTCGTAGCTTCAAAGAAGGATCCAGCTGCTCTGAACATTGCAGAACGACTCTTAGCCAACCATGGCTTTGATGAGACTTCTGAAAGTTTTTGCGGAAGCCCCGTCTACTCAAAGGAACTTGAAACCGGGGAAATGGCGAAACTGGTATTTGTGGAACAAGAACCGGTAGATACGCAGAGTCTTGCTCTTCCTTCTCCTCCGAGACTGCTGATATTTGTTTCGCGGCATAGCAGCAAAAGCGGAACGCCGACACTGTCAGTTCACACCCCAGGGAACCTTGGAGAAGCGGCTTTGGGGGGACTCCCCAAGAAAGTGTCTGTCGCTTCAGCAAGCGCCATGAAAGAGGCGCTGAAGGCCATGATGAAGACCCGAGAAGAGATGGCCCTCAGTTATGAAGTCTCATACGAATGTACCCATCATGGGCCTTCTCTGGATGTTCCAACCATGTTTGCGGAACTTGGAAGCTCCCCAAAGGAATGGAAAGACCCCCAAGCTGCTGAAGCGGTGGCGAGAGGCGCGATTGCCGCTGCATCTAACGATAAGATCTACCCAGCCGTCTTGGGGATAGGTGGGCCCCACTACAACATGCAGTTCACCAAAAGGGCATTAAGGACCCAAATCGCCTTCGGACATATCATTCCCAAATACTCGGTTAGCACGATAGATGCTGAGATGCTTATGCAGTGTATCGCCAAGACTGCGGAGCCTGTTGAAAAGGTTATCTTAGACTGGAAAGGAATCCAAGGCGCTGATAAGCGGAGACTTCTTGGCTTGCTATACGAAATCGACATAGAAACAGAAAAATTATAGCCTCAACATCTGAGGTGCTATTTTACTGCTTCTTGTGTCCTCACAGGTATCTTGGACGACAGAGCCATCGCTTCAAAATAGGCCTTCATTACTAGGTCTTCGATCGTTTCTGAGGACGGTATGCTAGCATTGATGGCGAGATTGTAGGCTTCTTGAGAGGCGATCTTGATGAGTAACGAGATGTTTTCGGGGACAGTATATGCCGCATTTAGGGAGAGGTTGAACGCCTGCATATAGGCCTCGATCAGGCTCCTTCTGTGATCGTCCAAGTTCAGCCTCAGTTGCTCTTCAGGTATTACGATCCCGTCATTGTAGATGGCCTTGAGCAATAAACGCATCTCCACGGACTTAATGCCCAGCTTCGACAGGATAGGTGCGAGGCTTTCGGAGATTATGTCTCCTTTTTTTGCTACTACAGTGTCTCGGTTCACCCAGACGCTTCCTGACTCTATCCTCGTCGGTATGCCTACCGAGCCGAGTTGGCTGATGATCGGGCCGGGCGGCTGCGCCGTGTTTCCAGCGGGTACAATTACGTCGTCCGTCGCTGTGTCTCCCGCCTTAGCGAAGGCTTTCACTTTACTCCTTTCGAGAATGAGAGCTAGTTTAAAGGGGTTGAGGTTCGTGAAGAGAAGAAGGCTCGAGCCTTTGAGATTCTCTCTCAGTCTCTCTATGTTTGGTTTGTCCTTGGATTCGGAGATTGCTCTTTCGACCAGGGCATTTTTGGCAACCCTGAGGTAAGCAGTATCCTTCAACTCGCGCTTGAGTTCTTGAAGTTGATGAGCCCTGACCTTATGCAGATCAGCGATTCCTACGGCCTCGAATTTCTGGACCAGGTCTCTGATCTCCTTGACCTTCTCAGATTTCTCAAGTATCACTTGCCTCTGCAATCTGTATTCCTCTAGATACTAACTTTTACCGGATGCCCCATGGTCAGCTTGATGTAGATCGCGTCTATGCTTTTGGTTCCCCTCTTGAGTTTTCCTCTGATCCTGTTCAACACCGCCTGGATGTTCTCAGATATCTCTTCGTCTGACATGTTTTCTGAGCCAACGCGGCACTGAAGGATCGGTTGACCGCGAGCCCTAACGAGGATGATTCTCTTTTGCTTTTCAATCTCCTCTTCTATGTTCGCCGTCGGAGCGACTGGTACGGGCATCTTTCCTCTCGGACCTAGGATCGCACCGAAGACTCTGCCCACGAGAGGCATCAGAGGAGCCAACGCGATGAAGGAGTCCATACTGTTGGCTATCTGCCTCTGTCTCTTCTTATCGTTTGCCAGGCTTTCGATCTCTGCGCTTTCGAGAATGAGGTCTGCACCGGCTCTTCTAGCCCTGAGAGCCGTGTCACCGCTGGCAAAGACGCCTATATTGACCTTCTTGCCCAGAGAGTGGGGGAGTTCTATGTTCTCCTGTATTCTTCCTTCAGGTTTCTTCAAGTCAATGTCACCCAAGTTGATGATCAACTCTATTGACTGGTTAAAGCTTCTTTTCTCGGTCTTCTCCCTCAGTTCTGTCAGAGCCGTTTTGAGATTTTTAGCTTCTACCGACATCTCCGAGGCCTCGGGTCGAGAGATGATGATAAGCCATTGATAAAAACGTTATTGTTCGATTCCGGTGCTTTTCAGTTTCTCATCGTACATGCCTTCATCAATCTCACGAAGAACTGTCTTGGCGTCTTTCTGATCAACTGTCACGCCCATGCTTACGCAGGTTCCAACGATCTCTTTGACAGCTGCCTTTAGGCTCCTAGCCAACAGAGAGCGCCTCTTCACTTCTGCTATGTTCAGTATCTGCTCGAAGGAGAGGCTTCCAACCTTCTCGGTATTAGGTTTGCCGGAGCCTTTCTGGATTCCAGCTTCTTTGACGATCAAAGCAGCTGTAGTTGGGATCCCGACTGTTACGTCGAACTCCTTCGTCTCCGGGTCAACAACGATCTTGATAGGCACCTTCATGCCGGCGTAGCTCTTTGTTTCCTCATTGATCTTGTTAACGATGACGAGAACGTTTACGCCTAGAGGGCCTAAGGCTGGTCCCAACGGTGGACCCGCAGTTGCTTGTCCGCCGCTCACAAGGGCTTCGACAACCTTCTTTTCGGGCAAGGTCACTTCTCCTCCTTTTGTTGGCTAGCCTTCTCGACAACTTTTACGTAGTCGGCGTGAACTGTGACGGGCAACGTGAACGTGGCTTCGAGCAGCTCTATGGTTACCTCCTCCTTAGTTCTGTCTATTTCGGTTATCTTTGCCCTCATCCCTTTGAAAGGCCCGCCCGTAACCTCGACGATGTCGCCAATGTCAAGCTCCTCGATCATCGGTTTCACAACGATGTATTTCTCGACTTCTGGAAATGATACGACGCCCGGAACCCTTGACCTAACGTGCTTTATGCCCGTGATTGCTTCCTCCACCACGTGAGGCCCTTCCGCCTCGATGAATATGTAGCCTTTCAGAGTCTCCGGAACAAGTATTGCCTTAATCGGTATATTGTTCGCTTCAATCCTTCCGGTAATGAGATTGGAGGCGTTCCGCTCTTGCCCAACCGTGGTTCTGACAGCGAAGACCGTTGCAGAAGGCTCTCTTGCACTCAACATTCCGGTCACCTATCCGGGAAAACTGCTTGCGATAAAGGCTGAGAGTATCTTCACTACGTAGCCTATCATGCCGATCGCAGTGATTCCAACGGAGCATATTTTTATGGTGAGCCAAAGCTCGCTTCTCCCCGGTTTCTTCGCTAGGCGTAGCAATCTCGCACTCGACTTGAAGAATGATCCTAAGCCCAAACCAACCAGCTCTATCGGATACCAGAAGAAAGGAGAAACGCCTTCTATATAAGAGTTCTTTACAATAGTGCAGACCTGAATAGCGTTCATATAATCAGGAGAAAGCCCAACCCAATATTGCATCGGTAACAGAAAAGTGGCTGAAGCCCTACGAACAGAAGTGTCCAAGATGGGAGAAGGGAGATTTCCAGCACTGGAAACGGAAAGATTGATCTTGCGA
>Ga0315314_1000947_pt1 | contig 28078 bp, 30 predicted proteins | sample TDP9_MG_FD_203631 | JGI IMG/M metagenome (GOLD analysis project Ga0315314, IMG submission 203631) | Freshwater sediment microbial communities from Lake Towuti, South Sulawesi, Indonesia - TDP9 | ecosystem: Environmental > Aquatic > Freshwater > Lake > Sediment | place: Indonesia: South Sulawesi... | reverse complement strand
ACGCTCTTCCGATCTAGTCGAGAACAGAATCTTACTATTTCACAATAGTCTCCGTGTCATGTTGTTTTTCCCTGAATGGTTTGGTCAAAGCGGCAACAGAAAGGACAGGTAAAGCTGCAATGATAACGTAGAAAGGTACGAGAGGCGACCACTCATAGAGCACGCCTCCGATGTAAGGAGCGATTGTTGCTGAGAGAGTAGCTGACATCTGAGCCAGTGAGATCCATCTGCCTCTAGAAGACTCGGGTGCAATCGAGCCTACAGATGCGCCCATTAATGACCAAAGCATGTACGAGGAACCGTTCAGGAAAGATGCGCCGGCTAGAGCGAAGAAGTTGTTGAAACATATGAACAATCCGAATGAAAAGCCTCCAATAAGCAACGCAACTGCGGCGGCAACCATCTTTCCAAGTTTGTCGCCAGCCTTACCAACAAGGATTGAAAAGACAGCAGAACCCGAGAACGCTGTTGAACCCAAGACTCCGATGGTAAAGTCTTCAAGACCATAGACATCTTGAAAGAACTGAACCACAAGAGGTCTCACTAAATTCAAGAAGAAAAACACGAACCAAAAAACACTGACAAAAGAATGATTCGTTGAGCATAAGAGGAGTTCAGGCTGAACTGCGTATTCTGCGGCATCACGGTTCTCTGGACACGTTGACTGCGAATGAAAAAAAGAACTATGGTTGCAGCAGCGTAGAGAACAAAGGAAAGGAATAACACATTTGACATTCCTACGACTGTCGATAGGTATCCGCCTAAACCCGGAGAGAAGATGTAGCCAGTCCACCAAGAAGCACTCATCAAAGTATACGTCAATGTCACCCTGTCTTTTCTGGCGGCAGTCATAACGTACGCACTTGTGGCAGGTCCACTGAGAAAGAAACCGTACAACGGCATTACGGGAATTAGCTGAGTCCAGTGAGTGGCAACAGAAAACATAAGTGGAACTGGAACCCATAGTAGCCATCCTAAGACAATGACTCTTTTTCGGTCGTAACGGTCTGCCAAGAAGCCTCCTGGGATTATTGTCAGTGCCGTGCTTAAGGTGAAAATTGAAAACAGAAAGCCAACATCCGCTGAGGAGGCTCCCAAGCCTCTGATGTAGTTTGGTAAGATGTAGGCGTACAGTCCATCGCCCACGGCGCCTATGAAGTTTGAAACAAATATCAACTCAAGGTCTCGGCTGAGCGTTCCAGCTGGCAGAAGAAGACTGTAAACGATGGAGCGAATCATCAGAGACACTTGCGGCTAATGTAGACACTAGTCTCTAGTTAAGTTGCTACCACCGTTGCATCATGAACGTCTGTATGTTGCTTACACCCTGAATCTGCCGAATGCCATTCTCGATTTTCTCAAGTTCCTCCTGCTTTTCTTCAGGAACGAGAATGTGAGCAATCAATGCTTTCAACCCATAAGCGATTGGTTCCTCATCAAATCTTAGAACCTTCGAATCCTCAGGAATAATCGCCTGAACCCGCTGTCTAAGCTGATCCAGAGGTATCGTTATGTCCTCAGGAAAAATCTTCATAGAAACAAGAACCTTAGCCATACCGAATCAACGCTCTGTATACCTTTTTATGGTCCTTCGAAACCGCATTTTGGGCATTTGTACGATCTGCCGAACTTGCGGCATCGACTGCACCGCCAAATCGTGATTTCACCACAGCTGGGACACTGAAACTTCGTGGCCTCTTGGCCGGGCGAGATTATCTTGTGACACGACGAACACGTAGGCATGATGACAGCGGTAGCAGGTTTCTCGCTCATTCCAAGTCCAAGCCTCAAACGCCTGATTTGGCATATTCCATACACTAGGCTTACTTATATGCCCTCTGCTGCACCTTGAAACAAGGCGGATAGACACGCTAAGCCATGTTAAACCGCACCACAAACCATGCAGAACAGCACCACAAACTAAAAGTAAACAGAGCCAGAAACACCATTCAGAAACCAAAACAGAACCCGAAACGCAAACTGAAAAGCTTAACTTTCACCGCAAAAAATTTTTCAGCACACACAGTAATACCAGTAAGCATGGGCGTCAACCTACGCGACCTCGTGCCAAAAACCATGGTCAACCTAGCCGACTTGAGCGGCAAATCCATAGCCATCGACGCGTACAACGCACTCTACCAGTTCCTAGCCATCATCCGGCAACCCGATGGCACGCCCTTAAAGGACAGCTCAGGCAAGGTAACCAGCCACCTAAGCGGCTTACTCTACCGTACCAGCAACCTGGTCGAAATGGGCATCAAAGCCGTTTACGTGTTCGATGGCGTACCGCCCACACTTAAGGAAGTTGAAATCAAACGCCGTACCAGAGTCAAAGAAGAAGCCCTAGTCAAATACGAAAAAGCACTCCACGAAGGCAGAGTTGAAGAAGCCCGCATGTATGCGCAAATGACCTCTCGGCTCAAAGACTACATGGCAGACGACGCCAAACGCCTCCTCAAACTCTTAGGAGTACCTTGGGTTCAAGCGCCGAGCGAAGGCGAAGCCCAAGCTGCGCATATGACTAAGAAAGGCGACACCGACTATTGCGCCAGTCAAGACTACGACAGCCTGCTGTTTGGCGCGCCCAGGCTAATACGCAATGTAACCATAAGCGGACGAAGAAAGCTGCCTAGAAAAAACGTTTACGTCGAAGTCGTGCCGGAAATCGTGGAACTCAGTCGAGTTCTCAGTGAGCTGGGTGTCACTCACGAGCAGTTAGTCGATATTGGCATACTTGTGGGCACGGATTTCAACCCTGAAGGCGTGAGGGGCATTGGACCCAGAACAGCGTTGCGGTTAGTCAAGGAGCACGGAACCATAGAGAACGTGATGCCCACATTGAAAGGAGCGAGCTTTCCAGTTGAGCCTCAACGGATACGTGAAATTTTCCTGCATCCCAAGGTCAGGGACGATTACCCATTGATCTGGCGAGAACCAGATGTAGACGGCGTGGTTCAATTCATGTGTGGTGAACGAGACTTCGACGAAGAAAGAGTGAGAAAGGCACTAGAGAAGATGACCACGGGAATCAAGAAAGCCAAGGGCGCCACGACCTTGGAGCAATGGTTTGGCAAAGCGTAGCTGATGAAAGCTCGGCTCAGCACACGTCTAATCCCGTTCGACTAGTATGTTGCCCTTGTCTATGACCACGGCCTTGCCCTTTTTCGCAACCAAAATCTCAGATGGCCCAACAGAGACGCTTTCACTGTTATCCCTTGACACGTACACTCTGTGTTTCGACGTGTACACCAGCTTGTCTTTCTTAGCCACTAGTATGTCCCATTTGTCGTGTTCTGTGGCGAAGGCGAAGATGTGGGCGTCTGGTTTGATGTCGTGTTGCCCGTGTCGCCTGTGGGCGAAATGATCGAACGTGCTGTTTGCGGTTTTCAGGAGTTCCTCTTTGTTCTTGTACCCTATGTCGGAATAGTCCTGCGTTGAAGCGGGTGTGAGGATTTTGTTGAGGCTGTGGGCTTCGCTGATCATGAGGAAGGGTTTGTCTGGGCTTAAAGTGCGTGTTATGGGTTTGCCTATTGCGCCTCTTGTGGTTTCTATTATGGCATCAATGGTGAATTCGCCTTTGCCTATGAACAGGTGTCCGCTGGGTGTGTTGTCGATTAGAATTGGCAGAGTCAGAGTGCTCGCATAGGCTTTGACTATGCATTTCTGGTTTTGCAAGAGCGTCGCGTCTTGGGTTAGTTTTTGTGGTTGATCGCTCAGTTTCATGTAGGTAAGAAGCATTGGACTGTATCTCCTTGCTAGGGTGTCTCGTCGCTTGGCTGGTCTCGTTGTTTGCTTATGGCTGTGGCCATTTTGTAAGCCATGCGTCCGGGAATTGTGACGAGGTAGCGTCCGCGTACGCGTTCTTGCACTACTAAGCCCGCTTCCTGTAGTACGTCTAGGTGGCTGCTTAAGGTGCTGGCTGTGATTTCGGGAAGTGTGTTTTGTAGGTCGCTTATGTATTTGCCGCCTGTCATGAGTTCGCTGAGTATTTTGAGTCTGTGTTCTTGGCCCAGTGCGCTCATCATGTTGGCGGTTTTGTTGAAGTCAGGTTTTTCTATGTGCTCGGGTGGTTCGTGGTGTTCTCGGTCTCGGTGTATGATTTTGACGTGGCCGGTGTGTGGGTGTATGAATATGGATTTTTCGAGTTCGCCGCGTATGCCTTCGGTTACTCCTTCCATTACGTCTGTTATGTATTCGGATAGTCCGGTTAGGTGGTCGTTGACGTCGATGTATATGCCTCTGCGTTTGTGTGTTTGCTGGTCTGTGATGTCGTGGAGTTGTTGTTTTAGGGCTTGTATTTCCTCTTTGAGTCGTTTCATTTCGTCCTTTAGATCTTTTTCCTCTGACATTTCATAATCATCTCTTTTAATTTGATATTTGTCTATTTAAATTTCATTTATGGCTAATGGAACTCGATGTATTTAAGCGTTGCTGGACAGAGCCCGTGTGCAAGAAGAAGAGTCACTTAGGCCCGTCTTTTACCGTTGTCTAGGTGACTGTTTAGCGTGAGTATGTTGGTTCATGGGTGTTTTTGGGGCTTGGGGGTATTAGTATGGGAGCAGAAAAATTTTTTTGAGGGTGAGTTGAGCGTGTTCTGGATGGTGTTTTGCGTTGTGTTCCTGTTTCTGTATGGTGTTTTTTGCTGTGTTTTGCCTGTGTTTCTACGTTGGTTAGCGTGGAGTTGCAACATGGTAAGCGTGAAGTTAGCGAATGTTGCTGAAGCTGTGTGGACATAGTCATACGACTGTTCCCGGTGACATCAACGCCGGTGTGGTTGTGGAGGCGTGTTTCTTTTCACGTGTTATTAAATTTCGCTTAGGTTTGGTAATAACACCGAGGCTGGTTTTTGTTTGGAAGTAGTTGTCTGCGCCACGTGTTTGATGGACTACTACTTCTTTGTTTGGTGGCGGCGTTGCAAACCCTTTTCGGAGCCTTAGAGCTTTTTTGATCAGGCATTATATGTTAGTCTCGGTGAGAGCCGATGCCATATGTTAACAATCATGGAGTTCGAATTCGTTATGAGGTTGAAGGCAATGGACCGCCATTAGTGCTTTTGCAGGGGTTAACGGGTTATCTGGAGTTGTGGCACCAGTTGGGATACGTAGATTCTCTGAAGAGGGACTACAAGCTTATTCTGATAGACATGCGTGGACACGGAGGCAGCGACAAACCTCACGATCCAGAAGCCTATAAGTTGGAGTTGTTGGTAACTGACGTCGTTGCAGTGATGGATGATCTCAATGTCAGCAAGGCACACTTTCTGGGATACTCAGCGGGCGGACGGATAGGTTTTGGCCTTGCCATATATGCTCCTGAGCGCTTTCACTCTTTTATTATAGGTGGCGCATTTCCCTATGAGTTTAGTCAGGACTCGGTAAACGGGATTCTTCAGCTTCTTAAGATGGGAATTATGGCAGTTGTTGACGCGTTCGAAAAGCGAGGATTTGAGACAACGCCGCAGATGAAGTCTAGGCTCTTGGCCAACGATACAGAAGCGCTGGTAGCCTTTATGCTGTCCAACATGTGGCGAGCGAGTCTTGAGGATGCCTTGCCTAAAATGACTATGCCTTGTCTGTTTTTTGTTGGCGAGGCTGATCCAAACTTTGCTGGTGCGAAGAAATGTGCCAACCTTATGCGGAATGCGGAATTCATCTCCATCCCTGGTCTAGGCCACCTTGAAGTCATTTCCCAGAGTCAACTGGCGTTGCCCCATATAACCAAGTTCTTGGAAAAGATAAAACAATCATAAAGGAACACAGCAGGCGTTACGTATTATTCCGCTGTTTTGAAGCTTCTTTTTGATAAATGTTTTATGGCGAATTCATCTATAGCTCGTTTCGTGATTCAGGCTTGCATCCCTTGGAGAAAGTTTACCAAAACATTGATGAAAACATTAATGCTCACATCAAGAGGCTGCAGGAATTCGTTAGGCAACGGAGTGTCTCGCCGACGGGTGAAGGCGTCGAAGAATGCGCTGAGCTTCTAAAAGATCATTTCAAGAAATTGGGCTGCAAGGAAGCTAGGTTAGTCCCGCAGAAGAAGTCGCCAGTAGTTTACGCTGAATACGACGCTGGAGTTGAGAAGACTGTTATAATTTACATGATGTATGATACTCAGCCTGCTGAGGATGTTGAGCTGTGGAAGGTTCCGCCGTTTGAAGGCAAAATCGTTCCGATGGCTCCTTTCAAGAAAGTGTTAATGGCAAGAGGCGCCACAAACACGAAGGGTCCGCTTGTGGCTTTCATAAACGCCATGGAAGCCATGCGAGACGCGGATGAATTGCCTGTCAACCTCATTTTCGTGGCTGAAGGCGAGGAAGAAGAGGGCAGCATAAGCATGCCTAGTTTTGTCAGAGAGTACGTGGGCAAGTTGAAAAGAGCTGATGCTGTTTTCTTTCCAGCTTCGTGCCAGGATGAAAATGGGTTAGCTGAGCCTGCGTTTGGTTCTGAAGGCATATTGTACATTGAGTTGGAGACCAGTGGAAAGCATTGGGGCAGAGGACCGACTGAGTTCGGTGTTCACGGCGCTCTGAAGCTTATCATCGATAGTCCAGCGTGGCGTCACATAAAAATGCTCTCCAGCTTGATTTCGGAAGACGGAAACAAAATCAGAATAAAAGGATGGTATGACGGCATCAAGGCGCCGACTAGACAGGATTTAAGGCTGCTGAGAAAGGGTTACAGGAAATCGACGCCAGCTGTAAAAGTCTTCGATCCAGAGCTCATCAAGAAGTCGCTCAAAATCAAAACGTTCATGGATGATGTCACGGACAAGGAGGAGATAATAAGGCGCTTTTCGTTCGGAACAAGCTTCAACCTTGACGGGATATGGGGAGGATGGATAGGACCGGGCTCCAAAACCTTTGTTCCCCACATGGTCACGTCGAAGCATAACATAAGATTCGTGCCCAACCAGAGGCTGAGCGATCTGCGTAGAAAAATCAGGGCTCATTTGAACGAGAAAGGTTACGGGGATGTGAAGATGAGGGATTTGGGTAGCTATCCGTGGGCGTTGGTAAGCCACAAATCCGCAATTGCAGAAGCGGCTTACGCCATGTTTGAGCAGTTCAGGGTGAAATATGCGATTTATCCGCCTGTGGCTTCCAGGCAGAGGTTCCGTCCAGCGTGGCCCGCTTACGTGTTCGCAGGTGAACCGTTAAAGTTGCCCATCGTGGGCGCAGCGTTAGGTCACGGTGGAAGAGCTCACAGCCCAAACGAATACTACGTCATTGAGGGAGTAAACGGACGCTATGGAAGAGTGTACGGTCTTGCAGGCGCTGAAAAGAGCATGGCGACCATACTCTACAATTATGCTGGCAAGAAACAAGGCAGAATACCGAAACAACTCTTTTTGGAAGGAAAATGAGCGCGCTACTAGGTTTTTACTCCGGCTTAAGCCGTTATGAAAGATGATATAAACTACCAATGGTGTTGGAAAGCTTCATGCTCATTAGAAAGGGAACAAAGGAAGATTCAGAAGAATGCATGAGACTATTTGAGTTAGACAATGAGAAATACTGGGAGATTTCGGATTTCAGAAGCTCCGCAGAACATGCTGATGTGATTTTCCTTGTTGCAGAAGAGGATAGCAGAATAGTCGGGTACATTCTAGGTTTTGTCATGCCGACAAGAAGAAAGGAAGCCATGTTAATTGAAACGAGAGTGCATAAGAAAGAGAGAGGAAGAGGAATTGGAACTGATCTGGTAGATGCTTTCTGCAGAGAGGCATTTGCAAGGGGAGCCAAGGAAGTTGAAGCTGAAATTGAGCCTGAGCTTCTCAAATTCTACCGAGACGCATGCGGCTTCAAAGAAGTGCACAAATGGATAGAGGTTGCAAGAAAGAAGGAAGATTGACTTCAAAGAGTAGGAATAATTATGAGGTTTGTCGAGGGTTGTGATTTTCAAGAGTTCAGCAAATATTTGGCAAGAATTGGGCAGTATACATCGGAGGGAGAGCTTGTTAGGTTAAGGAATAGTCTTGAAAGTGGAAGGTCCAATCTTATTGTTTTCAGAGAAAATGGCGAAATCATCGGGCATGCGATTTGGCATGAAACCGATACGGAAGAACACAGGAAGGGCGATCCTAGGGAAAAAGAAGACAGGGAAATCCTGCATGGGTTCATGGGAAAAGGGAAGGAGTTCATCGAACTTCACGAGCTATGGTTAACCCAGGAGCACAGAGGAAAAGGATATGGAAAGCAGTTCTTCGACTTCTTCGAGGAATACATAAGAAACAAAGGCTATGATTCACTTGTCTACTACGCGTTTGACCCTGCTGCCATAGCAATATGTCGAAAACGCGGATACAAAGAAGCCTACGGCATAAAAGAAGCAGGACCCTACGGAAACATCGAAACCATGTACGTCTTCCACCTGAAACTGAGAAAAAACTGACCTGTCTCGCAAAACACACATCGAGGCCAAGCAGCATGTCTGTTAGGATTGATGTTGAGCTCATTGGGACTGACGCTCACAAAGCTGTTAAACGTGGAGATTTGACTATTGTTGTTGATGTTTTGAGATGCAGCAGTAGCATCGTGAATGCTTTTGCCAATGGCGTTGAAGCGGTAATTCCAACCGAGACTCTGAAAGAAGCTTACAAGCTGCGAGACCAGTATCCAGATTATCTCTTGGCTGGAGAAAGAAAGGGACGTAAACCCGAAGGCTTCGATTTGGGCAATTCTCCCTTAGAGTTTGTCCGCGACATCGTAGAAGGAAGAACCGTGATCATGACGACTACGAGCGGGACGGCTACGCTGGTTCGATGTCGCAGGGCTGAATATGTCTTGGTTGGAGCTTTCCTGAACGCTGACGCTGTGGCGAAGAAAGCTCATGAGATCGCCCGGAAGAAGGGGTTGAATGTTTCGTTTGTTTTGGCTGGTGAGAAAGGCTTGTTCTCTCTGGAGGATTTTCTTTGCGCTGGGGCAATCGCTTCCAAATTTCATTCAGGCGATTTTGAGCTTTCCGACAAGATTTTGGCGGCTGTATTCGCGTTTGAGCGTGTGAAGGATGCTTTAAGCGAGTATGTGTTGAGGTCGAGACATGCTAGACATTTGGTTGAGCTTGGGTTTGAGGGAGACGTCGAATTTTCGTGCAGGTTGGATCATTTCGGAGTAGTGCCAGTTTATCACCATGGCAAGATAACGTTGATGCAGTAAGCCCAGTTGGCTCCAAGTTTGACTGCAACGGTTTATAGGCTTGTTCTGAAATCATGTGCGCCATGGTAAGTAAGCCTATTGGAACACTTGAAGCCCTTCTGCTGATCGCTCTAATCGTGTTCTGGGGCAGTTCATTCGTCGTCGTCAAAATAGCGCTGGCAGAAGGTTTAACCCCCGTTTCCATAGCAACTTTCAGGTTTTTGTTGGCTGGCGGGCTCTTTGTTGTGGCTCTTTTGTTGAAGGCAGTCAGGAAATCGGGCGACAAACCCTTTTTTCACAGGGGCGACTTGCCCATCCTAGCGTTGCTGGCTGTCTCTGGCATCACGTTTTTCTATCTTGCTCAATATATTGGGATCAAGATGGCGGGCGCGTCCATCGCAGCCATTTTCGCATGTTTTCTTTCACCTATTTTCATAGCTGCAGTTTCAACAATAGTGCTGAAGGAGCGAATAAACAGGGGACAGGCTTCGGGAATAGGGTTCGCCGCGGTGGGCACATTGACAGTCATCTTGGGAGGCTCCGTTAGTGTGCAGTTTGGCTCCGACTTCTTCTACGGAAGCATAATTCTGCTCGCCACGCCCATTCTATGGACTTTCTACACACTACTGGGAAAGCGAACCATTGAGAAGTATAACCCGATTCTGGTCTTGACTTACGTGACCGTGCTGGGCAGCTTATTGTTGCTTCCTGTTTCAGTTGCTGAGGGTTCGATTCGATTGGTTTTATCTCTAAGTTTGTCCAGTTGGCTGGCGATCGCTTACCTGTCTGTCACCTGCACTTTGGTGGGCTATTACATCTGGTTCTACGCAGTTGAGAAAGTGGGCGCAACCGTGACCAGCTCGTTCTTGTTCGCTGAGCCGCTCGTAACAGTCTTGCTGGCAACATCATTCGTTGGCGAAACAATCACGTTACCCGTTGCAGTTGGGGGGCTTCTCATTTTCCTAGGAGTCTACTTGGTAACAAGAAAATAAGCATGCACTAAATCCTATGGGGTTGTGAGCAAGCAACCCTGGAGTCGTGGGTTCAAAATCCCACTCTGCCGTTGCAGCTGAACCTCAGGGATGGAAAGCCTAGCTGGTTGCCGACCGTGCACAGCTGCTCGCCATAGAGTGTTATCGCGTGCAGACTGCGTTCCGTTAGGAGGCTGGTTTTAGCGTGGTTTTCAGTCCGTGACCCGTTAATACTACGAGGACATTGTCTGTTTTGGATGTTTCCTTGTTCTTGAGGTGTTTCTGATATGCAGCGTATGCAACGGCTGAGCTTGGTTCCACGAAGAAGCCTTTGTGTGCGAGTTCTGTGTAGGCTTTTAGGATGTCGTTCTCGTCGACCATTTCGGTTTCGCCGAGGCTTTCTTGCAGTTCCTTGATCATGAGGTTCAGTAACGGTGGGTTGGTGCTGACCAAGGCGTCGGCTATTGATGTTACTTTCTTAGGCAGTTTGTAATCGAGTTTTTTCATGCGGTGGTAAAGCGGCGACACCTGTCGAGTCTGGCAAGCTATTATTGTGGGCACGGCATTGATGATGCCCGAGTCGACGAGGTGCTTGAAGCCACATATGACTCCGAGAAGCAGTGTGCCAGCTGAAACCGGAAGATAAACGCGTTCCGGGGTTTTCCAGTTGAGTTGTTCTGTGATTTCGTAGGCTAGGGTTCTGATGCCGTCTCTGAACAACGGGTGAAATATGTGCCCCACGTAGAACTTTCCCTTCTCAGGTTTCTGTGCTTCTTGCGCGACATGATTTCTGGAGCCTGCGACTTTGACGACTGGCATGCCGTAGGATTTGATCTGGTTGAACTTTGGTCCAGAAACGTTCTGTAGAACATAGATCTTGGCTTTGAGTCCCGCTCTCGCGGTGTACGCGGCTATAGATGCTCCCGCGTTGCCCGACGAGTCTTCAGCAATGTACCCGCTCTGTTTCTCAACTTGCCTGTGTACGGCTGAGATGAGCGTGGTTGAACCCCTATCCTTAAACGAACCGGTTGGATTCTGGCTTTCCAGCTTAAACCAGACAGCATCAGTGAACTTGACCAAGGGTGTCCAGCCTTCGCCCAAAGTTACCATGTCCTCCGGGTTGATGTATGGAAAAAACTTGGCGTAGCGCCAAACACTGAAATTGTTAGGCTGTATCAATCGGGGTTCAAAGTTGAAATCAGGGTTTACGTTGAGCGGTTTCCCGCACGAAAGGCATCGGTAGTCAAGTAAGCTGCTTGAACGACGATTGCATGCTGAACACTTGACTTCATAGTTCAAGACAAATCCCACAACACAGCTTTTCCTAGTGTATGCAGCGAGTTCAAAAGGCTTGTTCAGCACACGTTTTTCTTTTCAACTGTTTATGGAGACACCTTCCACCAACCCCACATTCCACTTCAGGTGGCGTTAATAATTTAACATGCGGATTTTTCCTCATTAACCTCAGAAATAGCCATGCCTCAGGAAAAACCTGCCCATGCCAAGATTTATGAGCCGACAACTGAGAATACTGAATCGCGGGTAATCGACGGTGAAACTGCAAGAATGGACGATTTCAGAATTGCAGTCAATGATGACCGCTGGCGAGCTGACAGCGCGTCATCTTGTCGAGTTGTATCTGGAACGGATTGAAGCAGTAGACAAGAACGGTCCGAAAGTGAACTCCGTCATCGAGACGAATCCCGACGCTATTGCTATCGCTTCATCTCTTGACCAAGAGCGGCGCATCGGCAAAACACATGGACCACTCCACGGCATTCCCATCCTTATCAAAGACAACATTGACACACATGACCTAATGCAGACCACATCTGGATCACTTGCCCTTGAAGGACATCATGCACCAAGCAACGCATTCATCGTCAAGAAACTGCGCTCAGCAGGTGCAGTGATCTTAGGCAAGGCCAACTTGAGCGAATGGGCGAATTTCCGCGGTAAACACTCAGTCAGCGGCTGGTCATCTCGGGGCGGACTCACACGTAATCCCTACGTGCTTGATCGTTCCGCCTGCGGTTCATCATCAGGCTCGGCAGTTGCAGTTGCGGCAAACCTATGTGCAGCCGCAATTGGCACCGAGACTGACGGCTCGATCATTTGCCCAAGCCAAACAAACGGCATTGTCGGAATCAAACCCACCCTTGGATTGTGGAGCCGGAGCGGAATTATCCCCATTGCCCACAGTCAAGACACAGCCGGACCGATGGCGCGCACTGTCGCAGACGCAGCGATTCTGCTTGGAGCACTGACTGGAATCGATAAGCAAGATTCAGCTACAAAGCCTAGTAAGGAGACAGCGTTCAAGGATTACACCCAGTTCCTTGACGAGAACGGCTTAAAGGGGGCTCGCATTGGCGTAGCAAGAAAAATGACGGGGACAAACAAACGTATCATCAAGATTTTTGAATCGTGTCTAGATACAATGAAGCGAGTGGGAGCAGTAATCGTTGACCCAGTCAATGTCTCAGACCCAAACAAATACCGCAAGACCGAAATCGAAGTCCTTTATCACGAGTTCAAAGCGGACTTGAACAAGTACCTCGCAACCGCGAAAGCCCCAGTGAGGACATTGGCAGAAATCATAAGGTTCAATGAAAAAAACAAGGATCGTGTGATGCCATATTTCGGGCAGGAACATATGGAAGCCGCTCAGAAGAAAGGCCCTTTGGGCGAGAAAAAATATCGCGATGCACTTGCAAAGAATCATCGTCTGACACGCAAAGAAGGCATCGACAAGACCATGCAAGCACACAAACTCGATGCAATCGTCGCGCCATCAGGCGGTCCAGCATGGGTAATCGACTTGATCAATGGCGATACAATTGGCTGGGAAATTGAAAGCGCGTCGTCTGCTGCAGTAGCAGGGTACCCACATATCACCGTGCCAGCAGGGTACATCTTTGGTTTGCCCGTTGGAATCTCGTTCTTCGCCAAGGCATGGCAGGAGCCGATACTTATCAAGTTGGCCTATGCTTTCGAGCAAGCGACAAGGATTCGCAAGCCGCCAGAGTTTCTACCCACAGCGAATTTGAAACTCTAGTTTAGGACAAAGACTTGTCCAAACCACACCATAACAACACGATCTCGCGTGTGCAATTGACGAGAAACATGATCAAAGCTGCTGGGTGTACTTTTCTCTCAGTTTTCTCTGTAGTATTTTTCCTGTGGTTGTTGTCGGCATTTCTTCTGGCGCTATGAAGTCTACCGACTAGGCTTCTTGTATCCTGCAATTTTACTCCTACACTAGTCAATAACTGGCTTGTCTCTTTGTAAGCCGTGTTATTCTGGTCAAGTATTCTGTTAGGTCTTTTTCAAACTGTTGTGGCGCTGGGTTTTCTTCGAGGTTTGTCATGAAGTTTCTAAGGTATGCGAACTCATTTCTTATTCTATCATCAACCTGCGACAAGAATTTCTGGACTGCTCTTTCAGCTTGACTGCCCAAATCAGGTATTCCATGGCGAGCGAGGTTGCTTATAGCGAAGCAGTTGTTGAGCATGATGCCAATGTTCTGCCAACGGTCTTTGCTGCTTCTTTCCTTCAGAGGATTGTCGTTTATCCATTCCAAGAAGAAACTGTGTGCTTGTTCAGGCGTGAAGGCTTGGCTTTTCTCAAAAACCTTGAAGGACAAGTCATCAGCGTAGATGTCCTGAACGTGGTTGACCGCCTGCTGAATAATCCTGATTTGATAGTCCTCGCTCAACTCGTTCTCATGAATGACATGCATTCCAACAGGGTTTAACAATCGGCTACTGTGTGAGGGATGATTGTTCTCGGTTCGGTAAATGTGACACATTTCATGGATCAACAGGCCTTCAACCAAACCAGACTTCAAAGCCATGCCAGAAACAACAATAACGTGACCACTACGTCTCTGAGTCGCATAACCCATGAAAGGCAGCCGCGAATCAACTGTGACTTCGATCTTTCCTTTAATCTCGAAACCCGAGTCACGCATCAGCTTCACAGCATTACGAGCCGTTTGTGCAAGTTTGTCCTGTTCTTGAAACATTGTTTAAGTCACTGCTTTCATGCGTACATGAGAGCTCGAAAGATTGTCCGTGCAAAGTTTAAAGCTGATCGTATCTTTCTCTAAGTTTCCTATGCAGTATTTTTCCTGTAGTTGTCCTTGGCATGTCTTCAGGTTTGATGAAGTCAACGGATTTGGGCTTCTTGTATCCTGCGATCCTACCTCCGCACCACTCGATGATCTCGTCAGGCGTTGCTTTTTCTCCCTGCTTCAGAATCACCACAGCTTTGACGGCTTCACCCCAAACATTATCTGGCACTCCGATGACCGCCGCATCGAAGACTTTGGGATTCTTACAGATGAGTTCTTCAACCTCGCTGGGATAGACGTGTTCACCGCCCGTGATAATCATGTTGTCTTTCCGGTCGACTAAGTAGTAGTAGCCTTCTTCGTCTTTCTTCGCCATGTCACGAGCCGTGAAATAGCCTTCGCGGAACGAAGCCTCAGTCTTGTCACGCAGCTTGTAGTACTCATCGAACATCATGGGTCCACGTGAATACAACTCGCCCACGCCGCCAACCGGCACCTCCTTCCCATCCTGATCGAGTAGCTTCAAAGTGTCTGTGCCCAAGCATTCTTTGCCGATCGAGCCTATCTTACGCAATTGATCTTCAGGTCTGAGCAGCGTGACCAAGCCGGCTTCGGTTGAGCCATAGGCTTCGAACAACTCTACGTTTGGAAAAGCCTTCAAAATGCCCTTCTTAACCTCGCCACGCGCAGGCGCCGAAGAACACAACAACTGGCGCACACTACTAACGTCAAATTGCCTACGTACATCCTCAGGAACATTCAAAATCAGGTTGTAATGAGTCGGAATCAACGAAGTGAACGTAATCTTCTCCCCACTGAAAGTGCGCAACAGATCAACAGGGTCAAAGCCTTTGTCTCGTCCCACGTACAAGGAGCCACCAATGTACAGGAATAGGGGTCCGTAAAACGTGGAGTTAACATGATAAAGAGGCATTACGATCATGCCTTTATCTTTCTCAGAGAAGCCAAATTCAACCGCGTTAATCAGGTAGAAGGCAATGTATGACTCATGTGAACGCACCACACCTTTGGGAATGCCAGTTGTGCCCGAAGTGTAAATCTGAAACCATGTGTCCCCGCTTTCAACTTTAACCCCAAGCGGCGTGTCAGACGACTCAGCAATCAGACGCTCATAGTCGACATATCCTTCAAAACGTTGGGAGCCAACCGAAATGTAGCGGTTAGCGTATCTCTGAGTAAACGTCTCGCGGATGCTTTCGATGCAGTCGATGAAGTCTTCGCCCGCAATAACGACTTTGGCATCAGAATTGTCGATCACGTAGGCTACTTCCTTGGGTACATAACGCCAGCAAATAGGCACAACAACCAGCCCAATCTTGGCAAAAGCGCAGTCGATCTCAACAAACTCGGCGCAGTTGTAAAGCATGACGGCCACGCGGTCGCCCCTGCGCAAGCCCATCTTCAACAAGCCGTTGGCAAGCCGATTTGTCCTTGATTCCAACTTTGGATAAGTCAAGGCTTTGCCACGCCAATCCTTCAATGCAATCTTGGTGGGATAGTTTTTTGCGTGCACAGGTAGGATCTGACCCATGTTGAGCCAAGCTGAAGGTGCAGCCATTCTTTCTCAGACCTGTATGAAGCGATTCGGAATAGAGGATACACGAATCTTAAATTTATAAATAACTAGAGTAATAGCCACCCGTTTTTCACGCAACCAGAGGTGGGCGTTTATGCCGCGAGAAATAGTCTTGGGCAATGGTCAACTAGCCGCCGCTCTCGACAGCCAAATGCGAATCAGAGACTTCTTCTTCCCTCATGTAGGGTTAGAAAATCATCTTGGAGGACACCCGATACGATTGGGAGCATGGACAGATAACAAGTTTTCATGGGTCGGCGACAACTGGGAGATCACTCTGAAATACTTGCCCGAAACCTTGGTGAGCCAGTGCTATGCAAAGACTCGTGGGCTTAAGCTGGAGCTTGAGATCAACGACGCTGTTCACCATTTTCTAAACCTATACCTTAGGAAAATCGTTGTCAACAACAACAGCAACGACAGCCGTGAAATTAGGTTCTTCTTTTCACAAGACTTTCATATTTACGGGGAGGAGGCTGGAGATACTGCCTTGTATGAACCTGCGCTTAATGCGTTGATCCATTACAAGCGCAGGCGTTATTTCCTAATCAACGGCGAAACCGATCGAAAAGACGGAATGCATCAGTTCTCAACGGGCTACAAGGAATCAGTGGGTAGAGAAGGTACATGGAAAGATGCTGAAGACGGGAGGCTCGAACAAAACCCAGTTGCCCAAGGCGCCGTGGACTCAGTTGCCGCGTTCAAAATCCAGACCGAGCCTCAAGAAGCCAGAACAGTCTACTACTGGATAGCTGTGGGAAAAGACGTTCAGGAAGTCAAGACCCTAGATGCCAAGGTGAAAACTGCCGGCGTCGAACAAATGCTTCTCGAAACCGAAAACTATTGGAGCGCTTGGGTAAACAAACAAGACGTCAACCTGACTCCCTTGCCGCGGGACCTTGTGCGGCTGTTCAAGACTAGCCTGCTGATCATGCGCACCTTAGTTGGCAACAACGGCGCAATTATCGCTTCATGCGACTCGGATGTTTTGCAGTTCAACCGTGACACGTACTCGTATGTTTGGCCACGAGATGGCGCGATGGCTACGATGGCATTCGATAACGCGGGTTTCAGAGAAGCCTCGCGTTCATTCTTTCTGTTCTGCAATCGAACGATAAGTGATGACGGTTACTTCCGACACAAGTACGCCGCCGACGGCTCTGTGGGTAGCAGTTGGCATCCACTCATTGACTCCAAGGGCACGCCACAGCTTCCCTTACAAGAAGATGAAACTGCCCTTGTTTTGTACGCCTTGTGGAAACACTTCCAGAAATACCGAGACGTGGAATTCATTGAAAAAGTGTACCACAACCTCGTGATTAAAGCCACGGACTTTCTCTTGAACTACATAGACACGGGCACCGGTCTGCCCAAACCCAGCTTCGACCTTTGGGAAGAGAAAACCGGAACTTTCACATCAACCTCGGCGGCAACATGCGCAGCCCTGAATTCAGCAGCCAAGTTCGCCCAAGTCTTCTACGACAGCGAGCGCAAAGAAACTCTAGTCAACACGGCAAACAGAATGAAACAAGCCATGCTAACACACCTTTACGACAGAGAGCTCGGCAGATTCATTAAAGCCGTGTACCCGGATGGAACTCGGGATCCAACAGTTGATAGCAGCTTGGCATTCATCTTCACTTGTGAAACATTTGACGCCAAAGACGATGTGGTCAAGAACACTATGAACGAGATCACAAGAAAGCTCTGGGTGCAAACCGACATAGGCGGAGCAGCTCGTTACGAAAACGACGAATACTACCGGGCAACAAGAAATGTGCCAGGCAACCCATGGTTCATAAGCACCCTATGGATCGCACGATGGCACATAGCCCAAGCAGAATCTCTTGACCAGCTGAAAAAGGGCTTCGACCTGCTTTCATGGACCGCCAAACGCGCGTTGCCATCAGGCGTGCTGGCAGAGCAACTCAACCCACACACGGGAAAGCCCATATCTGTGTCACCACTCGTCTGGAGCCACGCCGAATTCGTCCTAGCCACGTGCGAATACCTTCAGAAATACAACGAGGTTACATCACGAACAAGTGATACACGCAACACTCAACCGTGAAAAAAAGAGTCTGAAAATGCATGACCAACTATAGGCTGTGTAGAGTAAGCGATGTGCCGGTTGGAGAAATGAAGCAAGTGACCATTGAAGACAGGGAGCTCTTAGTTATCAACCAAGACAACCACTTCATCTGCACAGACGCGCGATGCACCCACGCGGGAGCACCACTGGCAGAAGGCGAACTCAACGGCAACATCCTCACATGTCCTTGGCACCGTTCCCAATTCGACATCACAAATGGGTCAGTCGTCAAAGGACCGGCGAAAAAACCGCTAAGAGTCTTCAGACTCTGATTAAAGACGCCTACGTTTTTGTTGAGCTCTGAGCAAAGAAGCAGCCCGAAAAGAATCGCTGAAAGCCTGAAAACCGGCAGTCTTGTGAACCCTTATATTACTCGTGCACTTTTTCATGCCCGAGAGAAAAGTGAAACCATGCTGAGGCTAGGAGCCCTTCTCAAACAGGAATTCTCCTTCATCACAGGCAACTATCAAGTCCTCGTGGTTAGCTGGATGATAATGGACCTAGCCATGGAAATGCCCGTGCCCAACTTCCAATACTACGTCACTGCACTTCAAGGAACAGGCTTAGCGCTAGGCTTGATTGGCTTAGCCAACTGGGTTGCCATGGCAGCCGTAGCCTTTCCAGGCGGCTACCTAGCCGACAAATACGGCAGACGCTGGCTCATCACAACCATGACCTTCATCATGGCGTTGTCAAACCTATTCTACGCCTTCGCTCCCTCATGGCACTTCATCCTAATAGGAACAGTTGTGCACAGCCTCTGCCTCATCTATCAACCCGCATTGTTCGCCATGGTTCAAGACTCACTGCCAGCCGAGCGAAGAGGCATGGGCTCCTCGATCATAATGCTCATCCACGGCACTTTCAACACGCCGGGACCAATAATCGCGGGCTTCTTGCTCATACAGTTCGGTTTGGTCGACAGCATGAGAATTATCTACATACTCGTCACAATTCTTTACTTAATGGCAGCAATCTGGCGGCTCAGACTAAAAGAAACTGTGACAAACGGAGACCCGGAACCAATCAAAGTCAGATACTTCATATCATCCTACCCCAAAGCCGTCAAAGAAAGCTTCCGCGTCTGGAAAATCCTACGACCAACAGTCTTCTGGCTATTCATAGTTCAAACCCTCATCATGTTCGGCATGTCGATAACAGGAGTCATGAACGCCATCTATGCAAGGGAAGTCTTAGGCATTCCAGAAGAGCAATGGTGGCTCACTTTCATACCACTGCTACTTACGATGGTAGTAATGTCCATACCGATAGGCAAGATGGTGGACAAAATCGGAAGAAAAATCCCAATGATTCTAGGCCTCGGCGTCTTTGCATCTGCAACCCTCATTTTCACAGTGGGCAACCTCGTGATTGTCATGATCGCAATGTCCATGTTCGCAATAGGGCAACTGTTAGTCATGTCGTCAGTGATGGCACTTTCAACAGATTTAATCGACCCTGCAAACAGAGGCAAAGTAGTTGGATTCAGAAACTTCGTGGGCTACATATTCAACGGACTCGGAATGCTGCTAGGCAACTACCTTTACATCGCATTTTTCCCGCAACTCCCCTTCTACGTAACACTTTTAATGATCATTCCAGCGTCATTCATAGTCGCGTTTCTTGTTCACGAACTCCAAAAGTAGCCGCCACGCAACTTGTCGGAAATTATATATGCGGTTCACAAGCTAAACACTAAACCTCTCACCGAGAGGAGACTCATAATCCTGGAAATCAAAACTGTGGCAGTTCTAGGCGCCGGGCTCATGGGACACGGCATCACACAAGTCGCAGCTCAAACAGCAAAATACGATGTTTACATGCGCGACATCAAACAGGAATTCATCGACAACGGAATGAAAATGATAAACGACAGCCTGCAACGATTCCTGAAAAAAGGCGAGATGACCGAGGCTCAAGTAAACGAAGTCCTAAGTCGAATCCACCCAACCTTGGACCTGAAAGAAGCGGTATCCAACGCGGACCTAATCATCGAAGCGGTGACCGAAAACGTCGAACTCAAGAAGAAAGTCTTAGCTGAAGCCGACTCGCTGGTTAAACAAGACGCAATAATCGCCTCGAACACGTCGTCTATCAGCATAAGCGAACTCGCCTCAGCAACGAAAAGACCCGAAAAATTCGTTGGCATGCACTTCTTCAACCCGCCTCAACTCATGAAACTAATCGAAATCATACGAGGCGCCAAAACAAGCGACGAAACCCTGAACACCATAGTCGAAGTCACAAAAGCCATGGGCAAAGAACCCGTGGTGGTCAAGAAAGACGTGGCAGGCTTCGTCGTCAACCGGATACTCATCCCAGCATTAAACGAAGCCGTCGACCTAGTCAACGAAGATGTTGCCACGCCTGAAGACATCGACAAAGCCATAAAACTCGGGCTCAACTGGCCAATGGGCCCCATAACTCTCTTGGACTACGTGGGCTTAGACACAACGTTGGCCATTACCGAAGTCATGGTGAAAGAACTCGACCCAAAATATCAAGCCAGCCCATTGTTAAGGCAGATGGTGAGAGCCGGGCTGTGGGGCAGGAAAACTGGAAAAGGCTTCTACGACTGGAAAAAATAGGAGGCAACCTGAACATGATGGAATTTAAGAATACACTATACGAAAAAGCGGAAGGCATCGCCACGATCACAATCAATCGTCCAGACGCGTTGAACGCACTCGACCAGGAAACCATACTTGAACTCTCAGCCAGAATTGAAGACGCAGAAAAAGACGAAAACATACGAGTAATAGTCATCACAGGCGCTGGAGACCGAGCCTTCTCAGCTGGCGCAGACCTGAGAATGATGAAAGGCGCCAGCCCAGTGAAAGGCGCAGAGCTCTCAAGAGTTGGACAGCGTCTCACGACCCAAATCGAAGCCATCAGCAAACCCGTGATCGCAGCCATAAACGGGTACGCCCTAGGCGGAGGCATCGAACTAGCCATGGCATGCGACATTCGCGTCGCCTCGGAAAACGCTCAGATTGGTCAGCCTGAGATAAACGTGGGTCTCATACCAGGCTGGGGTGGAACACAACGGCTACCTCGGCTCGTGGGCAAGGGAATAGCCAAGGAAATGATTTTCACAGGCAAACGCATAGACGCAAAAACTGCTGAACACCACGGTTTAGTCAACATGGTCACGCCCGCAGACCAACTGAAGACGAAAGTCAAGGAATTAGCCATGGAAATCGCTGGAAAACCACCCATAGCGATCAGATATTGCAAAGCACTGGTTAACGATAGCATCGAGACGCATCCTGACGCTGGCTTGAAACAAGAAGCCGACGCTTTCGGACTTGTCGCATCTACAGAAGACTTCAACGAGGGCGTAACTGCATTCTTGGAAAAGAGGAAGCCACAGTACAAAGGAAAATAACTTCCAGAGTCGCAACACCGTAGCATCATGCGCAGACCGGCTGATAGTAGAAACGGTTCTCTCAGTGAGTGGAGAACCAAGTGACACTGGAAATATTAGATACAAGATCCCAAAAGCTGACAGATACCGATATCCGAGCCGTGGCTGAAATCGAGGAGCATCCAGAAACAAGCAGATGGGATATTCCTGCTTTTGGCGGCGATGTAGAAAAAGCATTTGCCGGCTTCAAAAGATCGTTGAGCCGAGTCACCGGCGACGAATTTCTCGTAGCTAAATTAGACGGTCGCGTAGTCGGTTTTGCTGGAATCCATCGGCTGGAAGGGGAAATCGGCGAGATGTCACATGTGGGCGAGATCGGCATCGCCGTGCACCCTGATTTTCAAAGGAAGGGAATCGGCACAAAGCTTCTGAAATCAAGCATGGATTTAGCTAAGACTCGCAGATTCAAGCGGCTTGAAGCAGACATCTTAGCTCACAACAAGGCTATGAGACGATTAGTCGAGAAGATGGGCTTTCAACTCGAGGGTGTCAGAACCATGCGCGTTAAAAGAAATGGAGAATACTATGACGAAGCTTGTTACGCCCTCTTAATATAGTTAATATAGGCTTTCTTGCATTATCACTATTTCTTCAAACTGCGAATGTACGTTACACGGAATCAAGAATGGTGTCAACATGCGTGAAGTCGCGATCATTGGCGGCGGAGCAACACGCTGCGGCAAACGCGAAGCAACATGGCGCGACCTAGTCCAAGAAGCAGGAAAAGCCATGTTTGACAACATCCCAAACCTGTCGCCCAAGGACGTAGACAGCCTATTCGTAGGAGCCGCCGACCCCGGGCGATTTGCCTTTCTATTACACGTTGCGCCCATGGTTGCTGAATGCCTCGGTATAACGCCTAGAAAAGTACTTGCACGCACTGAACTGATGTGTGCTTCAGGTCAAGCCGCGATTCGTTATGCTTGGGCTTGCGTCGCCACTGGCCTGTCTGATGTGGCGGTAGCGTTTGGCGCCGAGAAAATGTACATGCCCGACATGGCTGAAGCTCAGTCCAACATGAGCTGCGTTCTTGACCGCGAATGGGACGGCGTCAATGCGCTATCGGCGCCGCCTTTCTTCGCCATGACTGCTCAGAGGCACATGCACGAGTTTGGCACAACCGAGGAGCAGATGGCAAAGGTCTGCGTCAAGAACCACAGGTACTCGGCGTTGAACCCGTTGGCGCAGTTTCCAAAGGAAGTAACGGTGGAAGACGTTTTGAAGTCTCTGGTTGTTGCGCCGCCGTTGAAACTACTTGACTGCAGCGGCATAACCGACGGCGCCGCAGGCTTGGTGCTAGTTCCAGTCGAAGACGCCAAGAAATACACTGACACGCCCATGTACCTAATCGGCAGCGGACAAGCCAACATTGGAAACAACGTGAACAATCTGGCAAGCCTGACCGAGTGGATTCCACTCAAAATCGCCGCTAAAGAAGCGTTTCAGAATGCGGGCATAGCTCTCGATGACATCGACATCGCCGAACTCCACGACTGTTTCACCATAAGCGAAATCATGGAGTACGAAGCGCTAGGCTGGTGTGAAAAAGGCAAAGGCGGCAAATTCATCGAAGAAGAACAAAGCTACATAGGCGGAAAAATCGCAGTCAACCCCCGAGGCGGACTGCTCGGCTGCGGACATCCGCTTGGAGCAACCGCTATTCTGCAGACTATTGACATCATGCAGCAGTTCAGAGGCGAAGTGCCAAAAGGAAGATTCGTTCAAGGCGCCGAAGTTGCTATGGCACACAACCTAAGCGGACCAGCCAACGTGCACAGCATTCTCATATACTCAAGATCAACGAGGTGACCGTGAAAGTGGACAAAACTGAATTCGACAAGGTAAACAGACCGGACACGATTAAACTGCCATTCATGCTGGACTTTTATCCACTTGAAGACGCCAAAATGACCGAGATCAGCCAGTTCTTCCAGAACCTCAAGCAGGGAAAACTGACCACCACGAAATGCAAAAAATGCGGTCAACTTTTATGGCCTCCAAGAATCGCTTGTCCCAACTGCTTTTCAAACGAGTTCGATTGGGTTGACTTGGGCACAGAGGGCGAACTCTATGCTTTTACTGAAGTTCGAATAGGCGCACCCATCGGCTTCGCTCAGGACACACCCTTCTGCGTAGGCTTGGTCAAAATCAGCGGTCTAACAATTTCAAGTCGAATCGACAACGCCCAGTATACTCAACTCGGGATAGGAGACAAACTACGACTAAAAATAGTGGAACTCGTGGACGGCAGAGTGTTTTTCAGATTCGCCAAGACATAAGTGAATTTGTCATCACGTCCTTCTGAACCTAATGATGTGCACTAACTCGTCGTCGTCCCACTCACCGTGTTTGTTCTTCCAAGCCTTCTTGAACTCGGCAAGACTTGAATATCCCTCTCGCTTGGCGTCTTCCAAATCGAAGAACCTGAGCCTTTTCCTCTCAACAGAAACGATCTGCAACTCAGCGAAGCGTGGCACGTAGACACTGGCGTGAACCATTACTCCAGCTCTTATTCCAGAATCAGGTGCGCTACGACTGGTCGTCTGAGTCTTGCCCCCTTTGACGATGGGTTCCACGTCCACAGGTTCGAAAAGGAGTTCGGATGGTTCAGCCTTGACTTGGGTTATTATGTCTTCCATCTTTCGATCAGGTCCCTTTGCTGCTTCTTCTATCACTCGTCGTGCAAGTTTCTGTGACAAGCCTTCGCTTGCAAGTTTCTCCCCTAATTCAACCTGCCTCTCCGGTTCAGGTATGCGGCGCATTATCGTTCGAGCAGTAGTATAGTCTATTTTGCCCTCAGGTGCGCCGCGTCTCTCCACCTGCGCAGGCGCAACCATGCCTTGAATCTCTCTAGGCGCCTTTGTCAGCTGAAGCCAAGTTTTCACCGTGGCTGATGAAAATCCCAGTCTTTTGGCTAGGGCTTGAACGTTGCCGAACTTCTGTGGATACTTCTCCAGCAGGAGTTTGCAGCAGTTGCCCTTTTCAACTGCGCTCAAGTCTTCTCTTTGAATGTTTTCCACTAGGTTTAGCTCAATGACTTCTTCATCCGAGTAGGATCTGACCACGGCAGGGACGGTTTTCAGGCCGACCTGTTGAGAGGCACGGTAGCGGCGCTCGCCTACCACAACTTCATATGCGTCGCCAGCAGGGCGGACAATTAATGGTTCAAGCAAGCCAACTTCCTTGATGCTGTCAGCAAGGTCATTCAGCCTTAAGATGTTGATCTCAAGCCTTGGATTGAGACGGTTAGGTCGAATTTTCTTCAATTCCACTTCCATCAATTGACCGTCCATAAATACTGCCTCATTGCGCCAACTATTTTGATAATCGAACAACATGGGTAGGGATATAAAGAATTTGTCTTCTGCGGATTTCAAGAGCGCAAGATATTTAGATGTGCAGTGTCTTCTTTTTTGAAAACAATAGAGCAAGTATGCTAGCGATTTAGGTTAAGCGGCAAATGAAGCAGCTTATTCATTCAGGGGTTCTAATACCCAAGCGGTATGAGTCTAAGGGCTTTCACATCAAAATCAACGGCGAGCAAGTAGCTCTGACTCCGCATCAAGAAGAAATGGCAGCTGCGTGGGTCAAGAAACTTGGGACAGACTACGTCAAAGACCCTGTTTTCATCAAGAACTTCTTCCAAGAGTTCTCGAAAGTTATGGGAATGCGTGACACAGCGCTCTCACCCGAGCATGTTGATTTTTCAGAAATCATACTTTTCGTTGAAAAAGAGAAACAGATCAAAGCCAGCATGTCCAAAGAGGAGAAGAAGAAGCAGGCTCAAGAACGTAAGGCACTGAGAGAAGCGAACAAGGAGAAGTACGGCTACGCAATCATAGACGGCATCCGCACTGAGGTTGGCAACTATACGGTGGAGCCGCCTTCGATTTTCATGGGACGCGGTGAGCATCCGATGCGTGGACGATGGAAACCATACGTCGGCGAAGAAGACATAATCCTAAACCTTCCCGAAAATGTGCCCATGCCGCCTGGAAAATGGAAAGGCAGGATTTGGCAGCCCAACTCAATGTGGGTAGCCAAATGGGATGATAAACTGGTTGGCAAAGAGAAATACATCTGGCTTTCAGACTCTTCGCACGTAAAACAGCAGAAAGAGATCGAAAAGTTTGACAAGGCTAAACATCTTGCCAAGAAGATCGACAAGCTGAGAGACCATATCCTTAGGAATCTGCAGTCCAAAGATGCCAAGAAGCGCAAGGTTGCCACCGTAGCCTACTTGATTGACGAACTGAAGCTGCGTGTCGGAGACGAGAAGGATCCTGATGAGGCGGATACTGTTGGCGCAACTACCCTTAGACCTAGCCATGTCATCATAAACTCAAGCAACCGTGTGTCTTTTGATTTCTTGGGCAAGGACTCTGTCAGGTGGCAAAGAGAAGTTGAATTGCCGGAAGTAGTTGTGCAGAACATCAACGAGTTCAAGGGCGAAGCAGAGGGCAGAGACCAGTCAGAGGCAACAATCTTCGAGGGCATACGGTCAGAGCAAGTTAACGGTTTTCTCAGCCAAGTCATGAAAGGCTTAACTGCAAAAGTTTTCAGAACATATCACGCCTCATCCGTAGTGAAGAATTCTCTCGACAAGGCCAATGTCACGAAGGAAGAAACTGCATTAAGGAAGAAGAATGTTGCCACCATGGCTAATCTCGAAGCTGCCATAATCTGCAATCACAAGCGCAAGCCGCCTAAAAACTGGGAAGAATCATTGACCAAGAAAGCTGACAGACTCACCATGTTGGAAAATTCTCCCAAGAAGACGCCGAAGCTGGAGGAGCGCATTCAAGCTCTGAGGCTTAAGATTCAGGAAGTGCAGGCAACCCGCGACTACAACTTGAGAACTTCGCTGAAGAGTTACATTGATCCCCGAGTCTATTATTCATGGGGCAAAACCGTTGATCTTGACTGGAAGCTCTATTACCCCAAAACGTTGCAGAAAAAATTCTCGTGGGTTGAAAGAAAAGAGGATGAAGTGTAGCTGGAAGCTGAATCCTATTTTATTTTGACGCTTATGGGCGGACTTCGCTTTTCTTTGACTGGAACCTGCAGGGCTACAAGACCTTGTTTAAACGTGGCGATCGCCTTCTTTGGATTCACCTTCAGTGGAAAGTGCAAGTGACCTATAAAAGTGACATCGGCTCTCTCAGCTCGTACTATAGCAAGGTCTTCGTGCATTTGGAGGTTGATGTTCTTCTTGTCTACTCCGGGCAGTTCGATTTCTACGAGGTAGTTTTCACCTTTGTCGTCGAGGCAGGCGTACATTTCGGCTGGGACAGTGGCTTTCTGCATTTTTTCCTCTTTGCTTGGTTTTTGGCTCATATTCAAAACTCCTTGTTTTACTTATTGTTATGATTTTTTTGTTTAAAACCGTTGTGTAATGCTAGGTTTTTTGAGCGAAGTTTATAAGAGAATTATGACTTATGTCATAATTGAGCGGGAATGGCGAAGGCGGTTCAGTTCGTATTCGAATTTCCCCCCATTCAAGGAGTGTTCGACACAGGATACGGCGTAGTCTACATCTTTGGCTCGCTCCACGAAGGCGAAATCGAGGACATAATAATCCATGAGACTCTGCATTACGTATTGCAGAAGGTAGCTGGCAAAAGGGCCAGCCTTAGGCTAGATCGAATACACGACAAAATAGAAACAGATTGAGAAAAGAGGCTTGATTCTAGCTTTTCCGTCTTATGAAAATTATCTTGTACTTGTTGCAGTCGGCTGGAAGACAGTTAACGCATATTTGATTGATTTCGTCCATAGTGGCGTCTTCTAAATGTACCTCATAACCCAATTCCTTGTAGAGTTCAACTGCCTCACTAAGTCTGGGTTCGTCTGTAACGAACTGTCTAGTCCAACCTTTTTTCTTTAGTTCTTCTTCTCGTTCTTTGCCCCCGCCACAGCGTAAGCTCAAACTAGTTCCTCAAAAATAATTGTGCAGAAATCACGTATAAAGCTTAGATACCAAGCACTTGTTGTGTGGCTTGGAGCTATTTTTCACTAAGCTTGCCAAGTCTTGAATGTGTTCATCATGGTCGTATGTCCAAGATCCGTCTTTGAAATGCTCGTATGGAATGGTTTGCCGCGACCATTTCCCAAGGGTCAAGTCCTGAAACACATAATCATAGCTTTCAAGATAGCCGTCTCGAGCGAGTCTTGACAAGCTTTCCACGAAGTTTCTGAACTCTGGTCGTGGGAGATAGACGTGAGAAACGATGGCGTTCTCGCCCAAGATCTTGCCAATGACGTGCACGAACGGTTTGTCGAGCAACGATCGTGCAAATCTTGCCATTTTCTCTTGGCTTTCAAACTTGAACACGAAAAACAGTATGTCCAATATAGCTCTATCAAACGGTATGATACCTATCTGGAAAGTCTCAATTAGCCCTCTTTTGACAACGTGCATTTCGTAATGGTGACGAACATTTTGAGGTGTCATCTTGAGCTTCTTGGCAATGTGGACCAGATTGACTTTGGCGTCCTTCTCCATTTCCTTCAGGATGAACAGGTCTGTTGCATCAGCTCTTACTGGAAAATCTTCCGGATCAACTAGTGTGTAGGGCAGCTGGCTTGTCTGAGTCGGAACCTCTTCGACCCACTTTTCCCATGGAAAGATCCATTCTTCAGACGCGATGTCAAACCAATTGGTTGTCGGGTTTACCGTGTGAAAGCAGGTTGACCAGAACAGCTGCGTTTCCTCGGCAACTCCGAGCCTCTTGATCTCTTGGATGAACCGATCGAATTCGCCGCATCGGTCCTTAGGAG
>Ga0315314_1000945_pt1 | contig 28136 bp, 26 predicted proteins | sample TDP9_MG_FD_203631 | JGI IMG/M metagenome (GOLD analysis project Ga0315314, IMG submission 203631) | Freshwater sediment microbial communities from Lake Towuti, South Sulawesi, Indonesia - TDP9 | ecosystem: Environmental > Aquatic > Freshwater > Lake > Sediment | place: Indonesia: South Sulawesi... | reverse complement strand
CATCGCTACCTGCGCGGTCGCGATCGAACGCGCGCTCGCCGACAAGGACCGGCCCACGGTCTTCCTCGGCCTTGCGGGGGCGCTCATCGCGGGCGGCCTCCGGAAGGTCATCCGAGACTTGGTCGAGTACGGCATCGTCGATGGCATCGTGACGATCGGGGCGATCCCCTATCAGGACTTCTACTGGTCGCGCGGCTACAAGCACTTCAAGTGCTCCCCCCAGATCGACGATATCCGCCTGCGCGAGTACTTCATCGACCGGATCTACGACACGCTAGTCGACGAGGAGAAGCTCCGCGAGACTGACGCGTACATCGGGAAGCTCTCCGAGAAGCTCCCTGCTGGAACCTATTCGAGCCGCGAGTTCATGGCGCTGTTGGGCGAGCATTCGAAAGACCCCGACTCGATCCTCGGCACCGCCGCGAAGTGGGGGATCCCGGTCTTTGTCCCCGCGCTCAACGATAGCTCCATCGGCATCGGCCTCACGGGCGCCTACGTCAAGGCCCGGAAGGCCGGGAAGCAGCCGATCATCATCGATCCGATCCGGGACAACTGGGAGCTCACCCAGATCAAGATCAAGTCGAAGAAGACCGCCGTGATCTACGTCGCAGGCGGGGTGCCGAAGAACTATCTTCAGCAAACGGAGGTCATCGCGGAGACCCTCGGCTACGACTGCGGCGGGCACCATTACGCGATCCAGTTCACGGCGGATGCGCCGCACTGGGGCGGTCTGTCAGGCTGTACCTTCGAAGAGGCGCAGTCGTGGGGGAAGATCCACAAGTACGCCACCAAGGCGGTCGCGTACGTCGAGGCCACGATCGGCCTGAGCCTGGTGGCCTCCTACCTGATCCAGAAGGGGGTCTGGAAGGGGAGGACCCGGCTCCGCTACGAGTGGGATGGGGACACCCTTAAGCGTCTGGTCCCAGTGGCGGCGTCCAAGCCCCCGCGCCGACGAGCCTGAGCGCAGAAGCGGGGGAGGCGATGGTCGCATGGCTCCCAAGGGCCGCGAGATCCTCTACAGCTGCTGGAAGTGTGGCCATCTCTACCGCGACTACGAGTCCGCCTCGCGCTGCCATGGCGCCCCGGTCCAGAGGCTCTACCGTCCCGCCCCGGAGCGTGAGGCCGAGCCCGCCCGACGCTAGCCGGAGCGCGGGATTCTTGGGCTTGCGCGTCGCTGCCCGAGGCTGTGGCGAGGGCGCGCGAAGGCCGGCTGACGGTCGGCCTCTACAACACCTACGATCCTGTGCGGTTTGCCGAGGCGCACCGGAGGGCGCTCGCGCGTGCGGGGGCGCTCGCACACGCCTTTGACTGCAACCTTGCTACTTTCGGGTTTCCCTATCCCCCCGAGCTCTCCACGCCCGTGGAGATCGCTGCCTGGGTCGCCACCACAACCTCGATCGGCGAGGCGGGGAGCTACCTCGTCGCGCTCGCCCAAGCCAGTCGGTTCATGGTCTTCCCGTTCCCCGAAGGCGGTTTTCCTCCGCAGCTCGGAGCCCCCATCATCACGACCCCGACTCCCGCCAAGGAGCGGGCGACCACACCGGCGGCCGTGGCGCGACGGCTGGGAGGCGGCGAGTCCGTCCTGCTCATCTTCGGGCTCGGCCATCGCGGCCTTCCCAGAGAGCTCCTCAGCGCCGCCCATCCCCAGCTCGATGTGAGCGGCAAGGGAGCGGCCCTGGAGACGGCGACAGCGCTCGGGGCGGTTGTGGGAGGGGTCAGCCTGCTCCGCCCGCGGAAGGGCCGCTAGTCGAGCCTGCGGAGCTCGCCGGGCGAGCTCCGGACCAGTCTGAGGTATTCGGCTCTGAACTGGCGGAGCTCCTCCTTGTGATGCTCCTCCACGCGGCCGCGGGGCCTGGCGGGAACCCCCGCAACGATCTGCTCGGGCGGGACCTCGGTGTGCTGGGTGACCACGGCCCCCTCGGCGACGACAGCCCAACGGCCGATGGTCGCATAGTCGCTGACGATCGCGCCCATCCCGACGACGGCCTCGTCGTGGACGGTGCAGTTGTGCAGGATCGCCCCATGGCCTACGGTCACATCGGCGCCCACCGTGCAGGTCTCGTTGGGCCGCACGTGGATCACGCAGTTGTCCTGGATGCTCGTGCGCGCGCCGATGACGACCCGCCCATAGTCTGCCTTCACGCGCGCGCCGGGCCCGATGTATGCCTCAGGCCCGATCTCCACCTCGCCGATGACCTCGGCCGTGGGGTGGATGTAGGCCCCCTTGGCCACCTTCGGCGATCTCCCCTCGAAGGCATAAAGCGCCATGGCGCCACCGCTCAGGCTGTCAGGTAAGTGAGCCTACGAGAGGGGACGCTCAACCCCGCACCGCGGGTGACCCGGCCGACAAGCCGCGCATCCTCGCCGAGGGCGTCGAGGAGTGTGCCGGCCCCGCGCCTGGGGGCAACGAGGGCGAACCCCATCCCCATGTTGAAGGTCTGGTACATCTCGTGGTCGGTGATGCGGCCAAGCTCTTGGATCGTCCGGAAGATCCGCGGGACAGGGAAGGGCTCGGTCAGCTCGAACCGCACCCCCCGCTTGAGCCTGAGGAGGTTCTTCCGAATGCCGCCGCCTGTGATGTGGGCAAGGCCATGGATCTCATGGGCGTCCAGGAGCGGCAGGATTGCGCGGACGTAGATCTGCGTGGGCTCCAAGAGATAGTCTCCGACCCGACGCTTTGAGCCCGGGAGCTGGTCATGGAACGAGAGGCCGCTGCTGCGGAAGACCCGGCGGGCAAGCGTGAGCCCGTTGGAGTGAATCCCGCTGCTGCGCACACCGATGATGACGTCGCCCGGCCGGATCTGCTCGCCAGTGATCAGCCGGCGCTTCTCCACCAGACCCAAGGCCGCGCCTGACACGTCGATGCCCCGGACCAGCTCAGGGAGGAGCGCGACCTCTCCTCCCACGATCGTGACATTGGCGAGCCTCGCCCCCCGGTTGAGGCCGCGGCCGATGGCCGCCGCCACGCGGTCGTCGAGCTTGTGGGCGGCGACGTAGTCCACAAACGCGATCGGCTCCGCGCCGACGCAGAGGGTGTCATTCACGTTCATCGCGACGCAGTCGATCCCGACCGTCTCCCACCTCCCCATCGCCTCGGCGACGAGGAGCTTGGTCCCCACGCCGTCAGTGCAGAGCGTGAGGAAGTGGTCACCGAACTCCACGAGCCCCGCGAAGTGCCCGCTGACATGCAGGTAGCGGCCCGGCCGCTGGGTCCGCGTGAACCGTAGTTGCCGCGCCAGGGCTCCGATGGCGTCCCGCTTCGCGCCGATCCCCGCTCCGGTGGCCTCGTAGGTGAGCCGACGGAGCCCCTTGCGTCGTGCCACGCGGCGCCATCTCCGATGGGGGACCTATACTTTCTGCTGGCTCGGCTGCGGTGGAACGCGGGGGATCGTGAAGTGGAACGTGCTCCCCTTCCCGGGGGTGCTCTCCACCCAGATCTCCCCTCCGTGCGCCTCGATGATCCCCTTGGCGATCGGCAGGCCGAGGCCGAGCCGATCCTTGCCCTTGTGGAGCGTGTCGCTCACGACAACGTAGTACTCGTCGAAGATCTTCGGGTGGTCTTCGGGCGCGATCCCCACCCCAGTGTCGCGCACCCAGACCTCCAGGAACTCCCCCCGTCGCCGTGTCCCGACGCGGATCGAGCCTCGCTCCCCGGTGTACTTGATGGCGTTGGAGATGATGTTCGAGGCGGCCTCGCGGATGCGCCGCCGGTCCAGCGGGACCAGCGGCAGGGTCTCATCGAACTCCTCCGTGAGGGCCTGCTGCTTGCGTTCGGCGTGGCCCCGGAGCTCATCGACCGCCTCTGAGATGAGGTGGTTGAGGTTCGTCTCGGTGTAGATGAGGTCGAACTGGCCCTGGCGAATCCGCGAGATCTCCAGCATGTCGCTGACGAGATCGTTCAGCCTCTGGGCGCTCTCCTGCATGATGGCGAGCTTCTCCTTGACCGCGGTTCCGGTCTCGCCGTACATCCCATGGTAGATCATGTCGAGGTACCCGACGAGCGCGGTCACAGGCACCTTGAACTCGTGGGAGACGTGATGGAAGAGGGTCTCGCGGGCGTTGTCCAGGGATTGGAGCTCGTCGCAGAGCCGGAGGATCTTCGCGTACTCTGAGGTCATCTGCCACCAGAAGTAGCCCAGGAGCGTCCCTGCAAAGACGTAGAAGCCCGCCTCGGCGAGGCGCGCGGGGAGCGTGTTCGCCACTCCGAGCATGCGCTGGAGGAGCTCGCCGAACCGGAGGAAGTCCAGGCCCCAGTCGATCACGGCGATGTTGAGCCCCACAAAGAATCCGAGGAGGACCTCCTTGTAGCGAAGGACGACCGACCGCGTAAGCCATCGCTCGCGGATCTTCGCGTCGAGCCCGGCCATCCGGGCACGCGAGCTCCGCCACCTCATCTCGCGGGGCCTCAGGGATGAGAATGTGTCCGTGGGGATTTGAGGCCTTGCCGGGCCGCACCCCTGAGCATCGCACGCAGCTACACTCATAATCCGAAAGGCCGCTGTGGCTTTCCGTGAGCAAGGCCTGGCGACGGCAACGGCGAAGGGACAAGTACTACCGGATGGCCAAGCGGGCGGCCTACCGCAGCCGTGCGAGCTTCAAGCTCCTCCAGCTCGATGGGCGGTTCGGCCTCTTCCGCCGAGGGGACCGCGTAGTGGATCTGGGCGCCGCGCCCGGAGGATGGTCGCAGGTCGCTTGGGAGCGCGTCGGTCCCGAAGGACGCGTTGTGGCCGTGGACCGTGCCAGGATGGCCCCGCTGGAAGGGGTCGAGCTCCTCAGGGCCGATGTGACGGCGCCTGAGACGGCGGAGCAGATCCGCACGGTGCTCGGCGGCCCTGCGGACATCATCATCTCCGACATGGCGCCCGACATCAGCGGGAAGTATCCGTACGACCACGCACGGTCGATCGATCTCTGCGACCATGCCCTCCGCACCGCGTCTGCCTTGCTGCGGCCGGGAGGAACGCTCGTCGTGAAGGTCTTCCGAGGCGATCTCTTTCCTGCCTTCCTGCGCCGAGTCGAGACGCGGTTCGCCAAGGTGAAGGCTACGAGCCCCAAAGCCTCACGCCCGCAGAGCGCCGAGATCTACGTCGTGGCACAGGGGCTGCGGCGGCCCTCCGCCTCATCGGCGGGCGCCGAAGGGCCGGCCCCCGCTCGCAGGTGAGCCATCGGCTGCGCGCAGCGGCTCATTCCGGCCAAAGCTGGCCTGACTGGCTGGCCCACCTCTCTGCCGCCGATTCTAAATAGGTGCAGGAGGTAGGGGCCGGCGGCGGCCGGGGGGCGACGGGCCTGCTGGCTGCCCTCGAGCGATGGGTTCACCGCTCGCCCCCAGGTGACGAGATAGTGGACGCTGAGAAGTACACCGCGACCGTCCTCGAAGTCCTCGATGCCACTCCTTCAGTCAAGTTCATCCGTCTCGGGATGCCGGCGGGCAAGACGCCGGGCTTCCTCCCCGGGCAGTTCATCACGGTCTTCCTGAAGCGGGGCGAGGAACTCGTCAAGCGTCAGTACTCCCTCTCCTCCCCGCCCCACATCACGGAGTACATGGAGCTCTGCGTGAAGCGGATCGATGGAGGGTTCGCGTCGAACTACCTCTGCAATCTCAAGGTGGGGGACACCCTGCTCGTCCAAGGCCCCTACGGGAAGTTCGTCCTCCACGAGCCGCTTGACCACGACCCGATCTTCGTCGCCACAGGAACGGGGGTAGCGCCCTTTCTCAGCATGATCAAGAGCCTCCTCCACCTGGGGACCACGCGTGAGATCTGGCTCTTCTTCGGAGTGCGGTACGAGGAGGAGATCATCGATCGGGCCGAGCTCGAAGCGCTCGCCAGGCGCCACTCCAACTTCCACTTCATTCCGACCCTGAGCCGCCCCAGGGGGGAGACCTGGAAGGGCGAGGTCGGTTACGTCCAGACCAAGCTCCCCAGTTACATCCACTCGCCTGAGGGGAAAGGGATCTACATCTGTGGTCTGCGGGACATGGTGAACCAGAACCGCGAGCTCGCCACCCAGATGGGCTTCCCGAAAGAGCGCATCTTCTTTGAGAAGTACGACTAGTGAGACGGGCGCAGCAGGACAAGGCCCCCTTCCCCGTCCTCCAAAGAAGCTATATCGCAGGGGCCGCATGGGCCTGGATTGACGTAGTGAGGCCACCTATGGAAGACATCTGGATCCGCGTGTTGGACCGGCCCACGCTCCACGATCCTGTCCTCATCGAAGGGCTTCCCGGCATCGGGTTTGTGGGGAAGCTTGCGGCCGAGCATCTCATCCACGAGCTTCCGGTGGCGAAGTTCGCCGAGATCTACTCGAAGGACTTTCCGCCCCAGGCGCTCGTCGATGACTCCGGCATCGCCCGGGCCGCCAACAACGAGCTGTACGCCTACCACGGGGAGCGGTCTGAGACCGACCTCATCATCCTCATCGGAGACTACCAGGGCCTCACGCCGCCTGGCCAGTACGAGTTCAGCGACCGCGTCATCGCCTTCTGCAAGGAGTTCGGCGTCAAGCGGGTCTTCACGCTGGGAGGCTACGGGATCGGCCGGGTCGTGGCGAGCCCTCGCGTCTTCGGCGCCGCCACCGACCCCGAGTTCCTGCCGATCGCCCAGAAGTTCAATGTCGCCTTCTCCCGGGGAGAGCCTGGCACGGGCATCGGGGGTGCGGCAGGACTGCTCCTGGCGATGGGGAAGCTCCACGGCATGACCGGTCTTGCGCTGATGGGCGAGACCCCGGGGTTCTTCGCCGATGCCCGCGCGGCCAAGGCCGTGCTCGATGTCCTCACCCAGCTGCTCGGCATCCGGGTGGAGACTGCGGATCTCGAAGCCCGCGCCGGGGAGACCGCCGAACGGCTGCACGGGCCTGAGGCTCCGGCGGCGCCCGGGCGACCCTCTCGCGAGGACCTCAGCTACATCGGCTAGCCGTTGGGCCGGTTGCGCACGCACCCATGCGCCTGGACGGTCTGTTCGCCGTTTCCAGAACCACTCTTGAAGACTCCTCTCGAATCGAGAACTGAGAGCGTGCAAGAAGGGGAAGGCTTCTTATCTCGGCCCGAGGCTGGCTCGGACCAATGCGCCCCTTGAGCTGGTCGGCGATCTCGACCTACCTCACGTGCCCACTCAAGTACAAGTTCCAGTACATCGACGGCCTGGAAGAGAAGCCGCGGGCCTCTCAGAGCTTTGGCCGCTCGCTCCACTCCGCCCTCGAGTTCTTCTACAGCCGGATTGACCCCCCGATGATCAAGGAGGTCCTCGACTACTACGACCAGCACTGGGAACCCGGGGGATACAAGGATGCGGCGGAGGAGCAACGGTTCCGCGACCTCGGCCGCGAAATCCTCGTCGACTTCTGCAATGTCCATCTCCGCGAGTTCCGTCCCCCGCTGGCGGTCGAGCACCGGTTCACGACCAATGTCGATGGCATTCCGATCAAGGGTTACATCGATCGGCTCGACGCCCTGCCCTCCGGAGCGCTCGTGATCGTCGACTACAAGTCCAACTCCTCTCCGATCAGCCCGCAGGATGTGGCGGAGAGCGACCAGCTCGCGCTCTATCAGCTCGCGGTGGAACGCGCCTATGGACGGCGGGTGGAGGCCCTGCAGCTCTACCATCTGCGCACGCTGACCCCCGTGCAGATCCCCGCCCATCCTCCGCCGCGACTCCAGCGCGTCCGGACGGTGCTCCGGGAGGTCTCCGAAGGGATCCAGGCGGGACACTTCGACCCCCAGAAGAACGACTGGTGCCCCTGTGATTTCTGGCAGCGCTGCCCTCTCTTCGGCCCCCAGGCTGCTCCGCCAGCTCTGCCAGAGGATCTGAGGGGGCCTATTGACGACACCCCCACTGTGTAGGCCGGCGGCGCGCTTCTCGCCAGCGCTCGCGCGCGGTCCCCTTATCTCCTCCCATCTCGTTTCTGCGTCCCCATGGGCGCACGACAGCCGCGCGCTCCGACGATGCTCTCAGCACCAGGCCGCTACATCCAAGGCCCAGGGGTCCTGCGGCGAGCGGGCGAGATCCTGCGGCCCCTCGGAGGGTCGGTGCACGTCATCGCAGGGAGGACCGCCTTTCGAAAGGCGAGCCCGGTGTTGGAGCGCAGCCTCGCCCGTGCCGACGTCCGGATCTCCGAAATCTCGCAGGGCGTCCCCGAGTGCACTGAGAAGCTGATCCGTATGCTGGCCTCCGCAGTAAGACGCTCAGGCGCGGAGCTCGTCCTCGCGGTTGGCGGGGGCCGGGTGGCCGATACGGCGAAGGGAGCGGCCCATCTGGCCAATCGGGGCGTCATCTGCATTCCGACCCAGGCGGCGACCAACGCAGACGGCAGCGGGGTTTCCGTCCTGTACGATGCGCACCACCGCCCGGCTGGAGAGTGGACGTATCCGCGCAGCCCCCTTGCGGTCATCGTCGACACCACTCTGCTTGCCCAGGCGCCGCCTCCGCTGCTCGCCTGCGGCATGGGCGATGCGCTCTCCGCAAAGGTGGAGGGGGCAGCTGTGCTCGCCTCCGGGGCGAAGAGTTCGCTGGGCTTCGCGGCCTCCCATGCGGGGCTGCAGCTTGCGGCACTCGCCTACGAGACACTCCTCTCCCACGGAGCTGCGGCGCTGGAGGCGAACCGCCGCCGCACCCCTTCCGAACCGTTCGAGCGCGTCGTCGAGGCGATCAAGCTCCACAGCTGCATCGGGTTTGAGTCGACGGGCTGCGCGGCCGCCCACGCCTTCCAGGGCGGGGTGTCGCGTGTCTTGGGGGATGTCCGCCATCACGGGGAGCTCGTCGCCTTCGGGACGTTCCTCCAGCTCCATCTCGAACGGGCTCCCGCGCGCGAGCTGCGTCGCGTCGGCCGTTGGCTCCGCGGGGTGGGTCTGCCCGGAACGCTCGAGGAGGTGGGGGTCACCGATGCGCGGACCGCGCGGGCGGTCGCGGAGAACGCCTGCCGACCGGAGGAGACGATGCACCTGATGCCGTTCCGTGTCACCCCAGCGATGGTCGAGCGGGCTATGGCAGCGACGGACCGCCTTGGCGGCACCCTGTAGGGATGGCCTGGCACGACTCCCCAAGAGGCGCTAGCCTGTCCCGGTCTTTTCAGGTTCTCGGGCTGCCTTCCCGGCGCATAGTTCAACCGCGGGCTGAAATAGCCATGGACTGCTCGCGTCCCTCCAGAGGCACGGTCCGATGTGCGATCTTTGGGAGGAGGCCTACGAGGCCGAGGCCATCGAAGCCCTCGTCCGTGCGCGCATGAAGGCTGAGGCCGAGGCGCGGGCGAAGGCCGAGGTCGCCCCGACGAAGGCTGAGGAGCCTACAGAGTCTCAGCCAGCTGAGCCAGAAGAGGCTCCCGCGTAGGCGCCCCGCGCAGATGCCCGATGTGGAGCTCCAGCGAGAGCGCTACCAGCCGAGCGCTGCGCCGTCGCCCCGAGGATCGGCGCCGCCGAAGTAGGTGCCCGTCTTAGGATCCACGGTGAGCCCATGGGCATGTCCCATCAGGGACTCGAAGGGCCCGAGAACCTCCAGCCGATGGCCGCAGCTCCGCAGATGCTCGATGGTCTGAGGCGGAAACCGATCTTCCAGATAGAGCCGCTCAGGGCCCTCCGCGCCGTTGTCCCATCCTGAGAAGAAGCGCGGGGCGTCGATCGCGGCCTGGATTGTCCCACCGAAATCGATGAGCTGGGTGAAGACCTGGACGTGGGTCTGAGGCTGGCCGTCGCCCCCCATCGTCGCAAAGGCCACCCAGGGGGCGCGATCGCGGAAGATCATCGAGGCGATGAGCGTGTGGCGGGGCCGCTTGCGGGGGCCCAGGCAGTTGGGATGGCCTTGCGTGAGCGAGAAGCTCGTGCCGCGGTTCTGCAGGACGACGCCGGTCCCTGGAGCCACAAGCCCCGAGCCGAAGCTGTAGTAGAGGCTCTGGATGACCGCGGCGAGATTGCCGTGGCCGTCGGCAACGACGAAGGCTGTGGTGTCCCGGCCCGATGCGCCGGGTGCAGGTGAGCGCGCCTTGTGAGGGTCGATCTGCCGGCGCCGCTGGGCGAGGTAGTTGGCATCGAGGAGGCCATCGATGTCGATCTGAGCAGTCTCGGGGTCTCCGAGGTGGGCTTCGCGGTCGGCGAAGGCGAGCTTCTTCGCCTCCACGAGGAGGTGCAGGACGGGGCCGCTGAAGGCGCCCAGGGCTCTCAGGTCGTCTGGCTCGAGCATCTTGAGCATCTGGAGGACCGTGAAGCCCTGCGTGTTGGGCGGGGGTTCGAAGATCCGATGGCCGCGGTACTCTGCCGCAAGGGGCTCGCCCCAGGTCGAGCGATGGCCTGCCAGGTCCTCCGCTGTGAGCCAGCCTCCCCGTTCTAAGACGGTGGAGGCGATCGCCTTCGCCACCTCGCCCTCGTAGAAGCCTCGCCTTCCTTCCGCTGCGATGCGCCGGAGGGTCTTGGCGAGTGCAGGTTGCGCCAGCAGCTCGCCAGGAGAGAGGGGACGGCCTCCAGGCAGGAACGTTGAGGCAGCCTCTGGATCGTCCCGGAGGAGCGAGGCCGCGCCGTGGAGCGCTGCAGCGGCCTGTCCGCTTGCAGGCACGCCTTCCTCGGCATGGGCGATCGCATCCTGGAGGAGCACGGGCAGCTCGAGCGTCCCCATGGCGCCGAGCATCTCGGTCCATCCATCGACGCAGCCAGGCACGGTGACGGTTCTCGCACCGCGCTCGGGCAGCCTTCGCGGTCCGGAGACCTCGTCGAGCGAGGTGAGGCTTCCCGAGCGGCCGCTCGCGTTTAGGAATCGGACGCGGCCTTCCTCGGCGTCGTAGAGGAGGGCAAAGAGGTCTCCGCCGATGCCGCAGGCACCAGGCTGGGTGACGGCGAGCATCGCGTTCGTCGCGACCGCAGCATCGGCAACGGTGCCTCCCAGGTGAAGGATCTTCACCCCGGTGAGGGAGGCGAGCGGATGGGCTGAGGAGACAAGGCCGTGGCGCCCCATCACGATCGCGCGGTACGCAGCCGTCCGCCCCTCAGGTCCAACTCCCTGCAGATGGATGCAGAGCGCGGCCCTCAGCGCCGATGCACCCGCGCCGCTATCAAGGCTCTCCCGGCAGCGATGCAGAGAAGCTTCAAGTAGCGCTCAGCCGGTCAGCGGGAGGGTGCTGGCCATGAAGCTCGAGCCGTTTGAGATGGAGCGGATGCAATCGACCTGGGAGAACGTGGTCGACTACAACCTCTCCGAGAGCGGCGTCCATCCGATCAAGGTCGGCGAGCTTGCCGAGGATGAGGCCCGCCGGATGCAGCTCTTGGATGCCGGGCTTGGCTACTCACAATCGAACGGGACCCCAGAGCTTCGCGCGCTCATCGCTCAACAGTACCGAGGTGCTACCCCCGAGAACATCCTCGTCACCAACGGGAGCTCGGAGGCGAACTATCTCGTCGCCTGGCACCTGATCGAACCCGGCGATGAGGTCGTCCTCATGCTGCCGAACTACATGCAGCTGTGGGGGCTCGCGCGCGGGTTTGGCGCTAAGGTCAAGCCCTTCACGCTCCGGCCTGAGCGGAACTGGACCGCCGACCTCAATGAGCTCAATCGGCTCGTGACCAAGCGGACCAAGGCGATTGCGATCTGCAATCCCAACAACCCGACCGGGGGTGTGCTGGATCGGGCTGCGGTGAAGACCGTGGCCGAGATCGCAGAAGATGTGGGGGCCTGGGTCTGGTCAGACGAGGTCTACCTGGGCGCTGAGCGGGTCGGGCCTCGCACGCCGACCATCTACGATTTCTACGACAAGGTGCTCGTGACCAACGGCCTCTCGAAGGCCTACGGCCTTCCCGGCCTGCGCATCGGCTGGCTCGCAGGTCCCAAGGCGACCATCGCGAAGCTCTGGTCGTACCACGACTACACCACGATCAGTCCCGGCATGGTGAACGACCAGCTCGCCAGGGTCGCCCTGGAGCCCAAGCGGCGTGAGGAGATCCTCGCCCGCACGCGCCAGATCCTCCAGACGAACTACCCGATCCTCGAGGAATGGATGCGCTCGCATGGGCGCCTCTTCGAGTTCACTCCGCCAACCGCCGGCGCGATCTGCTTTGCGCGCTATCGGCTGCGGATCAACTCGACCAAGCTGGCCGAACGGCTCATCCATGAACGGAGCGTGCTGATCGTGCCCGGCGATCACTTCGGGGTGGACCACTACGTCCGGATCGGATACGGGCCGACCCAGGAGTATCTCGTAGCCGGGCTGAACCGGATCCACACGCTCCTGGAGGAGATCCAGCGGGAGGAGGCCCGCGAGCCTTCGCGGAAACCAAAGCCGCCCCGCCCGGGCGCGAGGAGAAAGGGGGTGCGGAGGGCTCGCCGATGACCCTGCGGGCCCTCTCCCAACGGGAGATCCAGTCGCTCATCACGCTCCCCGATGCGATCGGGGCCGTTGAGCGCGCGTTCGGCGCACTCGCAGAGGGGAAGGCCGTCCTGCCCTCGGTGATCAACCTCGATCTCCCTGCGGTCCGCGGCGAAGTCCACGTGAAGGCCGGCTATCTTCAGGGCGGCGCCCACTACACGGTGAAGATCGCCTCCGGCTTCTACGGGAACCCTGACCGAGGGCTGCCGGTGGGCCATGGGATGATGCTCTCGTTCGATGCCCAGACGGGGGAGCCCGCCTATCTCCTGCTCGATGGAGGGTGGCTTACGGAGCTCCGTACCGCGGCCGCAGGAGCGGTCGCCGCCAAGTACCTCGCCCCTCAGCGCGTGGGCCAGGTGGGGGTTCTGGGCGCGGGTGTGCAGGCCAGGTTCCAGCTCCAGGCGCTACGGGAGGTGCGCGACTTCGAGAAGGTGAAGGTCTTCGCGCCGACAGCGGAACACGTGAAGCGGTACTGCGAGGAGATGACGGCAAAGCTCAGCCGGCCGGTCTTCCCAGCGCTGAGCGCTCGCGAGGCGGTGGAGGGGAGCACGGTCGTGATCACCGCCACGCCGAGCCGCAGGCCGATCGTCATGGCCGACTGGGTGGCCTCAGGGACGCACATCACCGCGATGGGCTCCGACGGCCCCGACAAGCAGGAGCTCGCCACTGCGGTTCTCAAGAAGGCGACCAAGGTCGTCGTCGACAGCCGCGCCCAGTGCGAGCGGCTCGGGGAGCTCCACCACGCGATCGCCGACGGAACGCTCAAGGTCGAGCAGGTGCACGCCGAGCTCGGTGAACTCGTGATCGGCAAGAAGCCAGGCCGGGAGCGCCCCGAGGAGATCACCGTCTGCGACCTCACCGGTGTGGGCGTCCAGGACGTCGCTGTCGCCAACACGGTCTGCGAGCGGGCTGCCCGGCGCGGCCTGGGACGGGCCTGGGAGGGGTAGTGGCGTCCCGCGGCGGCGAACTCGCGCTGCGAGTCGCGTTCGTCGGCTTCGGCCACGTCGGGCGTGAGGTCGCCCAGCTGCTCCTCGAACAGGAGCAGCGCATCTATCGCGAGTTCGGCCTCCGCCTCCCTGTCACCGCGATCTTCACGGCGCACCACGGGCGCGTCCAGGCGGAGGAAGGGTTGGAGCTCCGGATCGCTTTGGACGTGCTCAGCCGAGGCGGGATGCTCACAGAGATCGCGGAGGGGATCGATTCCTCCATCCCACTGCTTGAGGCAATCGGCTACGCGTCCGCGGACGTCATCGTCGAGCTCAGCCCACTATCGATCGAGACCGGCCAGCCAGCCATCGACCACATCCGGACTGCGCTGGCCTGGGGCAAGCATGTCGTGACCGCGAACAAGGGGCCGATCGCCCACGCCTACCGCGAGCTCCGGGAACTCGCAACCAAGGAGGGCCTTCAGCTTCGCTTCGAAGGGACTGTGATGGACGGCGCCCCAGTGTTCAACCTGTTCCTGGAGACCCTCCAGGGGCTGGAGATCCTGGGCTTCCGAGGCGTCCTGAACAGCACGACGAACTACATCCTCACGGAAATGGAGCGCGAGATCCCCTTCCACCAGGCGCTTGAGAGCGCCCAAGAGCTCGGCATCGCCGAGGCGGATCCGAGCCTTGATCTCGACGGATGGGACTCGGCCGCCAAGACCGCGGTCCTGCTCAACGTCCTGATGGGCGGGGACGTCAAGCCCCAGGAGATCGAGCGCGAAGGCATCCGCCAGCTCTCCCCAGCGGATCAGCAGGTGGCCCTGGGGACGGGCCACACGTATCGGCTCGTCTGTCGGGGCTCCCGAGAAGGGGAGAGGCTCGTCGGCAGCGTCCGGCTGGAGAAGCTGCCTCGCGAGGACCCGCTCGCGCAGGTTCGCGGGACTTCCAGCGCGCTGTTCGTTCAGACCTCCATGCTCCATGAGCTCGGAATCATCGAGGAGAATCCAGGCCTGCGGGAGACGGCCTATGCGATCTTCAACGACCTCCTTGCCGTCGCCCAGGCGGTCCGCCGCCAGCGCCCGAGTTCCGCCTGAGGCGGACGCCTCAAGCCTGTGGGCGCAGCTTTATCTGCAGGCAATGCGCCATCGTTCTGCTCGTTGCAACAGAGGCTCAGTCCGTGGCGCAGAACCTGACGGAGAAGATCCTCTCCGACCACCTGGTCTCTGGCGAGCTTGAGCCTGGGGTCGAGATCGGCATCCGGGTCGACCAGACGCTCACCCAGGACTCGACCGGGACGATGGCCTACGTCCAGTTCGAGGCCATGGGGATCCCCCGGGTCAGGACGAAGCTCTCCGTGAGCTACGTCGATCACAACATGCTCCAGGAAGGGTTCGAGAACGCGGACGATCACCGCTACCTCCAGAGCGTCGCGGCGAAGTACGGGATCTACTTCTCCAGGCCCGGCAATGGGATCTGTCACCAGGTCCATCTTGAGCGGTTCGGCGTGCCGGGCGAAACGCTGCTGGGGTCCGATAGCCACACGCCGACTGCGGGCGGCCTGGGGATGCTTGGCATCGGTGTGGGAGGGCTCGAAGTCGCCGTGGCCATGGGGGGAGGCCCCTACTACTTCGCGATGCCCAGGATCGTCGAGGTCAGACTCAACGGGAAGCTCAGCCCCTGGGTGAGCTCCAAGGACATCATCATGTCTCTCGCAGGAGCGCTCACGGTCAAGGGAGGTGTGGGGAAGATCTTCGAGTACACCGGGCCAGGCCTTGAGGGCCTCAGCGTCCCCCAGCGGGCGACGATGACGAACATGGGGGCGGAGCTCGGCGCTACGAGTTCCCTGTGCCCGAGCGACGACAACACTCGTCGCTACCTTGAGCTCCAGAAGCGGCCTCAGGTCTGGAGGCCACTTGCAGCGGATGCCAAGGCGGGCTACGACGAGAGGCAGACGGTCGACCTCTCCAAGCTCGAGCCAGTGGTCGCGCTCCCCCACAGTCCCGACAATGTGAAGCCCGTCTCTGAAGTCGCAGGGATCAACGTCCAGCAGGTCGCAATCGGAAGCTGCACGAACTCCTCCTACTACGACCTCATGGTGGCCGCTGAGATCCTGAAGGGGAAGACCGTCCACCCGGATGTGAGCCTCGTCGTGACCCCTGGCTCCCGGCAGGTCCTGGAGACCATCGCGCGCAACGGCGCGCTCGCAGAGCTCATCCGATCGGGAGCGCGAATTCTCGAGTCCGCCTGCGGCCCGTGCATCGGCATGGGTCAGGCGCCCGCTTCTGGAAGCATCAGCCTGCGCACCTACAACCGCAACTTTGAGGGCCGGGCGGGGACTCGGGATGCCGGCGTCTACCTCGTCTCTCCGGAGGTTGCGGCGGCCTCTGCGCTCATGGGCAGGCTCACGGACCCGCGGGACTTGGGCGAGGCCATCCGGATCGACGAGTCTGCGGGTTACGCGATTGACGATCGCCTGATCCTCCCGCCCGCGCCCGACCCCGCAACGGTGGAAATCCTCCGTGGCCCGAACATCAAGCCGGTCCCCTCTCCGCCCCCTCTCGCAGACGTCCTCGAAGGCGAGGTGCTCCTGAAGGTCGGGGACCACATCACGACGGACCACATCCTCCCCGCGGGCGCGAAGGTCCTCCCGCTGCGCTCCAACATCCCCGCCATTGCGGAGTACACGTTCGAGCGGATCGACCCGACCTTCCCTGAGCGGGCACGGAAGGCCCATGGAGGAGCGATCGTCGGTGGAGAGAACTACGGCCAGGGTTCCAGCCGGGAACACGCGGCGATCGCCCCGATGTTCCTGGGCGTCGGCTTCGTGCTCGCGAAATCCTTCGCGCGGATCCATCGGACAAATCTCATCAACTTCGGCATCCTCCCGCTCACATTCGCGGATCCTCAGGACTTCGCGGACGTCGTGCAGGGGGATCGCTTGAGAGTCGTGGGCGCCCGGCGGGCGGTGGAGCAAGGGACAGGAGTAACAGTCGAGAGCCTTACCCGTAGTAGAAGGTTCCAGGCAGAGCATGGCCTCACTGCGAGGGAGCGCGCAATCCTCCTCGCAGGGGGGGTGCTGAGGTACACACGGACTCTGGCCTCGTAGGGTGCCCCGTCCCATCCGGCGCTTGCCGCGGGGGTAGATTAGGACGTGCTAGGATGGGACAATCTCCTGAGTCATACACGCGGATGCGCCGGGAGTGGGATTTCCAGTTGGTGTCTCCTCTTAGCGACGGGCTTCCTAGACCGACATGACATTGCGATTCTTCCACGCTGCATGCGTTGAGCGCTCACGTCGTCGAATCCCGTTGAATGCCCTTTCAACAGCGTGGAATGAAGTTCCACGAGATCTATCCCAGACCACGGGGTAGCATGAGGCACTCTGGGGGAGATGGGCTGTCGCTTCTCAGCGGGGCTCTCTCGGCCATCTTGGCGGGGCTGTTAGTTCTGGCTGCTGCGCCGCTCCTAGAAAGCCATGGATCTCCGCTACCTTTCGTTCCGGCGAGAAGGCCATTTGCAGCGGTGAATATCGAGAATCCTTCCATCGAGATCGACTCTCTGGAAAGTGTTCTGCAAGTCAATGTGGTTGTGGTGGCGTTGCCTACTTGGAACCGCTCCGATCTCGTAACTCTCAACGTCAGTCGTGTTGTCGTCGAAGATGGGGCCACCGGAGAGCTCTTGGGGCCTCCCGCGCCATATGACATCACTTTCTCTCCTGCGATCGCGGTGCTGGATCCCAATTCATCTGTCGTCTTCAATCTGAGTCTAATCCCGTGGTCTAGCGCTCCTCTAATCTACGCGGACTACTCCGACGTGACTTTCGTCCTCGATGTGGCGTGCCAATCCTACACGCCAAAGAATCCATCCGATCAGATCATTCTTGGGGCCGCCATCCTCCAAGTGATTCTGGGTGAGGGATCTTGGAGAGGGCTGCTCTTGTAGGGAGCGCAACAGATTGTCCAGGCGTCTCTAGTGGGGAAGGATAATCGGTTCCGACGACCATCTGCTGTCGGATTCTCCCCAGCCAGGGGAACGACGATGTCAGGGAATGAGGAGAGCCGACCTCAGGGGAGGAGACGCGACCGGGTCGACGAGGAGCTACCTGATGGTACAACCCTTCGAGTCTATCTCTTCCTCCTGCAGCAATCCAAGCCGGTCGGTCCAAGCGAGGTGAGGGAAGGGGCAGGGCTCAGCACCGCATCCCTTGCCTCCTACCATCTCGACAAACTGATGAGGGCGAGATTGGTGACGAAGGAATCGGCCGGTTATCTGGCGGAGAAGATGGCATTGAGAGGCTTCTTTCGGGCACGGGGCCACATTGTCTCAACTGGCCTCTTTGCCGTTGGATTCTTTGCGACGACGCTTGTGCTCCAGCTCCTCCTGCCGTGGGAGACGTGGATACAGCCGCTCCTTTTTAGCATCCTCGTGAACATCGTAGCTCTCGTCTACGCCGTGTCAAAGACTCTGCAGTCAACGGTCTGGCTTCGTAGGCGGCTGGGTTATTGAGAGGATCGAGAGAGAGAAGATCCAAGATCCTAGCTGTTGGGCATTCCGCCTTGACGCTCCCTTCTGTGCTGTTAAGAGTTGGCTTGTTAGGCCTCCCGGGAACGCTGCCTGGCAGACGCTCCTCTTGTTCATTCCCATCAGAGGGGGCAAGAGCACCAGAGGGACACGGGCTTCCCAACGGGCCAGGCCATCTGTGGCGAGAGATTGCCGTCGAAGCAAGATTCTCGCGCGGGGTCTTGCGTGGCGCTTGCCGAACAGCTTCTAGACAGCTGACTTGTCAGGAGATCGGCCCGGAATTCGTCAACGGAGCACTGTTCCTAAGCGTATTTCCCGGCCCGATAGGCTAGGCGAACCTAGATGTGAGAGGGAGCGTCTCCCGGAGCTCCAGGTGAACGATGCCACTCACCTACGTCTTCGACGTTGAGACGGTGTTCCTCTCCTACGAGCTTGAGGGCCGATGGGAGGAGGTCCACCACATGCGGGTCTCGGTCTGCGACTTCTACGATGTCGAGGCAGGGACGCATCACATCTTCACGGCGGCCCCAGACGAGCACCCTGGCATCCGCGAGCTCTTCGAGTTCGTCTCCCGTCTCCGGAACGAGGGGGCGACGCTTGTGAGCTTCGCTGGCGAGGGGTTCGACTGGAAGGTGCTCCAGGGCGAGTTCGCCATGTCAGGATTCATCGAGAACCGGGCGCAGTTCGATCATGGCAAGATCCGGATGGTCGATCTCCAAGCTCAGCTCATCGAGCGGCTCGGCTGGAGGATTTCCCTTGAGAATCTCGCCGTCTGCAACCTCGGTGAAGGGAAGAGCATGAGGGCAGTCGAGGCTCCCAAGCTGTGGCGCCAGGGCCGCTGGCCCGAGGTGGTGGAGTACTGCAAGCGAGACGTCGAGCTCACCTATCGGCTCTGGGAGCACGGCCGTCGGCAGGGATACCTCGCGCTGTCCGCTGATGGGAAGATCCGTGTGCCAGTGAAGTGGTGAGGGCTCCCCTCAGTCCCAGAAGCGCCGCGTCCGCGCGTAGGTGACCTCCGCGGTGAGGATGTCGCGCAGGAACTCCTCCTCTTCCAGGTGAAAGCTTGAGAGGATCCTCCCTGCGGTATCAGGTCCGATGCCGCGTGCCACAAGGCAGAGGAGCGCCTTTCGCCCATAGCTTCGGACGAGGTCGGCGTTCTTCCGGAGTCTGCGGATCTCCTTGAGCTCGTCCTCGGTGGGATAGGCCTTCCGCAGGAGGGCGAGGTCCTCTCGGTGATAGGGGCGGACTGCCGCAAGCATCACCCCGCCGCAGGAGGCGCAGATGGGCCTTGCTGGCAGGCTTGCCACGGCGCCCTTCCTCTCGTGGTGGCAGTTCAGGCAGTGGAGGATGACCTCCTCTTTCTCCAGGCGAGCCTTGAGCGCCATCAGGATCGTGCGGTCCGCCCGGCGCGGGAGCATGAGCTCCCGGCCAGCCCGCAGGCCCTCCTCCCCGAGGGGCGTGAGGCCTGAAACAGCGACATCGAACTGGCGTTCCTGGATGCGTTTGAGCATCAGGGTGGTTCTCGGCACGTCCATGTGCTCCCAGAGGGTCTTGGCCACCGCCTCATCGTAGATGGGCGTTCCGTCGAAGACCTCGATGAGCCGCCCCAGGTTGAGGAGTTTGTAGTCGGCATCCTTCGCGACCGCGCCGAACTTCTTGGCCACATAGAGGAACTGCCAGCGGAGGTAGGTCGATCCTCTCACGACGAGCCTGAGCAGCTCGTCGAGCCCCTCCGCCTTGGTCTCGTGGAGGAGCTTGAGGAGCTCCTCCGCGCGCAGGCTCCGGGGGAGTTCGAAGATGATCCGGTAGGGGTCGGTCCGGATCCCGATGCTCTCCCCGAGCTTCGCGGCAAGGAGGGTCGAGAGGAGCTTCGCGAGCGTGTCATTGACGCGGGAGCCGAAGCAGGCATGGAGGATCAGGAGCTTCTCGCCGACCTCGATGAGGAGGAGCTTGTCCGACGGGAGAGGGAACTTCGCCGTCTGTCGCTCAATGAGGGTGCGATAGAGGCCCGCTGTCCGCTCATCCACAGGATAGGGGCCGAACTCGAGATGTCTCCGGAGCGCTCCCACCTCTTGGGCGACCTCGAAGGGGACTGGGATCTCCTCTCCAATCCAGGAGGGGACCGCGCCGATCTCCCGCACCTGTTCCACGAGGATCTCGTCCTCTCGCACCTCGACGACGCGCCACGTTCGTCCCCGCGTGATGAAAGTTGCATAGGGCTCGGCGTAGGAGGCCACGAAGCTCTCGTCCAGGCTCCCGATGATCCCGCGCGAGGAGATGTCGCGGATCCGATAGGTCCGCTCATCGGGGATCATCGAGATGTTCTCGTAGAAGTAGTGCATCCCTTTGGTCGACCTCCGCAGCCGCCCCTCTTCCGCCCAGATCATCTTGAGCTGGCGGAGCAGGAGGACGACCCGATCGAACTGCACCTGCTGCAGGGAGCGGAAGGGATAGCTGCGCCGGATGATGGTGAAGGCGCGCTGCTCGTCGATCCCGGGCTGGGAGAGCGTCATCGCCACGAGCTGGTTGGCAAGGACACTCAGCGGGTTTTCGCGGATCTTCCGCTCCTCGAGCTCTTCGAGGAGCGCGCGGCGGGCGATGACGATGCTTTCGGCAATGTCATCCGGGCTTGTGGTGACGACCTTCCCAACTGAGCGTTCTCCGACCCGATGGCCGGCCCGCCCGACCCGCTGGATGAGCCGGGTGACCTGGCGGGGCGAGTTGTACTGGATTGCGAGATCGATCGACCCCACGTCGATGCCGAGCTCCAGCGATGAAGTGCAGATCAGGGCTTGGAGGCGCTCGGCCTTGAAGTCGTCCTCCATCTGAATCCGCACCTCCCGCGAGAGCGACCCATGGTGGACGCCGATCGGGATCTTCTCGTCCCAGAGATGGTAGCGCACCCCAAGGGCCTCTGCGAGGTCGCGCGTGTTCACGAAGAAGAGCGTAGAGCGGTGGCCTTCGACGAGCTCCCGGCAGCGGCGCACCGCTGCGGCCTGCTGCGGGTCCATCTGGAGGAGGCCCGAAAGCTCCTGGTCAAGCGGCGTAGTGGCCGGCGTCTCCACATCGATCTTCATGAGCTTGGCAGCGGAGATCTGGACCGTTCCAACGGACCGGCCGACCCCGCCCAGGAACCGTGCGATCTCTGGGACGCTCCCCACCGTCGCCGAAAGCCCGATCCGCTGGAACTCTCCTGCAAGCTCCACTAGGCGCTCGAGTGCGACCGCAAGCTGTGCGCCCCGCTCATCCTCGCTGAGTTCGTGGACCTCGTCCACGACGACGTGGCGGACCTGCTTGAGATGCTCGCGGAGCCTTCGGCCGAGCAGCATGATTTGGACGGTTTCGGGCGTGGTGATGAGCACCTGAGGAGGAGAGCGGGACTGGCGCGCGCGTTCCTTCGCCTCCGTATCCCCATGGCGGACCGCCACCTCCAGGCCGAGGGCGCGGCCGTACTCGTGTAGGCGGATCAGCATGTCCCGGTTGAGCGCCCGAAGCGGCGTGATGTAGACGCACCGGATGCCGGGCCCTGAGGCTTGTGCGAGCCGGTGAAGAATCGGCAGCATCGCGGCCTCGGTCTTCCCGATCCCCGTGGGGGCCACGAGCAGGAGGTGCTCGCCCGCGGCGATGCGGGGGATGGCCTGGACCTGCGGCTCGGTGGGCTCGCGAATGCCGCGTCTTGCGAGGACCTCTCGGAGCCTGGGGTCCAACGGCTCGAAGACGGACATGGCCTCGTCCCCACAGCTCCGAAGGCTTAAAAGGCTCAAGGGGCCGGCAGAGGTGGACGCGCCCGACCGTGGCCTTTTTCCTGCCTGGGCTCATCTCCCGCGCCGCCGGAGTGGTGGCTTTGGCAGCCGCGATCCGCGCCGTTCGGGCCCGGGAGATCCTCGATTCTCGTGGCAACCCGACCATCGAAGTGGATGTTGAGCTCACGAGCGGCCGGTTGGGCCGCGCCGCCGTCCCCTCCGGAGCCTCCACGGGGACGCGCGAGGCGCTGGAGCTCAGGGACGGGGACAAGGGCCGCTTCTTAGGCAAGGGGGTTTCCAAGGCCGTTCAGAACGTGAACGAGACCCTCGCCCCCAAGCTGCTGGGTCGTGACCCCTTCGATCAGGCGGCGCTCGACCTAGTCATGGTGGAGCTCGATGGGACGCCGAACAAGGCGAACCTGGGGGCGAACGCGATCCTTGGGGTTTCCCTCGCGATCGCCAAGGCGTCAGCCGCAGAACGGGGCCTGCCGCTGTACCGCGCGATCGGCGATGGGCGAGGGACGCTCCTGCCCGTCCCCCAGCTCAATGTCTTGAACGGCGGCGCCCATGCCGATAACAACCTCGACATCCAGGAGTTCATGGTCCTCCCCTATGGCGCCCCCTCCTTCCGCGAGAGCCTTCGGATGGGCGCCGAGATCTTTCACCACCTCAGAGGGATTCTGAAGATGCAGCACTTGAGCGTGAGCGTCGGCGATGAAGGAGGCTTTGCCCCCTCGCTCGGGTCGAACGAGGAAGCGCTCGAGGCGCTCGTGAACGGCATTGAGGCCGCTGGCTACAAACCGGGGACGCAGGTCGGCCTCGGGATCGATGCGGCTGCGAGCGAGTTCTTCGAGGAAGGAACGGGCCTCTACCGGTTCCGGGCGGGACGGAAGAAAACCCGGACGACCCACGAGATGGTCGAGTTCTACGCCGAGCTCTGCGAGCAAGCGCCCATCGTATCGATCGAGGACGGGCTTGCGGAGGGGGATTGGACGGGGTGGGCCGAGCTCACCTCGCATCTTGGCAAACGCGTCCAGATCGTCGGCGATGACATCTTCGTGACCAATCCCGCGATCCTGCGGCAGGGGATCGCGCGGAACGTCGCGAATGCGATCCTCGTGAAGGTCAACCAGATCGGGACCCTGACCGAGACGCTGGAGACGATGGCGCTCGCCCGCTCCTCCGGCTATGCAACGGTCATCTCGCATCGCTCCGGGGAGACCGAGGATACGAGCATCGCCGACCTTGCGGTGGCGACGGAGGCCGGCCAGATCAAGACGGGTGCGCCGTCCCGCGCAGAGCGGACGGCGAAGTACAACCAGCTCCTGCGGATCGAAGAGGAGCTCGGGAGCCTGGCGAGGTTCGCCGGGCCTGCAGCACTTCGCCGCTAGGCGGCTCGTCGGCTCCTGGAGGACGGCAGCAGCCTGCAGCCAGGGCAGCTCGCACAGCCTGCGGGCGGGCAGTCAGCGATCGAGGTGAGGCACCGCGGGCAGCGGAGCTGGCCCGAGGACTCATAGCCGCAGCGGGGACAGCGAATCAGGCGAGCACCCCCACGACCTGTGCGACGGCTCCGCCGACCACGAGCGCGAGCAGGAGCGAGCCTCCCCAGATCAGCGCGAGGCGCCGCATCCCCTGCTCGCGCGAGATCATCAGGACGCTCGCGATGCAGGGGACGAAGAGCGTGATGACGACGAGCGCGATGAGCGTCTCCGCGGGGCTGAGGGAGAGGTCGTAGAGCCCTGCGGCGCCGAAGTCGCGTCGGATGAAGCCCAGGATGAACGCCGCGGTCGCGGCCTTGGGCAGGGTGAGCACGGCTTCGGTGAGCGGGGCGAAGAAGTCCTCGAGGATCCCGAGGGCTCCCGTGAGGATCAGCAGGCTGAGGACCAGGGCGCCGACGAAGATGAGCGGCAGGACCTCCTTGGTGAACGCCCAGGCGCGCACGCCAGTCTTGACCAGGACATTCCGCGTTCGCGGCACGCGCAAGGGGGGAAGCTCCAAGAGCAAGTCGGAACTCTGACCTGGGAGGGCGCGGTGGAGCACGGTCCCAGCCGCGGCAAAGACGAGGAAGATCACCACGCCATAGCCGAGCCAATAGACGAGCCCAAGCCCCGCGAGGAGCCCGAGGACGACGCCGAGCTGCGCGGAGCAGGGGATCGCGATCCCGAGCAGCGCCGTCGCGATGAACCGCTCGCGGGCCGTCCCCAGAATCCGTGTCGTCAGGGTCGCCATCGTCACGCAGCCAAAGCCCAGGATGAGCGGGATGATCGCCCGCCCGTTCAAGCCCACCCCGCGCAACCCTCGATCGACCAGCGTGGCGAGATAGGGGAGGTAGCCGCTATCCTCCAGGAGTGCCAGGAAGAGGTAGAAGGCGAGCACGAGGGGCAGGAGCAGGCCGAAGGTGTAGGTGACCGTCATCGTGAGGACGCCGAACTCTCCGACCAGGAGCGTATCCGCCCAGCTTGGGAGGTAGCCAGAGACGGCGCCTCGAATCGCTGGCTCCCAGATCCCGTTGAAGAACTGACCTTCGGTCAGGCCGACGAGCCCTTGCGCCACCACGGTCCCGATGATCGCGAACATCCCGGCAAGAATGCCGAAGGCGATGAGGCCGCCGACGATCGGATGGGCAAGCCACCGCGTCCGTCCCAGCGGCCGCTGCACGAAGGCTCCTGCGCCGACCCGGTCCGCAATGGCGTTCGCACGCGCCCGCCGGGCAATGGCCGTGTCGTGGCCCGCGGCAGGATGGGCGTCCCTTGCGGCATCCTGGGGGGCCGGAGGCGGCGGACGGCGGAAGGTTTCCCGGACCGCAGGAACGCCTTCCTCGGTGGGGCCACAGACGGGGAAGACGGGGACGCCTCCGAACTCTTCGCTCAGCGTCCGCCGGTCGATCGGGAGCTTGAGCTTGCGAACCTCGTCCCACATCGTCAGCACGACGATCATGGGCTGGTGGAGCTCCGCTAGCTGCACGGTGAGGTAGAGGTCGCGGGTAAGCGTCGTCGCATCGACGACATCCACGATCAGGTCGGCCTCTCCGACGAGCTTGGCGGTGATGCGCTCTTCTTCGCTCAGCGCCTCCAGCCCGTAGACACCTGGGCTATCGAGCAGGAGGTCGTCACCCATCCGAGCCGAAGCGATCGCTACAGTGGTCCCGGGATAGTTGGAGACCTCCACGTACCGCCCCGAGAGGGCTCCGAACAGGACCGACTTGCCCGTGTTGGGGTTGCCGACCAGGACAATCCTCCGTCCAGGTGGCCGAGGAGCAGGGCCTCTCGGCTCGCCTCCGTGACAGCTTGCCATGCAAGCCTCCTCTGCTCCGCGTCGTCGGCCCTAGGCGAGCTCGATGAGCTCCGCACTGCGCCGGCCGATCGCGAGAGCGGTCCTGCCGACTGCGATGACCACGGGCCCCTTGGGGAGGTGGTACTCACAGCGGATCCGTCCCCCCTCGGCGATGCCGAGTCGCAGGAGCTGCAGCCGCAGCTTGGGGTCGCGAATGCGCACGATGGCATGCTCGCTGCCGGGCTGGGCCTGAGTCAGGTTCAGAGGTCCGGTGACTTGGAAGCCCGCTCCCCATCGATGGCGTCGCCTTCTGCGAGCCGCTGGGTTCATCGCAACCGCAAGGACTAGTCCGCCCGCGGAGGCCTTGAAGTTTCGGTATGCCTAAATTTACCTCCGAACAGGCACACGACCCCCCAGGCCACCAGCCCGGGGGATCGGAAAGGGTTGGGTCACGGCGTGGTCGTGGTGGTCTGGCAGGGGCAGGTCGTCCCGGTTTGATGGTAGTCGCAGATCCCGTCCCCGTTGGCATCCACGTAGTAGGGACATGTGGTCGCGGTGGAGTCGGTGCCGTTTTGGTACTGCCACTGGTGCATGTAGGTGTAGTCCATCCCGCCACAGCCTCCCATATCCATCATGCCACCGCCATCCATCATGCCGCCCCCATCCATCATGCCTCCCCCGCCCATCATGCCGCCACCGCCGTAGCCGTCTCCCATCATTCCGCCTCCTGAGGTGCCTCCCCAGGTGCCGGGGCCGCTCATGGCCATGCCCGTGGCGGTCGCGCCAACGACGCCGAGGCCCACGAGGGCTGCGAGGATTCCGATGCTTGTCGCCATGGAGTCTTGTCACCTCCTTGGACCCTGTTTCAGTCCTAGGAGGCCCTTGCGCTGAGAGGGCTCTTGGAGGTTCGGCGAAAAGCCCCGAAACCGGTTTCGGAAGGCTGCAAAAGGTCTTCTGGAGGAGCAGGTCAGCCCGTCCGTTGCTCTGGGGGGACAATCCGGATCCGGTTGGTCATCCCCGCTCGTTCCCTGGCCACGAGCCCCTTGCGCTCGAGCTTGTCCAACAGGCGGGTCACCTTGGCCTTGGAGAACTCCGCCGAGGAGGTCACGAGGTCCTTCTGAAGGACGACGCCGCCTCGTTCCTGGATGCGCATGAAGAGCCGGCGCTCATCACCTTCGAGGAGGCGGAGCAATCGGTCCCCCTCAGGGGCTGGGAGCGGAGAAGCCATCGGAGCAGCGGGCGGGACAGGAGCGGCATTCGGGAGGGCGCTGACCTGGGGCGGCGACGGCGCCGGGGCCGCGAAGACTGTAGGGCTTCCCGGCGTGGCCGCCCGCTCCTCCTGCGGCCAAAGGATGGCAAAGAACGCGAAAACGATCAGGATGATTGACGCAATGACGAGCAGCATGCCGAGGGGGCTGAGGCTCCCTCCGCTTCCCATCATCCCGCCCAAACCATCCATCATGCCGCCGCCGTCGGTTGCGGGCTGGGTCCAGGCCGCAGCGAGGCTGAGGCCCAGGAGCGCGAAAGCTCCGACGAGTGCGACAAATCCAATGAGACGGAGGTCGGAGGACCGCATAGGCGAGCCTCGGGAGGCGACGGTGGCCATTTGAGCGCTTGGAGATAAGCCCATCGTTCCCGCGTGTCAAGATACTTGTAGGGTGGGCTGAATCGGCAGCCCATGCCCGAACCGCTCCCGATCAGCGACGAGGAGCTCCGGCGGCTCCTCGACCTCCCCCGGATCGCCATCGTCGGCCTCTCGAAGGACCCGAGCAAGGATAGCCGACGCGTCGCAGAGTATCTCCTCTCGCAGGGCTACGAGATCGAGCCCGTCAATCCCACTGCGGCAGAGATCCTCGGTCGGAAGAGCCGCGCCTCCCTTGCCGAACTGAACGGGCAGGTCGACATCGTCGACATCTTCCGCCCCTCCGAGGATGTGCCTCCGATCGTCGATGCGGCGATCGAGGCAGGGGCGAAGGTGATCTGGATGCAGGAAGGGATTCGGAACTCCCAGGCTGCCGCGAAGGCGCGGGCGCGTGGCGTCGTCGTGGTCGAGGACCACTGCCTGATGAAGGAGCACAAGCGGGTCATCCACGGGATCGAGCCCGAGCCCCCAGCATTCGACTATCCCCTGGGCCCTGCACCACCGCCCTAGAGATGACGCGGGCCCAACAACCTTCTAGAGGTGGACCCTTTGGCCGAGCCGCGAATGCCCTTTCCACGCTGCTATGAGGATCCCTACGCGCGGAGCTTCTCCGCCACCGTCAGCGAGCTTGTCGGGAAGGACGGCGTCGTGCTGAGCGAGACCCTGTTCTTCCCAGGAGGAGGAGGGCAAGCCCCCGATGTCGGGACGCTCAACGGCATTCCCGTAGCCGCCATAGAGCTCGTAGGAGACCGCGTGGTCCATCGCCTTGCCGCTCCGCTCCCCGTAGGGACTCACGTCAAGGGCGAAGTGGACTGGCCGCGTCGGTACGACCTCATGCGCGGACATACCGGTGAGCACCTCCTCTTTGGGACCCTCCAGAGGCTCGAGCCCAAGCTCGAGCTCGTCAAGATCGCCATCACACCCGAGAAGAAGAGCATCTTTGTCCGAGGGGCTGTGGATTGGTCGCTGCTCTCCCGGGCCCTCCGGGAAATCAATGGGCGGATCGCCCAGGGGGCACCGGTCTCTGAGACCCTCCACCAGAAGGCTCCTGAGGCCCTCGGCGGCGCTCGCGCAAAGCTCGAGCGGATTGCCGGGGAGACGGTGCGAGTGGTGCACCTGGGGGGCTTCGACCATGCGGCCTGCGCCGGCCTCCATGTGAGAGATGTCGCCGAGGTCGGTGCGCTCTTCGTGACCCGCCTGGTCTCCGCCAAGCCAGAAGCTGATTTCGAGATCGAGTTCGCCACGGGCCCAACAGCCGTCGAGGCCGCGGTGGCCTCCGGGCTGCGGGCGCTGGAGAGTGCAGAGCTGCTCGGCGCACCGAATGATCGCCTGGTTCCCACCGTGGCCAACCTGCGGCAAGAGGCGGAGCGTCTAAGGGAGAGCCAGAGGCGGCTCAGCGCCGAAGTGCTCAGTGCGCTCAGGCCCGAAGCCCTCGAGGGCGTGAACCTCTATCGCGCTCTCCTGTCTGGTGTCGATCGCAGAAGGCTCCAAGAGCGTGTCACTTCGTGGATCGAGCAGCCCAACACGGCTGCGGTCGTTGGCGACGCCTCCTCCGAAGGCCTCTTCCTCATCGTGGCAGCACATCCCGGCCTGGGTCTCGATTGCCGCCACATCCTCACCTCCGTGCTTCAGCCACTGGGCGGCAAGGGGGGAGGGAAGTCGCACTTCGCCCAGGGTGGCTTGGGAAGATGC
>Ga0315314_1000944_pt1 | contig 28143 bp, 26 predicted proteins | sample TDP9_MG_FD_203631 | JGI IMG/M metagenome (GOLD analysis project Ga0315314, IMG submission 203631) | Freshwater sediment microbial communities from Lake Towuti, South Sulawesi, Indonesia - TDP9 | ecosystem: Environmental > Aquatic > Freshwater > Lake > Sediment | place: Indonesia: South Sulawesi... | reverse complement strand
TACTACACGTTACGCTTAACTTCTCATTTTTTAAGCGCGCGCTCTTAAAACCTAAAGGATTTCGAGGTATTTCTTGCCTTTATCTGTTATGCTGTAGGTTCCTCGCTCAACTCTTTCGATGTGGCCGCTCCGCAGCAGGTATCTCATCTGAGCCGCGAATGTGCTGTCTGTCGCGAACGGATGACACGAGCCCAAGACCATCTTCTTTAGGTCGGTCCAGTGGATAGGGCCCTTTTTCACCAGGCTAAGAATGATTTTGCGCATCGTGTCACGTTCATAGTCCTTCATCGGAGGATGACCTCCACTGGTCGCGAGGCGCTGTAGTATTTGCAGTCTGGGCAGTAATAGAGAACGTTTATAGGCGATTCCGTGTCACCGGTCGCCTCTTCGCTTTCAATTGGCCCGTAAGTTGAAGGAGTTAGATCCGGCGTATAGGGCTGCATCTTCTTGCCGCAGAGTGGACAATACTGATAGCAGTCGCAAACCGCGTAATCTGCAGGCCTACGCCTTTGCAGAGTTTTGCCGCAGTGTGAACAGGTTCCTTCAGCGTAGCCGATTTCGACTACCATGTTTTGCTCACGTTAAATTTTATCCGACTAAAATGGTTGGAGCATCCTCATGCTCCTGTTCATCGGTTTCCGGATTTTGCTTGTTTCAGCCCCAGAAGGCTCGACCGCAACTATTGCAGTGATATTTCATTTTCCCGCTGATTTTCGGCGGAGATTCAACGACGTCTTCAGAGCCGCAGTAAGGGCATTTCACGGGTTTAAGGATCTTCTCCTTGAGGCCTTTGCTCATTTAGGATCACACGCCTCTCGCCACAGCCTTTGACCTAAGAACCCCAAGACCAATACGCTCGCTTACGATGAGTCCGCTGCGCAGTTTCCCAGGATTCTCAAAGGGCTCGGTTGTGATGTCTCGACGAACAAGCAGGACAGCGGCGAAATCGGGGTCAATGGCAAATTTATAGTTGTGCGTCGCGTCCACGGCTGGAACGAGGCTGCTGTGCACAATTTTCATTCCCAAGGCTGGCAGCTCAAAGACACCTTGCCTAATCGCTGACTCCGGCGCATAGAATAGGCTTTGGATAAACTGATTTTGGCTGAGGATTCCACCCATCTCCCTGGTGTTGACAGCCAACACCTTAGGGTCAAAGTCTTCCCGCTCCACAGCGTTCCAGAGGCTAACAACGTCACTCCATGCGAAGCTCGTGCCTTCGTTTGTTGCTATCTCCGCTCCGGTTGCAAGGTTTGCAGCGGTGATACCTTTGTATAAGGCAAGAATCTTGTCGGTTTCCAGCTTTGCTACTGCTCTTGCGGCTTCCTCAGCGGCTCGCGCTAAAGCATCGAAGGGTGCGTCTTCTATGTAGGATTTGCTGAACTCCATCTTGCAGGCGATTTCTGTTGTGCATGAAATGTCTTGGGTCTCCATGCGCTCTGGAGCCTCCGCCGGCTCTGTCTCGCCTACGACGTAGGCTGTGGCAAGCTTTTGTTTGAAGAAGCGCACCAGAGGATCGGTTGTGTTAACGACCCATATTGTTTCTCGTCCTATCAAGGCGGGTTTTGCCGCTTCAACCACCTTTTTGTGTATTGCTCCGAGGGCTCCAGCCATGTCGCTAAAGAGCCCCTCCTTCATGTAGCGCTGAACAAAGGTTGATTCTTTAGCCTTCTCTAAGTATCCTCCCCAGCCTTCAGGGAATCGCTTATCGTCCCTCTCAACAGCCTCTTTCAGGATGTTAATGCTGTCGCCCATAACTATCACGTTCCTACTCCGAGGAAGTTAGCCTTGAAGTATACTGCCGCGTAATCGCCGTCTGCTGTAGTCTTCTGCATCAGAATAGCACAAGCAATGTTATGGTCGGCTGCTAAAGCCGCAACGAGTTTAGGTGCGGTTCCAATCTTCAACGCAACACCGCAAGCTAAAGCTGCTCCAATGGTAGCTTTTACCCAGCCATCTACGAGCACGGGTATTGCCTCAGGCACTCCAGCGCCCGTGGCCGCTTTCAACGCGATGCCGATGCAACGCTCGCCATTGCCCGCGGCTACCACTTCTGGAGGCCAGACGCTTTTATCAGAGAATTTCACTGGCGCTCCCTTGGTTATAGCCCCGCCTGGCGCAAAGGATTTGATCACCGCATCTTCCTCGTCTAAACACTGGCCAAGCTCCACTTCCGGCATCCAATCAGTAGCCATTTTCCATCACTCCCACATTTTATTCGGGTTAGCGTTCCATCGCGCCCACCCGGTCACGGCTATGACTGTGACTCATGCTTCTTGACGATGTTCCGCAGGTTACGCCACAATTCATGATAGTGGTGGCCCCAAGCCATTGGCGGCCGTTCAGGAAGCAAACGCTTAATCTCCTTCAGGATGTCACTGGGCGGCGTAACCGTGCTGGGTATAATGGCTTCGCCCAGTTTCTTCGCTTTCTCCAGTTCCTCTTGTAGCGTCGCCTTCTGGCTCTCTAAAACCTGGATCTGAGCCTTGAGAGCTTCAATGTTTTCTTTTGATCCTTCAGCTTGCTGGGTTTGAACCTTGGTTCCTCTCTCCGGCAAAAGCTTGTACGCTTCTTCGCCGATCAGATCCAAAAGCTTCGTGGCTGTTTCCTCGCCGAAGTGAGCCATCAGCCTCTCCCTGTCGGTTTTAGGCACCCCACCTTCAGGCGGCTCCTCACCAGTCTCCTCTTTTAAGCCACAAACCTCAGACTCGATCTCAAGCTCTTTAGCAGCCGCACAAAGCCTTTTCTTGATCTGCGCCTTGGCATCGGCGGTTGCCCACTCACCTAACTCCTGTCCTAATCGTGCCAAGCCGTTTCTTACATGATCAGGGCTCAAGTTGCCTTGAGCATCTTTGTATGGAAAGTGCCTTAATGATCGCGGCGTGGTTTTACCTTGTTCGTCCTTTTCGCCTCCGGGCTCAATGTAGGCGAAACAATCATCGTCGAGATTATTGACGTACTCCGATGTCCATTCAGCCTCTTTGGTTGATTCAACGTGAGGCACCAAAGCAAGCAACGTTTCGATTTTCGCGGTCAAAACGCCTTCTACCTCCGTAATCCTGGAATATATGTTGTCTATAGCCTGTTCAAGATTCTTTATACGGTCCTCAATGCTCGGTTCAACTATTTGTTCACTCAATTTTGATTCCTCTTTCTTCTCCGTTTCCGATCCTTGTGGATTCGGCGGAGCGAGGCCCTTAGCCTCCTTCAACTGCCGAGCGATGCTCTCCCAGATCTCCACGGTAGTCTGTGGGTCTCCCGGCTGCATCTCTTTCAGCAGAGAAAGGTGCTGGAAGTTTAGACCTCGCGGCGCGACTCCGTCCACTTGCTCCAAAATCTTCCACTCGAATTGTACGCTGGCGTGTTTGATTTTGCCGTCTCGGATCTTCTGTAAAATGTCGGGGTCGTTCAGTTCCGCGACGTATTCGAGGGCTCCGTCCTCGTAGCGTGCGCCTAAGACCTTACCGTTTAGGGGGCGCCAGTGATCCAGATAAAGAGGTTTGTCGCGGAGGGTTTCCGCGGACTTTTCCAGCTCCTCTTCAAGGTAAACCCGTAGCTGAGGCCATTCATGAGCATGAAAGGTTTTGATGGGGTGAATGGCTTTGCCGCGGATAAGGTTGCGTGTGGGCTTTAGGATCTCGAATTCGCTGGTCCAGCTGAAGCTTTCCTCCAGCTCAGCCTTCATTCGACCGCAAACCTTTTGGGCAGTCTCAAGATCGTAGCCTCCGCCTCCTTCCTCTTTTTGCTTCGTCATGTGAGCGACGCAAGATGAAAAATCGGGGAAAGGACCGATCGGCAAATCTTGAACCTCGAGGATTTCTAAGCAGATTTTAGGCTTAAAATTGGAAATAAAGGCTGTTGTGAACTTCTCACAACAATTGTTAAATGTTGCGAAGAACTTAGCGTTATTGAAGACTCATGAGGAAGGACAGGATCTCCGTCGCGTTAACAAAGGAACTCATCAAAAAGCTTGACGAAGCCAGCGAAAAGGCTCGACGTTCACGATCGGATTATGTTCAGCTTGTCTTAGAGAAGCATTTTGAACGCTCCGAATTGGAAGGCAAGGAGAGGGGAGCCACTCTAAGGAGAGCCTATTAACATGGCGTTTTTCCGAAGAGGCTGGAACCGACTGCGTGAAGCCTTGCGGCGAGATGGAACAGGCACCTTGCTGTCTGCTCACAGAACCGCCTACGGCGAAGTGAAACCGGTCAGCTTCAGCGATGTGATGACCGCCTACCAGCGGGATCCCAGCTGCAAAGCCTTCGTGGACTTCCTAGCGGATCAGACGGTGGGCATGGGATTCTATACGACGGTGAACGAAGGCTACGAGGAGGCTGAGGCAGCCAAGGCTGTAGTTGACGAGTTCAACGAGTCCGTGAATCTCGACGGTTTGCTGCAGATCGGTGCCCGGGAGATCGTGGCTTCTGGGAACAGCTTCTGGCTGAAAACAAATAATTTGAAGCCTTTCGGCCTCAAGATTTTACCGCTTACCGGGTTTGATGACCCGAAAGCGGTTAGCCGAGACTCTGCCGGCGACGTACAAGGATACAAATACAAGTTTAACGGCGTCGAGAAAGAGTTTAAACCCGGACAGATCATTCACTGGAAGTGGGGAGTCGTCAACTTCAGCGCCTTCGGAACCGGCGTCTTGCAGGTCTTATTGCAGGAGCTCAGCTTCAACGGCGAGAAACGCATGAGCATCCTGGAGATGAAGGCCCGCATCGAAACCCGCATGATTGATGTGTTTGAGAAGTATGCGGGGCCTGACGAGCTCTGGCTCTTCCCCGGAGTTTCTCCAGACCAGCTCTCCAAGTATCAGGCATTGATCAAAAGCAAGCCGAAGGCTGGAGCCCGCTTTGTGTATGATAAGGCGGATGCGGACATCAAGACGGTTCAGGTGGATCCACGCGCCCGATACGAAGCCTACATAGAGCACATTCTAAACCAGGTCTACCTCGGCGGACAAACACCCCTCCCCAAGCTGTTCACGACACCAGGATTTACCGAGGCAAGTGCAAAGGCGGCGATTGAAATTGCGGAACGCAAGGTTATGGCTTTACAGAGGTTTATTAAAAGGATTGTTGAGCGGGAAATCTTTACTCCTGTTTTGGAGCAAGGGGGTTTTGATCCGAAGCAGGCGGAGTGTCGCTTGAGTTGGGGCGTGCCCGAGGCATTGGATTATGAGAAGCTCGCGGCGATTCTGCCATACCTTGTAGAGCTTCAATTGAACGCCGTTATCGAACCAAGCGAGATACGGACGGTTCTGAGAGAGGTTTGTAAACTGCCGTTAGAAGAGATCGAACGCCCAGCAGTTTAACTATCGGCGCGCGCTAAACACTTAATGAAAGCCTATTCTGGATATTCTAATGTTCCGTAAAGACTTTACCACATTTCTCACACTTAGCAACTTCTAACGGCTCATACAATGGAATGAAAGCCTTAACCTTTGGCTCTGGAGTGTTCTGTTCAATGAAAATCTTGTCAACTGGAACCCTATTCCAATGACCGCAGTTTGAACATTTCATTCTAAGCATCGGCATCACTTTCACCCAATAGTCTGTCGATTCATATAATACGTTTCAACCAAATCCTTATGAGTTGCGGATTCGTCTTTCCTTACCCTCATGCGTCGTGACCGAGTTGTCCAACAAGCCTAATAGAACTTTGTCTTTCGGCATCCCAAGAATAGATGAGGCTTTTCCCGGCTTTCAAAGAGGCGATTTTGCGATTTTGTTCGGACATCCCATCTGCAGGTTGTTGCCGTTTCTTATGGGTGTTCGGTGTCAGTTGCCCATTAAAAAGGGTCAGATCCAAAGTATATGTAGGCGTTTGCTGGATAGGCACTGTGAAGCACGGGCACCGCTAACACGTCGTTCTTATCGGTTCTATATTTCGTTGCTTCCTCTGTTTTTACGAAGAACCTAGGCGAGATAAACACTGGCCAAGCGGGTGACATTTGCCATCCTTCTTCAAGGGCTTTATAGATGTTGAGAGATGGCAGCTTTACTGTGGTTTCGCCGGGTATGTTGCTTAAGAGACCCAGATGATCCAAGTGGTGTAAATGGCATCTACGTTGGCATATGCTTCAAGCGGTGGAATGATGCTGAGTTTTCTGAATTCGGGCAAGTTGCATGTGGTTTGATGATAGAGTAGACTCTGTTTTCCTGATATGGAACCGGCTAATTGCTCGCCAGATTTTCCTTCCATTTGCCCGCCTGTTCGATCAATGCGTTATCCTTCGTTATGGTTGTGACTCGCTCAAAGTCACGTAGAGCGTTCGTCCTGCTAAGCTCTTTGGCGCTTGGGCTGGGGCCGAATAGCCCTCCCCTGCGGCTTTCAAGTGTGTGTGCTATGCCGCGGAAGAGGCATGATCGGGCGTCTTCAGATTTCATCTCGATTGCCTTGCTGAAGAGCTGGATCGCCTCCTTATGCTTCCCATGGAGGAGACGGACTAGGCCCATGCGGTAGGTGGCCTCTTGAGGGTTCTGCTTCAGCATCTCACGGACCTTCTTGAACCAGTGCCCCCAATCATAGAGCTTTCCGTCCGAGTAACCGACATCATATTCGTAGGTGCTGAGGATCCTTTCAAAGGCCTGTTCGGTTACGCGCTTCTGGGCCGCTGCCCTTTGCCACCCGATCGTAAAAGAGTCGACGGCTCCCGCGAAGGATGAAGCCTTAAGATCCCGGTCGTCGGCCATGAGAAAGATTTTGAAGTCTTCCGTCGCCTTCCCCATCTCTTTCATCTTCTCGTAGGTGCATGCTCTCTTGTAGTGCACCATGTAGTCGGGCTTGTCTTTGTGGATCTTCATCTCTATAGCCTTGGTGTAGCTCTCTATCGCGCCTTGAAAGTCTCCCGCACCCTCGCGTTTCTCTCCTTCCTTCACATAGGCTCTATGCTGCTTCCTTTCAGCAAACTGCTTAAGAATTCCCATCCTCCCACTCCCTTTCGTTCTGGTCAGACTCTGATTTATTTCTTTCTTCCTATTTTTCTATTTTTCGCCCCATAGCGCGCGCTGTCTCAGTATGGTGGAGAACTGCAGAATAAATTATATAGCTATATGCGTTGCCACCATTTCTTTTCAACAGTCTTAATGTAACGGTTGAAGGCTTCTCTATCGAAAGGCATCGCTGTACGCGAACTGTCGAAGCAACTTTCACATATCAAATCTGGAATCCCGCTGAAATCCACTGCGCCGAATCTTAAACCTGTTCCAACTATTTTTGGCTTGCAGATGTAGCCTTCTCCCTTGGAAACTACCTTGCTGCAACGGTTGCATGTTTCACTTGGTTTGCCTGTTTTCTTCCAGAATTCAACTGCCAGCTCATGTGCCTGACGCTTCTTCCTTTGCACAACTTCCGGCACCTGCATATATCTTCTAAAGCCTTCACGATCAAAGGGCTCCGCTGTAGGAGATTTATCAAAACATGTTTCACATACTAGGTCTGGAATACCACTAACGTCGCTCAATCCAAATCCAACACTCATCCCCACTACTTCCGGTTTGCAGACATAGCCCTCGTCTTTTTGAATCATCGCATTGCATCGATCGCAAACACCACTCGATTTGCCAGAAATTCTCCAAAACTCGAGCGCCAAATTGTGGGCTTCACTTTTGTTTCGTCCCATATCATTCACCCACTTAAAACTTCTTTCTAACTTTGGTAATGATATGCGAGAACCATAGAATAAACACTTTCGCTCTTCTTTCTGTGCCAATAAAGGGTTGAGAAGAATACTGCAAGTTGGGTCTAAGCCTTAAGCATGTTCACGGTCCATTGAGGCACCGTCTTTGTCACAGCTTTAAACGGCCATTTCTTCTCTTTGCCTTCTGCCTCAATCCACAAAATCCATAGGCCTTAAGCATACGTCATCTATTATGGGATCTTCGTGTACGGTTGAGGGATAAGTTTAAGGTTTATTAACACACCGCGAGGAGAGGTTCTTCTAAATGTTAATTGCTTAAAAGATCGCCCCATCTACTCAAATTTCTACAGGATCAGATCCCATACATTTAAGGCTCGTAATTAGCTTTAAATATGAATTCCGTCTAACTCGTAGTTATGTGCAATTTTGGGCCAAAATAAAAGGATGTTATCAAATGGATATTGCAGAAAAGACTCTAAAAGCCGCTGAAGCACAGGAAAAAGCAGTTGCCATTATGAAACGCTGCCAGACGCCAGATGAGGTACGTACCGGGTTACTTCAGGTGGCTGACCTTATGAGCGAAGTGCCTGGCCAAGAAACTCTTGTTAGAAGTCTGAGGGTCGGAGCGCAGCCTAGCGGATTGAACGATTCTCAAGTGCTTCAAGTGCGCCAAAAGCTTCTGCAGGAGTTCCCTCGGCAAGCTGCGTTCGTTCGGCAATCGGCTAAAGAGTTTCGCAGAAAACTCGGAAAGAAATGGTGGCAGTTCTGGAAGTAGGACTGAAACAGATAAGGTAGGATCACGCGATAAATTTGCCAAAGTTGCAGTCAACCACGCTAGGGAAATTTATTTTTGTTTATCTAACATAGAACGCCGTTTGACGATGTAAAGAGTCAGAAAACACTGAATTAAAAAGATAGGAGTTACAGAGTTTAATGAAATATGAATGCGTCATGTTTCCCTTGAGATGGTCCTCTGCTAGCGTGGCAGGCGAGGGCCAAGGCAAATAGCTGATCGTCATGTCTTCCTTGTGGATGCCAACACTTGAGGTGGACGCGTTCCTGCGCGGTTTTTGGCTTCAAGTATTCGTACTGCTGCTCATTTAATTGGGCTATGAGTTGTGCATCGTCTCCAAGAACGCCTAACTGCTTTTTCTCCATCACAAACTTGAGGTGATTCAGAATATCCTCTTTAACGGGTTCGATGAGAAATACGCCTTCCACGTTTGGTATGTTAATATACTGCATTTCGTCAACTACAGCGTCACCGATACCCGTCTTATCGACCACCAACTTTTGAAACTTGAAGATCTGATTGGCTCTGGCTACCTGTGTTGCGGGTTTGTTGATGTCGGTGACGAGGGTTGCGAGCGTGGGAACAGTCAAGGCGGTCGGCGTCAGAGTCTACTGGGATGAAAGCTGCATCAGCAGGGTGACGGAGATCGACTGGGGCTTCATTGAACCCGCAGGCCTCATGAATGATACGATCTTTCTGAGGAACGAGGGAAAAGCGCCCATAGTCCTCTCCATCAACACGGAAAACTGGAATCCACCAGAAGCCTCAGAATACATAACCCTCAGCTGGAACTACACCGGACAAACAGTTGATCCAGGAATGATCTTGAAAGCGACCTTAACCCTAGTGGTTTCATCCAACATAACCGGGATAAGGAGCTTCAACTTTGATATCATCATTATAAGAACCGGATAAAGAGAGAAGAAGACCCCCTTAAGTACTTAACCCTCTTAAGTAATAAATCTGCTTGTTTGCGGAAGCATCTCAAGGATCGCTGTGAGGTGGAAGTAAGTCTTAAAGGTTTTATATTTGGTACCATTTATTAGTTTTGGAGACTCTTGTATGGGCAGTAGATTCGAGGAAACAATTTATGAGATGTTGTCACGTGAGCCGGTGACCCCTAATGAGGTTGCGAAGAAGTTGGAGATTTCTCATAAGACGGCTTTGAGGTCCTTGATGCATTTAGCCCTCACAAAGGAGGACGTGTACTATAAAAATTCGGGGAGAATTCACCTTTTCTGGAGGGAGGGCTGAGGCGAGTAGGTTTAGGTGATGGTGTTGGAGAGGCGTTTTATAGAGTCGGTTAGGTTTCCTTTTCGTGAGATTAGTGAGGCTTCTGCCGTTGAGAAGGGCCCCGATAGACCACCACACTGGAGGATGGTTTTCTGGTGGACCAGGAAGCCTCTAATATCTGCCAGGGCGGTTATTGCAGGATGCTTGTTACGTGAAAACACAAACCCAAATAACTTCTTGAAGTCTATTGGTATTGGTGTGGGAAGCGCCCACAGAGTTAAACCTAAACTTAGATTTGATGGAGTCAAGCTTCTTGATCCATTTGCTTGTTTTGGTTCAATCCCTCATGAAGCTGTGAGGCTTGGGTTGTCGGCTACTGCTTGCGATCTTTTACCGGTTGGTTACGTCTTCCTCAAGACTGTCCTAGAATATCCTGTAAAATATGGCAGAAAGCTTGTTGAAGATGTTAAAAAGTGGGGCGAGTGGGTCACTGAAAAGCTTAGGGAAGATTCTCTGATAAAGGAGCTTTATGATGACGATATTGCTGTTTACATAGGATCCTGGGAGATTAAATGTCCAAGCTGCGGTAAATGGACGCCTTTGATCGGAAACTGGTGGCTCGCCAAGGAAGGAGGTAAGAGGGGTTACAAAAGGCTTGCGTGGATGGAGCCTAAAATAGAAGGAAACAGCGTTAAAATAAATGTTGTAGACTTAAACAAAACTCTTGGAAAAGAGGTTGTGAGGGAAGCCAAGGTTGAAGGAACGAGGGTGAAGGTGAAGGGCAAAGAATGCAGGGTTCCAGAAAGAAATGTACAAGCCAAGAGACAACTGGCTATATGTCTACAATGTAACCAGCCAATTAAGCATATAGATCCAGAAACTGGTAAACACTATACGGAAACTAAAAATTTGCCAAGAGCACTAAAGAAGAGGCTTACATGGTACGTTAAATTTGCCCTTAGTCTCTACAATCAAGCCATAGAGGTTAACGAGATTCTAGTTATACCAAGCTGGATTAAGGAGGTACCAGCGAGACTGCGACTACTGGTTAAGGTAAAACAAAAGGAATTTGAATTTGAGCCATGCTTAGAAGGAGACCAAGAAAAACTAAAACGCGCAAAGCAAGAAGTAGAAAGACTACTAGAACAAAATGATCCAGATATTGCAAGAGAACCTATTCCTAGGTATGAAGTAAGACGAATAACTCCAATTCTAGGCGCTCATAAATGGTTTCAATTCTTTAACCCAAGGCAATTACTGGTGCTAATCAAGCTTACTAAGTTGATACGAGAGGTTGGGAAGTTAATAGAGGGGGAGAAGGTCAAAGAGGGATTAAACCGAGAAGACGCATTTGAACATGCAGAAGCAGTAACAGCATGGCTAGCAGTTGCATTAGCTAGGTATGTTAGTTATAATTCAATACTTACCGTTTGGAATTATGGCGTGGCGAAATTGTCCGCACATGTAGCACACACCATTTCAATGCGAGGAATTGCCATGATGTGGAACTGCGGTGACGTTGCCCCCTTTGCTGATGTCACTGGAACTGGAAGTTGGTCTAAGAACTTAGACTCCACTGCACGTCAAAGCTTAGCATATCTTACCGATGCTCTACAAGGTAGTAGTAAAGATTTCATTTCCATTATTCTAGATGATGCAACTATACTCAGCAAGTTTGATCCCGATGAAAAGTTCGACTTAATTATAACTGACCCACCGTACTATGATGATGTCCCTTATGCTGAGCTTAGCGATTTCTACTATGTTTGGCTTAAAAGGGCTCTAAGCGACGCAGACGATGGTAGACTAAAGCCAAGATTCCTGTCAGAGGCTTTCTTTGAGAAAGTTAGCGGTACTTGGATTGAAGTTTCTACGCAATGGGAGAAATATGCTTTAAGTGAGGTTAGTCTCAATCCGTCCAGACTTGGTTCTAATGCCACTACACATAACGGCGTTCGGCATTTTCAGAATCTGCTAAGTTCTTCCTTTAGTACAATGGCCTCTAAGCTTGAGAATGACGGATTGCTTGTCACGTATTATGCTCATACTAACCCTGATGCTTGGAAAGCCCTACTGGAAGCTGGTTGGGATGTTGTTGGCTTGAGAGTCACTAATGCTTTTCCTATAGCTACTGAATCAGCTCTAAGTATTGTTTCTAGGGGTAAGCTCTCTATGGACACAAGCATAATTGTCATTTGGAGAAAAGGCTCTGAAGGTTCAATTGAAGCCTCAAGCTTATACAATCAAATGGTTGAGGAAGCGTCTAAAAGATCTAGAGAGCTCATAGAGTTAGGTGCCGTTGGTAGAGACTTTGTTATCGGGACTCTTGCAGCAGCCTTAGCAGTGGCAACGAGATATAAGGAAGTTAAGGTCATGGGAAGAGTTAATGTGGGAACCCTAGTTGATCAGTACGTGTATCCCGCAGCCTATCTGGGAATGGCCAAAGCCTACGCTCAGAAAGCCGAAATAAAAGACGGCGTTAAAAGTCCAGACGCCATGTTCTATCTACTAGTCAAATCAACTCTAGCAGGAGCTAAAGAAAAGATCCTAGAAAGCACTGACGCAAGAATCTTCTCAATAGGAACCTCACTAGACTTAAACTTAGCATTAAGACAGAAGATTCTACGACCTAGAAAGAAAGAGGGAGGAGCACAAGTGGCCAAGGCCAAAACCTTAGCGCTAGTGGAGCCCACATCTACGGATAGGTCTAAACTCGCCGAGCTATTAGAAGCTAGAGGCATTGGCACAAAAGAGCCCAAAATTAAATGCACAATTGACGCCCTTCACGTCCTACAATATTTTGCCATTACTTATTCACGAGAAGAGTTTAGAAGAAGGTTAGAGGAAATGAGGGCAAAATATCCAGCCTTCGTTGAAGAAGCCTTATCCATGGCAAGAATTTTAGCTAAAGTCCTACCGGAAAGAGATGTAGAGAAAAACCTTTGCAACCGAATCCTGGAACATCTTAGACCAATTACACCAAAATTAGCCTAATTTCTGGGAGAGTGAAGATATGGGGATAAAAAGCTTCATTAAAAATGGCCTCATCGAAGTATGGAAAGACGTTTACGATGCTAGAGTCGACGATAAAGCCGCACCAGACCTAAGCGACATCTTAAGAGAAGAAGAGGAATCATTCTACTCAATCCCAGAAGAATTCTTCAAGCGCACCTACATGACAAGATCCATGGGAGAACTAATCGAAGACATAGCTGAAACCCTAAAAGGCGGTAAAGGAGGAGGAATATTCCTATTAACGTCCCTCTTCGGAGGAGGAAAAACCCACACCCAAATATGCCTATACCACACTTTTAACAACCCACAAAAACTTACAGCACTGAGCGAAGCGCTCTCAGCAAAAGTCGCGGAAGCAGGCAAGCCGATAACCGTAGTGATGGACGCAAGCAGAGCAGCCCTCGTACCACACCCAGAGGAACCATACAAAGGCGAGGGATTCACAATCAAAACCATATGGGGCATGCTAGCCCACAGACTAGGAGCCTACGCAAAGATAAAACACTTAGATAACGAAAAAGCACCTGCACCAGATGTCGACCTCATACAGAGCATACTTTCCGAGTCTAAAGAACCCGTTCTAATCTTAATGGACGAAATAGTCCACTACGTCTTTAACATGGAAAAGTCGCGGACACTCAAAGACTACGCTGGAAAGGTTCTCCTATTCCTAGACTACCTAGCTAGAGCCGTAGAAAGCACGCCGAAAGTAATTCTCGTAGCCTCCGTACAAGCCGAATACCGAATAGTAGAAGGCCAAAGACTCCTCATGGAAGAAGAAGTATTCAAAGGATACGCAAGCAAAGTCCTGAGCGTACTCAGCAGAGAATCAACCAGAATAATTGTTCCAGTCGCACCGGGCGACGTGGTTAATGTTCTCCAAAAGAGGATCTTTAAGAGAATAACTGAAAGCGAAGCTTGGAACGCTAGAGATAGACTTTATGGAGCCTACCGACAAAGCCCTGAACTTTTCGGCGTTGAATCAGACTGGCAATACTCTCCGAGCGAGGCAGGCAGAGTGGTTACAGCAAAGGACACTTACCCATTCCATACCAAATACGTCGAGGTTCTCCAAGAGTTCGTCACGAGAAATAAAGACCTCCAAAAAACCAGAGACGCCATACGGATAACCAGAAAAGTTGTAAGAAGATTCCTAAGAGGAAAAGACGACACAGACTTCATAATGCCTTGGCACATAGACCTCAGAGACAGGGATATAAGAAGCAGAGTTTTAACAGACAGCCGTAGCGAGTTTAGAGACGCCGCAAACAGAGACATAGTCTCAGAAGAGGGCAGACCGGGCTCCATCAACGAATGCACAAAACCCATGCTAGCGCTTAGAATCGCAACGGCGGTTTTCATAAAAACTTACACCTACGAAACCTTCAAAGAACCCTTGAAAGTCTTCCCGGACCTCAAAAACGTAGCCCTCATGGCTTATGAGCCAGAAACCTTCGCCGCGGAAAACGTGCAACCCTCGGACATAGAAACAGCACTTGATGAAATGTTGAGTAGACTTCCACACTTCACATCTGAGGGTGGACGCTACTGGTTCACACCCTTCTCCCTAGTCATAGAACACGTAGAGAAAAGAGCAGCAGAGATGCTCAGAGGGCCAACACTCGAACTCTACAGAACCCTCTCAGCCCATACAAGGGAAATCCTACTAAGAAAAGAGAGAAGAAGAGAAAGAATCATAGAGAGAGGAGAAATATTCGATGAAAGAAATACTACGATCATAGGCTATGGCGATTACGTCTGGGGAGAAATCACAATCCAAGACACACCCTCAATGAAGCTTATAGTTCTCGTAAAGCCCGACGTAGCAGAAGAGGAGGTTCGAAAACTAATTCTCATGAGAGGAGAGAGCGGCAGAAGAACCTTCAGGAACACCGTGGCCATCGTTTGTCCACATCCAGATGTGAACTTTGATACTCTTCTATGGTACGCTGCTAAACTCAAAGCCGCCGACGAAGTTATGGAAGCTCTAAGCGAATACTACAGAGACAAAGAGATTCGAAGCCTACAAGAGGGAAAACTCAAAAGATACATTCAAGACAACAAGAACCTCCTTCAACAACAGCTATTAGCAACACTAACAAGAGTAGCATACCCAGCCAGAAGCATGATAGAAGACGAGGTAAGATGGATTGACACAACCCCCTCATCATCAATAATATCTCAAGTTGAAGCAGGGCTCAAAGACCCAAGCACCGGCCCCAAGCTTAGAACAGCCTTCAGCTTCAACGACTTAACCGACTTCCTGAAACAAAACCAAAACTGGGACCTTACAGAAGGAGCTGAACGCCGAGAATTCAGAGACATTGTAAACGTGTTCTATACCGTGACGACAGCACCCTTCACAACACGCGGAGCAATAGAGCGAACGATTCAACAGGGCTTAGAAAGCCTAAGCATAGGAATCAAGGATGAGGGAATACCATACTGGAAGCGTATAGGTCCGGAGAACGGCGCAGACACATCCGTGTCAAGCCTGAAAGACACCACCGAAATACTACCCTACAGGATCGCAGCAGAAGCCATTAAAGAAAAGTTACTAACTGAAAGCGGTGAAAAAAGGATAGGCAAAACGGTTCATAGAGTCTGGTACGAAGTAGACATCGTCGGCAAAAGAATCAAACTCGAGGACCTTATCCTCCAAAAGGGATGGGAAAAAGCCCTAAAAGAAGGGATAATCCTAAAACAAGAGGAGATTATAGAGAAAGGTTTCATTTTAAGGGCTATTCCGAGCTCTATAAGCGTAAAGCCTGGAAAGGAAGCCAAATCAACAATACACATCGAGCCGATTGACGAATACCTTCTAGAGGTCACGCTAAAAGTTGACGAAGGAAAGCTTAGCCTCATAAAAGATAAACCCCCGTTTGAAACCGAATGGAGCCTCGGCATACTACAACCCGGAGAGTATAGGTTTGCCGTGGAAGCTGAAGGAGCCGACGGGACTACCTCAAGCACCAGTTTAGTAGTCGTGGTTGAAAGCCCAGAAGTTGAAGTTAGCGTTGATAAAATCGACCTTACGTATGTAGGGGCGAAGCTTCTATCGATAGCACCCAAAGACCTACTGTCCCTCAGCATAGCCCTTGATAGAGTCTCTAAGTTAAACCTCAAGGCTGAAGCCAACATAAAAATGAACTTTGGAGAGAACATAAACTTCGCCGGAAACAGAATGGACGTAAGGATTGCTGGGCTATTTATCCAAAAGTTCAGCGATATACTGAGGTCTCTCCCCTCACTAGAGAAAGAGGCGAAAGTCACTGGCTCCATAAACCTCTTGGAGCCAGTAGTTCTAGACATCTCCAAAATAATCGCGTTGACACCCTTATCGGAGAAAGTATCATTTGGGCTGAAGGTTGAGAGAAGTGAGTGAGCAAGAGATTAAGCAGGAAACCAGAATATGCTACATGGTAAAACTTAATGGGGAAACCGCAACATTCCTGTGGTCTTCCACTGTTGAAAACCCGCTTCAAAGCTCCATAGACTTAAAAGTTAAAACACGCCCAACCGAACTGCTATGGTTGGCAAACAACTTAAGATGCTCCATCGAAAATGGTAAAATCACATTTTCAAGTCTAGATCCCTATAACAGGTTGCTTATTTATGCTTCTATCAGGCCAACCGTAAAAAGTGCAGAAAAAGCTGGAAACTTAGCTATGCTTGTTTTAGAACTCAACAGCTGGGACGCCTTCTATTGGGCTTCAAGATTCAGAGAATTATGGTGGGAGCACAAGAACTACAGACGACTATCCAAGGTTGCAAAAGCGTTCCAACTATTCTTCGGCTTAAACTAGGAGGGCCCCTCATCATGGATCTGAAGGAAGAGGTTGAGAGCCTATTGTCCGCAGTCTTTAAGGAGTTTAGTTATCACCCACTCATCGCCCCGTATCTTGACACTTCAAGGGAGAATCCACTTCAACAATACGTTCACCAATGGGAAGTCATCGAGAAACTCGCCTTAAGAAAGCCCGTGAGAGCTCTAATCGGTGATGAGATAGGCCTAGGAAAAACCATGATCGCCATAGCCGTTGCCAAATATCTAGAGAAACTTAACAGAGCAAAGAAGATACTAGTAATAGTGCCTAGAGTTCTCGTTATGCAGTGGCGAAAAGAACTTCTAAGAATGGGAATACCGGCATCCAAAATTAGGCATCTGGAGAGAGGCGCCATAGAGTTCTGGAAGATGCAGAACTTTCCAGAAGGCTACTATATAGCCTCTATGGACCTACTCAAGAAAGAAGAGAGAATGCAAGAAGTAGTGAATATTCCGTGGGATCTCATAATAGTAGATGAAGTCCACAAATTCGGATACAAAACCATAAGGTTCTGGGAGATAGGAAAGAAACTCATCGAGTCAGACCCTAAGAGAAATATAATTTTCCTCTCGGCGACACCTCACAGAGGAGACCCCAGAGACTACATATCCAGACTTCAGCTTCTAGACCCGTATCTACTTGAAGGATGGAGAAGTCTTGATAGCCGCCAATTCTATGAAACAACTCACGGAGCGATACTATTTAGAAGAACAAAAGAGGATGTAAACAACATTTACGAAGAAAGAGAAATTTTCCTGCCAGCTAGGTTCTTTGCTGGTGTCGTAAAAGCGAGAAAAGATGAAGCTGAATTTGTTAAGAGGCTTGTAGAGTTTCTCGGAAGCAAGCTAAGAGAGTTTGCATACGAGCGAGGTCTGATAAGCCAGAGAGTTATACCGCTATTGATAATTCTCATATTTAAGAGGGCTGCGTCCAGTCCATACTCAGCTTGGACGACGCTTGAAAGGTTACTTATGAAGCGGGCAGCTCCTGATTTTACCAATGAAATCATAGACAGCGTTCAAAGCTTTCTCGAAACAGGTTACGAAGATTACGAATACGCAGAGAGAGATCCAGAAGAGGTTTTTGACGAATTTCTAGATAGGGCATCTCCTCTCCTCACAGAGCGAGACAGAAAAGAGGTCACAGAACTAAGAGATATGGCTAAATGTATAATCGAGAAGGGAGATAGCAAACTTGAAGTCTTAACGTCGCTCCTTGAAGACGTGATGGCCGAAGAAGAATCTAAAATCATAGTCTTCACAGAGTACAAGGATACATTAGGCTACTTGCTCCAGAAGCTAGGCGAGAGACATCCAGAGTGGTCTAAGAGTGTATTAAAATTAAGCTCAGACGAGACAAGAGATGACGCGGTTTTCCAGAGAATTAGAGACTCTTTCGAGAAGAATCCAAGGAGCAGAATTCTGATAGCAACTGATGTTGTAGCCGAAGGCGTGAACCTCCAAGTCGCACATATCCTAATTAACTATGAGATCCCGTGGAGCCTAATAAAACTTGAACAAAGAATAGGCAGAGTTTGGAGACTGGGACAGAAAAAGAAGGTTGAAGCCTACACCCTCTTTATGAATAACGTTGCAGACTCTGCAGCTTTAAATTCCATGTACCGGAAACTACTAAGTTTAAAGAGAGCGAAGCTCTCGCCGAGACCGGTAACAGGACAAGAAATTCTGCTATACGCCGAGGCTGAAGACTTAATGAAACTTCCGTCACCAATAGCAGTCGTCAGAGAAAAAGGAAAGAAGAAGTTTCTAAGAGTAACAGAGGCAAGATCCATTCTAACCTACCTAAGAGAGGGCGCAACAGGGTTGGAGAGGCTTATAGCCTCCATCATCGCCGCGAGAGAAGAGATAGAAAGAGAGCTAGCCTCAAAAGGAGTTCTCTATAAACCAAAAAGCAAGGAGGAGGTTGAGCGAAGCATAAAGTTATTGGGCTTTAAGAATCCATCAGAGCTCTTCGATTCCTTTAAAAAAGTTGTGGAGGCTTCACATGAAATCTTGGACTACAGGATATTCGAGGGAGAGCCTCTAAGAATTGCAAAGGGGTTAGAGATGCCCACAACCATGCGCACAATAGATGACATCTACGGCATACTATTCCAAGAAAGCATAGAAAAAAAGCCTACGAGCCTAGTAGCTTATGGAAATTCTGAAGAATTATGGAGTCTCATACCTGTTCAAGTTAGGGATAGAAAAGATGGAACCATACTCTACAGGGAGCTAATCGGAATAGATGTAAACCAAGAGAAAATTTGCAGATGCCCCGACCTACTTGCATTAATTTCCCAAGCAGTCTCTAAAGCCCTCGGAATCATAGAACGAGAGGAAATTAGCACGGATATACCATTAATGTTGCAGGTAAGTGTCGTGGAAGGTGTTAGGAAAAATGCGTTGGAACTCTTAAATCCGCTAACCTACTATGCGAATAGGCTAGAAAGCATCAACTTAAGAGACTTCGATAGAACATGGATTAAAACCCGAGATTTGGAGGCCACTTTTCTAAATCCAATAGGTAACATACACTTCGTAAAGATGCCCATATCACTGCCTGAAGAGGTCCCTGAAGAAGTAAGGAAAGAGATCGCGGAGGAGGCCATAAAGATAGTCATGGAGATGGAGAGGGAAGAAGGAAGAATACCAAAAAGAGTTCCGGATAGAGAACATTACGATATCAGAAGCGTCGACCCATCAACGGGGGACGTGAGAATCATAGAAGTTAAGGGACACAAAGACTTAGAAGTTTACGGCGAATTAACAGACAATGAAGCCAAACTTGCTGAAAGAGAACGAGATAGATACTGGCTTTACATCATCTACGACATCGGAAGCGGAAAACCAAAATACCTAAGATTTAGAGAACCACTTCAGACCATGAACTGGAGAGTTTACGAAAAAATTGAGAGGAAGAGAAGATACCTGCTCTGGCCAAAAAGCCAAGAAGAGGATGAAGAAACTGGTTGAAACGAAAGTTCTATCGGGTTCTAGAAGCATAGGCGGAAACTTCGTGAGAATCGAGGACAGAGACCGCATTCTAATATTCGATCAAGGGATAAGATTTGACATAATGCCAAGCTATTATTCAACTTTTATTACGCCAAGAGGGATTTCAGAACTCAGAGATCTAGGAATTTTACCTAAAGCCGAGTGGTATGAAGACGCTAGCGGCATATACATCTCACATATGCATCTAGATCATCTAGGAGCCCTATCAAACATTCCCTTTGAAGTTAAAGCGCATCTACCAAACCTGCCAACCTATGAAGATATGGAAGAAAGATGGAATAAATCGCCAACATGGCTGTCACTGATCCCGAGAAAGTATTACGTTGAGCTTGAAGAGCTAAAACCTCTTGTAACCGATAAAAACGATGTAATGGCCATTCCCATATCCCACAGCGCATACCCCGCCTACGCCCTACTATATTTTGGAAAGAGCGAGACAGTGCTTTACACGGGAGATTTCAGAGTTGAAGGCTTCTTAACCCAAGACGAATTCTTTGAGCTTAACGGGGGACAAGACCTACTTAACTTTCTCAATGAAAACCGAGACGTAACGGTTGACACCGCCATACTTGAGGGAACAAACATAGGTTCAAGCAGGCTTCCAATAGCCCCAAAAGAAGCAACGGACATTATTAAAAGGCTAGCCTCCAGCCACAAACCAGTCATAGCAACACTTCATGGTTTAGACCTGGAATATGCCTATACCCTCATGAAACTTGCCGCAGAGCTCAATCTAAACTGCTATGTTGCATCAACTCAAACAGCCAAGCTTCTAGAAAAGGTTTTAAAGCTGCCTATAAAACCCAAGCTCATCGAAGGCTACGTAGATTATCTAGCACCGCTAGAAAAAATAGCGCTGGAAGAAATTGAAGAGAACACGCTTATTCTAGTCTCCTACAGAGAAGTCGTAGACTTCCTAAAAGACCTAAGTTCAACCGGTAACATTACCAAGGACTCTGTGGCTGTAATGTCTGAGCCTGAGCCCGAAGCAGAGGAAGCCTCCGAGTATGGAGTGATAGCCAACTGGCTTTCAAAAATGGGAATACAATCTTATAGAATCAGAGCCTCAGGACACTACTACCCCTACCAATTAAAAACAATAATCCAAACCATCAAACCAAAAGAAGTAATACCAATACACACCCTATACCCGAAATATCTACAAGCACTATCAAGAATAACCTAAACTTTACATCAAGCCAGTCTATCCGGAGAAGTAAAAACCATAAATAATCAAAGACCAAATAACACTTCAGGGATTTAAAATGGCTAAATGCCCAAAATGCGAAACAGAAGTCGCCAAACCAGACAAAAGCTGGAAGTACGGAATCTTTACGGTCAAAATGTATAGATGCACTTGTGGCAACCAGTTCAGGGAATATTTTAAAGGAGACAAGGTGCGATTCGTTCTAAGCGCCCACAACGGAGGACTAGGACGGAGACGGAAAGCCAAAAGGTAGCCAAAATTCAAACCCCTGTGCCCAATCAGATTTAGCCACTTTCCAAGAGGCTGCCTTGCCCACGTATGCATATGAAGCGAGCGCAAGAAACTGCATTCTTTTGTCGCTTCGCACCGTCTAATAAGATAGAAGAAGAGTTTATTTAAAAAGCATAAAGTTCTTATTATCATATGAAGTAAATGAAGTATACTTGGCGGATAACGTAAATGACCTTTGCTAAAGGTTTAAAGAGGTACACATTGGACCTTTTCCTGGAAGAGGCAAATAGGATTGTAAAAAAGGAAAAGCGTAAGGCTTATTGTCACATTCTTATAGCATACCCACGAATCTTTGATGCTTTACCCTCTATTTTACAGCGCTATAGCGGCAGAAAGAGAAGTCATTGGTCAACTATAGAAATGTCATTGACCGAAGAGGAAGATATGTATATTGTAAGTTTTGTTCCCAAAGAAGAGGAAGAAAAACCAGTTTTCTTCTTCTGGAAAACAATAAAAGATGACAAGTATGTTACAATTCTTTCGTTTTCTCTCGGGAACTTTCGAGAAGTAGGCAGATGTCTGGACTCAATGGTTGGGTATGTTCGTGGCCTTTGGTTTGCTTGGTTGGGGTCACATTTCATAGAGAACTTTGATTTATTTGTTAAAAAGATATTGGGAGAAGATACAAGAGTCCTCGCAAGTTTTCAGACCATCGTCGAAAAAGGCGAAAAGCTGCCCAGGAAAATGCGAGTCTACCCGCTACCTCCAAGAGAATACGTTCCATTAGAAGAAATCAGAGCTATAACTAAAGAACTTTACCTCGAAAAAAAGGTTATAACAACATTCTCAAGAATGAGATACAGGATAATTTCAGAAACGAAAAATATGAATTTCACGATCTCTTTAACTGACCGTTCGAAAATTATGTTTGAAAAAGGGGACTTCGTACTTTTTGTTACATTACTTAAACCATTAGTTATGGAAGCAAGAAAAATATTGAACCTTCTGAGAAGAAGATTCTATGTATCAGAAGAGGAAACTCAACTTTTTGGCAAGACAGTAAGAATTAAAAGTCTGGACTTGATCGAGACTTTGGTCTTCAGAAGATCGAGATCTTCGCTCACGAATTGGTATGAGAATATCACAGAGTTGTTTAGTTCAGACATCCCAGAAGCAAAACTCATGAACTTCACATTGTTGACAGGAAATCCGTACTTCTTAGTTCATGTAATTGATGTAGAAAACGGTTCTTCAGTCTATTTGTCGGCCACAAGTGAAGAACTTCGAATAGCCCCTGCAGAAAGCTACGCTAAAGAAGGGACAGTTGCTAAATTAATTGAACTGCTTCAAACGAGAGTGGATCCAACGATAGCTATCTCTTAATGAGGAAACGATAATGGGGCACATGACCCCTCATGAAGTTCTGATCAACACGTTAAGCTCAACTGTTCTGAATCTAGTTCCATCCATTTCGTCACCTGTAGCACCATCTGGAGTTCTTATAGAGTTAGATTACAAAATTAGATTGCCGGAATTTGGCGAAGCCGTTAAAGAACTTCTAAAAAAGAAAGGCGCGAAAATACCGGATTTACTTCTAGTGAACGAAAAGAAGAAGTTGCTTATTATTGTCGAGTGCAAGAGCGATTTCAGTCTTCAAACGCAAGAGAAATTATCTGAGCAGATCGAATTTTATTCTTCAGAAGACTTCAAGGCAATTTCAAAGGCCTTGTTCAAAGAATTTGAAAACTTGGAAATTTGGGTTTTCACTTACAAAAATTTCAGCAACAAAATAAGCGAATTTGTCAAAGTAAAGACACAACAAACCAAAAAACTTGCAAACATTGTAGTTTGGGATATGGAACTTAGAAAGGCTGGAGAAGAAGCAGAAATAGCTAAGGCCCACGGAAGACACTACGATACTGAACTGAACCAAATGATGGAAACCACTGGGCTAAGATGCTCCCCACCACAAGTAGACCTCCTAATTGACCCAACTCTTACTTATCCTGAACGAGTCTACAGAATAGGTCGGCGCATACTTGCCTTCATGGCTTCCACATATTTGACGGAACAAGAAAGAACTATATCTATCAATAACTTCAAAGAAAAACACCTTGACGCTATCATCTCGGATCATGAGCTTAAGAAATGTTTCAGATATTTGATAACCCTAGCCCCTGAGATTGGGCAATACAGCTCAGCAACGTCGGAAATAGCCTTGAACAAAAGACCATCACTTAACAAAATAAAGACAAGACTCGAAACTATACAAAAGATGACAGATGTCGATTTCAAAACCGAACTGGCGAAACTGGGAAAGAAAATACCAAGGTTCAAAATCAAGAAACCGAAACCAGAAAAATATACTTTAGAACCCTGGCTCAAGAAGGGAAATCCGAGAAAATACGATCAAGTTCAGGTTTTTCCAGCCTTGGTTATGCAACCAATAACCATTCATACTTTGTATGGTGGACTGCGTGAGAGCACCAGTTTTCCGTTAAGCCTTGATCTGAGCGCGCGTTAATGGAGAATGGAATCTTTGTTGAAATTAGGAGTCATCATTTTCCATTAGTTCTTCATCAAGTTCATTATCTAACTGCTGATAATATTCATAATAACAATCGGGGCACATGTCTTCATAAGTTCGATTATGACATTGATGAAATAGACCTTAGCCAAGGAAATAAGGCTCTTAATGGAACTCTAACTTCTTGTGATAATCCCGAAGGTTCTCCTTATACGACGACCCAAAACTATCTACAAATTGTTTCAATTTGACGCTTTATATCCTTCTTTTCGTCATCGGACAGTTTTATACCCCAAAAATTTTCCATTACTACTATGTCCGTAAACTTAAGGGTATCCTGTTCCGTTTTCTGGGGGACAAGAACTTCAAAGAGTTCATGGAAAATGAACCTGAAGAGATAATAAGGCGCGTATTTCTCGTCTGAGAACCATCGTTTAGCTGCTTCAGGTTTTGCATACAACGTAAAAATGTCTCCAGCTAGGTGCCCGACCCCAAAACGGTTTTTAGCTCTGGGCTCTATTTTAAGTGCTATTGCCCAGTCCTTTTCATCCCATGTCACTCTAATGTTCGGAACCTTTATTTCAATATCTGTTTTCCTCTCCACGAAGGAACTACAATCACGCACAGCAATACTTACAAACTCTTCTCGAGTCATCGACCTAAACGCTTCAAGATAACCTTGAAACTTTGAAGACTTCCATAAGGCCTCGGTGATTCTAGCGGGTTGTATGACATATTTTGGCATAAGAATACCTCAAGTTACCTATTTATACCTTTTATGCTAAACAGCGCCTTCCTCACCTCTCTTTCACTTTCTAAGTTAGAATTGCAAATCTGGTTAAGATCTTTAATTGTGTCATAAAGCTCAAATGTTGATTTATAACAAAGACTCACTACAAAGGTTAGGATATGCTCATGCCCTCGGTTAAAACCAGAAAAAAGAGTGGGATTTTAAAAGGCCAAGTTTTCTAGGAAGGCGTTGATCCGTTGGTGAGAATCGATCCTCAAATTAAAAATATCCTGAGGATTCCAATAATAGGAGATGTAAACTTTGAATGCTGAAGATATACAAAACATATTGTGGCAAAGAACAGAAGATTGGTCGGATATGGTAAGAAAAAAAGTTGTCTTAGAATTGCATAAAACTCTGGATTTAGGTATCAACCACAGTGATTTTCTTGACATTTTCACTGAGTCCACGGGGTACGTAAAAGCAGGTAAATGGTTTAAAAGGGTGGCTTATTTTAAGGACTCTACGTTGAGAAAGATAGGCCTTGAGATATGGAGCCGAGGAGAAGGTCCATACGAAATCCATATTGCCGAAGATGAACTAGTGGACTTGACTTTGGCGGATACACGATATTTCATAGCTTCAGAAATTCTCACGACGATGCACCAATCACCCTCCCTTAAGGGCAGAACGTGTGATAAAGAGGATGTTCTTAGCTGGACTCAAAGAATAGCTGAAAGCATCCCCGATTCTCCGCGCTGGAAACAAATCTATCGAGATCGTGATAAGATATTCAAGAAATTCGAAGATCTAGACAATCTAATGGATAACGAATATGTACTTTTAAATATAAAGGAGAGGGAGACGGAGTTTCGAATTTTTACTGACGTTTATGACCGGGAAGAGAGTGTAAAGGAAGTCTTCTCCAAATTTCTTTCAAGAATTGGAATTGAGAACTTAACAGACTATGAAAAAATGCAGGCAAGTATCGGGATGCTTTTCTCTATGGCCTATCTAGATTTGACGGAAGAAATACCAGAAGTTTCATCTGAAGGCAGACAAATCAGAAAATCAAAACTTTTCACCTATGAACAAATCGAGAGTTTGATGAAGCGTTATAATGTGCGTCCAGATAGTTTGACGCTAACCATAGAGAGATTGAGAAATTTTGTTTTAAAAGACCTGCCATATTCCTTGATTCCAATCTTCTATGAAGATAGAGATGGATTATTCAGAATAAATATGAGTTTACTTCAACTGAACAATTTCCTAGAGCTTTGTTTCTCCTTACCAAAAACTGACGAGACGATAATTAACAAGTTTAAAGGTCCTGCTTTTGAAGATATCCTATTTGAAATCTTAACTGGCAAAATTATCATACTTTACGAGAAATCAAATATGTTTAGCGGTTGGCTTTCAACCACAGACGAAATCAATTTAGAAAGTGCCAAGGAAGGATTAAGACGGTATCGAATAGAAGCAGATGAGTTAAGATACTCCTATAGACCTCCAGAAGGTATAACGGTGCCTAGAACTATAATAAAAAGAGACACTCATCCCGCATTTTCAGGTTTCTTAGATATGATTGGGAAAGAAGAGACAGACATTGATATTCTTTTGATTCATCACAGTGATCCCAGACACATAATTGTCGGGGAATGTGAATTTACAAGGAAATACAGCGCTTACAAGTATTCAGCGAAAATTAGACATGCAAACAGATTAAGAGGGTACCTGATTGAAAATCAAAATGCTAAGGAAGAATTGAATCTTCCTTTAGATTATCCCATAATACCTGTATTATTCACGTCCTTTTCTGGAGGCGTTTTCAGAAATAAAGATGGTGTCGTGAAGACTACTTTTCCTCCAATCTTATGGGGCAAATTCAAAGAATGGGTATCCAATTATTTGAGCTAATCAGATTTCTAAAGATTGATTAATTTGCACTGGAAGATTTATTTTCTTTTCTCTATCAGACTATTTCGCCTTAAGTAGTCCTCAATTTTCCTAAAGTCTGCTAGAGTAAGGCCTAAAACTCGTTGTCTTTCTTCCGGTGTCTTCGCTCTCATTATGGCCCGGAAGCTACGGCCAAACCGCTTCTCATATTCCTTGTCTAGCTCCGGGTCACACTCCACAGCACAAGCTTGGAGAAATAAAGGAACAAACGGTTTCTCCGAGGCGTATGCCTTTTCCGTAAACTGGTCGTAGATTGCGATATAGTAAAGATCATCCGGTTGCTGTTTCCTTTGGTATGTTAAACAAATGGATGCGGCTTCGAACGCCTTCTTCCAAGGGATTTTTATGATTTTTAATCCCGTAATCTCTAAAATATTTGGCAGAGCATGGTTATAGAGAACATATTTAGGTTCGCTTTTCTCGACCACGCAGAATAGAACGTTTGAAATGGTTAAGAGAGAACTTGTTTCAATCCTTATGGGTAATCCTGCATCCAAGGATTCAGGTGAAAAATAGTGCTTGCCAAGTTTGAAGGTGATTCTGTTAGGGATATCCACCGTGACGCCTTTTCTTCCTCTGAAATAGAAGTTGAAGTTAATTGAGACTAGGTTTCCAATCAGGTCCATTCAAACTCCCTTTTAATTCTGCCAAAGACCTCGATAAAAAGTTTGTTGAGTTAACAAGTCTGAACTACTCAAGCACATAGATCAAGTCTTGAAGATGTTGGCCAACCGTCTCCTCGGCGATTAACTGATAGAACAGCACTACCCCCACGCATATAGGAGGTTTTTTAGGTAATTTTGATTTCCGAGAGTTCTTTTATTCCACGGTTAGTTTTTCTAGATCACCCCAACCGCGGCTTCCATCTTCTTCTTAGCCTTTTTCCTAAGCCAAGCAATAATGAATTGTTCTATCTCGCTCCTGTTGTAGGGGTCTTGCCACGCAGCCTCTAAAGCCTCACACACATTCAATCCCCCAACCAACCCAAAATAGTAGAGAAGCTCCTGATACAGCTGCTCCCTGTCGACATCGCCAAGACCAGCATGCATGCTAGCTGCACTTAAAACCTCGTTCAAAATCGTCATAAAAACAAGACGACTCAACCCACAACCCTCCCAAACAGCTAACACCACTCAAAAATAATACAAAACAAATAGATTTCTCTTCCGTACATCCACCTACACCACTCAACCCCAAAACATAGAAAAAATGGGAGATTGCGGGGGATATCTCCACAGCGTATGGAAAAATCCCCTTTCGTAATTTGTAGAGCAGTAGGAATATATTTATTTAAAGAGGAAAATTGACTGATGTCTTCGATGAATGAAGGGCTGGAAAAGCGTTGTGCCTACTGCGCTAAGACGATCCGTTGAGCCAACTATTTCTGTTGGCTGGAATCAGCAGAGAGATGATGTTGTGTTCGTTTGATTTAATCTTTTACTTCAATACTTTCAACCTTTTTCATCCAAGGGATCTTAGGCAATTCTTTTGAAAGTTCCTCGAATATTTCTTTTTCAATTTGTTCGTTTGGTACTTCCCTGCCCTCTTCGACAAGCTGAATTACTATGACAGCTTTTTTCCCACTTTCCTTTAACTTCCGCAAACTTTATCACTTCAGGTTATTCGCTAGCTTCAAAATATGGCTGAGCAGGGTTAAAAGGTTTACTCAACTATACCAAGTACAATTTGTTATGCTTTGTCTTTATGAGTGGTTCTTTCCCAAAGTAGTTTCACAATTCGGAAAGGGCTTGATTTTGATGAAGATGAAGGCTGTTTTAGAACTCAGCAACATTCGGGTCATGCTTTATCTCCTTGAAAGAGGGAGTGCTAGATATTCGGAAATATTGAGGGGTGTTAGCTTGAGCAGGGGTGGTTTAGCTCTTGCGTTGAGGGATTTGCAGGATGATGAGTTCGTTGAAAGAAGGGTTAAAGAGACTAGACCGATTCAAACAACATACTCACTAA
>Ga0315314_1000943_pt1 | contig 28147 bp, 32 predicted proteins | sample TDP9_MG_FD_203631 | JGI IMG/M metagenome (GOLD analysis project Ga0315314, IMG submission 203631) | Freshwater sediment microbial communities from Lake Towuti, South Sulawesi, Indonesia - TDP9 | ecosystem: Environmental > Aquatic > Freshwater > Lake > Sediment | place: Indonesia: South Sulawesi... | reverse complement strand
AGGGGATCGTGCCCTGGCCCGAGGTCTTCCGGTGCCTGGGGAAGATAGGCTTCGACGGCTGCGTCTCCGTGCACAGCGAGTACCCAGACCTGAGCCTCGAGGAGCTGATCCGACAGACCAGGGAGGACCTAGCCTACCTCAAGCGCGTCCTCGGCAACACATCCTAACCGCCTGATGGCACCCGCATGGCCGCGGGCCCAGCCCCGTGGTCACAGTCACCTCTGCCAGCCGAATAGGAGAGACGTTGGACGCCTGAGGAAAGAATTAGGCCATGAAGGGGAGGAAACTCATATAGGGAATCGATGATTAGAATTGTGGGCGATGTGAGGATTGGCTTTTTAGGTGAGTAAGGTGGGGCCCGGGCTCGGAGAGGACGTAGTCTCATCGGTCAAAGGGCGGTTCGGCGACGACCTGGTCGCCGTGGTGCTCTTCGGGTCGCTTGCGCGGGGGGAGGCCGATGAGCGCAGCGACATCGATCTCCTCGTGGTGCTCCGGAGGCTGCCGCGCCGCCCCGTCGAGAGGAGGAGGCTTGTGTACCTGGCCCTGGCCCCGATCAGGAAGAAGTACCGGAGGGATACCACTGTCATCGAGATGGAGGAGGGCGAGGTGGGCCGGGTTACGCCGCTCATCCTGAACGTAGCCTCGGATGGAGTTGTGCTCTACGACAGGGAGGGGAAGCTCACGGAGTTCCTCGACAAGGTCAGGAGGCGCGTGGAGGAGGTGGGGCTCATTAGGTACCGCACTCCGGACGGAAAGTACGGCTGGAAGCTCAGAGAGCCCCTCAGGCCCGGCGGGAAATTCGAGATTGAGGTGTGAGGTGTTAGGTATGAGATCGGAGGAGGAGGCGCGGTACAGACTCAGCCTCGCACGAGGAAGACTGAGAAGAGCTCTGGAGGCCCACGAACGGGGGGACTATCTCGGCTGCGTCTCGGAGGGGCAGCTCAGCGTGGAGAATGCCGCGAAGGCCGTCATAGCCGTGTTCAGCGTCCCAAGCTGGAGCCACGATCCGAGCGCGGAACTGCGAGAGGTGCTCACACAAAACAGAGAAAACATAGTCAGGAAGCTGGGGGCCGAGTTTGCAAGTGACTTGGAAGAGCTGGCTTCGGTGTCTGAGGAACTGGCTCCCGAGCATGGAAGAGCCACCTACGGAGACTCTGAGAGGAGAATACCCCCCTGGGAGATGTTTTCCCGAGAAGATGCCGGGGGCGCCTTGGACCGAGTGAGAAGGGCCCTCGAGGTGGCGGAAAAGTTCGTAGAGAAGTGGTATGGATGAAAGCCCCATCCCGGGGCGGGCTCCCTAATCCTCGGTCTTAAAGCAGGAGGGCGTATGGCCTTAAGACCTCCAAGGTATCTCGATTAAGTTACTGAAAACGGGAGGCGCCCGCCTATGTTATCGGGTCTGTAATCCTGAGGGTTCTCCCCCTGAACCTGAGCCCTTTCAGGGCGAGGATCTCGGCGTCGTGGGTCAGCATCTCCCCTACCCTGTTGTAGAGGTAGCACCCAATTATCAGGGAGTCCCTCCCCCCTAAGTTGTGCCTCACGGCCAGATCGAGGGCGAAGAGGGAGAGCAGTTTTGTCTGGTTCAGAAACCCCGTTCTGTCATCCCGCAGAAACTCCTCCAGCTTTCTTCTTGCATCTGCCGGCCTCATTCTCCTCTTAAAGACGAGGGTGTGGTACACTTCGTGCATCACAGTGGGGTTCACAAACCAGCTCTCAAGGCCCAGCACGGCGTCTTTCGCCTGCTTGTGCTCCGGGAAGGTCGGGTCCAAAGAGTAGACCAATACATTTGTGTCCAGGCCCGTCAACTCTTCCATATCTCCTTCATCTCCTTCGGCGAGACGGCCTCAGGGGTTCCCGTGCGCTTGGGATTCCAGCTCATGACCGCCTCCAGCCTCCTCGCAGGTGACTTTCCCTTCCTTATGATGACGCCCCTTTCAGCCCTCTCGAAGGTGATCACGTCTCCTTTAGACAGGCCGAGTTCCTCCAACACATGCTTCGGAACCACGACCCTCCCCCTGTCATCGACCACACCAGACATGAAAAAATTCCCATCACATAACGTGGGAATCTCCCTAATAAGTTATTCCCCTTGATTGACCGAGCGGAGAGGTAAGTTCTCACGCGCGGTCTCAGACGTGTCCTTCCGTGTATCTGAGCGCTTCCTCCACGCTTTGGAAGCCGTACTTGACTGCCTTGAAGCCCTCTCTGAGCTCCGTGACATCCTTTTTGACCTTGGAGGGTTTCCGCCTCCCTTCTATCACGTCCGTCATGAGGTCGCAGAGGTGTTTGATGTCCCCCTCCCTGAAGCCCCGGCGGGTCACCTCTTGGAATCCGATCCTGAGGCCGGAGGGGTTCCCCTTGTTGCTCTGGTCGTCGTAGGGGAGGAGATTCTTATTGACGATGATGTTCGCCTCCTCGAGCCTGTCCGCCGCCGCCTTGCCACTCCCGTGCTCTCGGACGTCGACCACGATCTGGTGGGACCTCGTGAACCCGTCCCGCTCACCAAGAACCTTCATCCCCTTCTCGTGGAGGTACTCCCCCGCGGTCTGGGCGTTCCTGACGGTCTGCCTGGCCAGGTCCCGGCCGAAGGCCTTCATCTCCAGGGCGGCTATGCCGGTGGCGGGGAGCCTGGCGAGGTGGGTGTTGGAGGTCGTCAGTGGAAACACGGCGGTCTGGACGCTTTTTATCCCGTTCTCCATCCTCTCGCCCTCCAGGTTTGCGAGGATCACGCCGCCCTGGGGCCCGGGGAAGGTCTTGTGGGTGGAGGCGGTTATGAAGTCGGCCCCCTCCCGGAGGGGGTCTTGGAACTCCCCGCCGGCGATCAGGCCGAGGACGTGGGCGGCGTCGTAGACCACGTAGGCCCCGACCTCCCTGGCCACGTCCCGGAGTTCCCTCACCGGGTGGGGAAAGAGGAAGACGCTGCCCCCGAAGGCCACGATGCCCGGCTTGGCCGCCCGTATGATCATGGCGGACTTCTCGGGGTCGATGTTCATCTCCTCGATGTTGTAGGCGTGGTCGATGGTCTCGAGGCCTATGACCCTCCCGGCCAAGCCCGTGTAGTCGTGGGAGCTGTGGGCGCCGCAGCTCACGGGGGTGGTCACCATCCGGTTGTTCTTCGTCCTCATGGAGAGGCCCTTGAAGGCGGCCAGGTTGGCGTGGGTCCCCGAGACCAGCCGGACATCCACCCAGCTGCAGCCGAAGAGGCCCTTCATCAGGTCGGCCGCGCAGTTCTCGACCTCCGTGATGTGCCTCTGCCCCTGGTAGTACCGCTCCCTCACGTGGCCCCTCAGGTCGTTCTCCCCCTCCGCGTACCGGCACTCCAGGTCATGGCACAGGCCCAGCATCTCCCGGACCGCCGGCGACTTCAGGCCCTCACTGGCGATCAGGTTGATGCACTCCGCGTCCCGGTACCGCTCGTGGGCCCGGCTCGCCTCGACCAGGTCGCGAACCAACCCGAAGAAATCTTCTTTTACCTCTGCCATCTTGCTTCCCCTCTCGGCTTTAAGCAGTTAGAAGCCAGTGTATTAATTCTTTCCCCTGCGTCAACCGGCTTTCCACGCGGTTTTTGAAAAAGAGAGGGAGAGGCTCCCAGAACGGTTGCGTTACTCTAATCTTGGGATATACTCACTTCTAATATCTTTCAAACGCTCTTAATTTCGCTGGCTAGTCACTCTTTGCGATTTTTATGATGATGTTTCTCACGGTCTCCACGGGGGCTATGATGTTGATCTGGTAGGGCTCGGCTATCTCGAAGAGCCTCTTGAAGAGCCTGGCCCTCAGCTCCTCCTTCCGCTTCCCGTAGTGGATGAGGTAGTTGTTGTACCACTGCTCCGGGGCGCGCCGCAGGACCTCCACGGCCTCCTCGGGCTCCAGGGACCGGGCGACCACCCTGTCCTTGGGGTCCCTCTTCAGCAGGAACGTCTTCTGAATCCGGATCTCGTCAACCACCTTCTCCGGGCTGACGATGTGCCTCGGGTCGATCATCACCCTCGGGTCGGGCGGCAGGAACTTCTCCCTGGGGTCGTCGGGCCTCACGTTCTCCAGCTTGCTCTGCCGGAAGATGGGCTCCAGCCATGGGAAGTTCTCCACGGAGTTGGTCCTCATGTAGAACAGCCTCTCGGAGGCGTGGCCGATGGCCTTCCCGTTGGTGAAGTGGACGTAGATCCAGTCGTCCTGGTGGAACTCGCCCTTTGGGTGGTGGATGACGGGGCCGTAGGAGTGGGTGGTCTTCCCGGTGTTGGTGGGCGCGATGAGCAGGTAGCCCCTGCCGTCGACGGCCGCCGAGGCCCCGTGGACCGAGAGGATGTCGAACGACTCCTCCAGAATGTCCGCGGCGATGCCGAGTCCGGTGGGCTTCGTCTGCCCGTAGTAGTCATTATTGAAGATCACGGCCGTCTTCGTCTCCGGATTGTAGAATCCTCCAGCGTTCTCCTTGGGGTTGCTGAGGGACTTGTCGTAGAAGTCCTTGAAGTTGATCTTCCCGCCGTCGTCTATGGTGTAGATCACGCCGTGGGGGACCACGTGGGGCGAGTAGGGCCACCAGTTCTCGCGCCAGAAGTCGTGAACGTGCTCCATGTTGGTGTAGAGCCGGACGTTCAACCCGTCGAAGTAGGCGTCGGCGGTGTACTTCACGAAGCCCCGGCAGTACTCCACCAGCTCGTCCTTCGTCTCCTCGGAGATCAGCATATCCTTCTCAGGGGTGAAGTAGTTCACCCGCCCCGGATACCTCGTCATGACCCAGCTCATGCCGTGCGCCTCCGCACCTCTACGCCAGGGACCTCCTTATCCTGCCCAAATCCAAGATGAGGCGGCTCAGGTTCTCCCGGTTCGTTCCGTTCAGGTACTCGGAGACCTCCCCCTCGCCGACTACGAGGGCCAGCCTCTTGGCCCTCGATGTCTTGCCGGCCAGCATGTCCTTTATGTAGGCGGTCGCGACCCTGCCGAGGATGATGTAGCTGTTGTCCGGCTCCGCGAGGGGCACGAGAGACCCCAGCGCCCGGATGCTCTCCTCCAGCCTCCGGGTCCAGAGGATGTTCTGCCCTGGGTCCCTGTCCAGGAACCGGGACGCAAACTGGATGTCCGCCTTGAGGGACGGGTAGATCTCGCCCAGCAGGGCGTCCACCCACTCCCGGCCCATGGTGGCCTCGACCTCCCTGAGGGCGCTCCCGGTTCCGATGAACTCCGGCGGCAGCCCACAGGTGTAGGCGGAGGCCACGAACTTCACCCACCTGGGGGGCCTGTGGAAGGCTGTGTAGGCGAAGCCCATGATGCTCCTCTTCACCCTCTTGTCGGGGCAGAGCTTCAGGATGTTCTCCACGTTCCGGAGCTCCCGGTAGTAGGCCACCTCCTCCACGTTCAGCAGGCGGTCCCTCTGGTCGGGCATGTAGTCGGCTATCGTGGAGACCTTCTCCGCGATCTCGGAGAGCTCCAGCAGGTAGTTCTTGGCCATGATGAAGATCATCCGCCTCACGGCCTCAAGCCGGTCCGCGTCGAGGCTCAGGGGCTCCCTGGCGGCGGCTTCCCCCATCTTCTTGATGAGCGCCCGGGTCTCCTCGAGGCCGTGGTCGTACCTGAGGCCGGACTGTATCGTGTAGGTGCGGGCCCCCCGATACTCCTCCAGGAAGTTGCCCGCGTTCTCCAGGGTCACGTGTCCCCGGAAGGGGAGGGCCCCCCCGCCGAAGATCGGGTAGACCTCCACCCCGCTCTCCGCCCCGACCGCGTGGCAGTCCGCGATGGCGATCTTGCAGGATAGGGCCGAGGCCAGGTGGCCGTAGAGGAGGGCGGCCTCCGATTTGCCGATGAACACCCTCGCGTAGTCCCCCACCTCCGCGTCCTTCAGGAAGAGTGGGAGGATCTGCCGGATAGAGAGGTGCTCTGCGATCCCTCCGAAGAGCGGTATGATGCGGAGCTCCATGTCCGCGGTGGGCATGCCCAGGTGTCTGCCGGCGAGGGCCAGGAGGCTTTCGCAGCGCTCCTGGCACTGTCTCAGCTCCTCGGTGGCCGCGGTGGCCGCCTGCACCACCTCCACGATCCCCTGCCGGTTGAAGTGCTGCTTGCAGTCGTAGATGCCCTCCGCCACGGCGAGGATGGTCATCAGCTGCCTGAACGGCTCCTCCCTGAAGGAACTCACCATCCTCGGGGTGACGAAGATGTCGCGGCCGGGGACGAGGCTGGTCTCCTCGCGGATCTTCCGGATGATCTGGCCCACCTGGTGGTAGGGCGTGAGCTTCCCCATGTAGTCCACCAGGTACTCGTCGCAGCCGAAGCCGTCCTTCTTCTTGAAGCAGAGGATGGCCTCGTCCGGCTCCTCCCCGACCGGGACGCGCCTCGTGGCCGAGTCCGCGTGCTGCGTGGCCATGGCCACCGGGACCTTCCGGGTCAAACCGCCCACCTGAACCGCCTCCTCAGACCGTCAACGCCTTTTTATACCTAGCGTACCCGTAACGGTTATCGATCAGGGCCTCCGGGCCTCCTTCCCCTTGAGCACGACTGGTATGACCCCCACTCGGAGGGCGTGGTCGGCGAGGACCAGGGCAACGCAGGCCTCCACCACGGGGACCGCCCGGGGAACGACGCAGGGGTCGTGCCTCCCCGAGAGCCTCAGCTCCACCTCCCTCCCCTCCGCGAGGTCCACGGTTCTCTGCCTCCTGGCTATGGAGGGCGTGGGCTTGAAGGCGACCCTCAGCACGACAGGCATGCCGGTGGAGAGGCCGCCCAGGATTCCCCCCGCGTTGTTGGTGGCCGTGACGACCCTGCCCCCCCGCATCACGAAGGGGTCGTTGTTCTCGGAACCCCTGAGCGAGGCCGCGCGAAACCCGGAACCGAATTCCACCCCTTTCACCGCCGGGATGGCGAAGAGCACCTTGGCCAGGTCCGCGTCCAGGGAGTCGAAGATCGGGCCCCCCAGACCGGCCGGGACGCCGAGGGCCATGCACTCCACGACCCCGCCGAGGCTGTCCCCCTGCCCCGCGGCCTTCAGGATCTCGGCCTCCATGAGGCGGGCCGTCTCGGCGTCCGCGCAACGCACCGGGTTCCGGTAGGCGTTTCCGCGAATGTCTTCGGGCGTGGCCCCTTCGGTAAGCCTTATGGGGCCGACCTGGACGGTGTGGGCCAGCACCTCCACGCCCACGGTGCCCAGGAGCCTCTTAGCGACGGCCCCGGCCATCACGTACGCCGCGGTGATGCGCCCCGAGAACCGGCCTCCCCCCCGGTAGTCGCTGAAGCCCCCGTACCTCACGTGGGCGGTGTAGTCGGCGTGGCCGGGGCGCGGTCTGTTCCGGATCTCCTCGTAGGGCCTCGAGTCCACATCCCGGTTCCACACCAGGAGGCAGATGGGCGCGCCCGTCGTGAACCCCCGGAAGAGGCCGGAGAGGACCTCGACCGCGTCCTCCTCCCTCCTGGCGGTGCTCACCCCGCCGAGGCCGGGCCTCCTCCTGTCCAGCTCCGCCTGGATCTCCGCCTCGGAGAGGGACAGGCCTGCGGGGCAGCCATCGACCACTACCCCCACGCACCTCCCGTGGCTCTCACCGAAGCAGGTGACGACGAATGCCTTCCCTACGGAGTTACCGGACATGGGCTTCAGCTCCTAGTGAGCGCAGATCCTCCACGAAGCCGGGGTAGGACTTGTTCACACACTCGATGCCGTGAATGACGGTTGTCCCCTCGGCCCCGAGGGCGGCCACGGCGCACGCCATGGCGACACGGTGGTCGCGGTGGCTGTCGACCTCGGCCCCGTGGAGCCGGCCTCCCTCGATGACGAGGCCGTCCCCAGACCCCGCGACCCCGCCCCCCATTTTCCCCAGCTCGGCGGAGAGAGCGGCTATCCGGTCCGACTCCTTGAACCGGAGCCTCCCGCCCCCCCGGATGACGGTCCTGCCCCGGGCGAGGCAGGCCAGCGCCGCGCAGGCCGGGGCCAGGTCGGGGGTGTCCCGCACTTCGACCTCCGCCCCCCTCAGCCCCCCAGGGAGGCCCCGAACCTCCACGTAGTCCCCCCCCGCCTCCACATGGGCGCCCATCCTTTGGAGAACCGTGACTATTGCCTGGTCGCCCTGGAGGGTCTTCCGGGGGAGGCCGGCCACCCTCACGTGGGACTCGGTGGCGGAGGCCGCGGCCAGCAGGAACGCGGCGGAGGAGTAGTCTCCCTCTATGATGTGGCTGGCGGGGGCGTAGTCCTGCCCTGGGGGGACGGTGAACCGGCGGTAGTCGGGGGAGGGGTCGACCCCTATGCCGTGGTCCCGCAGGAGGGCCAGGGTCATGGCCACGTAGGGCCTCGACTCGAGCCTCGTGGTGACCCGGATCTCCGTGCGGGACCGGGCCCTCGGGGCGGCGAAGAGCAGGCCGGAAACGAACTGGGAACTCACGTCCCCCCGGATGGAGGCCCGGCCGCCCTCGATCCCTCCGCCGAAGACGACGATGGGGGGACGGCCGTCGGCCCGGGCGGAGTGGCAGCGGACTCCGAGCTGTCCCAGGGCGTCCAGAAGGGGGCCCATGGGCCTTCCCCTCAGGCTGGCGCTCCCCGTTAGGACGGTTATGCCGTCGGCCAGGGCGCAGACGGGCGTCATAAACCGGATGGTGGACCCCGAGTCCCTGCAGTTGATGACGTCCTCGGGCGTGGCGGGCCTCGGCGCCCCCTCAACCGTGAACCCCTGCCCCGTGCTCCTCACCCCCGCGCCCAGCATGGAACAGGCCTCAACGGTGGCCAGCGTGTCCTCGCAGACGAGGGGCCTCTCGATGGTGGATCGGCCATCAGAGATGGCGGCGGCTATGAGTGCCCGGTGGGTGTGGGCCTTGGAGGGTGGGGCTTCCACGGAGCCCTCCAGCTTCTCGGTCTTCGTCACGACGAGGTCCGTCGCGCCTCACCTCAGGACATGTGCCTTCTCCCGGTTCACCGTGGTCTCGATCAGGTCGCCCTCGAGCCCCTTCCAGGCGTCTTTCACTTTTTTGATGTTCTCGGGGGGGACCACCGCGGCGACAGCTGGTCCTGTGCCCGAGAGGCCGGCCGCGACGGCCCCGGCTGAGAGGGCCTCGACGGCGATGGATGGGTCGTACCCCAGGACGGCGGAGTAGACGAGGCCGTTGAGGGTCATGGCCGCCCAGTAGTTGCCCGAGAGGGCCTCCCGGTGGATGCCCTCGACCTCCCTGGCCACGAGCCTCATCCTTCCCACGTCGGAGCGGGCGGTGTAGGCCTTGCGCGGGGGCACGTAGATCAGGACCGCGGGGTCTCCCTCGGGGTTAAACCTCTTCAGGACCTTTCGCGAGCGGTTGTCGGTGACAGCGATGCTCCCGAGGTAGGACGCGCAGGCGTCGTCGAAGGCCCCGGTGATGGTGACCCCGGCCTCCAGCGCCGCGTCCACCCCCAGGTTCACCACGGCCAGGTCCTCTACCTCCGCGTCGAGGGCGGCGAGGGTGGCCAGGGCCACGGCGTTGGCGGCGGCGCTGCTGCTCTTCAGGCCCCGGGCTATGGGAATGTTCGACCGAGTCTCCACGCGCGCGCCGTGCTCCCCCTCCAGGCCCAGGTGGCGGAGGACGCGGCGGACGGTCTTCTCGATCAGCACCGGGCTCTCCCCAGAGTCGGACAGAATTCTCCCCTCGATGACCCCAGGCTCCCCCGTCAGCCTCACCGAGGCCTCGGTCCAGAGGCCCACCCCAAGGGCGGCCCCAAAACCGCAGGAGATGGCGTTGACGATGGTCACAGCGCCGTGCGCCACCGCCCTACTGGACAAGGACATTGCTCCGCCTTCCCTCCCTCACGCCCTCCCCAACCTCTCCCGGGCCGCCCTCATCATAACTCTAACCGGCGCCCTCATGCCCGTCCATATCTCGAAGGAGGCGGCCCCCTGGTGCACCAGCATGGTGAGGCCGTCGATGGTCTCCGCCCTGGCTGACCTGGCCTCCCTGAGCAGCCTGGTTTCGGGGGGGTCATATACAAGGTCGAAGACGAGGAGGCCCGGCCGGAGCAGGTCCCCGTCTACGGGGGTCTCTCCCTCGCGGGGGCGCATTCCCACGGATGTCGCGTTGACAAGTACGTCCGCGTCCTCCAGCTCCTCCTTCAACACGTTCCTGCACAGCTTTCCGGACCTCACCCGCCTTCCCACCCTCTCGGAGACCTCCTCGGCCAGCCTCTCCGCCCTCTCCGGGGTCCGGTTTAGGATCACGACCTCGAGGGCCTCCCCCGCCAGGGTTTGAGAGATGGCCCGCGAGGCGCCCCCCGCGCCCAGGATCACCACCTTCTCCTCTGCCAGGCGGCGCTCGCCCTCCTCCAGCGCGGTCAGGGCCCCCTTCCCGTCGGTGTCGTAGCCGACCAGGGTTCCATCTTGGTTGAGGACGGTGTTGACGGCGCCCGCGGCCTCCGCGCTCCCGTCGAGGCGGTCGAGATGTCGCATGATCTCCAACTTGAGGGGCGTGGTCACGTTCAGCCCGCGGAGGCTCAGGCCCCGCATCCCCCGGACGGCGTCTCCCAGGTCCTTCAGGCCCACCCGGAAGGCCACGTAGGCGTAGTCGAGTTCCAGGTGTTGGAACGCGGCGTTGTGGATGCAGGGGCTGAGGGAGTGCCGGATGGGGTCGCCGATGACCGCGCAGACCGAGGTGGCCCCGGTGATCTCCAACTACTCGACCCCCAGGCGGCGGTAGAGGTCCCTCAGGTCGGATATGGTGGGCTGTCCCGGCGCGGTCTCCAGGCCCTCCTCCAGGGAGGCGTAGGTGAACCGGGCGCCGAAGACCGGGGAGAGGACCCTCGAGACCAGCCCCCTCTCGCCCATGGCGAAGCAGACCACCCCGGCGGCCCGGCTCACCCTCCACGTGGCCATCAGGCAGGAGACGTTGTCGGCCGGCGTCTTGGCGGTCGTCACCACCTTGCAGATGTCCGCCCCCCTCTCCAGGTGGGAGCGCATCACCGCCTCCAGCTCCGGCGTGGTGGGCGTCCGCTCGAAGTCGTGGGACGAGACGATGGGGGTGGCGCCCAACCTCCTCAGCTCCCGCACGTGGGACTCAAGGTCCGCCGTGGTCGACTCCAGGTCGACATACTTGAACCCCAGTTGGGCCGCGTTGATCAGTGTCTTTATCCTCTGGCCCTCCTCCTGGGGGCGGTGGCCACCCTGTCCCTCCTGCCTGTTGGTGGCGATGAGGGGGAGCGGAGTGCCCTCAACCAGACCCCTGAGCCCCCGGGTGCTCCGGAGGAAGTCCAGCCTTATCTCGAGGAGGTCGGCGCCCAGGGCCTCCGCCCTCTTCGCCAGGGTCTGGGCCCTCGAGGCGCTCTCCGCGGCTATCGGGACGCAGATCTGGGGGCTCAACGCTCGATCACCGTCTCCTCCTTGACCAGGGCCCCGAAGTGGCGGCCCCCCTCCTCCAGGTGGACTAGGACCGTGTCCCCGGGCTTGAGGTCGGAGATGGACCGGTGGCCCCCCTCGGTCACGAGCCGTATGGTCTCGGCGTTCTGGACGACGGTCTTGACCCTCCGGCCCTGGCACTCGGCCTCGATGAGCATCAGGGGCCTCTGCTCGATCTTCACCCGGCAGATGTTGGCGGTCCGGCTTCTGCCCTCCCGGTCCACGATGAGGACCTCGTCCCCGGCCTTCAGCTCCGAGAGGTACCGCGTCCTCCCCCCCGGCGCGAGGACGTAGAGGGCCGCCGGCCCGGCGTTCACCCTGAAGGGGCGGGGCTCCACGTAGGGGCTCTCGTGGACCTCCGCCTGGACCAGGAAGAGGCCCGAGGACTGGCACCCCACGAGCATCCCCTCCCCCTCCCTCATCATGTCGCAGGTGTCCACGCAGACCCTGGCCCCGGAGCCGAGGGGCCTGAGCTCCACCACCCTGGCGGGCAACAATGCTATTCTCTCTGAGGCCTCCCTCTCCTCCGCCCTCGTCCTGACCCCCTTCAGCTCCTCGTAAATCCCCTCGGCCACCCTCAGGTCGCAGACCTCGGCCACTACTCCGTCGGCGCCGACCTCCAGGGCCTCCAGGGCCAGCCTCGCCTCCTGGGCGTCGGAGACCCAGGCCATCAGCCGGCTCCTCCCGTGGACCTCGGCGACCAGGTTCTCCAGGGGGATGACCTTCCAGTCCGGGCACCTCACCGCCACGTAGTCGGCGGACGCCCGGGCCGCACCCACGGCCCTCTCCACGTCCTCTCCGGACCCGACGGAGGCGAAGAAGCACACGGGCTTCTTCCTCTTCTTGGCCTGGGCGACCTTGTCCACGCTGTCCACGAGCAGGATGTCCCCGCGGCCGGGGGAGACGACGATCCTCGACCCCGCCCCCCTGGCCAGGTCCACGTCGGCCGGGTCCACCACGTGCGCGGAGCAGAAGGCGGAGGTGGCAGCGATGAACGCCCCCTTCTTCTCCTCCGGCATCGACGGGTCGACCCTCACCCAGAGCTCCCTCAACGACCTTCCCCCGGTATTGTTGACTCCGTCGGTATGTAAATCCTTTGTGAACCGCGCCCACGGAGAGAACCGTCGCCAACGGGCCCTCCTCCCCTCAAGGCCTCCCTCGCCATGGCCCACGCTGCCTTATTGATCGTGGATTCGGTCGCCAGGCTGTTGCACCCGAACTTGGCCGCGAGACGACCGCGATTTTTCCCCTTTTTACTCACACACAACACCCCTGGAGGAGGCGAACAGGCGGTTCCACAAAACTTTGCTGCTCGGCCTCTCCATCACGGGCCAAAATAGCGATAGCTGAAGAACCTCGGCGTGGGGTTAGCCATCGCTATTCCGCCTCTGCCCATGGAGAGTCCCTTAGCGGGTTCCAACGGGCGGGGCTCCGTATATAAGCCTTATGGAACTCTGATTCAGGGCCGCCTGTCAGGCCCGCCGGCTCTCGGCCTACCTCGTCCAGGCCTCCGCCCTCTCCAAGAGGCCCCTCGCCTCCTCCTCGGACCGGCAGGTCGTCTTTATGAGGAGCCCCTTGGGGCTGAGTTCGCTGAGGAGGTGCCTGAGGTGGGTCCTCTCCGCGTTGATGACGAGGAGCTTCCCCGCCTTCTGTATCCTCCTGTAGAGTGGAAGCCACTTGGGCGAGTGGCCGGGCGGGTTCCCGGCCCCCGGAACCCACTGGATCCCGTGGAGTTCCGATATGCTGAGGAGCTGGTCGAGGTGGGGGATCTGGCCGGGCCCGTCCATGTGGTAGACGGTGTGGTCTAGGCGGCGGCACTGCTCCCGGAGGTAGGGGAGGGTGAAGTCGCGGAACAGCCCCGGGGAGAGCATGGCGGAGAAGTCGCACTGGATCGGGTACCACCTCCGGGGCGACCAGATGCCCATCCAGGCCGAGGTTCCCGCCATCTTCTCACGGATGATCACGTGGAGCCCGTCGTAGTACCGGTGCCAGGCGTCCAGGATCTTCCGGGAGAGGGCCTTCACCCGGTCGGGGGCCCTGAAGAGGTCTAGGACCAGGCTCTGGGAGCCCCTGAGGGAGGCCGCGATGTCGGTGACTCCGCCCAGGTCCGTGATGCCGACGAAGAACCTCCCCTCACCGGCCTCCGCCGCCAGGGAGGTGATCCACCGGGCGCGCCGCCACCACTCGTTCTCGGGGTCGAGTCGCAGGCCCCCCAGTTTCTCCCAGGGCATCGGCGTCTCGAACCAGACCGTCCTGGAGTCGGGTCGAAACCTGGCGGAGGCGCCCAGGAAGGCCGCGGCGACCCCGGGGCCGAGGTTGACGTGGAGGTTGGGGAAGGCCTCGCCGCCGAAGTAGACCATAGAGCACATCCGCTCGAAGTTCCCGATCGCGACCTCAGGGTGCAGGGGGTCCCGGGCGAAGCCCCACTTGTCCCAGCCGTAGAAGAGCTCCACGTCGCCCCCCGAGAACCTGGGCTCGGCCCCCGTCCTGGGAGCCAGGACCTGAACCACCGCCCGGTCCACCACCTCGCCATCCCACCAGGCCTCCAGCCTCACCCGGGCCCCCGGCCAATCATCCTTGTAGAGCATCCCGTCCGACAAGCACCTGACCCCCGGGGCTCTAAATTAATCTGAGGTCAATATCTTATTTAGGTGCACCTTGATTGTGTGGTAAGAATCTCGTCGGGGTTCTGATCTCAACTTCTTTTATGGAGTCATAGTGCTTGGCATTCCTTGTCACGAGTTTTGCTCTGACGTGAAAGGCGTCGTGGAGTGGACTTGACTGGGCCGAGTAGACCTGTCCATGGGTCGCCCTCTCCCATACCGGCACAGAAGACACAGGGTCTCCGGGAACGCGCGCCGCAAGGCCACGCGAAACTTTTAAATAGGAAGCCTCGTTTCGTAGACCGAGGGACATGGAATGGGGGATCGCGTTCACAGAGGGCGATTCCGTTCATCCCTGACGGCCGAAAACCGAGCCTAGTCACCGAAAACCCAGTTCTCCCCCCAGTTCTGAGCCCTCAACCAGTTCTCAAGGCAAAGCTCTTAATCCGAAAGTCGAGGTGTACACCATGGATAGGTTAAGGTTCGCCATACCCAAGGGCTCCCTAGAGGGGGAGACCTACCAGATCCTGGAGCAGGCCGGATACCGGGTCTCCGGCCAGGAGCGCACCTACCGGCCCACCATCAACGACCCGGGGATCGAGCTCAAGATCCTCCGGCCGCAGGAGATACCCCACTCCGTCGGCGAGGGGCTGCAGGACGTGGGCATCACGGGGAGGGACTGGATCCGGGAGACGGGCGCGGATGTGGAGGTCCTCCTCGACCTAGAGTACGGGCGGGTCAGGCTCGTCATCGCCGCCCCGGAGCCCTGGGCCCACGTAAACTCCCTCTCAGACCTCCTGGAGGACTTCGACCGCCGGGGGAAGACCCTCCGGATCTCCACCGAGTACCTCAACACCACGGCCGAGTACGTGAAGGCCAGCCCCGCCTACCGCCGGCTCTTCGGGGACGCCGAGCCCCTCGTGACGACCCCGTGGTGGAGGAGGGGCACAAACCCCAGGGTCAACGTCTCCCTCTCCTTCGGGGCCACCGAGGCCAAGCCGCCGGAGGACGCCGACGCCATCGTCGACCTCATCCAGACCGGCACCACCCTCGAGCAGAACAACCTGAAGGCCATAGAGACCATCATGGAGTCCACCGCCGTCCTCATCGCCAACAAGAAGGCCATGGGCGACCCGCGGAGGCGGGAGAAGGTCTACGACATCCTGACCCTCGTGAAGGGCGTGGTGGACGGCAGGAAGAACCTCCACATCTTCGTAAACGTGAAGAAAGAGAACCTGAAGGAGCTCCTCCGGAGCCTCCCGGCGCTGAAGAGGCCCACGGTCTGCCCCCTCTCGGCCGAGGGGTGGTACTCCGTCAACACCGTGGTGGAGAGAGACCGCTTCCTCAAGCTCCTGCCCACCCTCCGCAGGCTCGCCCAGGGGCTGGTGGTCCACGAGCCCAGGCAGATCCTCCCGCTCGAAGAGATCGCCGGAGAGGAGAGACGTTGAGTGAGACTCCGCTGATCAGGGTCTGGGAGGCCTCCTCCCTGCCCCCCGGGTGGCTGGAGGGGCGGCGGACCATGGGCGGAGGGATGACCGAGGAGCTTGAAGCCCACGTGAGGTCCATCATCGACGCGGTCGGGGAGGAGGGCGACGCCGCCCTGGCCAGGTTTACCAAGGAATTCGACCACGTGGACTTTGATCCCGAGGACTTCCGCGTGGCCGAGGAGGAGATCGAGAAGGCCTACGGTAAAGTGACCCGGGGACAGGTCTCGGCCCTCAGGCTCCTCAAGGGAAGGCTGGAGAGGCTCGAGAAGACCATCCTGGAAGGGATGAGCGTAACGATCGAGGACGATGGCATAAGGGTGTACCGGCGGCCGCGCCCCATCGAGAGCGTGGGCTGTTACGTGCCCGGCGGGGAGGCCGCCTACCCGAGCACGCTGGTCATGACGGTGACCCCGGCCAAGGTCGCGGGGGTTCCCAGGGTCGCCCTCTGCTCGCCCCCCACACACGGGGGCACGGTCAATCCCCTGGCCCTCGTGGCCGCGGACCTCGTGGGGGCCGACGAGGTCTTCCGAGTGGGGGGGCCTCAGGCGATCGCCGCGCTGGCCTACGGGACCGAGTCCATTAAGCCCGTGAGAAAGATCGTCGGGGCCGGAAACGAGTACGTCACGATGGCGAAGATCCTCGTCTCCCGCCACGTTGCCGTCGACATGCCCGCGGGGCCGAGCGAGATACTGATCCTGGCCGACGAAACGGCGGAGCCCAGGATCGTCGCCCTCGACATGATCTCCCAGGCCGAGCACCGGGCCGAGGGCATTTCAGGGCTGATAACCACGTCCAAGAGACTCGCCAAAGACGTCGTCGAAGAGCTCGGGAGGAGGATCTCGTCGCTGCCCAGGGGCGACATCGTCTCCAGGGCACTGTCCAGCCGGGGCTTCATAATCACCTGCGAGGCCATGGAGGAGGCCATCCGTCTCGCAAATGCCTTCGCGCCCGAACACCTTGAAGTCCTCACCGGGGAACCGGGGGAGGTCGCCGAGGGGGTCACGTCCGCCGGGCTCGTCCTCATGGGGGAGTACACGCCTGTCTCCGCGAGCGACTACGCCATCGGCACCAACCACGTCCTCCCGACCGGCGGGTTCGCTCACGTCTTCTCCGGCCTCTCGGTTCTGGACTTCGTCAAGTGGATCGGCTTCGCCCAGTGCTCGAAGGGGGGCCTGATGAGGCTGAGGGAGGCTGTGGGGGTTCTGGCGGAGGCTGAGAATCTGCCGAACCACCGCCTGGCCGTGGAGGGGAGGTTCCAGCTTGGATAGGCCGGGCCGGGAGTGGCTCCAGAAGAGGCTAGGCGAGCTTCAGGCCCTCGGCGGTTACCGGGTCGGCAGGACAGTCGAGAGCCTCGCGCGGGAGCTGGGGATCGAGCCCTCCGAGGTCGTGAAGCTCAACTCGAACGAGAACTTCTTCGTGCCCGGCGAACTGGTGACGGCGCTGCTCAAGGAGGTTGCGGCGGAGACCGATCCGAGGCTCTACCCGCCGAGGGAGGAGGAGCTCAGGCTCAAGGCCGCCCTGGGCGAGTACGTGGGGCTGCCGCCCGAGTGCGTCGCCATCGGGAGCGGGAGCGACCAGCTGATAGAGCTGATCACAAACCTCTTCGTGGAGAGGGGGGAGGAGGTCCTCTCCGTCGCGCCGACCTTCCCCATGTACCGGTTCTTCGCGGTCCTGAAGGGCGCGCGGTACGTGGAGGCCCGGCTCAGGGAGGACTTCTCCCTGGACACGGAGGGGTTGTCCGCCCTGACCACGTCCAGGACGAGGCTCTGCTTCCTCTGCTCCCCGAACAACCCCACCGGGAACCAGTTCGGAGTGGAGGAGGTCCGGTCCGTGGTCGAGGGCTTCCCGGGCCTCGTGGTGGTCGACGAGGCCTACGTGGAGTTCGCCCGCCACTCCGTCGTCTCCCTGGTGGAGAAATTCGAAAACCTGGTGGTGCTCAGGACCTTCTCCAAGGCCTTCGGCCTAGCGGGCCTGAGGCTCGGGTACATGGTCTCCAACCCCGGCCTCGCGCGCACCCTCTCGGAGAGGGCCCAGGCGCCGTACACCGTGGACCGCATCGCCCTGAGGATGGGGCTGAGGATGCTGGAGAACCTCGAGGTCGTGAAAGAGGGCGTGGAGCGGCTCAAGAGAGAGCGCGGGAGGCTCACGCGGGAGCTCAACGCCATCGGGCAGGTCACCGCCTTCGACTCGCAGGCGAACTTCGTCCTCTTCCAGACGCCGAAGGGATCCGAGGAGGTCCACCAGGCCCTCCTGAAACGGGGGATCCTCGTCAGAGACTTCGGCAGGGTCCTCCACCTGGACGGGTGCCTCAGGGCCACCGTGGGCCTCCCGGCGATGGACGACAGGCTGCTGGCCGCGTTGAGGGAGATATGTGGCGGTTAAGATGGCCGAGGGGTACCTCCAGACGGAGACCGATGGGGGAAGGGCCTACATCAGGGCGGGCCGTTCAGCGAGGCTGAGGGGTGTCGGCGCGGTCATCTTCGACTGCGACGGCGTCCTAATCGACATCCGAGAGTCGTGCAACCGGGCGATCCCCGAGACCGTCGCGTACATCCTCCGGGAACTCACCGGGGCCGAGCCCCCAGCGAACTTGGTCTCCAGGGAGGTCGTCTACCTCTTCAAGAGGGGCGGGGGCTTCAACAACGACTGGGACCTCGCCTACGCGGTTCTGTCCGCCATCCTCTGCTGGCTGCCCGATGACTTCCAGAGGCTCCTCATGAAACATGTGGCCGCGAGCCAGTCTGAAAACGACTTCAGGCGTTTCCTGTCCGTCAAGGAGGGGATCAGGAGGGAGCTTGACCCGGGTCGCCTGGAGCTTGCTATGAGCGGGCTCGGGGGACCGCTGAGACGCCTGGCCGAGGCCTCCGATGTCTCGGGGTTCGCCTCCGTAGAAAGGAGGCTGATGGACCTTTCGGGCGCTCCTGCGAGGCTCCGCGAGTTCTCCACTGCGGTGAAGCGGCTGCTGGCGTACCCCGGTGGGGTGGGTGAGAGCCTCCTCACCGCCGTCTTCGAGGAGATCTTCTGCGGCTCCCGGTTGTTCGAGGAGGTGTACAGGCGCGAGTCCAGGCTGAATTTGAGGCGGGGCCTGATCGAGGACGAGCGTGTGATCCTCCGGCCGGGGACCCTGGACCGGTTGGCCTCCGCGCTGGGCGGCGCAAACTTCGGCATCGCCTCTGGGAGGTACTCCGCGGTCGCGGGGCACACGCTGGGTGGGCTGTTGGGCCGGTTCAGCCCGGAGGCGCGGGTCTTCCTCGACGAGATCGAGGCCGCCGAGCGCGAGGCCCGGAGGGGCCGCGGGGGCCCGGTGAGCCTCAAGAAGCCGAATCCCTTCTCCCTCCTCGAGTCCTCCAAGGGGCTGAGGCCCTTCGGGTCCGCCCTGTACGTGGGGGACTCGATGGAGGACGCGCTGGTGGTGGGGGAGGCCAACCGGGTGGACCCCCGCTTCCTGTTCGCGGGCGTCTATGGGCACTCAGACCGCGGGGAGGATGTCCTGCGCGACTTCCTCGGGGCGGGGGCGGAGATCGTCCTCCCCTCCGTCAACGAGCTGCCGGCGCTCTTATGGTCCGTTCGGGGGTCTGAGGAGGCGTGAAACCACTGGGATCGGTTAAGTGTCCAGCTAATGGTTTATTAGTCCTGGCCCTCATCGTTGATGCGGCTCCGGTGACCGTCGAACCTATGATTCGACTGAGAGATGCGGGGAGGGCGAAGGGACCTTGAAGCGCCGTCAGAGGGAGGGCTTCGTGGAGCGCCGCACGAGGGAGACCGAGGTCTCGGTGAGGGTGAACCTGGACTCGGAGGGGAGGGCCGAGATCCGCTCGGGAACCGCCTTCTTCGACCACCTGGTCACCTCCTTGGCGACCCACAGCCTCATCGACGTAACCGCGCAGGTGAAGGGGGACCTGAGGCACCACATCATCGAGGACGTGGCCATCTGCCTGGGCCAGGCGGTGAGGGAGGCCCTCGGCGACGGGAGGGGCATATACCGCTTCGGGCACGCCGTGGTCCCCATGGACTGCTCCCTGGCCTCCGCGGCCGTGGACCTCGCCAGGCGGCCCTACGCCAAGATCGACCTGAAGCTCCGGGGAAAGAAGATCGAGGACCTGGCCTGCGAGGACCTCACCCACTTCCTGGAGACCCTGGCCTCCTCCCTCCAGGCGAACATCCACCTCGGGGTCCAGTACGGGGCCAACGACCACCACAAGGCCGAGGCGGCCGTGAAGGCCCTAGCCCTCGCCCTCAGACAGGCCGTGGCCATCGACCCCCGGCGGAGAGGAATAGCCAGCTCCAAGGGGGTGATCTGATCCCCGAGACGCCGAGCCTGCCTCGTCCCCCTCGATACTCCCGGGGTAAAAGCCCGATGGAGGTGATCGCCGCCGTCGACCTGATGGGGGGCAGGGTCGTCCGGCTCACCCGCGGAGACCCCGAGGCCTGCAAGGCGTACGATCACCTGGGGGACCCGGTGGCGGTCGCCAGGAGGTGGGAGGGGGAGGGGGCTGACGCTATCCACGTCGTCGACTTGGACGCGGCCCTGGATCGGGGGAGCAACCTAGGAATGGTGATGCAGATCGCCCAGGTTGTCGGCGTGCCGGTCCAGGTCGGCGGGGGCATTAGGAGCCTTGAGTCCGCGCGGAGACTGCTGGACGCGGGAGTCGACCGTGTCATCTTGGGCGCCCTGGCCTTTGAGGACCGCCCCGCGCTGAAGAGGCTACTGGAGGCCTTCGGCCGTGGACGTGTGGTGGTCGCCCTGGATCACCGGGGGGGCGTGGTCATGGTGCGGGGCTGGAGGGCCGCGACGGAGGTCGGCGTGGAGGAGGCCCTGAGGGGTTTTCTCGGCCTGGGGGTCGAGCTCTTCCTGATAACCTCCATAACCAGGGACGGAACCCTGAGGGGCCCCGACTATGAGACCCTCTCCAGGGCGTGCGGTCACCGGGAGGCCGCTGTCTTCGCGGCGGGGGGAGTGGGCAGCCTGGAGGACCTCGCGAGGCTGAGAGAGGTGGGTGTTCGGGGCGTGGTGATAGGGAAAGCCCTTTACGAGGGGGCCTTCACGTTGGCGGATGCGCTGAGGGTGGCTGGGGGAGAGTAGATGGCTGTCTTCTTGTTGTCGGGCTCCGCTGGGTTTTTACAACAACAAGATGCGTTGAAGGTGGCGAGGGGAGGGTATGTGGCTGAGGTGAGGAGGATCGTCCCCTGCTTGGATGTGTACCACGGGAAGGTGGTGAAGGGGGTCCACTTCGTGGGCCTCAGGGACGCGGGGGACCCCGTGGAGCTGGCCAAGCGGTACTGTGGGGAGGGCGCGGACGAGCTCGTCTTCCTCGACATCACGGCCTCGGTGGAGGAGCGGAAGACCCTCATAGACGTGGTCCGGGCCGTGGCGGCGGAGACGACCGTCCCGTTCACCGTGGGCGGCGGGATAGGCACAGTGTCCGACGCGCGGGCCATCCTGGAGAGCGGGGCGGACAAGGTCTCCGTGGGCACGGCGGCGGTGAACAGCCCAGGCCTCGTAAGGGAACTCGCGGAGGCCTTTGGGCGACAGCGCGTGGTGGCCGTGGACGCCAAGAGGGTATACGAGAAAAGGGGTGATCGGTTCGTGGCAGACACGGGGGAGGGGCCCTGCTGGTTCGAGGTCTACACCCACGGGGGGAGGAGGCCCACCGGCCTGGACGCGGTTCAGTGGTCCCAGCGCGCGGCCGGGCTCGGGGCCGGGGAACTCCTCGTCACCTCGGTCGACCGGGACGGGACCGAGGACGGGTACGACCTGGAGTTGACCCGGGCCATCGCGGAGGGGGCGGGCATACCGGTGACCGCCAGCGGTGGAGCCGGAAAGATGGAGCACTTTCTACAGGCCTTGACCGTCGGGAGGGCCGACGCCGCCCTGGCGGCCTCCGTCTTCCACTACGGCAAGTGTCCGATCCCCGCGTTGAAGCGGTTCCTGCGGGAGAGGGGGGTGCCGGTCAGGCTTTGAGGGCCCTCGGCGTCCGGGACTTGGACTTCGAGAAGGGGAGGGGGCTGATCCCCGTGGTCGTCCAGGACTCCAAGTCCGGGGAGGTGCTCACGCTGGCCTACACGGACCGGGAGGCCCTGGAGAGGACGCTCACCACCGGGTACGCCCACTACTGGAGGAGGTCCATGGGCCGGGTGATGAAGAAGGGCGAGACCTCGGGGAACGTCCAGAGGGTCAAGGCGGTCTTGGTGGACTGCGACCAAGACTCCCTGCTCTACCTCGTGGACCAGGAGGGGCCCGCCTGCCACACCGGGGAGCGGACATGCTTCCACCGCAGGCTCCGAGAGGCCGACCGGCTCGACAGGCCATAAGTCTTTTTCACCGTCCGGCTCTACACTTTACGGGGAAAGGGCGATGGGTGAGGAGCCGAGCCTGGAGGAGCTGCGGGACGAGGTCAGGGAGGCCACGCTGGGGATGATACGGCTGGCCGGGAGGCGGCTGGAGCTGGCCAGGAGGATCGGCGAGATAAAGCGGAAGAGGGGCCTGCCGGTGGAGGACCCTGAGGTGGAGGGGGAGCTGAGGCGCCTCGTCCTCGAGGAGTGCCGGGCCCGGGGCGTAGACGGCCGCCTGGGCCTCAGGCTCCTAGACCTCCTGATTGACGAGTCCAAGAGGGTTCAGGGGGGTCGGTAGCGTGAGGCTGGCCGTGGTGGGCGGGGCGGGGAGGATGGGGCGGTGGCTGGTCAGGCACTTCGTCTCCCTGGGCCACGAGGTCACCGTTTCAGACACCCGCTCAGAGGAGGCGAGGGCCTTCGCCGAGGCGGCTGGGGTTAACTGGGTGCGAACCAACGTGGAGGCCGTGAGGGGGGCCGACGCGGTGGTGGTCTCCACCCCGATAGAGGCCACTCCCGCGGTGATCGGCGAGGTCGCCCCCCACGTGAGGAGGGGGTCGGTGGTCGCCGAGATAGCCTCCCTCAAATCCCGTGCGGTCGAGGCGCTGGCCGAAGCCACCAGGCTGGGCCTCAGGCCGCTCTCCGTCCATCCTCTCTTCGGGCCCGGGGCGCGGGGCCTGAGGGGCAGAAGGGTCGCGGTGGTCCCCGTGGTGGACGCGGAGGCGGAGGCGGCGCTGGCCAGGGTCCTCTTCCCGGGGGCCGAGGTCGTGGTGGTCGACGCGGAGGGGCACGACCGGGCGATGGCCCTGACGCTCTCCCTCCCCCACTTCATAAATATCATCTTCGCCTCCCTGGTGGGGGACGAGGACCTCGCGGCGCTGAAGAGGCTGGGGGGCACCACCTTCCAGCTCCAGCTGACCCTCGCCGAGAGCATCGTGGCCGAGGACCCGGCCCTCCACGCCTCCCTCCAGATGGACAACGAGTACGCCCCCGGCTGCCTCGAAAGGTTCCTCTCGAGGGCGAGGCTCGCAAAGGGGTGGGTCGACCGGGGGGAAAGGGCGAGGTTGACCGCCCTCTGCAACCGGGTGCGGGGCTCCCTCTCCAGGGACGAGGACTTCGCAGGGGCCTACGAGAGGATGTACAAGGTTCTGGAAGCGCTCCAAAAGTGAACGACGACGCACACCTTCCAAAGATGGAAGCCTCCGACTTCCCCTGCGCCCGGAGCCGAGGGGCGTTTCCGGGAGGGAAAATCTAAAGGGAGGAGGGAAGAAAGGTGGTCTGTATGCGGAAGCTTGACGTGGTCTGGATCGCGGTTCCGGAGGCCCTGCTGGTCCTCTTCGGCGGCCTCACCTACCTCTCGGACGTACGGGGGGGAGGCTCCGTCGAGTTCCTGAACCCTCTAGTGTACAGGGTTTTCCATGAGATAACTGGGCAGGCGGGGGTCACGCCGGTTCCGACTCCCCCCACCCTGAACCTGCTCGCCCTGTCCATACTCCTGGTCGTCGCCCTCAACGTGTTCATCGTCGCCTCCGCCTATCTTGGCAAAAAGGGTGAAAAAGGCGAGGCTGCGGCGGCCCAGTAGTCTGCGGCCTCAGTTATTTGTACACGTATGTGAGCCACTGCCTGTATCGCTCTCTTCTTCCCCTTACGATGGCGTAGTACTCGTCTCGGACCTTCTTGGTGACAGGCCCCGTCTCCCCGGTTCCTATCTTCCGGTCGTCCACCTCCCAGATGGGGGTGACCTCGGCCGCGGTCCCGGTGAAGAAGGCCTCGTCGGCGTTGTAGAGCCTGCTCCGGTTGACGTCGGTCTCCTCGACCTCGTGGCCCAGCTCCGGGGCGAAGGCCATCACCGTCTCCCTCGTGATGCCGGGGAGGATGGAGGCGTGGAGCGGGGGCGTCAGCAGCCTATCATCTTCCACGATGAAGATGTTCTCCCCGGGCCCCTCGGAGACGAAGCCCCGGTGGTCCAAGAGGATGGCCTCGTCGTACCCGGCGGCCCTGGCCTCCTCGACGGCCAGGACGGAGTTGACATAGCCTCCGCAGATTTTGGCCTGGCTGGGGAAGGAGTTGGGGTGGTTCCTCGTCCAGGTGCTGATCTTGGCCCGTATGCCCTCCTTGGCGAGGTACTTCCCCCACCTCCAGGCGGCCACCATGAGGCTGACCGGGAGGTCCCGCGCGTGGAGGCCCATCTCCCGGTACCCGTACCAGGCCACGGGCCGGATGTAGCACTCCCTCAGGCCGTTCTCCCGGACGGTCTCGACGATCACCTCCGCCAGCCTCTCCCCGTCGCAGGGGATGTTCATGCGCAGGGCCCGGGCGGACCGGAGGAGCCTCCTCACGTGTTCCCTCAGCCTGAAGATGGCGGAGTTCCCGTCGTGGGTCTCGTAGGCCCGGATGCCCTCGAAGACCCCTGTCCCGTAGTGGAGGGCGTGGTCGAGGACATGGGTCTTGGCCTCGCCCCAGGGGACGAGCCTCTCGTTGAGCCATATGTACCGGCTTTCCTCGATGGGCATGGGACCACCGGCGCGTCTATCTGGCGTGTCGACGCTTAAGTCTTGTCGGCGCGCCTTTAAGGGATTCGGTCGCGGACCGGCGCCCTCTCAAAACTCCTCCTCCTCGGCCCCCCGTTTGTATGTACAGAATTGTACACGTAAGGTTTAATATGACCTTCATCACCATTACTAGGCTTAAAGCTTTGGCAAGGCAAGGTGAAAACACGTGTCGGCTAGGAAGGTAGTGCTGGACGAGGAGGAGATACCCAAGCAGTGGTACTGCATACTCCCTGATCTGCCGAGGCCGCTGTCGCCGATCATAGATCCGGCGAAGAAAGAGCCCGGCCCGGGGATCGTCCCGCTGATATTCCCCAAGGAGATCCTCGCCCAGGAGTTCAGCCAGGAGCGGTGGATAGGCATCCCTGAGGAGGTGAGGGAGGTCTACCGGCTCTGGCGGCCCACCCCCCTCTTCCGGGCCGTTGGGCTGGAGAAGGCCCTGAAGACCCCGGCCAAGATATATTACAAGCACGAGGGCGTCAGCCCCCCGGGGAGCCACAAGCCGAACACCGCCGTGGCGCAGGCCTACTACAACATGAGGGAGGGCAAGGAGCGGGTGACCACGGAGACGGGGGCCGGCCAGTGGGGCTCCGCCCTGGCCTTCGGCTGCATGACCTTCGGGCTCAAGTCCACCGTCTACATGGTGAATGTGAGCTACCACCAGAAGCCCTACAGGAGGGTCATGATGGAGCTCTGGGGCGCCGAGGTCTATCCCAGCCCGAGCACCCACACAGAGGCGGGCAGGAAGATCCTGAAAGAGGACCCTGAGTGCCCGGGGAGCCTGGGGATCGCCATCAGCGAGGCCGTGGAGGACGCCCTCAACCATGAGGATGCCCACTACGGCATAGGCAGCGTCTTCAACCACGTCCTCCTGCACCAGACCGTGGTGGGCTTAGAAGCCCAGAAACAGCTCAAAATGGTGGATGACTACCCGGACGTGATCTTCGGGTGCATAGGCGGGGGCAGCAGCTTCTCCGGGCTCTTCTGGCCCTTCTACCACGACAAGGTCTCAGGGAAGGCCCCGAAGGAGACGCGGTTCGTGGCCGTCGAGCCCACGGCCTGCCCCTCAATCACCAGGGGGGAGTACATGTACGACCACGGCGACACGGCGAGGATAACGCCCCTGGTCAAGATGCACAGCCTGGGCCACGAGTTCATACCGCCGCCGATCCACGCCGGAGGCCTGCGCTACCATGGCAAGGCCCCCACCCTCTGCCTGCTGGCCCGGGAGAAGAAGGTGGAGACGCGGGCCTACAACCAAGTGGAGGTCTTCGACGCGGCCAAGCTCTTCGCCAAGACCGAGGGCACGATACCGGCCCCCGAGCCTGCCCATGCCATAAAGGGCGTCGTCGACGAGGCGCTAAAGTGCAAGAAGACGGGGGAGAAGAAGACGATCCTCTTCCTGCTCTGCGGCCACGGCCACTTCGACATGCAGGCCTTCGACGACTACCTCGGCGGCAAGCTGCTCCCATACGAGTACCCGGTGAAGGAAGTGCAGAAGGCCGTAAAGAAGCTCAAACAGCTGTATCCGTGGCTGGCCGACCTACCCTACTAGCCGACGTTACTCCTTCCTCCAAACCCCCGGCGCCGCTCAGGAACCGAGTACAAGAGAATCCGCAAAACCCGAGGCCTCAGAACGCATAGGGGCAAGGGAGTGCTCAAAGGTCGCTTCGTCGCGATCCTCGGTGGATGGTGACCGATGGGCCTGGAGGAGACGCTCGATCACTACGGCGCGCTCGTGGAGGAAAGACTCAGGGAGTTTCTCGCCGAGGCCCTGAGCGCCGCGGAGGCCTACCACCCCTTCATAAGGCGCGTCTACTCGGACATGGAAGAGTTCGTACTCAGAAAGGGGAAGAGACTGGCCTCCTGCAGCAACCTCATCGCCTACAAAGGCTACGCTGGCGAGGTGGACGACCGGATTCTCAGGGCCTGCGTCGGCATCGAGCTCTATCGGCACTGCATCCTGGTCCACGACGACCTCGTCGACCGAGACGGTCTCAGGAGAGGAAGGAAGACCCTCCACGAGCTGTTTGCCCAGAACCACGACAGGAGGTTAGGCGAGGGGTCCGCGGTCTTCGTGGGCGACCTCATGTACGCCCTGGCGCTTCAGGCCCTGCTGAGCGCGGACTTCCCCCCGGAGAGGCTGGGCAGGGCCGTCCAACTGCTCGCCGAGGGGTACCGCCGCGTCAACGAGAGCCAGGTGCTGGACCTGCTCTTCGAGTACGAGGAGCCCGGTGTCGACGAGTGGTACACGATGGCCTCTAGGAGGGCGGCGTCCCTCTTCGAGACCACGGTCCTCGCGGGCGCGGTCCTGGGGGGCGCCCCGGAGGGGGACATCCCGGTCCTGAGGGAGGCCGCGGAGCACATGGGCTACTCCTTCGACATCCAGGACGACATCATAGATACCTTCGCCTCCCGGGAGCAGTACGGCCGACCGCCCGGCGGAGACATAGCCCAGGGAAAGAAGCCGCTTTACCTGATCCACGCCCTGCGGATGGCCGACCCAGACAGGCTGGAGGCGTTGAGGAACCTGGTCGGGAAGAAGAAGATTCGCCCGAGGGAACTTGAAACACTGAGAGAAGTGATCAGAGGGAGCGGAGCCCTAGAGGCCGCTAAGGAGGGCTCGAGGAGGCACGCCGAGGCTGCCCGGAAACTCATCGACCGGACGGCCATGAGTGGGGAGGCCAAGGGCTTCTTCGCCTCCCTGATCACCTACATAGAGGAGAGCCTGGACTGGTACCGGTAGCGGAGGTCACGGCTGAAAGCATCTGGGTTTATAACTTACCTGTACAAAACAATACGTTGGCGCAGCATTATGTGGAAGAAGGTGGTGGAGTGCCTCGGGGGTTACCCGGAGCGCCTCTCCGTGGCCCGGGTCCTCGTGGAGAACGGGCTGGGCGTGAGGGACGGCAAGATATACTGTAACGAGATTGAGGTTCCGCCGGTGCGGGTGGCCCGGGTGGCGGGGGTGGACCGGAGGACCGTGGCCGAGACCGTGAAGGCGATCGAGGCGGACCCCGAGCTGAGGGGCATCTTCCGACACCTCCGGTCGGCCGGCCACTCCCTGAGGGAGGTCGCCCGGTACCTCAACCTGGGGGTGGTGGAGATCGAGGTGGTGAACGCGGGGGCCCCGGGAATCCTGGCCAGGTCGGCCGCGCTCCTGGCCGAGCGAGACATCAGCATCCGCCAGGCCATCGTGGACGACCCGGAGCTCTCCCCCGAGCCCAGGCTCACCCTCATAGCCGAGACCAAGATCCCGGGGGAGCTCATCCCCGAGTTCCTGAAAATCAAGGGCGTGGCCAAGGTCTCCGTGTACTAACCGCCGGCTGACGCGCCCAACGCTTAAGCTGCCTTTCAGTCGCCCACGAGCCTGACGAGGGTGTTGGTGTTCAGGACCTCGGGGAGCCCCCTGATCCGGTCCACCTTCCGGTTGAACTCCTCCATGGTGTGGGCGTGGATGAGGGCGGCCACGTCGTAGTCGCCCGAGACCTCGAAGACCCGGTCCGCCACCTCCCTTATCTTGAGGGCCACGGCACCGGTCTGGGCCGGGCCGGTCTTGACTAGGACGATCCCCTCCACCCCCGCCTCCACCGTGAACCGGCGGATGACCCCGGCCTCCAGCATCCTCCTCACCCTCCTCCTCACCGCCCCCTCCGTCAGGCCCACCGCCCCCGCGATGCTCACGTAGCTGGCCCGGCCGTCCCGCCTCAGGATCTCAAGGATCTCCATGTCCGTCTGGTCCACGGATGCCCGTTGGAGGCCCGGGGATAAAAGCCTTACGAAAATCGTAGCAGACTGGCCATTCTACAGCCCTTAACGTATTCGCGTAAACGAAATAGGATCTGTGGGTACGA
>Ga0315314_1000942_pt1 | contig 28179 bp, 31 predicted proteins | sample TDP9_MG_FD_203631 | JGI IMG/M metagenome (GOLD analysis project Ga0315314, IMG submission 203631) | Freshwater sediment microbial communities from Lake Towuti, South Sulawesi, Indonesia - TDP9 | ecosystem: Environmental > Aquatic > Freshwater > Lake > Sediment | place: Indonesia: South Sulawesi... | reverse complement strand
TCAGTCATGATTACGGTCCCGGTGAGAGTTCCCGAGACCACAAGTACGAACCAAAGCGCGAGCAGGATCCACACGCGACTTGAGATCTGCTCTGTCCTGAACAGGATGTTCACTAGCACGAACTGCAGGAATCCGAATATGACTCCCATCAGGTTCAGCGCGCTCAGGCCAAGCAGTCCAAGTGTCCTAGTTGAGACGCCGCCGGCTGCGGAGAAGACCATCAGGTCGGAGATGAAAGTGACAGGCCCTATGATCATTAGAACGATGAAGATCGGGTTTTCGATATAGAACCTCGGCGTAAACAGGTCAACGAGACCGTACCTTACCTCTTTTGCCGCGAATATTCTAACAAGACTGAAGATCAGGAAGACGGTGTTGACCAGAGCAGCCCAGAACAGTGTCCCTAGAATCTTTCCGTCCAAGCCGAATCAAACCCCGCTTAGCCGTGAGGGTAGACTGGTTACGTTCAAAAAGCCTTTGTCGCGGCTCTGGGTCTGCGAAGAAAATGCACGGTATGATCCAGTGGAACCACTATTGGGGCCTACGCTTCCACACCGTGCCAGAGGGAGTGTCCTCGACAATTATCCCCATGGCAAGCAATCTTTCTCGCAACCTATCCGCCGTTGCCCAGTCCTTTCTCGCGCGTGCTTCTTCTCTCTCCTTGATGAGCTGCTGAGCTTCTTTGGGCAGCGATTCTGGCTTGGGCTTCTCGGCGAGAATTCCCAGAACCCTGTCCATGCGTGAGACCGATTGAATGACAGCTGCTGTGTCTTCTCCGGATACTCTGCCTTGGTCAATGGCTCGGTTGACTGCTCTGGCTACACGGTGGAGTACGGCCACGGCTCGGGGGGTGTTCAGGTTATCATCCATGGCTTTCTCGAATTCTCGTTCCGCTCTGGACAGAATTCTCCTTAGGCCGCGGTTCTTCCCCTTGCTGCGTGCGTCGATTCCCCTAACACGTTGAAGAGTTGCTCGAAGGGATTCCATAGCCTTCTCGGCGTTGGAAAGGGCTTCCTCCGTGAAGTTCAGTTGCGCGCGATAGTGTGCGGACATGAGAAGGTACCTTATCGCTATCGGGTCATGTCCTTTGGACAGCAGGTCTCTGAGTGTGAAGAAATTGCCCAGCGATTTCGCCATCTTTCTTCCTCCAACCAGAAGCATCCCCGAGTGAAGCCAGTATCTTACGAACCTTTTCCCAGTTGCAGCTTCTGACTGAGCGATTTCGTTCTCATGGTGAGGGAAGATCAGGTCTTCCCCGCCAGAGTGTATGTCGAATGTTGTTCCAAGGTACTTCATCGACATAGCGGAGCACTCTATATGCCACCCAGGTCTGCCCTTACCAATAGGGGTCTCCCAGAAGACATCCCCCTCCTCCGGACGCCAACCTTTCCACAGGACGAAATCTCTTGCTTCCTCCTTGCTGTACTCATCTGAGTCGACACGAGCTCCGACTCTTAGCTCGCTCAGCCGCGCACCCGACAGCCTGCCGTATCTCTTGAACTTTGAAATGTCGAAGTAAACGGACCCCTCGGCCTGGTACGCCATGCCCCTACGCATCAGTCTTCTGACCAATATGACCATTTCATCGATGTTCTCTGTGGCACGAGGATAGAACTCCGCCTTCTCAATGTTGAGGGCCGTGATGTCCTCAAAGTAGGCGTCAGTGAACTTTCTGGTGTAGTCGCGGAGGGCTAGACCTGCAGCTTTGGATTGGTGAATCGTTTTGTCGTCGACATCAGTAATGTTCGTTACCTGTATGACGGTGTAGCCCTTGTATTGCAAGTATCTCCTGAGCATGTCTTGGACTACGTAAGTGCGGAAGTTTCCGATGTGTGCGTAATCGTACACAGTCGGACCGCACGTGTACATCTTGACCGTTTTTTTCTTCAGAGGGACAAACTTCTGCAGCTTTCTTCCGAGGGTGTTCATTAGCTTGAGTGTCACGGCGACGCTACCTCCCGCTCCGACTGTACGTAACGCCTTTCCTGAACCCTCATAGTTCCGAGGTTCTGACCGTGCTCTCGGAAGGAACCATCCAGGACCGCTCTAGCTGAACAGGACCGAGGCATCTCTGAGAACGAAGGATCCGCAAACGCGATCACCCATGTACCATGCCTCTCGTCCGTCATTGGTCAGATCTGGCGTATTAAACATTCTCAGTGTCCGGACTCATCGTCAGGGAGAGCAATTCTTCAAAGCTTGTATCCGATTTTCCGGAGGAAGCTCTTCCGATCCTCCACATCCTTCGAGGTCTCAATCTCTTTGGGCTTTGCCCCGTCAATTACGCCGAGTATACCTCTACCCTGACCAGTCTCCGCGACAACAACTTGGAGCGGGTTAGCTGTTGCAGCGAATATTGAGCAAACCTCTGGAACGGCCTTGATCTTGTCGAGGACGTTGATCGGATATGCGTCTCTGAGAAAGACGACAAATGAGTGGCCCGCCCCGATTTTCAGTGCTGCTTTCCCTGCAAGGGCGGTTAAGTCCTGATCGTTGCCAGAGACTCGTACGAGGCATGGGCCGCTCGACTCGCTGAACGCTATTCCAAACTTGGCGTTAGGAACTCCACCGACAATGGCTTCGTGCAGGTCCTCAACGCTCTTTATGAAGTGGGTCTGCCCGAGTATCACGTTAGCTCCTTCTGGCATATCTATCCGAATGACCCTAGTTTCCATCGTCTGAACCCCTTCAATAAAGGGGAGGAACGAACGTATTAGACTTCGGCACAGAACGCTGGTTGACTAGATCTCCAACTGCTTCTCTAGGGGTGTGAGGTTCTCAACCCGCCGCCCTTTGACAAGGATCGTATCCTCGATCCTTACTCCCCCTGTTCTTGGCTCATACAGGCCTGGTTCGACGGTCACCACCTGGTTCTTCCGCAGTATGTCGTCGCTGAATAGACTTAGGTAAGGTCTCTCTCCGATGGTCAGTCCTACGCCGTGGCCCAGGGAATGAATGAACCCAATCTTTGTGGCATCGGTGTCTCCTTTGAGGGTAGCCCTGATCGTCTTGAAGCCACGTCGCTCGAACAGATCGCATGCAGAGTTCATCACCTTGCTGGCCGGGATGTTCTCCCGAATTGAATCCAGCGACCGAACCTGAACCTCTAGCACCGCGTCAAACATGTCCTTGACTTTCCGGGATGCCTTGCCGACAACGAAGGTCCTAGTGACATCGAACCAGTATCCTTCCGCACCCACAGCGAATAAGTCGAACACTATCGGTGTCCCCGCCCTAACTTGATCTGAGGGGCTTCCCATTTCATGTGGATCCGCCGACTTCGCACCGACCGCGAATACGGTTCCCTCTGGTGCAATGAGGTCTTGCTCAGCGAGCAGGGTATTGACCCGCGACTTGACTATTCCCACGGTCAGCGGTTTTCCTTTCAACTTCAGTTTGCCGAATCTGACTACGCACTCATCGAGCAATCTTTGAGTCTGCTCCACCACGCGTGACGCTCGTGAACCGACACTTCGAATCCTGCTGATTTCCAAGGGATCCTTGGTGTCTCTCAGGGATTCAATCAGGGAGGGATCTTTCTCTCCCCTCACCTTGTGCCCAAGTCTACGAAGAGAGTCTACGGTTGAAAGAAGACGTGAAAACTCGTTGTGACCGTATACGCCTATTCTTCCGCGAGTGCGAACTGCCCGCAAGATCAGGTCGACTAGCATGATGTATCCGCGTTCTCTGCCGTGTCTCTGTACGAGCTTCTCATAGCCATAGTCGCTGTATGTTCGAATCTCACTAACTCGTCCCCGTTTGGCGTTTCCAACGTCGATGTTGCTGACTACTAGGATAGGATCGAAGTGTCTTCGCTTGATGAATATCCCTCCTCGAGGAATCATGGTTCCGGCTACGTACGCGAGTTCTGGATTGCCTAGGGTACTTTCGCCGATCACGAGAGCGGTGTCTAGTTCGCGCTTCTCCATCTCACTGTCGAACTGCTCGAACGTTCCGTTCACCCTCTTCGAGAACCGTGGGCTCGTCAAGCTCGAGAAGGTGTGACTTCTTTCCCAGCGTCCAAAGATACGCACACTCGTCTCCATGCTGCCGCCATGCGCAGGAAAGAGTTCACCATCGCCCGAAGAGCGATGAGATCTGCGGCGGAGAACTGAATCGTTAGAAGCCCCGCGTTTCTTGTGACGTGAACTGAAGCTCTGGTCTTCTTGAGTGCGCGCGTTTCTGGGCTCAGCGCGCGCCTTAGAGCTTCAGCATCCGACTTCTTGTCAAATGGTATCGAAACCCGTGCCTCGGCTACGCCCCTGCTCATGCGGTGTGGGCTCAGATACTTGATCCCCGGATTGACGGCTGATTGGAATATGTCACATGAGGAAGGCTAGCGGGTCAGGCCTTTCTTGGCTCGAGGCGCTTCACTCACTTGGGTGCTTCTTCAGGAGGCTTCTCTGGCTTCTTTCTTCTCTTTCTTCGCTTTTCGCGAGCCGCCGCTGCGGCCTTCTCTTCAGAAGCACGTGCTTCTGCTTTCTGCCTAAGCTCGGCAGCGAGCAAACCCGCGGCAAGCCCTTCTCTCGCGGCACGCTTTGACACTTCACCCAGTTTCGTCGAGGGGAGGTATGCGCCGCCAGCAAACTTTACGCCGCACTTCCGACAGCCCCAAAGGCCCACTGAAAGTCGCCTGACCGCTCGCACGTGGCATCTTGGGCATTCGTGCGGCAGGCGCATCCCGGCAACTACTTCGGCGTACCTTCTCCTAGCCACGGTCCCGTACCTGGGACCAAAGCTTCCTGCGGGACCGACCTTCTTGACTTTCATTTTTCGAGCGTCGCTCCTTTGATGATGTCGCGAATCTCTCTGCCTTTCTCGATGGCGGTTCTGACGGCTTGTCTGATCTCTTGATCCGTGAACGCGCCCAAGCCGCCTTTTTGCATGGCGCAGATGTTTCCATCCCGACCCGTGGTAACGGTTAGCCTAGATTTCATCACAAGTTCCTCTTCCAAGCACGGATCCAAGACCATGTATTCCTCTATCTTGGCGGTTGTCACCGGTACGGGCTCGTTTCGGATCTCCAGTGGCACAAGTTCATCCTTCACGCGGGCTTCTCCGTCCTTTAGCTCGAAACGCTTCACTTTCGATGTTAGCAGCGCCGCGAGCGCGGATATTGCCGACGCATCAATCAAGTTTCCATCGTGGTCGAGGACGTATACATCCACGAAAACTACGACTACCTTCTTTCCGGGGTCTATACAGAGTGCTTCCAGAGGGATGGCTTTTGACTCTCTAAGTCCTCTGTCTACCACTCTGGCGATCTCGATGGCTCCCTCGCTTGGGGGACCGGGCTCGAACGACGGCGAAGCCAAAGGAACCAGCTCAGCATTGACTGTAAGCACTCCCTGATTGGGTGTGTCCGGGAAAGGTTCCCCTAGTTCTACCTTGATGCCGGTCATGACTTTCGTCTTTCCCAAGTGCACCAGAGCGGATCCGTTTGCCTTCTGAACAAGTCCTGTTTCTATCTTCATGTTCCTGTAGTCCGTGGGTTTTCGTTCATCGATCCTTCGGCCCTTCGCTATCAAATCGACGACGCTTTTCTGCTCGAACTTTGCGATCGGCGGTGACTGCGGGGTAGATGACATTGATTCGCCACCTCACTAGGCTGCTCTCTCTTCAGCCTGTTCCTTGACTGTGACGTATTTTCGCTTGAGCGCCTCGATCTGCATCTCATTGATCTTCTTGCAGGCGGGGATAGCGGTGTCAAGCGCTTGATTAAACTCCTCTTCGGTGAAGGAGCCGTCCATCTGGATCAGCGTGATTGCATTTGACTTTGGCATGAAGGCAACAGGGAGGTCGGCTTCTCCCTCCTTGTCTTCAATATCGGAGGGATCCAACGCGATCTTGCCTTCGATCTTGCCGACGGCACACGCGGCGACGATCTCCCTCAGTGGAATACCGGCGTCTGCCAAAGCTAGGGACGCCGCGGTAATTCCTGCACATCTGCTACCTCCGTCCGACTGCAGAACTTCGATGAAGATATCTATCGAAGTCCGTGGGTACAGCTCGGACATTATGGAGGTTTCAAGGGCCTCTCTGATCACTTTGGAGAGCTCAAGTTCTCTTCTCGATGGCGCCGGAGACTTTCTCTCTTCCACCGAAAAAGGCGCCATGTGGTAACGGCATTTGATAACCGCTCGTTCCACAAGTGCGATGTGTTTGGGGTGAGCCTCTCGCGGCCCATATACAGCCGCGACGATGCGGTTCTTTCCTTGCTCGATGTAGGCCGAGCCATCGGCTTTGTCCAGAAGGCCAACCTCCATCTTGATCGGCCTGAGCTCATCGAGTCTTCTTCCATCGACCCGTAGGCCGTTCTCGTCGATCAATCTCATTTTGGATTCTGTCATCTCTCTTTTACCTCAACTCTCTACTCATCATCTCGCTCACACGATCCGTGAGTCCTCGTGTGTGTGCTTCGCGTTCGATCATGAACATGGCCGCCACGGCTGTCTGTTCGTTCTTGGGCTGGCGGCCTGACACCAAGACTGTTCCGTTCTGGCCTACGACTATCTCGCAGCCTGTCATCTTCTTGAGCATACTGATCATGGATCCCTTCCTGCCGATTAGCCTTGGTATCTTCGCTGGTGAGATGTGGACGACTCGTCCTGACGACACCTTTCCCAGACCGCGACCCCTGACGGTCAACAGCGGGTCACGAGTCCTGTCAAAGGCGATCACCTCGGCCATGACAAGATCTCCAACGTTGAAGAAGCGCGTAAGGTCCTTCCTTGCAGTCATCCCCCGGGCAGCGGGAGTCTCCGATAGTGGAAGCATGGCCGGGTATGGTGCAGAAATGTCCACAATCCATCCGGACATCGCAATATCCACGACGCGCCCAATTACGAAATCATCAATCCTGGGAACGTAGCATCCCTTGAGGGGAACCACAACCAGCTTATTGGCTACCGAGTCCGCCAAGCCTATTCTCGACGCGTATATCTTGTTACCTTCCCTGTACGTGTTCTCTCCTGGAAAGTATGATCCTTCAGCGAGCAGCTCTCCAGGTGCAACGAGCTGCTTCTTCTCGGCGAATATCGTCAACTACTCCATCTCAATCGTGTTGCAGCGGGCTGAAGGGCAAAGTCGGCCTACTTTAACACTTTCGTCTGTACAGTTCCCTGCGTGAGTTTCCCGATCCGATCGATGAAAGAACCGTACAGACCCGCTGGCATCTCGACAAGTGCTACCAATGAGCCGTCAGCTTGCCACTCTTCCTTTGTGATCGTACCGAACCCCTTGATTGAACCGTACGCCTTTGCTGCATGTTCCGGGAAGACTTTCACGGCGACTTTCATCTTGTCGATTTTGATCGGTAGAAGTGTTCGAAGCTCATCTATTGCGGTCTTCGCCTGCTCATCTGCGGGCTTGAAGGGATCGATGACCATGCGGATCTGCGAGAAAGCCTGTTCTATCCTCAGCGGCGGATGAGGTGTGCTAGTCCTTGGGTCTATGCAGTTGCGTGAGATGAACGCTATGATCTGTCTTCTCTTATCGTCCACCAGCTGCCTTCTCTGCTCTGTGGTAAGCTGCAGCTCACCATGCTTCATGATCTCTTCGGCGACCGTAAGTGGGTCGGTCGTCCCGAAGGACTTCTGGAGTTTCTCAGCTGAAGCCCGGGTCCCCTTACTTGCGTCTGCGTAGATCTCGTCGATTACCAGCATTTGCGAGATGGACAGGGGCTTGCCCATCTTGTAGTCAAGCGCCGGCTCGGGCTTGACGAGGATCTCGAACTTCTCGCCGCTCTTGGTTATCCTCGCTGTGGTGTACTTGTCGCTCATTTGGTGCCAGCCTTTTTGGCTGACTCTAGCTTCTTCAGATACTTGTCGACATCGACGGGCGCAAGCTTCACGAACTTCCTTGTTTCTGACGGGATGAGGGCGATTCTGATCTTCTGAGCGTCGATCTTCTCTTCGAGGACCTTGCTCATGCACTTCAAAGCCAGCACGACGCTCTCATCGAGAGTTATCGAGTCCTTGTACTCCGTCTCAAGGATCTCGTTGGCTGTATCTCCTCCTGCCCCGATCGCCCACGCCTTGTAGGCGAGATAGGCTCCGCTCGGATCGGTCCAGAAGATCCTGCTCCCCTTCCGGTCGACGCCTCCAAAGAGAATTGAGATTCCGAAAGGTCTGACGCCAGCGTGTTGGGTATAGAGCTGCTTGATCTCGCCGATTCTTCTGGTGAGAATCTCTACGTCGATCGGCTCGTCGTAGAGAAGTCGATTGCTCTGGGCGTAGATCCTGGCTTGGTCAACAAGAATGTGGGCGTCGCAGCTCAGCCCGGCCACGGCCGCACCTACGTGCTCGTCTATTTGAAAGATCTTCCACATGAAGGAGGGATCTTGAAGCTTCGAGGTGGCTCGTTCTTCCGCCGCCAAGACAACTGCCTCTGGCGACGCGATTCCGAGAACTGTGGCACCTCTCTTGACCGTCTCAGACGCATATTCAACCTGGAAAAGCCGACCGTCGGGCGAGAAAACGGTGATCGCGCGGTCATAGGCCCCAGGTACAGAGAACATTGACAACTATCTTCACCCTTCCAAGTCATTGCATTACTTTCTTTCACGCAACCCTCTGTTCCCCGTTGCGGGACGCGAGCGGGGATGATACTAGGTCGCTTTCTCCCCTTAGTCTCAAGACCGACTATCTAAATCCAGCGTTTAATCATCCGCAAGCGTTCATGTCATTGTCAGATAGTCGTGGTCCTTCTCTCATGACTTGGCGTCGAGCTTTCGCGCCCTATTCTCAGGCGGTCTTCTAGTGTTCAGGAGGCAAAAAGCGAAAAGCACGGCCAGTACGAGAATACGTAAAGCTGATCGCGTTGACGAGGCTGTGCAGCGGGACCTGGATGCGAGACCAGTGATAGAGATAGACGTGAGGGAGTTCCGCGGCGACCGTGACCTGCTGGCAAAGCTGGTTCAAGAGAAGCTCAAAGTTGAGACGCGAACAGAACGTAAGATCCTTCGGGTAGGCAGGAGTGATCGGCCTGGGGCTGATCCGAGCCTACAAGAAGTCAAGGACTCGATCAAACGCGCGCTCCACCACATGCGAATGAACGAGTATCATGTTGTCAGCCAAGGAGGACTTGTCAGCATCAGAGAACGAAAAGCCCGCGAACGACACGCACCAAGAAAGGGAGCAGTACCGTCTGCACGGCAAACCGTACCCTACTTCTTCCCCGGATGATGCGGGCCAGGACCAAGAGACAAGTAGAGTGTGACGTTCCTCGGACAAAGGGCAGTCAGAACTCTGCATTCCCGCGAAAGCATGTCGGTCCGCCCGTCGCAGAGATCGTCATACTTTCTAGCATGGAAATTCCTCCTAGTGATCTTTCTGGGTACTCGGACGGGCTGGGTATTGTCCACACTCTTGGCGGCTATCGGCCGGGCTCTTCAGGGACGAGTTTGCGCATTAGTGTGCTGAGGAATGAAAGACAATCAAGAATCTTTCTGGGGTCCGACCGTCGCAGAGTTCGTCATCGCCCCTCAGCATCGAGGCGTCTGCCTGGGACTGGCGTCGTCATACCCGGATTTCACTGTATGGCTGCCGGTTCTATAAGGTGTCGTTCTTGGCCTTGCAGAGTCGCCAGGGAAAGAGATCACTCCGGTGGCCATTCGTCGAGTACAGCGTATGGTCCGTTAGCCAAGATCATGTCGGCGATAGTGTCGAGTCTGGGCAGTTTCATGTGGGGTCGCCTCAGGCATTGGCGTGTTTGGAATACGGACCGCCGTGAGTCCAGGCCTAAACGAACGCCATGAAGGAAAGCACAAGTCTCATGAACCCACACCCCAGCAGTAGAACTAGGTGTAGCGACGAATTGGAACACGCCAGCGAAATCGATTTCCTTTCACGACTCGTCCAGATCGACACCGATTCGAATCTGAAGAGTGGTTACGTCGACTGCGTAAACGTGATCAAGAAGGAAGCCGAATCGATTGGTCTCAAGACTGAGATCTATGACTCGGCAGAGATGGCTGCAGACAAGAAACCGAGGCCAAGCATTGTTGTCCGTCTTGACGTGGGTGCGCCCGAAACGATCCTACTTGCCACGCACTATGACGTTGTGGCGGCCGGAGCTGGTTGGAGTCATGAACCATTCAAGCTCACGGTAGAAGGAGACAAGGCCTTCGGGCGCGGAGCCGCCGACGACAAAGGCGCAGTTGTTTCCGCGATCGGTGCGCTGCGAGAGTTGACTCAGATGAGCCCTAAGGCAAATGTGGCGCTTCTCGCCTGTCCTGAAGAAGAGATCGGTGGCGAACTGGGTCTCGGATACGTGGTCAATCACGTCAAGCTCCGTGGTGACGCCGCGATTGTGTTGGACGCATCCCCTTCAGTGGTTTCGATCGGGGCCAGCGGAGTATTGTGGGGCAAAGTGGTCGTGAGAGGAAAGCAGGGACACGCAGGGTACCCTCACACTGCAAAGAACGCGATAGACGAAGCAATTCCGTTCCTTGAGAGACTCTGCAAGTACTCCAAAATCCGAGAGCGAATCAAATCCAAGATTCCAGCTCCCCCTGATTCACCACACAAGTCGATCTGGGGAAGATTCTCGGTGACAATGCTCAATGCAGGCCAGAAGGAGAACATCATTCCAGGCGAATGCGAGGCGAGATTCGATCTCCGCGTGTGTCCAGACGAGAACTACGAATCAGCAAAGAAAGCCTTTACTAGATACTTTGAAAAGCTTCGTGCCTCACAGAAGGTCGAAGCCACACTCGAGTACACTCTGCAGAATCCGTCTAACTACTTTACTGATCCAAAGCATCCTCTCGTCAGGAAGTTCGCTTGGGCGGCCAACGAGGCTTTCGGGCAGAAAATTCCGATAGCTGGAGAACTGGGCGGAAACGACGGACACTATTTCGCCAAGGTCGGCATCCCGGTCATCAGCTTTGGCCCGATCCGAGACGACTGCCGCTTTCACGGCGTCGACGAGTTCGTGTGTCCAAAAGACATAGAACTCGTCAAGAAGACGATTGTTAAGCTTGTATCAAACTGGAACGCCGAGATGAAGTAGATCGTAAGAACTCGGAAAAGCAGGTCCGCCCGCCAGGTACAGCTCGGTCGTCATGACGCTAAACTCAGCAATGCCAGTAGGCCAAAGCCGGCGATCACTGAGCCTGAGACTCTGTTCATCCATCGCAACCAGTTGAGATCGAACCTTCTCCTGAACAGGCTTACGGTGCCGCTGAGCACAGCCCACCACAGCACGGACCCGGAGAATACTCCTAGTACCAAGAGTGACGCGGAGGCATAGTCTACGCCTCCGGTTGCCACGCCCAATCCAGTGAAAATGGCCACGAAAGAGATCACTGTCATCGGATTCGTCAGCGTAAGGACGAAGGTTGAGACGTAAGCCCCTATGAGGTCATACCGTTTGACTTTGGAGAAGTGTTCTGCGGGGATCGCTGTGAATGTTCGAACACCAAGATAGCATAGAAACAGTCCGCCAGCGAGTCGTAGCCAAATCTCCTGAGCAACTAAGATACCCGAGATGAAGAACAGCCCAAAGCCAGCAATGCAACCATAGATCGCATCCGCAGTAGCAGCGCCTAAGCCGGTGAACAGCCCAGCGCGTTGTCCTTCAGCTAGGGTGCGCCGTATGCACAGCACACCAATAGGTCCAACTGGTGCTGCAATCGAGAAGCCCATAATGAGCCCTCTTAGAAGGAAGCTGTTCTCCACTCTTGCTCCTCTACTTGGTCTTCGCGTCCTCATATCTTCCTCTCCGCAACGGATAACTGTGAGTTCCATGCCCTTGAGGCGGAATTCACGGTGGCTGCTAGCTGAGCATTGAACGACGACTCTCGCAGACTGATTGCACTAAGTGTCTACCACTGCATGAATGATGGCTCGCTAGCACTGTTCGCCTCAGCATTGCCAGTCATGAGAGTTGCTCTCGGATTAGACTTCCTCCAGATCGGCACCATTCTGAGCCTTGGACTTATCGCGACGTTGCTGCTTCAGTTGCTTTTCGGTTTCCTTTCAGATCGAGGACATGCCAGCCAGACATTGGTCCTTGGATTTGCTGGCATAGTTGCGGTTGACCTAGTCTTCCCAATTAGCTCTGCATTCATGCAAGTGCTTGTCTTCTATGTCCTGCTTCGCTCGACCGCAGCAGTGTACCATCCCGTCAGCTTCGCTTCAATCGGGCGTACCTACAGTGAGAATAGGACCGCGGCATTTGGATATCAAGGTGCGATTGGAGATCTGGGACTGACAGTCGCAACTTTCTCAACGGGTATACTCTCAGAAGCGTGGGGTTGGAGGATCCCGTTCTGGGTGTGGGGCGCGCTCGGAATGGTCCTCTTCTTCTACTTCGCGATGATAATCATGAGGCATCGAATAGCTTTCTACGAGCAACCTGCCACGTCAGTAGCTGAGGTCAACAACAATCATGGGAATCCGAGATCGCTGAAGTCGGCGTTCGCCGTCATAGCTATCGTTTCTTCAATAACAACAGTGACGTTCATCCTGTTCACAGGGTACATGCCTCTGTACCTTAACGTTCTACACGGCCTGAGCCCGTCCGGTAGCACGACGATTGTAGCTGCTTGGATTGGTATAGGCGTCTTCGCAGGACTCGTGACTGGAAGAGTTGTGAGCAAGTGCGGGGGGGAGGCTAGGGCGCTTCAAGTAACTTTCGCAGTAGAGGCATTTCTGTTCTTAATCGCCAACGCCACCCTTTCTTCCGAATGGCTCCAGTCGTCTTGGCCGACCATCGGCTACGCCATGATCGTGCTGACCGGCGTACCCGTCTTCATCACATTTCCGGCAGTGAATGGCCTACTTGGTCTGAGGATGCCGCATAGAAGACTGGGACTGACTTACGCGCTAAGTCTCAGCTTGGGCCTGATGGTTGCTTCAGTAGCTGCCTACCTCACAGGCTACCTAGCCTCCATCGCGAGCATCGCCATCGTGCTTCCCATGCTGCTGATCACTGCCATACTGGGCACCGTAGCATCATTCATGCTCTGAACCACGGAACTCACTCCTGGATTGGACAACAGCGGCAGCATCTAATGATTGACTTCGGCAATCTGCTGGCAGGCTAGCATGATTGAGCATTGGCTCACCTTCTGCGCCGCTGAATCCGCATCTTCAGTGCCCTGATCGTTCCAGAGGAGCGCATGACCATCGCCGCTGTGGGGTTGCCATTCGCGTGAGTGATTAGCGCGACGGCTGCCCGCAATTTTTCCGTAGATCCCGCTTCGCAACGGAATACTGCTTTGCCGGTCGCTTGCTCAAATCCAATCAGCCGGGCCTTCATCTCCGCAGAGCCCAGTCTGCCGACCATGTCTTCAATAGAACGGAACACGGTCCGCTCGACCTCTTCTGGAGAAATCGGATCCTTTGTGAAGAACCTGACGAGGAGGTATCTTCGTGAGCGCCTATTCGTCGTCTTTAGACCTCCTCAAGATCCTGACGCCTTCTTCGAGTCTTGGCTTTGAGATTCTCAGGCGATTCTTCCTGACAATCGCGAGGGGGATCTCAGAGACAGCTCTGAGGGCGTCGTCGAACGGAAGTCCAACCACGTGCAAGATGGCAGCGATGTCTCTGGCTGATCTCAACTCGAACGGATTCGACGCCTCCGTGGATCCAATTACTGCCGCTGAAGTCTCAGCGGCGGCTTCGATCTCACGCCTAGCTCGGTGGAGTTTCGTTTCGAGGCTTGGCCCCGAAATCAATTCCGACACATTGAACTCCAAGGCGGCGCGGCAGCTCTTTGCAAGGTTCCCTCGGAAGATGTTGCCGGGTTGCTGTTTCGGAAAGTAGACGATGTCAACCCGGCGGTCTCGGACCGCAACTCGAGAAACCGAGGACACTTTGCACTCGATCGCGATGATCTCGTATCTGTTTCTGAATCTTCTTAGGCCCCTCAGCAGTTCTTCTCGAGACCTAGGCTTGAGGTTCAACCGTGTGGCTACGTCAATTCCGGAGCTCTTGAATAGGTCGACCATCTCAGAGGGTCCCATCCTCTCTGGCGGGACAACCAGTCCGACTGTTCTTGTCTCCAACTCGCTCAGGAGGTTAGCCATGTATCGCGCATTGGGTATGTCGTCTAGAGGAGGGCAGAGGTGCAAGTCAGCGTAGGCTCTCATGCCATCAGTCCACTCTCTCTGCAAACAGTCACCATTGTCTCGATGTCGTGACGGGAGGCAAACTTAAGTTTCATTCGGACCGGGTCAGCCTGCTGAAGCTTCAGGTTTCCCAAGAAGGCCTCCTCTTTGTCAAACCTCAGGTATAGATTGCCGTCTTCGTCGAGGCAGTTCCTCATATCACGGGAAAGGAAAGCCCTGTCCGATTCGGGAAGTCTCTGGGACAGCATCTTGAGGGCCTCGGGAGACAATTGCTTCGCTGACAGTCTTGCTGAGATTGTGGTTATCACGTTTCCGTGATGCCCTGTAAGATATCGTCGGCTGAGGCTCACTTCAGCGTGAGAGATGAGCCCTAGGACAAATCTGACCGCCCGTTCTACCTTCTCGACGTCTTCCGTTGCATGAGCAATCACGGTGATGTATGCCGACAGGAACGGTGATTCTTGATGTCCCATGCATGACGCGACCGAACGGTGTAGGGAACGTTCTTGTCCAAGTGACTTTTACTAGTTGCTTTAGTCAAGGTTTCGGGCTCTTGCGAGTGACCTGGCATGGAAGTTTTCGAGTTCAAGCAGGTGATCGCTGTCAGACGCGACCTAGACATGGGAAAGGGTAAGATTGCGGTTCAAGTGGCGCACGCAGCTGTTTCAGCTGCAGAGGAGGCCCGAAAGAAGTTCACAGAATGGTGGGAGATGTGGCTCAGGGAGGGCCAATGCAAAGTAGCTGTCAGGGTTGACTCCGAAGAGGAAATCCTTCAGCTTGAAAGGAAGTCAAAGGAACTTAGGCTACCTTCTGCCCTGATCTCTGACCGGGGACTCACTCAGGTCGAGCCAGGAACGGTGACCTGCCTGGGGATAGGCCCGGCACCGTCTTCTCTAATCGACACACTGACCGGCAACCTGAACCTACTCTAGTGTTCTTGTTCAGGAGTTATTCTGGTCCATCTGCCTTCCTTGCCCCTCAGGATTGCATGTAACCTCTCAGGCCTCGTAAGGTTCATGATAACGACCTCTACCCCTTTCCTAGCGGCCCTCTCGGCCTCAAGCAGCTTGCCTTGCATTCCTGCTGTGACATCGGGCATTCTGGAACCCAACGCAGACCTTGCCACCGATCTAAGGTGCCGGCAGTCAACCCTCTCTATCAGCTTGGCATCGCTACATGTCTTTGGATCAGATGAGTACAGTCCATCCACGTCGGTTCCATAGACTATCATTGACGCGCCGATTCTAGGCGCGATCCAAGACGCCATCTGATCCGCGGAAATCACCCTCCAACCTTGATCAATGTCCGCCACGAGATCGCCGCCGAAGAGAGGAACGAGTCCCATGTCCAGGAACTCAAGAACCGGGCCGATCTCGACCCTGGCTAACCGCCCCGACCTTGCGATCATGAAACTTGAGGGGGTGAATGGTACAGCAGGGATCCCGTGACTACACAGGATCGATAGCAAGATCCCCTGCAATCTGAGCAGTTGAAGTTTTGTCTTTGCGAAAGCCTCTATTCTCTTTGCATCGAAGCCGTAATCCAGCCGGTACTGCTTCACGGGAATGTGACCGAAAGAACCGGCTCCGTTCAGAAGAACGAGCCTCTCGTCACGTTTTGCGAGCTCTCTGGCTATTCGATGCATCGAACGATAGTTTGCCTTGAACGCATGCCTCTTGTCCGTGATTACGGATCCGCCTAGTTTGATTAGTACTGTTCTGCGTTTCCTAGGCAATCACTGCTTACCAACAGCACTACTTCGGTCCATGGAAAATAAGACCTGTGATGGATGCTCATGAGGCCTGTTTCTCAGTTGGCTTGGTGCGGCGACGCCGCGACGCCTTCTCCGCTGGCACTGAGTCTCCTTCAAGCTTGGATCCCTCGCTTGCAGGCTCCACAGAAGATTGCGGCGTGCCCGTTTCCGGCGGAGACGCATCAAGGAATGCTTGCAAGGCCGCCACATTCTGAGGGTGAATCGTAGACCTGCGTTGATCCATTCGTATTCCGAAAGACCTTGCCTGAGACGCTTGGAGGCCTGTTTGTGCTAGTTCGCCGAGCGAGAAGCCTCGAGCCTTCTTTAGTCTGCGTTTCCTTCTTGTGAATACGGGAACCGTCGCGACCGGCGTTGATTTTTCTGGCATCTCCATCCGCCTACTCTATGCGTCAAGTGCAAGTGCGTGTCTGATTGTTTGGTCTTTCTTGATTGCTGGGTGGTCAGGATCTACCAATACTACCTCGAACCATCTGCTGGTGCCATCTTCCCAAACGTAGTAGGAGTTAAGGACCGACAGGTTCGGGTACTTCTTCGCGACTCTCTCTTCTGCTATCTCTTTCAGGCTCTTTCCTCTAGTAAACTTCGTGACTCCGAGTGCTTTCGGCCTACGCCCTGACGGCGGGCGCTTCTTTCTGGCCCCACCTTTCCTAACGCGCACTCTTGCGAGAACGAATCCTTGCTTCCTGCGGTATCCTACGCTTCTGGCTCGATCTGGACGAGTCGGGAAGTTCAAACGCTTTATGGCACGGTCTCTTCTCCAAGCAATGGCCGCCTGGCGAAGGTATCGGTTGAGATCTGTCTTCTCTCGTTTCTTCCAAGCTTCTGACATGTATTTGTATGCGCCCATGCATTGCCGCCAGCTGATTGCCTTCTCACCTATTGATGTAGGTGCCCACCACACCGGAAAAGGGCTCGATAAAGCTTGTCCCTGTTGCAACAAGGGGATCCTGACTTGCGACTTGGTCGCGGATCTTCTTGAGAGCTCGCATTTCCCGGATCAATGAAGCTTGAATAAGTGACTATGCAGATATGTCGCCCTAGGAGAAAGCGATAGGCCGTGGGGCTCTCCGTAGGGGTTGTGGGAAAGCCCAACGTTGGGAAGAGCACGTTCTTCAGCGCCGCGACTTTGGCGCACGTGGCAATAGCAAACTACCCTTTCACCACGATCAAGCCGAACAGGGGAGTAGGATACGTTAGGACGCCTTGCGTCTGCAAAGAACTCGATGTCCAAGATAACCCTGCAAACTCAGCGTGTGTTGACGGAACCCGGTTGATTCCGGTCGAGCTAGTTGATTGTGCAGGACTAGTCCCGGGAGCATGGCAGGGAAGAGGTCTCGGTAACCAGTTCTTGGACGAGATCAGGCAAGCAGACGCGCTGATTCACATAGTGGACGCCGCGGGGGCTACAGACATTGACGGAAAGCCATGCGATGTGGGCACACATGACCCACGAGAGGACGTCCAGTTCCTTGAGAGAGAGCTCGACATGTGGCTTCTTCAGATCGTCACGAAGGACTGGGAGAAGACGACCAAGCGAGTCGAGGGAATGAAGGAAGATCTCGGTTCAGTCCTCGAAGAGAGACTCAGCGGACTCGGGGTCAAGCGAGTCGACGTAGTGAAAGCGCAGACCGATGTCGGCCTAGACGCAGCCCATCCGAGCCGATGGACCGAAGATCAACTGCTTAGGTTTCTACATGAAGTGAGACGCATAACCAAGCCGATGCTCATCGCCGCCAACAAGATCGATATTCCGGTCGCAAAGAGCAACACAGAGGGGCTAGAGAAGATGGGGTACCCGGTCATTCCATGCTGCGCGGAAGCAGAGTTGGCCCTGAGAAGGACGGCAGAGAAAGCTCTTACGGACTACACGCCCGGCGACAGCAACTTCAGGGTCACGGGTGCGGCTCTGACCACCGAGCAGAGGGCCGCGTTGGACAGGATACGCGAGAAGATACTTGTTCCGTGGGGCTCCACTGGTGTTCAGGCTGCGATTGATTACGCATTCTTCAAGATGCTCAGAATGATCACGGCCTACCCCGTCGAGAACCCTGAGAGCCTCACTGATCACAAGGGGCGCGTGCTTCCAGATGCGTACCTCGTCCCATTCGGCACAACTGCGAAACAGTTCGCAGGAATGATCCACTCAGACCTCGGAGAAGGATTCTTGTACGGTGTCGAGGTCAGGTCAAAGATGAGGATAGGCGAGGATCATACACTGAAGGATCGCGACGTCATTTCCATTGTAAGCGCGAAGAAGAGAGGATAACTCAAAGTTCTTGACATCTGCTTACACAGAAGTAATGTCCTCAGAGACAACCGATCCGGCCGCAACTGTTGCGCCGGACGCTATCCGGACGCCGGGCATGATGGCAGAGTTAATGCCGGTCCGTACGTTGTCTCCCATGAAGACGCCCAGCTTTCTGAGACCCGTATCTTCGATCTTGTCCCGTATTCTCATACGCACTGTCCTGTCGTTGAGTTTGACGTTCGCGATTATCGTGCCGGCTCCGAGGTTGCATCCTTCTCCGATTATGCTGTCACCCACGTAGGAAAGGTGCCGTATGTGTGTGCGTTTCATGATTATGCTGCTCTTGATCTCGCAGAAGTTTCCGATCACAACTTCGTTTCCGATCGAGCTACCTGAGCGAATGTGCGCAAATGGCCCCAAGATCGAATCCTTTCCGATCCATGCGGGTCCTTCAATGACAGTTCCGGTTCTGATGTTGGCGCCTTTCTCTATTGTCACTCGTCCTGATATGGTAACGCTCCTCTCGATCTTTCCGCTGATCAACCGTCTCGTCCAAGCGAGAAAGTTCGCGTTGGCTGAAAGCAGATCCCAAGGTCTCCCGATGTCCTGCCAATCAGAGGGATCTATCCGCGCCCACGTGACGGCCGTGCCGCCTCGAGTTAGGGCGGATATGGCGTCGGTTAGCTCGAGCTCTCCTCTTTCTGACTGGGTTGTCGCATCCAAGTAGTCGAATATGATCGGTTTCAGAACATAGATCCCTGTGTTTGCGAGATCGCTTGGGCTGGCGGAAGGTTGAGGTTTCTCGACGATCTCGGTAAGCAATTGTCCCGAGATTCTTGCCATTCCGTAGGATTGAGGCCGTGAAACGGGAACCAGCCCGACAGTGGGCTTGCGGCCCATTTTCCTGTACGTGTCCAAGACGCGCTTGATTGCAGCCGGGCTGACAACCACGTCACCGTACACAACCAGAAAGTCGTCGTCCCCAACCTGTTCGCGAGTCACCGAGACAGCACTTGCAGTTCCAGAAATGTCCGACTGGTGGGCGTACTGGATCTTGACTCCCCACTTGCCTCCGTCGCCCATGTGCTTCCTGATTAGCTCTTCTTGGTATCCAGTGACCAGTAACAGTTTGCGTATTCCCGACGATTTGACAGCAGATACCACACGCTCTATTACCGGCCTTCCGGCGACTGGTATCATGTGTTTTGATCTCGTCTCAGTAAGTGGCCAGAGCCGCACTCCCTTGCCTGCGGCCAAGACGACAGCTTTCGCAACTTGGTCTGGAGATTTCACTACGGGCCCTCTCAGGGCTTCTATACTCACACGAGCACGTGTCGCTTGCTCGCATGATCTGACCGTGGCTCTTAAAAGCGTCGCAGGTTCAAACCGAGGGTCCGCCGGAAAGAGATGCCGCTTGGCCTTCGATTTCGTGTCGTTTGCAGCTGGTGTTGTTACAGGTGCCTTGGTTGGGGTACTTGGTGGATATCTCCACGAAACTGAAACCCTAGGAGAGCTACAGGAACGAGTTCGCACTGCGGTGCTTCAACTCGAGAGAATAGCATCTAGGACCCGTGATGAAGCAAGCCAAGAGCCGGCTCGCATGGAGTTGCGACGACAGCTGCAAGAAGTGCAAGAAGAGATAAAGAAACTATACCGAAAGCAGGACCGTTAGGCTTCCACAGCTTTCGCCTGAGCCAAGATCTCGGCAGGCTTGGCCATCACGCCCTCAGGAATCACGAGCAACTTCGACTTCCGTACGCCCACGTGTCTAAGGGGCGAGATCTTCTTCGCGAGGTTGTAGACCTCAGAGCCGAAGATTCCGAGAATCATCTCGTGACAGAGCTGATCATACCCTAACGTGGCTGCCTTCTCCTCTATTGTCTTCCTCATTATGCTTCTGATGAGATGCTGCTGGTTGGCGTTGACCCGATCCCTCGTGAAGGCTACGACCGAAGCGCGCGTGACATATTGATCCCTTGAGGTCACGTTGAAGATTGCATCTATGCGCGTGCTTCCGCGTCTAACCAAACTGCGAAGGTAGTCAGCTGAGTACTCATGTCCTTTGAGGATGGTCTCAGCCCTGTAACCTTTGACGTTGGAAACGAGGAAGTAGAGTTTCTGCGATTGGTGGGAGAAGTCATTAGTGATATCGTACAGCGTTGTCTCGACCACTCGCCCGATCAGTTTGGTTGGATCCGCGCAGGGAATCGAGGCAACTCTCTTCTCGCCGAAATATGCAGGCGCGTAGACATCATACCATTCCTTCGCGCGCCACTTGTCCCTGACTTTCTTGGCAGTCTTGGACAATCTCTGATCACCGAACGAAAACGCAGCATTCTCCGTGTACTATTAAACCTTTGGAGCATTCGTCAATCGTTTTGAAGTCACGCGTGTCGCCTCGCTCGTTTCTGCTTGATCGTGGACAGTACTCTGTCGGCAACGATCAGGCACAACATGAGATCGTCCATTGTTGTTAGGAGCGACTCTATGTCTTCCGCGCCAGCGATGATTGAAGTGACTTGCCTTCCTTTCACTCGTGACCTAACCTGGAGCGGCCTGGGGGCAGCCTCGTTATCGGCCTTGAGAGATCTCGCGATGGACCTTGCCGCCAAAGCGCTTGGGTGGTGCGTGACGATCGTTGCCTTCAATCTTTCTTCATCTGTTCCGAAATCAGACGGTCGATCATGCGGTAGAACTCCTCAGCGTTCCCCGGCGGGATGTGAGCCCCTGCAGCCACGTTGTGGCCTCCGCCGAAGCCTCCAAGTGCGGCTGCTGCTCTCTGCAGAGCGAGGCCGACGTCTGCTCCTCTCTTTAGCAGAGCCTCCGGTGCCCTCGCGGAGACCTTCAATCCGCCGTCCCTTGATCTTGCTGCGACGATGGTGGCCTTGTTTGGTTTGAGGTGACCTGCGGAGGACAGAATCGAAGAGAGCGCCCCTGTCATGTTCTCAGCGATCTTGTCCTCGCCTCTAACGACGCACACGACTTCAAGTTCCATGACTGCGGTGGCCGTCGCGGTCAGCCAGTTCATGTAGTCGGCGAGCGTCTTGCGATAGCTGGCGACGACTTCCTGAATCTCGTCGAGAATCGTCCCTCTTTCGCCGAGGCATACGGCTACTGCGAGGCTTTGCCTATCCATCCTGCCGCAGGCGTTCAACATCGAAGAAAACTCGCGAGCATCTCGCGTTGGGCTGCCTGCCGGCTCATTCGTGAGTGTGTACACTGTTCCGATCAGTTCGAGTGCTCTGCTACCCTTGAAACCCTTCGAGACTAGTAGCCCAACGATGGCAGTGAGTATTGTCTGCTTCTCTTTGTGGCTTAAGTCGCTTATGGTTCTCCATCGATCTCCATCCTTCAACGGGATTTTTCGGGACGTGAGTAATGCTGCGCAATTGTCTTCTTCTCCGCTCAGGCGCGGCAGGTACGGGGTTGTTGTTAGAGCGAGCGCACGATGAATGGGACGAGTTTCTCTACCGAAGAATAGCAGGTCCTTGTCTGTTCTGATATATCCTCGGTTGACGGCATCTTGGACTGCCAGCTCGTTGAGTCCTCGAAGGCGCCGTTCCTTGTTCTTGTCTTGCATGTCGCCGAGCGCGCCAACGACCGCCAGCACAGAGAGATCCATGTTGGTCTGCGAGAGGTTACGAGCAACAAGGTACGAAAGCCCGGCTGCGCTTATCTCAGTTGCGCCATCAATTCCAAACTCATGTGGGTTCAGTTGGAATATTCCGCTTGCAGGCCTTCCGCTGGGGGGGTGATGATCGATGACGAGAACTTCGTGCTTCCCGGCTCGCTGGCGAAGACTTTCAAGCTGACCGCTTCCGATGTCTGTGAGCGCCAAGAAGTCAGGCTCGGATCGAAGTGCATCGTCGAGGGTCTGAGGGTCGAGCTCTTTTATGACCCTGAGTTGGAACTTTGCCTTCATCCGCGCTAGGCTAGCTCCTAGGATGCCGACCGCGGACAGGCCGTCCGCGTCATGATGTGAAAGCAGCAGAACCTTCGAACCGTGGGAGGCCTTGTCCTTCAGAATACCTGCGGCCTTCGCCGCTTTGGATAGGAGTCCCTCTGAATCAGGATGAGATGACATCTCTAGGCCACAGAGGCGGCCATCGGCTTGTACTCCCACTCCGGCTGCAGCTTGCCTTGCGCCTTGTAGTACTTGACCAGCCGGTGAATCTTGGACTCCACGGTGGCGAGCGCCCTCTTGTTCGGGTAGTCCTTCCTGTTCTTCTCCAAGTGCTTTCGAAGCCTTTCAGCCCTGTGGAAGAGATCACCAAGATCCTCGGGAAGCTTCGGAGCCTGACCTGAAGCGCTCACGAGCTCTGAGATGCGCTTGCCAACGACGGGTTTGACCAAGGGCACACCGTGCTTGTCCCGGAGGATGGCGCCGATCGCGCTTGCCGAGTTTCCTTCTTTCGCAAGCTTGCCTACGAGAGCCTCCACCTCTTCTGGGGCATACTTGAACCATGCTGGTGGCTTCTTGCTGACAGGCCGCGTCGAGCCTGAACGGCCACGTTTGCTGGTGTAGAGTCTAGCTAACTTGGACACACTCCGAAGTCTTCTTGTCTGATCTGAGATTTCGCTATTCGACCGACCCTGATCTATTTAAGTCGTTCCGGTCGACTCGCGGACATCCATCGGGAGAGTTTTCGAAAAGACACGGCTCGGTGAGAGATCCTGTTTTTCTCCCTGACGCTCATCTGTGCAAAAGTCCTTCCATCCCCCTTTGTAGGTACGAAGATGGGGTCGAACCCGAAACCGCCGGAACCTCGAGGACGGATGTCTATCGCCCCATTCACCGCTCCAGTGAAGCATTTCGCCCTCTTGTGCGGTGCGCAGTACGCGACGGCAGAATAGAATTTCGCGTTCCTCCTTGAAACGTTCTTCATCAACTTGAGAATGCCTCTTGCCCCGAGACGTTTGAAGACGTCAGATGAGTAGGGCCCGGGGAAACCACGTAGAGCGTCTATGAATAGCGCCGCGTCCTCTGTGACGACAGAGACCGCCAAACGATTGGCTGCTTCCTGTGCTGCGAAGGAGGCGATCCTCTGTAGACTGTCAGACTGGATCTCGATCTTTCTGGCGGCAAGCATCCTCAGTCGCAATCCAGAAGCCGCAGCAACGGCGGCCGCCTCTCTAAACTTGCCCTTGTTTGATGTCAGGAACCATACCGGTTTGCGATCTTTCACTGTACCTTCCTCGCGTTTCGATCTCTCGCATCTTCCCCAAGATCAACCGCGTATCATCCTTTCCCACTGCTTCCCGATAGCCGTCAACGACAGCTTCGAAAGCTCTCGAATGTAGTGCGTAGTGTGTGCTCTTGAAAGCTCTACTCATCAGCAATAGGTCTACGCCTTTCGACTCTAGTTCACATGAGTACTCGCTGAGGCCGAAGTCGATGAAGAACAACTTTGCTCCGTCTCTGAGGATCATGTTTGACGTGGTCAGGTCGCCGTGTACGATGCCGGCTGAATGGAGGCGGCCAATCAAGGAGCCGACGTGTTTGCAGGTCCGCCTGAGTTCCGACTGATCCACGTCTGCGAGGGCTTCCTTTAACCTACACCCGTCCACGTATTCCATTATGATTGTGCAGCCCGCGGTGTCCACCTGATACACAGTCGGCGTGGGGACGCCCGCCCGTTTTGAATCGTGAAGAAGATGTGCTTCGCGGGATGTGCGTGCAAACCTGATCGCGAAGTCGAGCGGGTCCACTCTGTATGACTTGGGGAGCCGCGTCTTCATCACAACCCGTCTACCATGCCACTCTTCTAGGAATATGCTGGCCTCCGCGCCTTTGCGAATCAGCAGAGCAAATCTACCTCCAGGGAACGTCCACCTCATCCAGTCTCCAGCGAGGCTTGACTTGGCTCCGTTCAATATCGACAAACACGTGACACGAGAATGCTAGCGCTCCCGTCCACGAAATCTGAGCGCCGCAGTCGCCCGCGAACTTGGGATCCACTGCTCGAAAATCGGCTTGGTGTTCACTGGCGACGATTTCCAGTTTCTTTCGCAAAGCCAAGTTCGATGCGACACCGCCGACCAATAGAAGCTCTTTCTTCTCTGTGTGTGCCAAGCTGCGCTCCGCCGCTTCCGCAAGCATGGAGAACGAGACTTCCTGCACGGAGAAACAGAGATCTTCTATCGGCCGCCCTGCCTCTAGTAGCTTGGTGGCTGCCGTGAGCAGTCCCGAGTAGGAGACATCGTTTCCTTTGACTGTGTAAGGAAGCTCGATGAAGTTCCTTCCCTTCGTGGCAAGACGTTCGATTTCCGGGCCGCCCGGTGAGGCGAGTCCAGCCGAGCGGGCAAACATGTCGAGAAGATTCCCAAGAGTGATGTCCTCGGTTTCACCGTAGATTCGCCACCGGCGGCCTGCAAAAGCCGCTATTGTGGTGTGACCTCCCGAGAGTAGCACTACTAGTGGGTCGCTGGAATGAGTCGTGAGCGCGCCGATCTCTATGTGGCCGATCGCATGATTGACCGGGATCAGAGGGACTCGTATCCTTGAAGCAAGCGCCCTTGCGAGAGTAGCGCCGATGCGCAGAGTCGGTCCAAGACCCGGACCCAGTGCGACCGCCACCCCATCCAAGTCTCTCGCGGTGACCTTGGCCTGCTCAAGCGCCTCTAGAATCACAGCGTCAGCTATCGACGAGTGATGCTGAGCTGCCTCTCGGGGATGGATGCCTCTTCCTGTAGGCGGCACGTATACTCGCTTGACGTCCGAAAGGATGCTGCCATCAGCGCTCGCAAGGCTTGCCCCGAAGGTATGAGCTGTAGACTCGATGCCAAGAATCAGGCGAGGCATTGAGATCTCCTTGTTTCGCCGCCCGTTTCGGTGATGAAGGCTAAATAGAACTGTCTGCGGTATAAGCTGGCCGCGGGTGGCTACAGTGAAAGGTGACCGAGAAATCGAAGTTCTTGCCTAGCCCTGACCGCCCACCGTCAGATTCCCAAGTCCGCAAGTGCGTTGAAGGCCTCAGTAGGGCTCTGTTGCATATAGCGAGTAGGTGTTCGGAGGACCATTTGATTTGAAACGTCAGATCGGACCAATAGCAAAGACATACGATTGGAAGGAGATAGAACAGAGAGTATTCAGGCTCTGGAAGAAGACACGCGCATACGAGCATGTGAGGTCGAAGAGATCCATAGGCCCGAAGTTCTATTTTCTCGACGGCCCACCTTTCCCTTCATCTGACACGCCTCACATTGGAACCTGCTGGAACAAGATCGTCAAGGACGTAGTTCTGCGCTACAAGCGGGCACACGGCTTCGATTGCAGAGATCAGCCTGGATATGATTGCCACGGGCTCCCGATCGAGCTTGCTGTCGAGCGCCAGCACGACTTCAAACAGAAGCTTGATGTGGAAGCATACGGCCTCGCCAAGTTCGTTTCAGAATGCAAGAGGTTCGCGAACAGCAACTCGAAGGCAATGAGCCGAGTTTTCTCCGATCTTGGAGTGTGGATGTATTGGGAACAACCCTACCTGACTCACGATGACGCGTACATAGAGTCCGCATGGTGGACCGTCAAGAAGGCGGATCAAGATGGGCTTCTGGAACACGGCCTGAAGGTTGTCCACTGGTGTCCGCGTTGCGAAACCGTCCTTTCTGACTACGAGGTCGTCCTACAGTACCGTGAACTGAGGGACCCGTCGATCTATGTCAAGTTCCCTGTTGATGGACGTAAGAACGAGTATGTCCTCATTTGGACCACTACGCCATGGACACTCCCGTCGAACACGGGCGTGATGGCTCATCCGGACTATGATTACGCACGTGTGCGACACGGAAACGAAGTGTACATCATGGCAAAGGAGAGGGTGCAACACGTAGCTGCCGAAACGGGGGAGGACCTCGAACTACTTGAGACATTCAAAGGGGAAACGATCAGCGGGTTGAGGTACAATTCTCCTATTGGCGACATAGTCCCCGCACAGTCTCATCTCACCGGAGGACACCGAGTTGTTCTTAGCAGAGATTACGTGACTCTCGAGGAAGGCACAGGCCTCGTCCACACCGCACCCGGTCACGGAGAAGAGGACTATCAGGTTGGGCTCCAAAGCGGGCTCCCGGTCCTCATGCTCGTGGACAACCAAGGAAGATTTGTTGCAGACGCTGGAAAGTACGCAGGCAAAGACGTGAAGGTCGCAAACCCGGAGATACTTGAGGATCTTAAGGAAAGGGGAGCTCTCCTCTTCGCGGGCGAGATAGTCCACAGAAGCCCCGTCTGCTGGCGATGTCATACTCCCCTCATAATACGCGCCACAGACCAATGGTTCATCAAAGTCACTCAGATGCGCGACAAGATGATCGCAGACATCGAGGCGACCCGCTGGATTCCAGAATGGGCTGGAGCCAATCAGTTCCGCAATTGGCTACAAGGTCTAAGAGACTGGGTGATCTCTAGGCAACGGTTCTGGGGTGCACCTCTTCCCATTTGGATGTGCGAAGCGTGTGGAAGCCGACAGGTCATCGGCTCCCTGAAGGAACTCAGACAGAAAGCGTCGAGGGCTAGGCTGCCGAGGGAGCTTCATGTACCATGGGTTGACGAGGTCAAACTGAAGTGTGCCTGCGGAGGGGAAATGAAGAGACTTCCGGACGTGATGGTTGGCTGGTTTGATTCGGGAATCTCCTCATACGCGTGCCTGGCATATCCCAGGAAACAACGTGAAGCTGAGAAGTGGTGGCCCGCCGACTTCATAGTGGAAGGCCGCGATCAGATCTCAGGATGGTTCTTTTCTCTGCTCAAAGCTGGCCTCGTAGCGTTCGGCGAGACCCCCTTCAAGACCGTGCTGATGCATGGTTTCATGCTTGACGAGCAAGGGCGTGAGATGCACAAGTCGCTGGGCAACTTCGTTGTCCCGCAGGAGGTTGTCAGTAGATACGGCCGTGACGCGCTTCGCTTGTACGTCCTCCAAAATACGCCTTGGGAAGATCTGAAATTCTCATGGAAGATCCTTGCACAGATTGCCGGAGACCTTCAGACGATCTGGAACGTGTACGTGTTTGCCAGCACCTACATGAGTCTGGACAAGTTCAATCCGACAGCCTACCGGCCTGAGAAAATGAGGCGGCATATGAGGGAAGAAGATCTCTGGCTGATGAGTCGCACCGAGCACGTGGTCGAGTCGGTGACTTCTGCGATGGAGGGCTACCGAATCCACGAAGCTGTCAGGGCTTTGAAGAGCTTCCTCGTTGAGGATCTGAGCCACAACTACATTCGACTTGTCAGAAGACGAACTTGGGTCGAGAAGGAAGATCCCGACAAACTCGCGGGTTACTCAGCCCTCTGCCACGCTCTGCGCCAAGCCGCCGTAATGATGACTCCCTTTACGCCGTTCATTACAGAAGCACTTTATCAGGACATGTTTCGACTGGCCGAACTGAAGTCAAGTCCCACAATTCACGCACTCGACTGGCCAAGAGCACAGACCGTTTGGACGGACGACGACCTCGAGAAGCGAATGGAAATCTGTCAACGTGTCATTTCAGCCGCTGCCATGGTCAGAATGAAGACAGGCCTCAAGCTCAGGCAACCCGTAAGAGCTGTGACCGTGGTCACGGACCAGAACGATGTTCGCGATACCGTACTCCGAATGAGACCTCTCCTCCTTGACCAGGTGAACACGCGGTCTTTGGAGGTTCTTCTTCCCTCTGAGGAGAAGCGAAGTGTCGAGGTCAGCGTCGTGCCGAATATGGCTGTGCTCGGCCCCGAGCTGAAGTCGAGAGCAGCAAAGGTGGCCGGACAGCTGACTGCGATGGATCCTGAAGACCTACGAACCAAGCTGTCCACAGGGGGCCTAGAGCTTGAAGTCGACGGCGAGCGAATAAGCATCGATGACAGGTACGTTAGTTTCAGGGAACAGACAAAAAAGGCTCAGCCCGCTGCTGACTTCGAAGGCGGCAGAGTCCACGTGGACACGGCGCTGTCTCCTGAAGAGACCGCAGACGGCCTCGCGCGCGACTTGGTCAGGAGAATTCAGCAGATGCGCAAGGAGATGGACTTGAAGGTTGACGCGTTCATCGATGTCCACATAGTGGCGTCGGCAGCCGAGACGGCTTCCTCTGTCAGGAGCAGGAAAG
>Ga0315314_1000941_pt1 | contig 28211 bp, 35 predicted proteins | sample TDP9_MG_FD_203631 | JGI IMG/M metagenome (GOLD analysis project Ga0315314, IMG submission 203631) | Freshwater sediment microbial communities from Lake Towuti, South Sulawesi, Indonesia - TDP9 | ecosystem: Environmental > Aquatic > Freshwater > Lake > Sediment | place: Indonesia: South Sulawesi... | reverse complement strand
CCACACTAGAGTCGATTATTGACCACCACGTACATGGCACACTGTTCAACATTCGAGTTGACGAAGACGGCTTAATCACTCACGGTCCCCAACTCACGTGGATGGACGCTGCACCAGGCGGCACGCCTATCACGCCTCGAGACGGAAAAGCCGTAGAAATCCAAGCCTTATGGTACAACACGCTAAAAACCATGCAACTCCTCGCCAACCGTTTCGGGCAAGAAGAGAAGGCTAACTCATATTGTCATATGGCCGAGAAAGCCCAAAGAAGTTTCTTGGAAAAATTTTGGAACCCGCAGAAAAACTGCTTGTTTGATGTTGTAACTGACGGCAATAAGAAAGACGACTCTCTGAGACCAAACCAAATACTTGCTGTCACATTAGACTTCGCAATGCTAGACAAGACAAGGGCTGTGCTGGTGGTTGAAACAGTTTGGAAGCAACTGTGGACTCCCTACGGACTCAAAACTCTAGCAAGCAGCGACCCAAGATACATTGGAAAATACGGCGGAGACCGATGGCAACGCGACAAAGCCTACCACAACGGCACCGTCTGGCCGTGGCTGCTCGGACCCTTCACCACAGTCTTCCTAAAACGAAAAAACCATGAAGCACGATGGCGCAGTTTCGCGTTTGAAAACTTTCTGAAACCCCTATTTACGGAAGAACTCTACCGTGCTGGTTTAGGCTCGGTAAGCGAGATTTTCGACGGCGACCCACCGCGCGAACCCAACGGCTGCATTGCGCAGGCTTGGAGCGTGGCTGAACCATTAAGAGCATACATTGAAGACATTCTGTTGAAGAGACCACCCTTCGAGCGCAAGGTCTTAGAATTCACGGCTATATAGGAAATCTTGAGCAGTTATCTTTATTGATGCTAAGTTAACAAACAATAAATAGTGAATTTCACGTAAGGTTGATTTCGCCATCACAATAGGCTGGAAACTAACATTGCCAGACGTTTGCCTCATCTTTGAGGTTCATCAGCCGCTGCGTTTGAGCAGAAGCTTTCATGCAAATTTGTTGGCTAAGCCTCAGGTGGGTAAACGGGACCTCTTCGACCTGTATTTTGACCACACGCTGAACAGAGAGGTGTTTGAACGCGCGGCAAGGAAGTGCTATTTTCCAGCAAACGGCATCATACTCGAGCAGATTGACCGTTTTAAGCATGAGGTGAAGCAGTTCAAAGTAGCGTATAGCATCTCAGGCGTGTTCATTGAGCAATGTGAACGCTGGAATCCAGACCTCATCGAATCTTTTAGGCAGCTGGCTCAAACGGGCTGCGTGGAATTCTTCGACGAAACCTATTATCACTCACTTTCCAGCCTCTTCGGTTCCGACCGCTCTGAATTTGTTGAGCAGGTGCAAATGCACAGGCAACTCATGAAAGACTTGTTCAACTCTGAGCCAAAGATATGTGTTAACACCGAGTGTCTTTACAACAACCCAATTGCTAAGACGATTGAGAGCTTGGGTTACGAAGCCACCATAACCGAAGGCGTAGAAAAGGTTCTGCAGTGGCGCAGCCCCAACTACGTGTACAAGGCGAAAGACTCCAACCTACGTGTCCTGCTACGGAACTATCGGCTCGCAGACGATATAGGTTTTCGTTTCACAGCGCGTTGGTGGAACGAGTGGCCACTAACAGCACAGAAATATTCGAGTTGGCTCGCCGCTTCTCATGGACAAGTCGTCACTTTGTTCATGGACTATGAAACCTTGGGTGAACATCATTGGCCCGAAAGCGGCATACATGAGTTTCTGCGCTGGTTGCCAGGCGAGGTTATTAAATGGGGCAATTTGAATTGGGCCTTACCTATTGAAGTTGTGCGTTGGCATCAGCCAGTTGGCGAAATCGACGTGCACGAGTTTTACTCAATTTCTTGGGCTGATTTGGAGCGGGACATTACGGCTTGGCTTGTCAACCCTATGCAGTGGGTTTGTTACAATCGGCTGAAGCAGTTGGAGCCTTTGGTCAAGGAGGTAGGCGACTCAGACCTGATTCGGTTGTGGCGCTATCTTCAGATGAGCGACCATCTTTATTATTTGAGCATAAAGGGTGGCGGACCCGGTGACGTGCACAGTTACTTCAATCCCTTGGGCAGCCCCATCGAAGCCTTCACAGTGTATTCCAGCGTGCTCTCAGACTTCGAAGCCAGAGTTATGCTTGAGCTGGAGAAACCCGAGTGGATAGCGCGCCGAATATTGCGTCCATTTCCAGTTGAACGGAGCTTCACCTTCTTTTACGAGTTTGCCAGACCGACAGAGTTGACTGTTTACAGCTTAGAAGAGTTCCACTCAGCACTGAAGAGCGTTGACATCTCATCTGTTGAGTTCCACAGTGAACGCGCAGACTTTGAGAGATGGATTAGGCATGTTGTAGGCGACAACATCCTAGCCGACAGGCTTGGAAACGTTTCAGATGAAGGGCTGCATGGCGAAACCCTCAGAAAAAAGACAATAAACGTGGTTGAACAACGAATAAAAGAACTAAAGACAACAGCCCAAGGGCCAAAACCAAAAAACCTCTCCACACTCACACACAACGACACCTAGCCAACTCCTTGTTGATGACACTAAGGCGCGTGTCCAATTCATCACCAACACACACCTTCTCCTTTCTCGTCAAAGCCCAAAAACACATCACTCAGAGAAGCACACTGTTTAAGATGGTTTTATAAACGTCTCCAAATAGGATATTACTAGGGAAACCAAGTGCACGAACAAGTAACCCTTCAAATGATTTATGACGAAGTAAAACGAGTAAATAAAAGGCTGAACCTAATAGAAGGCATCATCGAAGAAGTCATAACGAAAACTCTCCCAGAAGCACAACTCAGCAAGCAAAAAATCAACGAAATCAAAAAATCCATTGCAGCAATGAAAAGAGGCAACTACGTAACACTTGAGGAACTCAAACGTGCCTGAATACAGGGTGATAGCCCATCGAAGAGTGCACAAATTTATCTCCAAACTAAAAGATGAAAAACTCAAAACCGCAGTCAAAACCGCCATAATAAAACTTCAAAACTATCCAGTTTCATTAAGAGAAATGGACGTAGAAAAAATCAAAGGCTTAGAGAGAACCTTCAGAATAAGAATAGGCGACTACAGAATAATATTCCACGCTGAAAAAACAGAAAAGACCATATACGTCACACACATCGAAGCCAGAAAAAAGGTATACGAAAGACTAGGTCGAAATTAAGCCCAAAACTACACCACTGTCCAATTCATCGCCAACACGCACACAGCTTCCCCATGGTAAGTAGAAGAAGGCTTAGGTGAATTGGCCCCTTCTTCTTTTGAAATTTTATTCCCAGCACTAAAAGCAGCGTATGATAAACGTCATTTTTGGCAACATTGAAAGTGCGCCAGAACCAAGCTCAAACAGAGCCAGAAACAACAATCAGAAACAGAAACTAAACCCAGAACACAAACACTCATATTTGGATCATATAGTAGACTAGGGGGTCTACTGTGAGAGAACAAAAAATTTTTTTCGGCACCCATACTATATAGGTTCTCTGACAGCCTCTTTAAGATGCTAATTGGACGATGTCTTCATAGTTCTGCAGAAACTTGTCGACATATGCCACGTTTGATGGGATGTCTAAACCAGGGTTGACCTTGGTTCTTACGAGCTTACACCCTTTTCCGATGTGGACATTGTTGCCTATTACGGAGGTTGATTCAATGCTTGTTGGATTTTCATGAGTTGATTCCACAGTGACTTTCCTGCCTATAATACTGTCTAACACATGGGCATAATCTCCAATCTTTGCGGCATCCATAATTGTTGACCTTTCCACGTTTACGTGTTCACCCATAATGCAGAAATTGTCAATGTTTGAATCGGAAATCTTGGAATAATCACCAATTCTCGTGTGTCTACCTATCAAAGCAACTCCATCCAAGGACAACCTATTTTCTTTATATTTTCTGATTATCTCTTCCCGTCTTTTGGTAGATTCCTCGCTGTATCCCTGAACCCAGACGTTTCTGTTCGGTAAAATTCTTTCTTCCGAGACTCTTATGTTCAACTTTCCATTGAGAACGTCATGCATAGCCTTTAGATAATTTTCTGGACTCCCAACATCGTACCATACTTTCAACTCATATCCATAGACTGGAAATCCTGTATCCACTAGGTGGGGAATGAAATCAAAACCGAAATCGAGTCTCTTCCTATCCTCCATAATCTTCTTCACTTCTTCACTTTCAACAATCTTTCTAACCTCGGGCGACAGAAGGTAGATACCAGCGTTGGCAAGATTACTTGGCGCTCTCTCCTTTGGAGGCTTTTCGATAAACCTCCTAATTCTGAGATTTTCCACTAACTCGGCTATGCCATATTCTTCTACTTTTTCCACCTCCGTTAAGGCAATGCTCATCAATGCTTGCTTTTCTTCATGTCTTCTAATGAAGTCATTAAGATCGATGTCGAAGAGGTTGTCTCCCTGCACAACAAGAACCGGATCACGAACATCATAGTATTCCACATTCAGCCTGTAAGAATCGGCGCTTCCCAAGTCGTCTAGATTCGGTTGATGTTTGATGTGCACTCTTGGTTTGATCCCGTATTTTGCTGAGAAGCCGACCCCTTCTCCATATTGGTCGAAAAGGTTCGAATAGTTGGTGTAACCATACTCTCCAAAAATGAAGTTCCTCACACCTTGTTCAGCCAGTGTTGCCATAGCGAATTCGATTAACGGTCTGTTCAAGAACCTGATACAAGGCTTTGATATGTCGTGCGTCAGAGGCCTTAATCTCTTGGCCTGACCACCTATTGGAACAAAGCATCGCAGTTTCTCGACGTTCATTTTTCTTTCCCCTAAGATGATATCTATATTTTGAGGTTTAAGCTTCATGGAACTAAGAGAGTGTGGATAGTCAGTTTATCCCTCCATTGTAGATACGGTGTTTCTCTTTTAACAGAGGTAGTCTTATACCCATTATTTTTTAAGTCTAGCAACGTCTTAATGATTTTTCTGCTGCCGATGCTGGTGATGATGTGCGAGTCGCTATGATAACTTGGGAATATCCTCCTCGGGTAGTTGGTGGAATAGCTCGGCACTGTGAAGGCTTGGCCAAAGCCCTTGTCAGTCAGGGACACGATGTGCACGTCTTCACTTTGGATTTTCCAGGCACACCAGACTACGAGGAATCTGGAGGCATTAGGATTTATCGCACGAGAAGCGAGGTGGGGCATCCGAATTTTCTCACTTGGGTTTTGTTGTTTAATCATTTTATTGAGAAGCGCTTGGCAGACGTTAGTCGATTGGCGGATTTTGACGTTTTACATGTGCACGATTGGCTCACAGCCGCGGCTGGCATCAGTTTTAAGCATTTCAGCAAGAAACCTTTGGTGTTTACGGCTCACAGCACTGAGCATGGACGGTCGGGGCTGCACATTCCTGACTCGTTCACTATCGACGGGTTTGAATGGTGGTCAACTTTCGAAGCTAACAAAGTCATTGTTACGAGTGGCGCCATGAAAGGTGAAGTGTGTGGGCATTTTCACATCCCCGACAACAAAGTGGAGATTATTCCAAACGGCATAGACCCGAGCAAGTATGACGGCTCTGTGGACAAAGGAGCTGTTCGTGCACGTTACGGAATTCAACCTCATGAGAAAATGATACTCTGCGTTGGGCGTCTCGTCCCTCAGAAGGGAATAGAATACCTGATTCACGCGGTTCCGATTTTGGCTCGACGTCGTCCTGAGACCAAGTTCATAATTGTTGGCGACGGTTGGTTCAGAGACCACTTGGAATGGGTTGCCAACACCACTGGGCATCGATGGAGAATTACGTTCACAGGGTTCATTTCCGACTGGGATTTGATGGCTGTCACTAAAAGTGCCGATGTGCTGGTTGTTCCCTCTATCTATGAGCCCTTTGGCATAGTTGCTCTAGAGGGTATGGCTGCTGGAGTGCCCGTGGTTGCAAGTCAAGTTGGCGGCTTAACTGAGTTCGTTGAACACGACCGCACAGGAGTCCTAACCTACCCAAGAAACCCAGAGTCAATTGCGTGGGGAATAGACCACGTCTTGTCCAACCTAGGACATGCTGAATGGCTGGTTAAAAACGCCCGCGAGGTTGTGCAAAAGGCTTATAGTTGGGAAGCAATCGCTAAGAAGACAGGAAAGGTATACAAAGAAGTTGCGGGGCGCAAGGAACAGACATGAGTTATACACCTCTTCCACCTGTGCCAGAAGAGTATAAGGTTCTCTCGATGATGCACAACATAGGCGCTGTCACTCCTGAGAGGTCTCTGACTCCAGACGAACTCGCCATGTGGACAGGCATTGACGTTTCAACCGTGAGAGACTGTTTAGAAAGACTCAAAGAGCTAGGCTACGTGGAGCACATAGAAGTCAGCGGCGCTGAGAAATACATCGTAACCAAAGTTGGAATAATGAAAGTCTTAACCCTATACAGCTAACAATCTCTTCTCTTCTTCAACAGTTGCCTTTCGCAGGTGCTCCGCCGCGTCCTCTGGAGAAACCACGTTTATGAACATTCCCGTGTTCTTTTCAAAACCAGCCCAGATGCTCAGCCTTGGATAAACCTCCAAGTGCCAATGAAAATGTTTGCTGGCGCCGGCGACGAGTTGGTGAAAGCCATAATTGTAAGGCGGGTCGTTCAACAATGTTTTCAAACCGCCAAAACACACCCTTAGGGTTTTGGCAAACGATTCCACTTCGCGCTGCGACAAATCCAGTAGGCAGCACTGATGCCTCTTGGGAAAAATCCAGACTTCAAATGGATGCACGCTTGCCCAAGGCGCAAAAACAATGTAGTCGCTGTTTTTCCAGACAAAACGGCTGTTTTTCTCCTCTTTCTCGACTATGCTGCAGAAGGCGCAGTGTTTTTCTTTCTTGAAGATTTCTTCACTTGCTTTCAATTCTTCCTCCACTGTCTTTGGGATGAACGGAGTTGCAATTATCTGGGTGTGTGCGTGAGAGAGGGAAGCGCCTGCCTCCAACCCGTGATTCCTGAAAATAGAAACATACTTCACATACTGCTTTGAGGAGAGTTCTCGCAAACGGTCGATTGAAGCGTTGACAACATGGATTAATTGAGGTATGCGAGCCGTTCCTGGATGTTCGTCATGATTAGGTGATTCAACTAAAACCTCGTGGTGTCCTGTGGCTCTCTCCCGCACAAAGGAACCTTTGGCTGCACCAGTTTTCTCACCTTTTGCGGGTGGCGTAAATGCTGGATAGAGATTTGGCACACAACGAACGAGCCAGTTTTTGTGGCGTAGGCCATCTCGGTCTCGGTCCTTCTTTATTCCCCCGTTTGTTGGGAGATAAACGAGAACGGCTGGAGGAGTCATGTGCTCGTTTCCAGGCTCTAGGGCGCACACGCCAGCCTGCTTTCTTTCTTCTTGCGTTTTTTGAAAGTCTGTTGGCCGTTTTTTCCGTTGGGTGGCGATAACAGTCCAGCGGTCGATTAAATAGTCTTTGCGCATCTCGTTAGCCGTAACGGGAACAGGAGTCAAGTCGACACACTTCAGCACAAATGCTGAGTCTACGCTTTTTTAGGCTTTTGGGCTTCAAAGAGCTCGTTATAATTCTGAATGGTTCTTTTGGCGATTTCGTCCCAAGTGAATTCTTTCAACACTCTTTTTCTGCCGTTCTGACCCAGCAGTTGCCTCTTCTGCGGGTCCTGCAGGGCATTGATTATTCCCCACGCGATGTCGGTTGGGTCGTTTGGGTTGACGTGAAAACCGCACTGTTCTGACCCGGCGTTGACAACTATTTCGCGCATTCCGCTTACTCCGCTGGCGCCCACCACCACGGGTTTTTCCATGCTCATGGCTTCTAGGGCTACTATGCCGAAGGGTTCGTAGACGCTGGGAAACACCGCCACGTCGCAGGCTGCGTAATGAGCGATGCGTTCTTCTTCAGGTATGAATTCGAAGCGAAACTCGACGCTGTCTTGAAGCTTGAGGTTTTGTGCCAATCGGCTCAGGTAGTCTTGCATGTCTCCGAGTCCAACGATTACGAGTTTGGCATTCGGAACCTTCTGCAAGATGTGTGGCATAGCCGCGATGAGTTTGTCCACGCCCTTAACCCACACGAGTCTGCCGAGGAAAAGAACCATCAAGTCTTCGTCTTTTAATCCATATCGTTGTCGTATTTCTCGCACTTTGTCTTGGCTGATTAGATTCCGATTGTATTTCTCAGGGTCGACACCGTTGTAGACCACCCGAATCTTTTCGGCTGGAAAGCCTAAACCGATTAGTTCATCTTTCATGGCGTTTGAAACGGTTACTATCATGTCGGCTGTCTGTGCCGCCCTCATTTCAATGTTGCTTACAACTTCTGAGCCGTTGCCCATGGTTCGTCCTTTTTCGGTTGAGTGAACATGAAAAACGAAGGGCAGGCCGAGTTCACGTTTGATGGCGATGCCTCCCATAGCGGACAGCCAATCGTGAGCGATGACGATGTCGAAGAGGAAGCCTTCGCTGCGAACCAGTTCATTCACCATTTTAGAGGCAGTTAGGTAATTGTAGACCAGAAGCTTCGAGAATAAGTGGATGCCTCTGCCCCATTTTCTTATGTCCTCGGCAATGACGTCTGGCAAAGAATCGGAAACATCAATGTGTAACGGGCGATGAATCTCGATGCCACGCCACAGTTCTCGTGTGGGCAAGCTTCCAGTGTCGTCGTTCATGGTGAAAACGCTTACATCGTGGTCCAGCAACACGAATTTTCGGGTTATCTCCGCGGCATATGTGCCCAAGCCTCCGACTATTTTTGGAGGATACTCATAGACTAGCACTGCCATTTTCACGTTGTGTTCACTCCGAACCGCGTCTGTTGGTTCCTTCCTATTACGACAATGAATGATATTTAAGGTGTATGCAAGTAACTTCTATTCAAAAGTTACGCAAAGAGATACAAAAGTCTGAAAAGGCTGTGCCGCTTATTTCTATTTGTCTGCGCGTTTAGAAGGTATTAAACCATGGGTATAGTTGAAGCCAAAATTAAAATCCTAGAAGTATTATGGGCGGAGGGAACACCCATGAAGTCGAAGGATGTAGCCCAAAAAGTGGGATTAGGCGTCGCTGCGGCAACAATGCATCTGCTTGGACTGAAGAAAAGCGGGCATGTTTATACTCCGCAGCATGGTCTTTACTCCATCACAGAGCTTGGCAAGGAAACCATAGGCTTGCCCAAAACCGATAAGGCACACGCGTCAAAAATCTTGAGCCATCTGCCAACAGACAAGGCGTTTCATTTCTATATAGGTGTTCACCAATACACGCATGTTATTGCTCACAGTCTAGCAGAATTCGGCGATAAGCTTCAGAAAATTGATGTCAAATCGGTGGAGTTTCATGTTCCACGCAAGGATTTTGAAAACTGGGTTCACAGTTTGGGCGATGTGGAACTGTCTAAGAGACTCGGCTTGATTCGCAACATGCACGTACGCGGAGAAGACTTGAGGACAAGGGTGTATGAGGCTGTGAAACACCGTTTAGAAGAGCTCAAACGCATTCACGGTTAAACAAACCAACTTAGTAAGCCATGTCTTCTCAAGAAAACGGTGTAGTCTGAAGGATAGAGTTATGCCAACGACTGTCCCAACTCAATCCGAAAAGGCGATTAAAGGCGTGCAGGTTTCGCGTGAGGAGTTTTTGAAAGCAAAACCGTTGCGCCATCCTGACTTAAAGTGGGAAGAAGATGAGAAAGGGCTGCATGTAAAGGTTCCTCGAAGACAGACCTTGTTGTTCAGGGTTTTCTCTAGGTTTCTTCCCTTAACCCGTGAAAGACGAGTCTTATTAGACAAGCAGGGTGCACTTGTTTTGAGCCTCTGCGACGGAGAACACCAGATTAAGGAAATCGCGAAAGAATTAAGTGAACAATTTAACCTGCGCCTATCGGACGCTGAAGCCGCCTTAAACCTGTATTTTATTCAACTCTCAAAGAATGGTCTAGTCGGTTTTGTCATGCCAGAATCTGCTCGAAAACGATACCACAGAAGACTCAACAGAACGGAAAAGGTGAAGAAACGCAGCGGATGAAAGGTTCATCGCGTTGCCGTCCGCATCATGGCACGTTAATATTAACACCTAGAATGGTCCAAATAGTTAATTATATATCTGGAAAGAACAAAACGTTAGGTTGGTGAAAAAATGAAGTCGAGGTCTAGAAGGGGAGTTTCGAACACCGTTATCATCGGGGCTGCAGTGATAATCATAATACTGGTCGCCGCAGGAATCTACGTCTATTACCCATCGCTCGTTCCAACAGGACCAAAAGACACTCTAATCATGGGAACAACAGACTCGATTGAGTCAGGTCTTGACCCAGCTCTTGCATACGATTTCTTTGGGTGGGAAATAATCCAAGCCACAGGGTCAGGCTTAGTCGACATAAAGGCTGGCACGCCAAACGGCGCCACCGGTTCCGACATCATTCCAGCTCTAGCCCTGAATTGGTCATCAACCACCGATGGGTTGCACTGGACCTTTAACCTAAGGCAAGGCGTCAAATATATCGACGGCACAGAGTTCAATGCCACTCACGTAAAATATACCTTTGACAGAGGAATGGGCATCGCCGACCCAGACGGACCTTTTGTAGGCATTGGCTACAGCGACATAATAGACAATGTGCAGGTCGTCAGCAAGTATCAAGTCAAGTTCAACTTGAAGATTCCCTTCTCTGCTTTCCTCTCCTTAATGGCGGCTCAAGCCTCGTTCATCGTCAACCCGAAGTATGCTCCCGAGGACGAGGTGGTTAATTACGTTGATGGAAACGCTAGAGCGAGTTACCCTATGGATCTTGGTCCGTACAATTTGACTAAGTGGGTAAGGACGGCTGGAAGAGAACAAGAGATTCGTCTGGCAGCCAACCCTAACTACTGGAACGCCAGCGGAGGGTTTCCGAAGACGAAGAACATAATCATCAAGTTCTACAGCGATGCTACTGCGCTTCGGTTGGCTATCGAGGGAGGGGAGGTTGACATAGCTTTCAGGCAATTGAGAGCTTCTGACATTAATGACCTTAAGACAAAAACTGGTGTCAAGGTCTGGGAAGGGACAGGCGCTTTCATTCAGTACATGGTGTTCCAGGAAAAGATTAAGCCGTTTGACGATGCTAGGGTGAGGAGAGCTGTTGCCGCTGCTATAAACAGGACTGCCTTAACGCAAACCGTGTTCCTCGGACAGGCTGCGCCTCTGTACAGCATGATACCCAATGGAATGGGAGGCCATACCGACGCCTTTAAGACGCTTGGTGACGCCAACTACACATTCACAAAAAACACACTTAATGACAAGACCATATACGGAGGACCCTACAATTCAACCCATAAGTTGGTTGTTGACTTGTGGTATGAAATCTCGGGGCACTACCCGCAGAGCGCCGACCAAGGATTGGTTCTTAAAAACTCACTTGAAGCCAGCGGAGTGATAAAGGTGAACCTTAACGGCTTGGACTGGGCAGCCTACAGAGCCAAAAGAGGAACCGAAAGCATGCCAGTCTACATATATGGGTGGTATCCTGACTACGTTGACCCCGACGACTACATCTATCCATTCCTCCATTCCTCTGGAGGATCATGGCTACACCTCAACTACAACAGCACACAAATGGACAAACTCATCGGATGGGCACGCGGGAACACCACGGCAACCGCTAGAAATAGTCTCTATGCTCAGATTCAAACCCTCATGGTCCAAGACACTCCAATGGTATCACTGTACCAAAGTTCAGCATGGGCTGTGACCAAGCCAAATGTGAAAGGCGTGTATCTGGATATAACACAGAATTGGCGGCACTGGCTAGTATACGCTGAAGGATAAGCTTAATCTTCCCTTTCTTTTTCTATTGTTGAACTGAACGAGAGCTGTTAGGTAGGTGTTACTCTACGGGTTTACGCTCATACATCATTACTAGATTGTTGCTTACGATTCCCATGATAATGTTGCTGCTTACTATAGTGTTTTTGGTTGTTCGAGTTTTGCCCGGCGACCCGGTTCTACTCCATTTTGAAAAGGCTGAGAAACCAGAGGCTATAGAGGCGATGAGGCGCAACTTAGGATTGGATAAACCCATAGTAATCCAATACTTCGAGTATTTAGGCGGTCTCCTGCAGGGCAACCTGGGGAAGTCGATGCAAGACTACTCACCTGTTGGGCAGCAGATATTCTCAGCGTTTCCAGCCACACTTGAACTAGCCATATACTCTATGATAATAGCAGTCGTCATTGGAGTGTTGCTCGGTGTCAGGGCTGCCAAAGCCTATAACTCCATTCAAGACCATTCAATAAGGGCTTTCGGAATAGTCACATACGCTATTCCTGTCTTCTTCTTAGGCATGATCTTCCAAATGGTCTTCGGCATATACTTTCACTGGTTTCCAACTGGCTCACGCACCTTTCCAACAATGGAGCCCAACGGCTTAACTGTTGGCGACATTCACATATCCACAGGTCTCTACACGATTGACAGTCTGCTTGAGGGAAACCTTTCCAAGTTTATTCAAGCGGTGAGGTATCTCTTCTTGCCTTCTCTGACCTTAGGCTTGGTTCTCTGCGGCATCTTCCTTAGATTAACTCGCAGTAACATGCTCGAGACTCTTCGACAAGACTTTGTCACAGCTGCAAAAGCGAGAGGGCTGAAAGAGACCACAGTTACGTACGGCTACGCATTAAGAACCGCTTTTCTCCCAGTGCTCACCATGATGGGACTGCAGTTTGCAGCTCTCCTAGGCGGCGCCATCCTAACTGAAACCACGTTTTCTTGGCCAGGACTCGGAAGATACATCGTTGAAAGAATCAATTTTAGGGACTACACTGCAATTCAAGGCGCTGTGGTCTTCTTCGGGCTCCTCGTTGCCCTAGTAAGCTTGTTTGTAGACATTCTCTATGCCTTTCTCGATCCGAGGATACGATTGTAGGTGGTCAAAATGCAGAAAATAAAACACAGTATTCTCGGCCAATTAATTCCTGGCTTGTCTTCGCTGACTAAAAGGGGTGCGGCTGGCTGGATTACCATTATCGGGGCAGTATTAGTGGTTTCAATAGTTTTGATGACATTACTTGCACCTTGGATTTCACCACATGATCCTTCAGCCATAGACGTAAACCCGCCACCCAACCCTGCGCCTCCAAGTGAGCAGTTTCCTCTAGGCACGAATCATCTGGGCCAAGACATGCTCAGCAGAATTTTCTGGGGTGGCTCAATCATGCTTCAAGTAGCTGTTCTCTCGGTTTTTATATGCTTGATAATAGGTATGCCTTTAGGTCTTCTTTCTTCCTACGCTGGCGGCGTTCTCGACAAGACTAGCTCTCTTATTATGGACAGCATCTATGCGTTCCCAGGATTGGTCTTAGCTATTGCCATAGCCGCGACGTTGGGAAGAGGAGTCGTAAACATGGCGCTCTCAATAGCCGTTGTTTACATCCCATCCTACTTTAGAGTTATTCGAAGTCAGGTTCTCACCATAAAGGAATTAACCTACACGGAGGCTGCCAAAGCTGCGGGTGCCAAACGAAGGACAATACTCTTTCGTTACATTCTGCCCAATGTTGTCCCTTCGATAGTAGTGGTTGCCACAGTGAATTTTGCCGATGCAATTCTGACAGCAGCGGGTTTGACTTTCGTGGGTTTGGGGGTTGAAAAGTCTATTCCAGACTGGGGTTATGACTTGACCGATGGAAGAGCCCTCCTGCCCATCGGCGCTTGGTGGGTTATAACTTTTCCAGGCATCATGATTGTTCTCTTGGCGCTCGGCTTCACCCTTATGGGAGAGGGATTGAGTGAGTTACTGAACCCACGGCTTGAGCAGTGAGGTAAGTCCATGCCATTGTTGGAAGTTGACTCATTAACAGTAGAGTACCGCGCGAGGAGGGGAAACGTCAGAGCGGTTGACAACGTGTCCTTCTCCTTGAAGAAAGGAGAAATATTAGGAGTGGTCGGTGAGTCTGGTTCAGGAAAGTCCACTTTAGGGTTGTCTTTGATTCGTCAAATCCCCTCGCCTGGCGTTGTTATGGGCGGCAGCATACGGGTCGATGGAAAAGATGTTTTGACTCTTTCAGAGGAGGAAATGCGCGGGCTTAGGGGCAGAAAAATTGCCTTCATTTTCCAAGATCCAATGACTTCTTTGAATCCAGTTAAGACCATTGGAGCACACTTTGTAGAATTGCTGCGTACGCACGAACCCGATTTAAGCGAGACAGAGGCACTCGGACGCGCCAAAGAAATCCTCAAAGTTCTGGGAATTCTGCCTGAACGCATAAACGATTATCCACATCAGTTCAGCGGTGGGATGCGGCAGAGGATTATGATCGGGTTGGCTATTGCTCTTACCCCTCACTTGGTGATTGCCGATGAGCCAACAACAGCCTTAGATGTGATTGTTCAGGCTAAGATACTGGACTTGTTGAAGAGTCTGCGTGACACTTTCGGAATGGCGCTCATCCTCGTAACACACGACCTAAGCATTGTGCTTGAACGGAGTGACAAAATCATCGTTATGTACGCGGGGCAACTCGTCGAACAAGCGGAGCGCTTAGACATGCAAGACAAACCGAGTCATCCTTATACGCAAGGGCTTTTGCGAAGCATTCCAAACATCGAACTGGCAGATCAGAGACTAGAGGCTATTCCTGGAAACCCTCCGGATCTGCTCAATCTCCCAGAGGGGTGCCGCTTCCAGCAGCGCTGTCCCTACGTCATGGAACACTGCCATAAAGAAACGCCGCTCATAGATGTTGGAAACAGCCATTTCGTTAGATGCTTTCTATATGGAGGCTAAAAAACGTTTGAGCACAATCGTTGAAACTCATAGTTTGACGAAGTATTTTCCAGTTCAGAAGAGCTTTATTGAGCGGGTATTCACCCGAAAGGCAGATTACGTCAAAGCCGTGGACGACATCGATTTCTCAATTAAGAGAGGAGAAATCTTCACGTTGGCGGGGGAAAGTGGCTGCGGAAAGACCACCACCGGAAAACTTATTCTAAAGCTGTTAGAACCCACAGCGGGCAAGATACTGTTCAACGGCACAGACATTACAGGGCTGAAAGGCGAAGAGCTCCGACTGCTAAGGAGAAAAATACAGATAATTTTCCAAGACCCCTACGCTTCACTTAACCCTCGCATGAAAATAGGAGATGCTGTTGGGCATCCGCTGGAAATACACAGGTTGGCGACAGAGGATGAGAAAAAGAAGAGAGTTCTAGAGATACTTACCAAAGTAGGCTTGACCCCTCCAGAACAGTTCATCAATCTTTATCCGCACCAACTGAGCGGCGGTCAAAGACAGCGCGTGGCTATGGCTAGGTCGATGATTTTGGAACCCGAGTTTGTGGTTGCTGATGAGCCAGTCTCTATGATTGATGTCTCGCTGAGAACCACAATAATCGACCTCATGCTAGAGCTGAGGAAGGAACTCGGCTTAACCTATCTTTTCATCACCCACGACCTAGCGGTTGCAAAGTACATATCAGACAGAATAGCCTTGATGTACCTCGGAAAAATAATCGAGATGAGCAGCAAAGAAGAATTTTTTTCCACTCCTTTACACCCGTATGCGCAAGCGTTGCTATCAGCTGTTCCAGTTCCAAGCGTTGAACGAAAACGAAAGCCAATTGAACTCAGAGGGGAAGTCCCATCTGCAATTACGATTCCTTCTGGGTGTCGGTTTCACCCGAGATGCATATACATGACAGAAAAATGCGTACAAGAGGTGCCTCACCTCTTCGAAAGAAAAAAGGAACATTGGACTGCTTGCCACTACGAGATAGACTTCCAACGCGGCGAGCGACTATATGAAATAGACTATGGAAAACAGCCCTGAAGATTAACGGAATAATAAAAATAACGTATATGCTATGCTTTTTTGAATCTGCCTTTCAGTTTCTCAAGCACTTGGGGCAAGGTCGTGTACTCCAAGGTTTCGGCTGGAAGCCGCGCTGGTTCAAACTCTCCCATGCGCCGCAGCGCTGCTGCATATTCCATTGCTTCTCGGCGAGCCATGTCAAAGGCTGGGTCATTGAACAAGTCACTTATCATCGGTTTGCCCTCGTCGTCGCAGGCTATTGCACCCTCACAGATTTGAAAGCCTATGGCAACCATTCTTGGCGGTCCGTCGAAAACTGTGCATTGGCTGTCTTTCAAGCCGACGGGCATGACGGGTCCCCAGTGGCTGCCTCGCATCCAGCCTTCGACGAAGTAACTGTGCATGAAGGGTACGAGTATTTCTCCAACCGCGGGCAACCCAAACTGTGCTCTCACAATTGAAACTGGGTCGTCTTTGCCCACGTATTTTCCAGCTATCAAAGACAGTCTAGTTGTACTCGTGGTGGCGCAGGTCAAATCGTCTCGGGCTCTCCAGACTCGAGAAACCGTGTAGCGCTGAGTTGTGCCGATTAAAGCCACTAGCTCGTGTAGTTCGTTAGGAGTTTTCAAAACCACCTTCTTGTTTTCTTTCACGTCTAAGACCTCAAATTTGAAGCCGCCTGCCATGTGGGGGTCAATCACAAGCCCAGCCGTGTTAGACGGGTCTGCGAATATGCGATACAATGGAAAGTTGAAGGCGCTGCCAGAAGCCTTGTCAGCTGCAAAAACCACAATTGGGTCTGATGCCCTCTCCTCAATTTCCATTTCGGCACAGCCCGGACCCATGCCTCGAACTGTGCCGCTGAACGCCGTCTTTAACAAGTCTTGTCCTGCACCGTAAAGTTTTAGTCCCTTAGCTTTTTTGCTAGCTTCCATGAATGTGTCCCATGCCAGCTTGTGAATCTGAGGGTTTTCTTCCCCTCTTTGATGAACCATGAGGAGTTCAAGGTCGTCTCCAGCGTGGAACACGTAGTGGCTGTTGATTAGTCTCTTTTTCTGTGCCTTCGCCAATCGGTTTTCAGCCAAGTCCAGCAAGGGTTTAGGCGTTATGTGATGTCCAGTCAGAGAGCCGACGTCGCATTTGATTACCGATACCGTCGTCTTCTTGGGCAACTGCACCACCTAAATTATCTAATTTCGGCTGGTTTTATCATAAATTTTGGTTCATTTAAAAGGTTTCCCTAATGCCCACCTATCTTTTGTAATGGTTAAATGTTTTTACTGTCTAACGCCACATAGGAAGTGGGAAACAACCTTGAACAAATACGCTGTGATTTCAGCGAAGATTCCAGACGAAGTTTACAAAGAATTTGCATTGCGCATTCCCGAGGGTGAGAGAAGCGACTTCATACGAGACGCCATAATGGAAAAACTGCAGAAGGTGCCCAGACCCGACAGGATTTTCGAGTTAGAAAAGAAAATCAAAAGCTTGGAAATTGGCTTGGCTGAGGTAAAGCGTTACTTAACCGAACTTGAGGTTCTCACATTTGAGAAGGGTAAGGTTAATCCTCACACGTTCTGCATAGACGAAACCGACCACAAAATAGTTGATTACCTCCTCAGCTATAAGGGAGCAACCACGCCTGAACTGGCGGATTACCTGAAAACCAACCGTTGGCACATCCTCAATCGGCTCAGAAAAATACAGAAGCGTTCTAAGACTCAATTGGGCAAATCACTCATAGAATACTCCGCCGCTGAACGTTTAGGCAAAAAGAAGGCTTGGTGGCTAATCCAAGAAATCTCAGAAACCTAAGAACTGGATGCCCTATAGGAAAACTGTTTAAAGTGACATGAGCAATAGAGCAGCGAGGCGAACAAGAAAAATTTTCAGACCCTAAACTGCCAGTCAAAGCCTATTTCATGGCTATAGTGAAACGGGGAACCGAACACGAAGTGGCGAAAAAACTCGGCAAAATGGAAGGAGTAACTGAAGCCTTGGTTACTTATGACTTATGGGACATTGTGGTTAGAATCGAAGCCCCAAACCTAGGGAAACTTGACGCTCTAATCACAGAAATGAGAAAAATGGAAGACATCATGCAAACAAGCACGCTCGTCGGCGCCTAAACAGACTCATTTGTCTCAGCACTCTTCTCAATTAAATAATTTGCTCAACATTTAATAATTCACAGTTCTAACTGAGTTTGAACGCACAAAGCGCTCAAGCAGGGCCCGTTGCCCAGCCCGGATTAAGGCGCCGAACACTCGCGAAACCCGCGACCTGTGCGCAAGCCTCCGGACGAGTGATAAGGAAGAGAGCCGGAGAACCGGGGTTCAAATCCCCGCGGGCCCGCCAGTTAATCCTCAATGGAAACTGCGGTTTTTATCTATGTTTTAGTTTCTTTTTCGTTTTGTTTTTTCGTGTTCTTCTTTTTGTTGTTGCCATTCGGTGTGTTTTTCCAGCAGGGTTTCGAGTTGTTTGTCGAGGAAGTCGGCTGCGCCGAGGAATGGGAGGTTCATTTCTTTTATGGCTAACTCGCCCCTTTCATATTTTTCTTTCCGCACTTCTACGTACTCGTATGTGTCGGTTAGGAATCGGAGTCTCCATCGGGTGGCGTCTCGTATGAATTCTTCGCGGGTTGTGTAGCCCAGGTGCTTGTTCTTGTCGATGAAGTTCTCTATTTGAGCCAAAAGTTCGGGTGGAAGTATCACGGATTGTTGAAGTAGAGCCTCAACAGCGTCTGTGTAGGTTTGCATCCTGCTGGTTTGAGCGGTTAATTCACCGAGTAAGGCTGTCAACTTTTGATGTACATCATCGGTGATTCTGAGCGTTTTCATAAAATCCCTCTTAAACAAACATTCCTGTTATTTGTGTCATAAGGCTTTTAAATGTTTCTAGTGTATTTGTTATACAGATTATACGAGATGAATTCGGTATGAAAACAAACGTGAACTTAACCATGGAGTCAGGGCTCCTAAAAGAAATAGACTTGCTTCGTGGAAGGGAGAAACGCAGCACGTTTATTGAACACTTGGTGAGGCTGGGTCTCAAAACATACAAAGACTCGAGTAGAGGCGGTACCAGCAATGTCTAGGACTGCCTGCAGCAGTTCAGTCAAGACCTGCGGCACATGCGCCTACAGGAAAAGCCCAGTTTGTCTCAGCCTCAAACTCCTGCAGGCCTGCAATCGCATTAGTCAAAACCCTGAAAGAGTCAATGCCACCACACTGGCCACGCTAATCAAAGAAGCTGAAGAACTCCGACGTCGCAAATACAAGTGCGCCAAAGAACCCAACGCATGGGCTCACCTAATGGATAAAGCCTGTGCCTTCTGGCAGCCAACAGACGAAGGCACAATACTCAGTTGCTCTAAGGATTAATGGTAGAAGCTGTTACTCGATTCCCCATCTCTTGGTTATTTTCACGAGGATGAAGATTACGAAAGCTACGATTATGAAGGTTATCACCGCTCCAATGAAGTGTCCTATGAGGAAGTTTTGGTTGGCGAATGTGACTTTGAGGCTTGCCAAATCTCCTACACCTGATAAGGGAATGCCTATTATTGGCATGATCAAGTCAGTTACAAGTGCTTGCACTAGGGCGCCGAGGTAAACACCTATAATGAAAGCAACAGCTAATCCTATGACCTTGTATTTTGAGAGGAAGTCCATGAACTCCTTCCACAAACCTTTCGGTGGAGGCGGAGGTGGCGGTGCAGGCTTAGGTTCAAGAAGCTCTCTGATTCGCTTAGTTCATCTAACATTTTGTCGTCTTTAGACATGCATCATCACAAAGCTGTAATTTGATAAGATTACTTTTAAAACTTCCCGATTTTAGAAGGCTGAATTCCTCAGCGGTGTTGCTTCTATCAATTAAAGGTTAGAGAAGGGATTTTACTGAGAGAATGCTGAAAACAAAACCACAGCTTTGTAGACTAGATGAAAGTTTCATGGGTAGGTGTGGGCATCTACGTCCATCGGTTTAGTCAGTTTCTTGATTCTTATCTCAATGTTTCTTGGAGACTCTTCCAATTCTTTGAGGGTTTTCAGAAAGCCAGCCATCATGTTTGCTAAGGTTTCCTGTACGAAGTGGTTTAAGGGCAATTTGCGGTTGTTGACCCACATTTCGGTTTCAAAATTCTTCTTCAAAACCCTGTGCTTCGAACTCAACACCATCGCCTCTTAGGGGGTAATTATTTGCCTTGAACTGATAATGATTTTGGTCCGCTCTTATTCTTTGGGCACGCTTAAATACGTTTTCTTCTTCATGAAAAGGCTATGACAATTCATGCGGTCGAGTTTAGCAAACTCGAAAGGGAGCTTGCGAAGACTCATAAATCTCCATTAGATTATCTGGCTTCCAAAATTGGCAGGGTCTATGTTGTGGCTATTACCCGAGACGGATGCCCCGCGTGCAAAAAGCAGAAACCAAAACTGGACAAATTGGCTTCGACCGTGGCAGAGAAATATGGAAGTAAAGTGGGTTTCACTCGAATCCATGTCAAGTGTCGTCAGGGTTCAATTGAAGAATCACTGCGCAGCAAAGACGTGTTCAGGCATTATTTCTACCCGACCAATCTAGTTTTGATCAGGACCAGAGACAAGGGCGCAATAGAGTATTACAGAAACGTCACGCCCAGTATGAAAGAGCTTGAGAAGAACATCGAGAACGCGCTTGAAGTTGCAGCGATGATTAAAGATGAGAGCTGAGACCCTAGGTTTTTGTTGTCTGCATTGCTTGTGCTCTGCGCCACAACGCCTTATACCAGAACTCTAAGAGGGCGATCAAGCCTGTGCTCGTGGCAAGTTGTGTGAGAGCAGCTATCCATTGATTCAGCAAATTCAGGGCTTCTGCTGGCGGGATGTTGAAGGCTATTGAGATTAAGGCTACGAGTAAGGCTATGACTAGGGTTTCAAGGGCTTTTCTTCCGCTGAAAGTTTCTTGTGGTGTTTGCTTGAGCCAGCCGCCTAGGATGTAGATTAAGGCGCCGATGAACGACCAAACGAAAACGCTCATCATTCTTGCTGATTCACCTCCTCGGTTTCAACGCTTTTAGGCTTCATGCGATATTGCTCCAGAATCCATTTGATCAAGTTGTTTCGTGTCCGACCCTGCCTGGCTGCCTCTCGTTCCAGCCAGTCTGCAAGGCCTTCTGGTATGTGAATGCTAAAGCGCCGAGTCTTCAAAGCCTGTCACCACACAAAATCAACCATGCTTTTTCAATTAAACAATTGTTGTGCAAAGAGGTTAAACTCCCACAACACGGCATATTTTCACAAAGTGAGCATTGTTCTAGTCGGCAGCCCGAGAGCCAACGAGTGAAGCCAAACATTAACGATGCCCGAAAGCTCAGGGCTGCCCTGCTTCATTCTTTGGTCTTCTCGGGCAAGCCAAACGAATCATGTGGGGTCGAAGTTTGCATAATCCGTTAACAAATCTTGTCAGACGCGTCGGCGAAGCCTTAACGCCTCAGCGCTCAGCTCTTTTCTTAACCACAACCGAGAAGGTCATGGGAGTCTCGCCTGAAGTCAGCTTCAAAACCATGACAAGCGTTTATCTGGGCGATTTAGCCGCTAGAGCAAGCATAGACTTCCTCGCCGACCAGATTGCGGGCATGGGCTTCTCTACAACCATGAATGAAGAATACACGGAACAGGGTGACGGGAAAACCGCCAAAGAAATAGTAGACGAGTTCTGTGAGGAACACGGACTCGACGAGGTTCTGCAAGAATCCGCCCGCTATCTGGTTGGTTGGGGCAACGTCTTCTGGTGGGTTGGCAATCCCAAAAAAATCGAGTTTCTCAGGCTCGTGCCGCCTGAAATAATCAGAGACAACGGAATAAAATTCGGCGACAACGGGCAACTTGAGAGAATAGAGCTGGATTGGAAAAGGCAGCCGCAGCAGATTCCAGGCGATGAGTTGATTCATTTAGCCTACAACGTCTTAACCGCCAAGCCTCTGGGCTTAGGCATCTTGCAATCCTTGTGCACGCCCTTAGACATAGGCGACGGCGAAACCCGCGAGCCCTTCTACCAAGTCAAGGGCAAGATTCATTCTGGTATGGCGGATGTCATTTACCAATGGGGCGCACCGAACGAGCTCTGGTCTTTTCCTGGTCTAAGCAGGGAGAAACTTCAGGAATACTTAGCTCAAATCAAAACTATACCGAGGCGGGGAGCCAGATTTATCTTCAATCCACCCGTGGGTTCCGAAGCTAAAGTGCAACCAGTCGTAGCCGAGCGCATGAGAGGCTTAGACTTCTACGTGGAAAGCCTTGAAGACGAGTTTGTCCTCGGCTTGCAGACTCCACTCGCCAAACTGATAACTAAAACGGGCTTCACCGAAGCCAGCGCCAACGCCGCCTTAGAAATCACTGAACACCGAGTATTAGCCCTACAAAGATTTCTTAAGCGGGGAGTCGAACGCCACCTATTCGACCGCGTGGTTGCCCAAGCAGGCTTAGACCCGAAGCAGGCTCAAGTGCGATTAAACTGGGGTATACCAGAAACCCTCGACTACGAGAAACTCACCGCGCTGCTGTCACAGTTGGTTCTCATTCTGCGCGACATCGGACCAAACGTTATAACACCCGCAGAACTGCGCAAGATTCTCAGGGATGTCGCTAAACTGCCGCTTGAAGAAGAAATCAGACCGCAACAGTTAATGGAGGCAAAAGTTTTTGGAACAAAATAAACAACACACAGCCGAATTTGAAAACTGCATCGAACAAGTGATGAAGCAGGGACACGACAAGGGAAGCGCCTTCGCCATATGCACCAAAAGCTTCCAAGACGCAAACAAACCCATCTACCTAGGCGAGGCTGAAACACAAAAGCTACACCTGTTCTCAGAATCAATCAACCTCGACGGAAACAAGGTTTCAGGCGTGGCTATCCATCCAAAACGTATCTTTCACCCTGAGGAAGGAATGACACATGTTTACCTCCGCGAAGAACTCGAGAAGGCTGCGCCTACGCTCGTGGGCAAACCCTTCGGAATCGACCACTTATTCATTCTGCCACCCCCGAACATCATCACAAGCGCTTGGTACGACCCAAAACAAGATGGAGTAGCCTTCGAAGGCCTGGCTGACGATGAAATTGCTGAACAAATTCGAAAAAAAGCCTTCAAGGGTCTGAGTATCGAGTTAGACTGGCTTAAACCCGGCGGAAAAGTCGAATTCATAAACGGAGTTGCACCAAAAAACTTTGAATTAACCTCGGTGCACCTCCTGAGGAATTTTCCGCCAGGTGACAAAGAAGCATTTATTAAACTTTGGAACAGCGTCAAGGAGCAACTGGTCCTAGGACCGCCGTTACCCCTAGACCAACGAGTTGAAACTCTTGAGAAGCAAATCCAAGAGGTTCTAAACAAAATTAGCGTGATCAACGGCAAAATAGACGTTCTTACAACGCATCCTTCCCCGTCGCCCTCGCAGATGATGGAAGCAGAATGGACTAGTGAATACGTCAGTGATTTGGCTGATTCCGCTTTTGCCGCGATTGAGCCAGGCGGCGAAAAAGATGCGGAGGGGAAAACAACGCCGAGAAGTCTTAGACATCTCGAGCATCACGACGCTGAAGGCAACGTTGATGAAGCACATGTCAAAGCTGCTTTACAAAGGCTTAATCAAACAAAAATCTCTGATGCATTGAAGATTGAAGCTAAAAAACACCTTTGCGGGCACGCCAAGCAGATGGATTTTGTCAGTGAAGTCTGCGGAGAAGAACCGTCAAGGGTTTCGGAAAGCGCAGATGCTGTGGCTCTTCGAAAAAAGATTTTTGATTTAGAGGTTAAACTCGCCGAATCTGAGAAGGTCGTTCAGGCTCTCAAGAAAAAGCACGCAGATTTTCGGAGGATGGTTGAGTCTGTGATTCCAAAATCCTCTGTTTGGGGGGCTTGGCGGCCAGGCTCCAAATTGATGATTCAACAGTTACAGAGACTGCTGCACGAATCATCCGATTCACAGTCATGAAACGTAATCATGACGGGAGTAAACGAGGATGAACTCGTTGAAACCAAGAAGGCTGAAAGAGGAGAAATAGTAACATGACTGATTTAACTGGGTTATCCAATTTGGTGGCAGGCGACGTTCTCGAGCCAAGGGAAGGAGCCTTAATCATTGATTACGAAGCGGCTGCGGCAATAACTAAGGGTCAAGCGGTTTATCTAAGCGCCGACGGAAAAGTCAGCCCTGCAACTTCAGCGCAGAACTGCATAGGCATCGCAATCGACGACGCCGCGGTTGGAGCCATGTGTCCAGTCATCGTTCGGGGCAGAGTTAAGGTAGCTGTTGGCGGCGCGGTTGGCAGGGGGCAAGCGGTTTACGGCGGAGACGCTTCTGCACGGATTCTAGCGTTAGGTGATCAAGCAGTTAACGAAGGTGGCACTGGAACCTACACAATCTACTATAGCCGACAGTTCGCCTTCGCTGAGCAGACGGCAACCGCAGCGGGTGACCTCATCAGCATACTCGTTGTGAAGTGACAAACCATGAGCAAAAAGGAATCGCAGTCTGAAGTCTGGGATAACGCTATGCTCACCGCCAAGGTCAGAGAACTCGAAGCCAAGGTCAAGAAGCTGGAGAAGTGAAATTGTCATGCGTGAAATTGTTTTACCAAAATTCCACGAGTCGCTACTAAACCAAGAGTGGTATAAGGTGGAGTTTGACGCCAAGGTCAAGCAGGCTTTGCGCAATCCGTTCACACTCAGCTATCTTCGGGCTGGCATGAAGGAAGGCATACTCAGCGACATGGCAGGCGCCCTGGGTCGCATACACGACGTTGTTGTTGACGCGGCGAAACCAAACCTAATAGCCAGAGACATAATCGACGTCAGAACGACCACCGAATCTCTAGAACGCTTCCCCAGAGCCAAGAAAAGCGCGGCTTACTTAGCTGGTGAAGGCGGAACCATTCGAATACACGGAGAACGCTACGACTGGGTTGACGTCCAAACCAACGTCTTCCTAAAAGACGGTGTAGAATGGACCCGTGAGTTTGCTGAAGACGCCAAATGGAACGTCATGAACAGACAACTCGAGGAACTTGGCAGAAGCATTGCTCAGTTAGAGACTGAGAAAATAATCGGACTGTACGGGGGAATTGCTGCGGCAGACCTTGCTGGCGGCGCAGCCTTAGCAGGCGGCGGAACCGCCATGAGCTGGACCAAAGCGGTTCAACTGTGGGACATCATCGAAAACGAGGACTTTCACCCTGACACCTTGATTATACATTCTAAACAGGCAAGTCAGCTGTTTACGGCGACAGAATTCATCAATTCGCAGTATTTGCCGAGCGAGCAGACGGAGTTGTCGCGGGGCTTAATTGGTCAAGCCTTGACCATGAAAATCTACAAGAGCACTTTATGCACCAACGGTGTGGCTCACGCTGTTGACAAAGCCGCCGGGGTGCTTCTGATTCGGAGAGACATAACAACTGAACCCTACGAGGACCCTAAAGGCGGCGTGTTCGGCATAGTCGCCAGCGAACGCATAGGATACGCTGTACTGCGCAGCAAAGCCGTAGCCCGGATGACAAATCTAAGCACGAGCGTGTGATAGTCTCCTGAAGAGTCCGTGAAACTCGGATGAAACTCACCTTCCATTTTTGTTTTGAGTCGAGGCAAAAATAATGTCAAATATAACCTGGGAACGTCGCCACGAAGCGTTCAGAGCGATTTGGGAGAAGCTTGACGCCTTAACGAAAGCGCTCGAAAGCATAGCCCAGGACACCTTGCGGGTTAAGAGCGTATAGCAACGCTTGCCCAAAGCCGATTGGTGACTGGCTGCCTGATGTTGACGGGCGTTTCTTAGGCGAGACGCTGACTCCAAGGCGCTGGGATGGTAGCAAATTATTCTTCGGACCAGACGGCGTCTTATTCACGCATCCAATTTACACACCAAACTTGAGATTTCAAATTCTCTATTATGAGACACTTTATCTTGTTCATGCAACTTTGGGTTATCCTTGGCTGTATGATTTAGCCGTCAGAGTCATTCGTCCATCCGCATTAATTCCGTCAGCCACACCTTTCTATTTCGAACCAGCTGCAGGTGGCTACATACGTTTCCAATATCAAAATGTCGTAGCCGCAGAACATTATGGTGTAGACCAAAGTTTTTCTATCCCACGGGCAGGCAACATCTTTTTGCTTGATGATAAATTCATTCAAATAGGCAAAGACTCTGATGGAACGCTTCCCACCGCTTCAGCCGATTATCGTGGCAAAATGATAAGGGTTGAAGGCGGAATGGGTGAAGGTGACAAACTTTACGTGTGCATGAAGAAGGCAGACGACACTTACGCTTGGGTTCAGGTTGCAAATGGTTGAGAAGAGGTGAAAAACATGGTGACAAAAGAGCAGATTCAAAGTATTCGAGCAAGATTAGGAGACCTTGCATTAACTGTGGACAAAATGAAACAGGTCTGCGACTTGGCTCTGTTTGAATATCAAGTGGCTGGGCAATCGAAGGCTCTCCCTGAAGCTGACGTAACTGCGTTAGTTGAGGAATACCAAAACTTGAAAACCGAATTAAAGACAAAACTGAGCGCTTTGCCATGACGTTAGAGGACGAGGAGAAGGGTCAACTCAACACCAGAATCAAGATAGAGGGCACAATAGACAAAACAGTGTTCGAAGAGTTCAAGAGAATCTATGCGTTAGAGATAGAGAAGGCCAAGGATGAAGACCGAACTGAACCGTCGGTTAGTCACGTGTTGGAAATGCTCTTGAAAAAGGGAATCAAAACATACAAAACAGAGAAAAAGTAGGTTTGAATCACACCTCCAGAAAACATATCGCAAAGACAACTGGCAAACGCCTAAATCATCTTCTTATCCTATATTAACCAGAGAAATTAACTATCATTACAGTATAAAAGATGCGAGAAAGACACTGAAAGACTCTGTGTAAAGAGCAAGATGCATTGAGAAGGTTTTAAAACAATCCTCCAGCCTCGATGTCATGTTAGGCTTAGCAGACATCGCCTACGACATTTTCCTCATCCGTCTAAAAGAAAAAAAACAAGAATCTAACCAAAGAGGAAATGCAGCACAAGATTAAGGAACTCTACGAATCGAGACAGGCTACATCAAGAAGTCTAAGTAGAACTTAACACGCTAAATTACAAGATATTTTATCCATTTTCTCTATTCTATCTGTTTTCATCCGATTAGCCCTAAATAACGCTTGCTTTTCTTAATCCGTGTTAGAGTGTGGCTGTTTTGGCTAGCGTGTCTGTTGATGATGTGCGTGATGTGATTAACGTTTCTTCAGCCGAGGTTCCTGACACTAAGGTTTCGAAGATGATTAAGCGCGCTGAGGTTACTCTTGAGCTTGAAACAGACACAGAAATCGACTATAGCAACTGCACAGATGCGGAGAAGGAGTTCATCACGGTTCTCGCCGCCATATACGCAGTCTGTTATCTCACAGGCGGCTCAGCGGTTGGTCTCAGCTTCTCGGTTGGAGACCAAAACGTAAGCGTGCTCAGCAAGGCTCCGCCCCTGGATGTTTTGCAGGCTGAGCTCCAACGTATGTTGGAGAGACTGCGTGAACCCACAGTGAGGATGGTGTAGCCGGAGAAATGGGTATGGTTCCGCAAGCCTACTATGATTTCATTATGAATTACGCGCCCTACGCTTATGTTGTTCCCGAGTCTGGTCCTGACCTCACGTGGGGCAGAACTGCCTTCGCCGCTGCCTTCGCCATCGACTTCTTCCATGAAGCCTATTATGACTCTCAATTTGAAAGCAAGAAAACGGACATCTACAACAAGCTTGCGTCGCTGGCTGACTGGCTATTAACCCAGCAGTGCACGGATCCCGTCAAGCTGGCTTATGGCGGGTTCAAATCAACCGAAACCAGCGATTACTACTACAGCGTCGACGCAGCCCGAGCGATTCCAGCCTTGATAAAGGCCTACAAATTAACGGGAACCGCTAGCTACCTGAACGCTGCCAAGCTGGCTGCAGCAACCTTCCTCTACAGCATGCAGCATCCGCCAACGCCAACGGTGCACGACAAGTACTACGGTGGATTCGCCCGAGCAGTCACAATCGCAGACGTTTGGCTACCTGAGATTGACATCGAAAACCTCTATGGACTCATAGGCTTGAAAACGCTCATCGACTATGATTCAGCCAACAAGACCAAATACGAAACCATGATGCCAGAAGCGGTCAGCTTTCTGCGCTCTGGCTTCGAAAGCCTCTACCTTGAGTATCGACCGCTTCCAAACGGCGACGGCAAGTGGCACAGAGTCGGCACTAATGAAACTGAAATTTATGACGACCCGTTCGCCTACGCCCTCCTCGGCTTGTACGATTACGAAGGTTGGAGTCCAACAGCGCAGAGGGTTTACAGCTTCCTCAACTCTGTTAGAGCCAGCGCAGAGTAT
>Ga0315314_1000939_pt1 | contig 28225 bp, 28 predicted proteins | sample TDP9_MG_FD_203631 | JGI IMG/M metagenome (GOLD analysis project Ga0315314, IMG submission 203631) | Freshwater sediment microbial communities from Lake Towuti, South Sulawesi, Indonesia - TDP9 | ecosystem: Environmental > Aquatic > Freshwater > Lake > Sediment | place: Indonesia: South Sulawesi... | reverse complement strand
GTTGTTGCTGCGAGCGCGGCGGCAATGGCGAGCCTAGCTGCGACCCTCGACGCGGCCAATGTGCCATCACAAGATGCGCTTCGAAAAATGCGGATATATAAGCGCTCACCTATATATTGGCCGATTGTCGGTAACTCATGTCACTCGTCGTCTCACTTCAATGCTCACGATGCGGATTTGTCAACAGTAACCTCGACGCGGACAAGTGCCAGAGATGCCGTGGCGCGTTGCTGTTCGACTATGACTACGGGAGGGTGGAGCAGGCATTCACCAGCGGTGAGTTCAAAGCACGAACTCCTGGAGTATGGAAGTACCGTGAACTTCTCCCGATCACGAACGAGCAAGACATTGTTTCACTGGGTGAGGGAGGCACATTCATGCACGACTGCCCGAGGCTCGCCCGTGAGATCGGAATCAGGAAACTACTCTTGAAGGATGAGACCACGAACCCGACGGGGTCGTTCGTGGATCGGGGAATGACCGTTGAAGTCTCGAAGGCGAAGGAGCTTCGGTCAGGAATCATAACGTGTGGAGCCAAAGGGAATCTAGGCGCATCTGCGGCAGCCTACGCTGCTAAAGCGGGCGCCAAATGCAGGCTGCTTCTCCCCGAAAACGTAGACACCGGAAAGCTGTACCAAATGATAGCCTACGGTGCTGAACTTGAGCCCGTAAGAGACTACGAAGACGCGATTCAAGCCAAACGGTCTCCAAATGAGTACCTTGTGTCGCCTGCAGGTCGGTTCTTCTTAGAAGGCGAGAAAACAACTGGACTTGAGATATGCGAGCAACTCGGGTGGGCACTCCCGGACAGAATTGTGGTTCCAGTCGGAAACGGAGGCCACCTCGCAATGATCTGGAAAGCCCTACAGGACCTCAGAAGAGCCGGGCTCGTTGGCGGTGAGCTGACAAAGATAACGTGCGTTCAACCTCAAGGCGCCGCCCCCATTGTTGAGGCCTTCAACTCGTGCAAGCTAGATGTCGCGCCGCAAGCCTCGGTCAGGACGTTTGCGCCCGACATTGCGGTGCCTGCTCCGGTTCATGGATTCATGGCGCTCAAAGCGCTCGCCGAGTCAAAGGGTTCAGCAGTCTCGGTGACCGACCGGGAAATCCTCAAGGCAGCAGCCTCGCTCGCACATGCTGAAGGAATCTTCGCTGAGCCTGCAGCAGCGGCTGCAATCGCGGGCCTCGCAAAAGCCGTCAAATCCGGCAAGATCGATCAGGACGAAGAGATTGTCTGCGTAGTAACCGGGGCTGGATTGAAAGATCCCAAGGCTGTTAAGCAACACATCGACCGATCGAAGAGGCTGGACAGATTGCTCAGACGAGCCGAGCCGAGAGAGTTCACGCTCAAGGTGGGCGGGACGAAGCTCCGAATTCTCCAGCATCTTGGCGAGGCGCCAGCGCACGGGTACGGGATCTGGAAAGCTCTTGCAGAGGAATTCGGAGTTTCAGTGAAGCTTCCGAGCGTCTATCAACATTTGAACGAGCTTGAGGGATTGAACCTCATATCGAGGGTGAGGCCTAAGATCTCAGTAGGCAAGAGAGAGATTCTCCAGTACCAATTGACTGAGAAAGGAAGAGAAGTTCTGCGCGCGAGAAGACAAATCGAATGATTCAAGGCTAAGGTGCCGGATGACTCTGCGGTTTAGATCCCGACGCGATGAAGATCCCTATCTGCGCCTTTCTTCCGCGCATGGATATTCCACAACACTTTGTTCTGGCTAGCTCCACTCTCACGTCTTGCAGCCCAGCCTCCTCAAACCACTTCTTCACTTTCGTGAGATCAAACCCAAGCCATCTGTCAGCCATCTCTCTTCTCAGCCAACGCTCGTTGTGCCGCTCCAAGTCTGCCAGAGCAACTCTACCGCCGTTCTTGAGAACTCGCGTCATTTCAGAAATCGCTCGTCTTGGCCTAGGGCAATGGTGGAGAATCATGTTCCCGACGACGGCATCAGCAAAGGAGTCGTCAAGTGGAAGCTTCTCCGCGTCTCCGATTCTGAACTCGACAGACCCCAGCAATCCGAGTTTGGCCAGGTTGTCCTTCGCGGCTTCTAGCATGGAAGGTGAGAGATCCACGCCGATTATCTTTCCAGTGCCTTGTGTCCGCATGACAACGTGTTGGGTCAGGAAGCCGGTCCCGCAACCGATGTCGACGACAGAATCCCCACGCTTGAGATCTGAGGCCTTGAGCACTGAATCCGCGATTGTCTCATCGAAAAAGTCCTCACGCATTCTGTCCCAGCGTTTCGCCACGGTCGTGAAATACTTCTTGGCGCTCGCTTTCACGCTGGTGGGTCTTGTGGCTCTGCGCGATCGACTACGTTGCCGCTTTGGCATCTCAAGACACACCTCAGAGACTCTATTCAAGTCACGGCAGCTATGTAAAGAGTGATTAGTTGACAATGAATACTCTAGCATGAGGGAAACTGGCACTTGAGTTCAGCTAGAAGCGCGTATGAGAAGGTCTTCGAACTCCTCGAGGAGCATCACAGTTGGTTTTCTGAGAGTATTCCGCTGATCGCGTCTGAGAATGTTCCCAGTCCGGCGGTCCGCGAAGCGGTCATCTCTGACTTCGGCAACCGCTACGCGGAGGGGTGGGTCGGGGAGAGAGTCTACGCTGGATGCGTGTACATCGACCAAGTCGAGCAGATCTGCATCGATTTGGCCAAGGAGCTTTTCCGTGCGGAGTTTGTGGATGTCCGCCCAGTGTCAGGAGTCTGTGCCAACCTCGTTACCTACACGGCCTTCACGAACCCCGGCGACGTGATGATGGCTTTGGCGATTCCGAGCGGCGGCCACATCTCCATGGGGAAGAGAGACTTCAACGGGACCGCCGGCAGCGTTCACGGCCTCGATGTTGAATACTTTGTCTTCGACCGCAACGAGATGAACATCGATGTCGGCAAGACAAAGGAGAAAGTTGACAAGATGGTCAAGGATGGAAAGCGGCCGAAGCTCGCGACATTCGGCGGGAGCTTGTTCCTATTCCCGCACCCAGTCAATGAACTGGCAGAGTATTTCCACGGCATAGGTGCCACAATCGCGTACGATGCAGCTCACGTCTCAGGCCTCATCGCAGGTGGACAATTCCAAGATCCACTCCGGGAAGGCGCGGACGTGATGATGACGAGCACACATAAGACACTCTTCGGCCCTCAAGGCGGCATCGTAGTCTCATTTGAGAAGTACGCGGAACAGATCAAGAAGGCCACGTTCCCGTCCAACACGAGCAACCATCACCTCCACACCGTAGCAGGGAAGGCTGTTGCGTTTGCTGAGATGCTTGAGTTCGGCCGTGAGTACGCGTCCGAGATAGTTGCAAACGCGCAGGCGCTCGGACAGGCTTTGCATGAGCTAGGGCTGACAACCCTTGCGGAGAAGAAAGGATTCACGAGATCGCACCAGCTAGCTGTCGATACGACCAAGTACGGCCTCGGGGGCGATATCGAAAAAGCCCTCGAGAAGGCAAACATAATCGTCAACCGCCAACTGCTTCCCGGCGACATTCAAGCGGGACGGCATTATCAGAATCCAGGCGGAATACGGTTAGGCGTCTCAGAGATTACACGCCTCGGCATGAAAACGTCACATATGGCCGAAGTAGGCGAATTCATCAAACGTGTAGTTGTGGACAAGGAGCCTCCCGAGAAGGTCAGGACCGACGTGACAGTTTTCCGCAAGGACTTCCAGAACATATGTTACGCGTTCGAGACGGCACGGTCAGCCTACGAATACATCAAGATTCGACAGTGACAAATCAAACGCCGCCCAGCGACTGGAAGAACTCGACAAGCAATCTAACATTTACCATGGAACGATCGCAGACATATCCCAGGGTAACAATGTGCGGCCTGAATTGGCACAGCGGACAGATTAGTTCCTCAAGGCGGTTCTATGTCTTTGAACTTCACGGCACCCTGTGAGTTGAATCTAATCGTGAAGCGGCAGGGAGAGTCCTTCCCTTCTGAACGGTAGGATCCTTCCGCTTCCCAAAGCTCGCCTACTTGGCGTATCTTTCGAAATTCCACACCGTACCCGCGCGGAGAAACTCTCCTGATCATCTTCAGTACTTTTTCCTTGACTTCTTCTTCGCTAATGCCGGGCCGTTTGAAACGCGGTATTGCAGCTCTCCCCTGCTTGAATGAAAAAGGGAAGCCCTTCTGAGTCTATTGAGCCTTCCGTCTGCGACAGACTTCGACTCGCAAAACCCACGTTAGCAAGAAAAATTAAGAAAATCTAGGAATCTGGGTCCTAGGCTATTCGCCTAGTACCTTCGGTGCTTCTGATAGCATTCTCTACAGTAGACTGGTCTGCCCGCCGTCGGCACAAACGGTACTTCCGTATCTGCGCCGCAGTCGGAGCATTTGACTTTCGTCATTTGCCTCGGGGCACCGTAACGTCGATTCTCGTAACCCATCTTCGCATTCCACCGTCCCTATTGTCTAGTTATACGAAAGATGATACTCGCCACGATAATCGGCACGAGCCTGACGGCCCCTCCGTCATCCACGCAGGTAAGATCTTCAGTATACTGGGCACGCAAGAGGCAAGACTACTATAAAAGGTGACTCGACAGCTCTGTGTGTGAAGCGAAAATGGTCTGGACTGGGCTTCACGGACTCGTAGGAATCAGCGTCGCGCTCGCAATACGCGGACGCGCCATCTTGGGAGAGGATGGTGCTCGCACTATGCGGTTTGGGATCGTGTGGGGCACGATCCTGCCAGACGTTGATTTGCTGATCTCGATTGTTATCATCGCGGCGGGAGGAAACATGGAACAAGCCTTGGCGCCTCATCGTACGCTTACTCACAGCCTCTTCACCATACTAGCCCTCGCCTTGATTGGACTCGCGGTTTGGAGGACAGGTACGAGCAGAAGCGTTGGCGGCGGTTTCTTCGGAATTGCAGTGGGAATGCTGATCCACGTAGTACTGGATCTTCCGTACGAGGTGGGTGTCTCTTTTCTCTGGCCGTTGACGGCGGAAAGGTTTGGATTGTTCTGGAGTCTGCCGGGTATCTGGGCATATCTAGACCAGACCATGGACTTCCTGTTCGCGGCCATATTCTTCTACGCTCTTTACGCGCTCGCCAAGAAATATCAGACACGGGAAAGATTGCTGATCCCAGCGGCAGTCGCGTCCCTGGTCGCATTCCTGGCGATGGTTGCCTACGATCTCACGGGGCCTTCCCAAAACCAGTGGTTGCTCGTCTACGCGCTCGTCGGCCTGCCATTTCTCATATTGATTCTCGCACTGCCTTGGGTGAACAGAAGAATCATCTACGCCATTCCGACAAGAAGAAGATAGAGAACTCGTCCGTTGGTCTTCCCGTTGAAACCGTCGCAGTCCCCGCCACTTGAGCAGATTACAGCTTGCCTGTGAAGGTTTAAGAATCCCCGTCAACGGATCACTGCGTCAGATGATGGTCCATGAGCGGAAGAGAAAAACGCCGGAAGAGGGAAGCACCGATGCCGGCGGCGAGCGCTGGACTGCTGAGATTCTTCGAAGAAGAGACCCCTGGAATCAAAGTTCGCCCGGAGGTTGTCTTGCTGGTGTCGGTCGCACTGATCGGAATCAGTCTATTCGCCTACATGACGGCGAAGTAGACGCCAGTACTCCGCTCTAGAAATCTAGAATGCTTCTCTGCGATAACAGAGGAAGCGGACCTGCATCGATCTTCAGTTCCTTTCTTAGATACTGCGAGATCAGTTCACTGTAGCCTGTGAATGCGTACACGCGTTTTGCTCCGGTCTTCGCGATATGCTTCACTAGTTGATCGAAGCCGGCGTGGCTGCTCAACGGAAAAGACGCGTAGCTTCCTGAACCGAACTTAACGGCCCAGCCCGTCGCCATTGCTTCGGAGGCATGATTTGGCACCACTGAGTTGCTGCCGGTAGTCGTCACATACACGCATTTCCCTTTTCGAAGCAGTTTCTTGCCGTCCGCGGTTTCAGCCCCCACGAACGAAAGATCAATGCCGGCTTCGCTGTACGCCTCGTTCGCTCTTCCGACAATCGGGGCGCAAACGACTGGGAGTTTCGTGTAAACGTTGAACAGTCTCACGATCTCCTGTGACTTCCCTGAAGAGTAGACGTGAAAGGTTGGGATGCGACCAGCTTTGATCTCGCGAAGCGCCCAATTGACGATTCGGGCGTACGTTCTTTCTCGCCTCGGAAAGATGAAACTCGGGTCTCCGTAAGTGGCTTCAACGATGAGCGTGTCACATCCGGAAACCCCTGCAGCTCGGGTGGTCAGTGTGTTGACGCAGTTGATGTCCCCGGTGTACACGTAAGTATGACCACTGGTGATCACCTTAAACTGCGCGGAGCCGAGCATGTGACCTGCATTGAGCGGAACTATCTCTGTGTCGCCAATACGCAGTTTGTGATCGTACTCTATCGGGCGCCAGTTTGCCACAGTTCTGTCCCTGAGCTTCTCATAGATCAGCCGCGTCTCACTTGTTGAATACTTCATGGCTCCAGAATGAAAGCCGAGCGTGTGATCCGAATGCGCGTGAGAAATGAACACATGTGCATCGCGTTCCATGTTTCGGGCTGCGACTGGATCGAACACGAACCTCCCGTCGTCGGTGTCTATGACAACACCGCCGAGCCAGCCCACTCTACCTTCTTTCACTAGTCTTTCCACTTTCGAGCGCTGCTTCGATTCTAAGCGCGGAGTTCAGATGAAGGAAAAGCTTGTGCTTCTTCTCCTTGCTGACTGCCTGCGGAATTGGACTAACCATCGTTGATCGTGGAACAATCGCCTCTGCGTTAGAAGGCAATATGCTCGGAGGATGATTCAAGACAGCGGCCGGTTCTCCTTCGTATCCAAAGTCACGCTCCACCACTGCGAGCACGTGTTTGCCTAGGACCTTCTCAAGCACGTGAAACAATGTGGGTCTAAACGAGGACATTTCATGACCTCTTCTTTGCTGCGATGGCATGCTCGCCGTACCTGAGGTTCTTGAGTTCTCTTGTGCTCATTCTGCGTCTTCTGGCCTTCGGCGAGATAATTGTGCTGTTGCCGAACGGGTCCTTGAGCGCGAGCGTCAACCGTAGCCTCCCTTTCCTTGCCCTTTCAGCTTTCCGCAACACTAGATCGGCTTTCTGCTTTCTTCTACCATCCAGAGAACTCGAAAGGAATCTTGCTACGTCTTCAATCCTCGCAAGCACGCCTTCGACATTGGAGATGAATCCTTCGTTGTTCTGGCCGGGATGAACTGAAACACCGAGCTCCGGAACCACGATCGTGGCCGTGTTTCCCCGAACAACGCGAATCTTCAGATCACTAGCAGAAGTTATCTTCAGGCTTGTGACCGCCGGGTCATGAGTCGAAAGAGAGAATACGTCAGCATGCTTGAAGCCGCATGATCTACAGGAAGTCACTGACATTAGGACCGGCCCGAAGTTCTCGATGCCATATTCAACTTCACCGACCTCGAGTTCCACGCGACCGCAGGCCGGGCAGCTAGCCTGAGGGAGCGTATACTGGCGAGTTGCTAGCACAGTTGGGGGCGGCACGTGAGTCTCGGACATGGCTCAAAACCAAGCAATCTTTTCGACGGTTTCACGCCTTCTGCACTAGCTCATCAAGATAATCCAGTATGCTTTTCCAGATCCGGCCATCATCGCGCATCTTGTTCTCGAAGTTGTTTACGTTGATGAAACGTCTGAGGGCCGCTTTGGTTTCCTCGTCAAGAACACCGTTGATAGGGCCATCGTACATACCCAGTTTCCTCAGGTTTCTCTGCAAGACCGTGGCAATGTCATGATTGATGGTCAAGAGACTTCTTGGATCTTCTCGTGAAAGTATCGTCATTTCGTAGATCTTGAACACGCGCTTGAGTTCCTCGATTGGGTGTGGGTGATCGTCAACTCGCAAGTCAACGTACCTATCTGTGAAGCCCTCGTAGCCGCCGTTCTCCCTGACAACCAAGAGTCCGGCTGACTGCTGGCCTCTGCGATCGCCTCCAGCCGACTGCCCCGCAAGGAGCGCCTCCAGCAACTTGTCGATCAAATCGCCCGATGTTTCCTCGTATGCCTTGGCCATGGATTCCACTACTCTAGAGCTAGCGAGAATGTTTCCTTGGCAACCGTATCCAGTACCTGTCACGTGCCCGGCCCATTCCATACACTCGCGCCCAGTGTGAACAGCCACACGGCCTTTGGCATCGACGACTGCCACTTGACGCACTTCACGGTGCGGGTCGTCAGCAAGCAGTCTTCCTAGCGTCTCCGACGCAGAGAGACCCGATTCCAACAACTTGAGGCCGTTAGGTCCGTAAGAGACGTTGGCCCAGGCTTGGGTTGCTATCGCTCCTACCTTGGCTCTTGCCCAAGGAACCAACGCTCCCACAGCGATGAATCTTGATTCGACGGCGACGCCGAGATCTCCGCTCTTGGGGTCGTAGGCAACTACAGAGAAGGTGGAAGGTGCTGGTGTCAATGAGGATACCTCATTCTTGAATCCTCTTGCCTAAACTAGTTTCAAGTTACAGGCTATCGGGATTCTGGCTTTTCAGTTTACAAGGTCGAGCTGTGACTTGAGTAGTTTCAGTCATGTCTCGGGGATATATCGAAGCCGCTTCATTACCATCCTGAACAGGGATGGAGAAGAGTTCAGGAAACCGGTGCCCGAGATGCTCTAGGGACTCATTGAACGTATACTACGAAGAGGACTCAGGGTTCCGACTCGGCGCTGTCTGTCAGTCATGCGGCTTGAAAGGATACTTCTCCGAGGGCAAGCTTGTAGTGATGGCTAGCCCGTAGCATGGCGCCTTCTCACGTAAATCAGACGTAGAAAACAGCACCTCTCGATTCAGAGACCCGGTCACTGTAATATCCTCTGACGCCATCATACCACACTCGATCTGGCAATGGCTGCGCTGGACGGTTTGCGCATTCTGGACCTGAGTAGACTCATGCCAGGTCCACTATGTACCATGATTATGAGCGATCTGGGCGCTGATGTGATAAAGGTCGAAGAACCAGGCCTCGGTGACTATGCGCGCTCGGCACCTCCTTTCATCAAAGACACCGGTGCCGCTTTCCTGATGCTGAACAGAAACAAGCGAAGCATCACACTGAACCTGAAGAAGCCTGAGGCGCAAGAAGTCATCCACAAACTCGCTCGACGTTCCGATGTTCTCATCGAGAGCTTTCGACCTGGAGTGGCCGACAAACTAGGCGTCGGATATCCGACCATCAGTGAGACCAACAGCCGAATAATCTACTGCTCACTCTCCGGGTACGGACAGACCGGGCCGTACCGAGACCTAGTCGGTCATGACCTGACCTACATGGCGTACAGTGGAACGATCGGAGCCACTGGATTGAAGGGTGGTCCACCCGTCATTCCCGCAGTTCAGATTGCCGACATCCAGGGCGCACTGTATGCGACCATCGCAGTCATGGCGGCGCTGTGCCAAAGAGAGAAGACCGGAGACGGCGAGTACATCGACATTTCACTGATGGACGTTGCGGTTGCATCGATGATAATGCCGTTCAGCTTCCACTTTGGAGGCTTTCCAACTGATAGAGGACAGATACTGCTGTCGGGGGCGGCACCCTTCTACAGTGTCTACGCGACCGCGGACGACAGGTTCATTGCCGTTGCATCTCTCGAGCCAAAGTTTTGGATTCAACTGTGCGAGACTCTGAAACTCGAGAAATATCGGGATGACCAACTTACCATGGGAGAAGATGCAGAGCGAATCCGTCAAGACCTAGCTGCAGTGTTTCGTCAGAAGAACCGCGACGAGTGGGTGAGAATCCTGAACGAGCGAGAGGTTCCTTGCGCCCCAGTCTATGATGTGAGAGAAGTTGCTGGCGACCCGCAAGTGAAATCGAGAACCATGCTCTTCGAAACCGAGACGGAGAAATTTGGAAAGTTGATTCAGCTGGCAACGCCAATCCGAATGTCCCGCAATCCATTGACAATGAGACTCCCCCCGCCTCGACTTGGCGAGCACACATTTGAGATACTGCAAGAGCTCGGATACTCGGTCGGCGAAACAAGGCGACTTGAAGCGGTTGGCGCAGTCTAGTTAGTTGTGACTAGTACTCACCCATGGAATGATCACTCACTGTATAGCGAGAGCTATACGGATCATCCACAACGTACAATAACTCTCAGGGCGGTTCGGGCGCAGTAGCGTGGAAAATCATGGTCGGCCCCCTTTGGTTCGTCGGCTTCGACAGCCTGATGGAGTTCGTGGCCTTCTTCATCGCTCTAGCCATAGCCTTCCAAGCCCTCAAAGGGTACAGACTGACAAAACAGAAGACTCTGCTGTACGTTAACTACAGCTTCGCGCTGCTCTCAGCGGGACTCCTAATCGACTCCCTCGCGGGTTTTCTTGGCATACTGTCACGCATGCTGAGAGGCGTCATAGTCCTCACGCTCGTCGGGTACACGATATACTTTCTCGCGCAAGTGCTCGCCTACGCCATACTAATATTCGCATACGTCTCGCAGACAAGGACCCTAAGCGCGAAATCGGTATCCGTCCTAGTGGCTCCCCTCGCTGGTCTGATGGCTCTCCAACAAGGACCGGTCTTTCCAATCAAGCTGCTAGGTCCGCTAATCGAGTACCATCCTGTTTCGGAAATCGTGCTACTCTTCTTGGTCTTCTACGTGGCTGTTCAAACCGGCCTCAACTACTCAGCCACCCAAGATAGGAACGCGTTCTTGGTGTTTCTAGGCTTCCTTTTGCTCGCTTCCAGTCACCTGCTCTTCATTCTGACTCCGCTGGGTCCGCTGTTGTTCGCAATCGGTCACGTGCTACAGCTGCTCGGATTTGTTTCCCTGCTCACGATGCTTCTTCGGGTGGCCCGCGTCAAATGACGCAGAGACTACCGAAATACCGGTCACAGATGAGAATCTACGTAGACATAATGCGAGTCATCCAACGTGAAGAGAATCGAGCGAAACCCACTCGAATACTCTACGGCGCGAACCTGTCTCATGACCGACTTGTGAAACACTTAGACGAGCTGAAATCACTTGAGGTCATAGAAGAGGTCGTTGACGAGGACGACAAATTCTATAGGTTGACGCAAAAGGGAGTAGAGTTTCTAAATCAGTTCAGAGCAGTCGAGAGATTCGCGACGGCATTCGGCTTCGCCATCTGAATGATGCACGCTGAATACTTGGTGTTTTTCATGTCGTTTCTGGGAACGTTTATAGTCGCGCGGGCGCTGTGATGATGCGCGTTTCGTGATGACTTCGTCGTCCAAGCCTGATTGGGTCAGGGCAAAAGCTCCTTCAGGAGCGACCCATGCGCGCCTCAAAGAAATTGTGAGGAAGTATTCACTGCACACTGTATGCGAAGAGGCACACTGCCCGAATGTTGGAGAATGCTGGGGCGCTGGCACCGCTACGTTCATGATAATGGGCGAGGTCTGCACGCGTGCCTGCAGGTTCTGCAACGTCAAGAGCGGCAGACCGAATGGCCACTTGGATTCCAGCGAGCCTGCAAATATCGCGAGAGCGGTCAAACATCTTGGATTGAAGTACGTTGTAATAACCTCGGTTGACCGTGATGACCTATCAGACGGAGGCGCTTCACATTTCGCGCAAACCATCACGGCTACCAGAACATTGGCTCCCGACGCTCGCATTGAGGCTCTCATTCCTGATTTTGGAGGAAACCTTGCGGAGATTAGGACAGTCGTTCAAGCAGCGCCAGACGTGATTGGTCACAACCTCGAAACCACGGAGCCGCTAACACCAAAGGTTAGAGACCCGCGAGCGAGCTATGGAACATCCTTGCGGGTCCTAGGGCAAGTCAAACAACTGAGTCCCGAGATCTTCACGAAATCGTCGCTAATGCTTGGGTTGGGCGAGCGAGAGGAGGATGTACTGCAGACCCTACGCGATCTTCGAACGGTTGACACGGATTTCCTAACGCTAGGTCAGTATCTTAGACCCTCACCTCGTAACCTTGGTGTGGCTGAATACGTGGCCCCTGCCAAGTTCGAATACTACCGAACCGCAGCGGAACACTTGGGATTCCGGTACGTGGCTTCCGGTCCGCTGGTGCGAAGTTCTTACCGAGCTGGAGAATACTACCTGAGCAAGCTGATCAAATGAGCTAATGGCCAAGCCGCTTGAGAAGCGTACGTGACTGTCATGAATCTGAACTTCAGCTGGGTAATCGACGGACAACTAGGAGGATCGAGGGGCCCACGCTCCAAGTCAGATCTCCTTTTCCTGAAGCAGCAAGGCATCCGAGCTTTGGTAAGACTCGTTGAACCTGACGAATCAAGGGTGACGGCGAATGAGGTTCGCCAGGCTGGCTTGGAGGACTACAACGAGCCGATCCCGGATTTTCACGCACCGACACAAGCCCAAATCGACAGGATCATCCAATACGTAGACTCGCGCCTAAAAGACGGGATCCCGGTAGTCGTCTCATGCAATGCGGGTATCGGTCGATCGGGTGTGATCTTGGCGTGCTATCTCGTACACACGGGCATGACCGCGAGAAACGCTCTTGAACTTGTCCACAAGAAACGCGGCCGAGGACCAGAAATCCCAGAGCAGATTGCTGCTGTCGACGCTTACTGGTTACACCTCAATGGCGTTGGCTAGAGAAAGCAAGCCTGACTGCGTCAATCGTTACTAGTCATATTGGTTCCGAGCGAGCCGATTCCATGATCACATTCTCACTCTCGGTTTCTCCATTCGATTTCGGGTTCGTCGAGAACGCGAAAAGGAACTTAAATGACGAGTGAATGAATGATGCTTCTCACGCTTGAAATGGGAGAATGGCTGGTTGGATCTGCAGAATCTTCTCAGTCCTCTACAGACCGCCTTGGTCCCTGTGGTATTGTCTTCAACCGGCGGACTCCTCTGTCTCATGGTGCAGACCAGGTACGGTCGCATCGTAGACCACACAAGACAATTGCTGAAAGATCCAGCACCAGATTCAGAAGTGGAGCAAGTGCTGGAGATGCTCTTCAAGCGAGCGCGCTACGCCAAGTGGTCACTGTTTGGCCTGTTCCTAGGCGTCTCCTGTTTTCTGACGCTGTCTCTTGTAATCCTGCTCTCGATGCTCTTTCCTACGCCAGTTCAGTTTCCCCTGATTGTGGGGATCTTTGGCATCGGGATGGGCACTATGCTTCTGGGAGTATGGTATGAAGTCTTGGAGTTGTGGGACTCGTTTAGAGGCATTACCCTTGAACACTCCATATACCAGAGAAAGATCCGAGAGCAAAAGAAACTCTAGACATCATAATAGCACATATCGAAAGACCGCAATCGTTTGGTTGCCGCTAGTCGCGTTCTTCGGTTCTGTGAGGCACGAAACAGCACGATAAATAGGAAACCTCAACCACCTTAGCGATCCTCACAGGAGACCGTCCGATAATGAACGACCGCGTCGAGAACTTGGTGATCGGAGGAGGACCCGGCGGTTACGTGGCCGCCATAAGGCTTGGGCAACTTGGCCGAGAGACCATGCTGGTTGAGAGAGAAACACTTGGCGGCGTCTGTCTAAACGTGGGATGCATTCCTTCCAAAGCAATAGTACGCGCAGCCAAAATGATGAAACACATTCAGAAAGCACAAGACTTCGGAATAGTGACATCTCAACCGAAAATTGACTTGGATAAACTCCAGATGTGGAAGAAGGGTGTAGTCGATAAACTGACGGCGGGCGTCGCGTATCTCTGCAAAGGCAATCGCGTGAACGTGGTATACGGAGAAGCGATGTTCGAGGCTCCACACCGGGTTGAAGTCAAGAGCAAAAACGGAACGCACATCATAGAAGCTGAGAACATTATCATTGCTACGGGGTCTCGGCCAGTGGAGATTCCCGGGTTCAGCTTCGATGGAAGATTCGTCATCACCACAACTGAAGCGCTCTCATTTACAGAGGCACCAAGCAACTTCATAATCGTCGGGGGCGGCGTAAGTGGACTGGAACTCGGAATGGCCTACGCGCAGTTCGGTAGCCATGTCACAGTCATCGAGATGCTTGACCAACTCCTGCCGGGCATTGACATTGAACTGGTCAAGGTCGTTGAGCGCACACTCAGGAAGCGCGGAGTGGAGACATATGTGAAGGCCCGGGCAAAATGGGCCAAGGATGGAAAAGTCGGTGCTCAGCTCGCTGATGGACGCGAGATTGAGATCCCAGCAGACAAGGTCATGGTAGTCGTTGGCAGACGACCAAACTCAGACCAGATTGGTCTTGAGACCGCGGGCGTCAAGACCGACGGGGCAGGATTCATTCAGGTTAACGCGCAGATGCAGACCAACGTGCCGGGGGTATATGCGATCGGGGATGTTGTAGGTATGCCAATGCTCGCTCACAAGGCCTCGAAGCAGGCGATCGTGGCGGCGGAAGTCATCGCCGGGCAAGCGAGCGGAGCCGATTTCAAGGCGATACCTAGCACTATCTGGACCGATCCTGAGATCGCAACCGTGGGCCTCACTGAAACTGAAGCAAAGAGCCAAGGATACGATGTGATCGTCGGGAAGTTTCCATTCACCGCTCTCGGGCGAGCCGTCGCTGTTGGAGAGACCGATGGATTCGTGAAGGTGATCGCTGAGAAGCAGAGCGAACAGATACTCGGAGTACACATGGTTGGTGCTGATGTGACCGATCTAATCAGCGAAGCCACGCTGGCCATCGAGATGGGCGCAACTCTCGACGACTTGGCGTTGACCGTTCACCCTCACCCCACGCTCCCAGAAAGCCTCATGGAAGCCACCGAAGCAGCCAAAGGAAAACCAATCCACATCTTGAAACCGCCATGAACAAGACTATCCTTCTGGATCTGCAAAGACGCGACTACGGGGAAGCCTGGCAGCTACAACACAGGCTCGTGGACCTCCGAACCCAAGGGCGTGTTCCTGACGTCCTAGTATTTGTTGAACATCCGCATGTGATAACCATGGGCAGATCAGCGAAGCCCGAGAACATACTGTCCAAGAGACTGCCAGTCTATGAGGTTGAACGCGGCGGTGATGTCACCTATCATGGATACGGGCAGCTCGTTGGGTACCCAATTCTCGATCTTTCGTCACGAGGCAAAGACATCAAAGGATATCTAAGGAACCTTGAAAGAACGCTCATTGAGACTTTAGGTCAATTCGGAATAGCGTCTGAGCGGATCGAGGGCCGAACCGGAGTTTGGATTCACGAAAAGAAAATCGCCTCGATTGGTGTTGCTGTTCGCGGTTGGGTCACCTTCCACGGTTTCGCTCTCAATGTCTCAACAGATCTCTCATATTTCTCAACGATCAACCCGTGCGGATACGACAGCGCAATCATGACATCGATGACGGAACAGCTGGGTAGACAAGTGTCAATCTCCGAGGTCAAACAACCTCTTGCACATGCTTTCGAAAAAGCCTTCATGACCCAGCTCGAAACGGTCAGCGAAAAGGAGATCACAGACCTACGCAATCCGAATGCTTCACGCCAAGACCGACGCGATCAGTCTTGACAAGGTCCAAAAGTTGTCCGCGAGGGTGCTAACACGGGCACGCTGACTGCGTGAGCCTTGAAGAACGGCTCCCGCAGAAGTACAGCCTGTTTGAACAAGTCTGCGATCTCGCTGTCCGATGCGCCGGCTCTCATCTTAGTCAAGAAGTCTACATGGTTGTCGTCCCTCAGCAGGCACGGCTTGAACTTGCCATCATGCGTGATCCGGATTCTGTTGTTCTTCATGCAGAACTCTGAATTGTGCATTGGGCGCACGACCTCGACCGTGACCCCGTCTGGCATAACATATCTCGGCCGATTATGCATGCCCCGTCTGTACATGGCCATTGCCTGAGCCTTCAGTCGCTCTTCTATCGGCGTTAGATCACAATGGTATTTCGCGTAGAAGCCGGGGTCCGTCACAACGAGTTCTATTAGCTGAAGAACCACCTTATCGTCGCCTCCCAGACCTCGCGCAAAGCCAATCATGTCGTCAATCTCGTCGTCGTTGACATCTCTCATCAACGTCATGTTCAGCTTGACCGGGACAAGTCTGGCATCTATTGCTGCTTTGACCGCGCTCAATGCCTCGTCGTATCCGTCGACCCCAGCGATGAAACGAAAGCGACTTCTGCGGAGGCTGTGAAGGCTGATGTTGACCCTCGACAGTCCAGCATCACGTAGTTGATACGCGAGCTTCGAGAAACGAGTACCGTTCGTGGTCATCGAAATCTCGCGAAGGTCTACGCGCTTAAGTTTCTGGACAATGTGGAGAATGTCGGGACGCAGCATCGGCTCGCCCCCGGTAAGTTTGACGACATCGACTCCAAAACGCGAAAGGACATCAAGCACACGCTGAATCTCGTCAGCGGTCATCAAAACCGACTGAGATGATTTGACGCCTTCCATGTGGCAGTGAATACATCTGAAGTTGCAACTTGAGCTCGAGTTCAGCGAGATCCTCGCGTTGGTCACCAGTCTTCCGAATCTATCTGAAAGGAGGCAACGTGGATTGACTCTCCTCTTGTCGCTCGGATGGAGCTTACTTTGAGGAGGCTTCTCGAAACTCAAAGCTGTCCGCTAACAACGACGGCATGACTGATTTAAGGAGTTCCAAGTTGAGCTAGGTTGGTGAACTGAAAGGGTGGAGAAACGGAACTGAACGCATCACATGTGAATCTACAACAACCATAGCACGTGAACAGCTGCTCGGTTTATCGCTATTCTTATAGGGTCAGCGGATGAGGTAGAGGCGGCCGAACCTTCGCTAAGCAAGGGACAGCCTTCATCCAGCAACTCTATCTCCAATGTGGACACGGTCATGGAACAAGGAAACCTTGTACGTGTCGGCAAGAAACCGATAATGAACTACGTCGTCGCATGCGTGACTCTCTTCAACTCCGGTGCTGACGAGGTCATGGTGCGCGCTCGAGGCCAAGCCATAACGAAAGCTGTCGAGACCGTGCTCATGTTGAGAAACTCATTTCTGAAAGACCTTGAGATCGAGGACATAACAATTGGATCCGAGGAAGTAACACGCCTGGACGGAACGCGGGGAACTATCTCAACGATAGAAATCCTGCTCGGAAAGTAGAAGATCAAGGACCTGCGCTTGGACTCACCAAACGCTTTTTGACCCCACGTGCCTAGCATCCCGCGAACTGGTGGAAGCGAGATGAGCGGGAAAGTTCCATACCCGAAGATAGTAGTTACACCTCCGGGCCCGAAAGCACGAGAACTCATTCGCAGCGACGAGTCATACATCTCGAAGTCAATGGTGAGATGGTATCCGCTCGCCGCGGAATCGGGATCTGGATGCATCGTAAAAGATGTCGACGGAAATGAGTACATCGACTTCAACTCTGGTTTGGCTGTCCTCAACGTGGGACATTCTCACCCGAGAGTTGTAAGCGCAATCACAGAACAGGCTAAGAAGCTGATACACTACTCGTACACCGACTTCTACTATCAGCCAATAGTCGACCTAGGCGAAGAGCTTGGAAAGATCACACCTGGCTCGTTTGCGAAAAGAGTGTTCTTCTGCAACAGTGGGGCCGAGGCCGTCGAAGCTGCCATGAAGATGTCAAAGTGGCATACCCGTAACAGCCTATTTCTCGCTTACACGGGAGCCTTTCACGGGCGAACGCTAGGAGCCGTAAGCCTGACCGCGAGCAAACTTGTTCAACGTCGACACTTCTTTCCGCTTGTGCCAGGAGTCACACACGTACCGTACCCGTACTGCTACCGCTGCCCTTTCCGTCTATCATATCCTGAATGCGATTTGTGGTGTGTGGACTTTATCGATGAAGAGGTACTCAACAAGTACGTGCCATCAGAAAACGTTGCTGCCATGTTTGTGGAACCAATTCAAGGTGAAGCGGGTTATGTGGTTCCGCCTGACGACTACTTCCGACGACTACGAAAGATGCTGGACAAGCACAGCGTGATCATGATCGATGACGAGATCCAGTCGGGAATTGGAAGAACCGGCAAATGGTTTGCGATGGAGCACTTCAACGTCGTACCCGAGGCCGTCTGCGTTGCGAAGGCAATCGGTTCAGGCCTCCCTATAGGAGCCCTCGTTAGCAAGGATGAGCTGATGGACTGGGAAGGCGGATCACACGCCACCACATTCGGCGGAAACCCGGTTGCCTGCGCAGCCGGACTTGCTGTGATCGAAGTGATACGAGAAGAGCGACTTCTCGAGAACGCGATCAAACAGGGAGCGCACCTCCTCGCCCGCCTTAAGGAGATTCAGGGAAAGTACTCCATACTTGGAGACGTACGAGGCAAAGGCCTAATGATAGGCGCGGAAATCGTCAAAGACCCAGACACGAAGGAGCGAGGGACCGAACTCGCTCAAGAGATCATGATGAAGTGCTTCAAGAGAGGGCTCGCAATCATAACCTCAGGCAAATCGACGATGCGTTTCGCGCCACCGCTATTGATCACTCGAGAACTAGTGGACGCAGGCCTCGATGTCTTCGAGGGCGTACTCAAAGAAGCATCCGCTTCAGCGTCGTAACCGAATCAAGAGCATGCGTGAGATACTTCGATGCCGAAGGGACAACTTTTCTGCCTGACGGTTGGATGCATCGGTCTAGAAGATGTCGTAGTGCGCGGACTTGCGCTGCTCAGTTGAAACTCCCCACAGCAACTGGCGAACCAGCAAGGCTTGAAATGACAAAGGATCGATCAGAGGCAGGGGTCTTCATGCGAGCCAAACGTCCTTCGCTCGCCTCGCAGAAACGTATGTTGGCAGAGGTTCTACGTAGGTTTCCGGCGAAAAGCTGGGCAGGATCGGCCACCTCATTTGAAACACTTGTCGGCACGATCCTGTCACAGAACACGAACGACCTGAACAGGGACAAGGCTATGGCGAGGCTGGAGAGCCGATTCCAGATCACACCGAAAGTACTTTCGCAGGCTCCGGTTGACGAGCTGACTGAATGCATTAGACCAGCGGGACTTTATAGAGTCAAAGCGCCTAGGATCAAAGAGGTCTCAAGAATTATCCTTGACCGGTTTGGCGGCGATCTGGATTCTATCCTCAAGGGGAAGCCTGATGAAGCCCGGTCCATCCTAATGGAATTGCCCGGCGTCGGTTACAAAACAGCTGACGTTCTGCTTGCTTTCGTCGCGGGTCATCCCACTGTTCCAGTCGATACTCACGTGATGAGAGTCACAAGGCGACTTGGAATAGTGCGCAAGAATGCAGGATATGAAGAAATCAGAATCGCTCTTGAGAACCTTGTCCCCGCGAGACTCCGATTGAGACTGCACCTCTCGCTGATCCGATTCGGGCGCCAAATCTGCAGGGCGCCAACTCCGCTCTGCCCAGGGTGCCCAGTCAATCGAACATGCCCAAGCAGCACGACTCGTAGATGAAACGTTGCCTCAATGATCCTGCGCCGAGAACCATAATGAATGTGGATTTCGCTTCGATATAATGACGAAGTTGCAGACTTGTCATACTATCAATGAGAACTAATATAGCAGTCAACACCCTCCCTCCGCAAGAAGTCCATTGAGAACTGGCCAAATCACTGGAACAGCGATCTTGAGCGCTCTAGTCGTGGTCTTCGATTATTCGCTCAAGTTCACAGGTGTGAAAATACCTTTCCCGCTTTTTCCTGTCCTGAAATTCGACTTCGATGGAATCCCGATCGTCTTGTCCCTCTTGCTGTATGGTCCGTACTCGGCATTCGTCACATGCTTTGTCGCCTTCGTCGCCATACTGGCCAGAAGCGGTGCCGCCCTTAGTGCGTCGATGAAAGCATTGGCGGAGTTTGGAACCATCATTGGCCTAGTACCATTCTACAAGACGAACTCGGCAGGCTCAAGAGGACTTGCCATAATCTCCGGAGTATCAATGAGGATCGCGATGATGGTCTTTGCAAACTTGGCGGCCTGGCCTCTCGTATACCAGTCTGCAGAGGCCGCCATCGCCTTCATTCCATTCTTAGCTGTGTTCAATGCAATTGCAGGCGTCATCAGTATCTCGGGCGGATACCTGATCCACGGAGCTTTAGCGAAGAGAGCGCCGGCTCTTCTGCCTAATGTACAGAAACAAAAACAGGCGGTCACGAACGTGCGCACAGTGTAGCTTTCAGAACAGCAAGCCATCGCTGCCTAGCCGCTGACTTCTCTTGTTCTTTGAAGCAACTCATTGATCAGGTCTGGTTTTCGGGGTGTGAGGACCCTAGATCTTCCTACCTCATAGACTTCTAGTAGCCTGGCTGTTCTGAGGACGTGCACGTGCCTGTACACGGCTGCATAGTCCATGCTCAGGTTTCGAGCCACAGCCTTGATGTGAAGGGGCTTCTTCGTCTCGATGAGCATTTTCAGTATCCTAAGCCTGACGACACTGCCTAGCGCGTTGAAGATTGTAGATGCGGATCTCAGGTCCTCTTCTGGGATCATCTCTTACTCTGAATGAATAGTAGTAAGATGCCATTTATGATATCTTTGCCAAGAACATCCTCACAACCATGAGATCGACCCTTTGCGAGCTCAGCTGACGTAGGAGAGCTCTCGGTCAGAGATCGGCTTGCGGGGTTCCCGTCTCCCCCATGCCTTGCCAGTCTCCTTTGCACGTGCAACAGCATCTCTGTCCTTGTTGGCTTGTTTTTCCAAGCTTGACATGTCGATTTGAATACCAATTATCTTGCAGACCACCTCGAGCGCGGCGCGGGCTGCACCAGCGTCAAAAGAAAGGTATCCTGGAGTCTCTGCTAGCAGACAAATCGCCTGGATGTTTCTTGGCTTCGCCAGACCGAAGAGCAGTCCGTTCGTGCCAGTTATCGAACCACCTACTAGCTTGAGAACGCCGTATCTCTCAAGTTCACTCATGAGTGACAAGTCGGTGCTTCCGCCATAGATTTTCGGCTTATCTGCTAGTCGATCGACCGCCATTCCTCCCATGGTGACGAGCCTCTTGACCGACAATTGCTCAGCGAAATCGAGAACCCGCTCTGCAAGTTGATACTGGCCCTCGGGCGAGTACGGCTGCTCGCTCGCTGTGAAGAACACAAGGTCCCCGGATCTCTGGTTCTTTGTGAAACGGAAGTCTCCCTTCACTAGATTCACGGTTCCATCCTCTGCCATCCACACTTTGGGCGAGAAGGACGGAGAGTAGAGCTCAGCAAACAACTCCGCCTTAAACTGTCTCACCAGATGGTTTACGGCGAGCCATGCGACCGACCCAATTCCAGGAAGGCCCGCGATCATGATTGGAGCTGTAAGCGGCGGTTTTTCGTAGACCCTGAGCGTGGTGGCCATACAGAGGCCTCTGAGAATATTCAATCTAAGAAGCCTTGCAGCTTCCTATTACGAGTAGCTGTATCTTGGATCCAAGTGCGCTTATGAGGGCCGCTTTCATTGAGTTAGGCGTTGTTGGCCGAATCTTGTGACGGCCCAGAGGTAGGGTCGTTGCCGAGATCGTTCGACAAGTCGCTCCTTCCTCATCGACCTCAGATGGTATGCGACACATTGATATCCAAGTCCGCTCCGTTTCGAAATGTCCGGCGCATCTCTCTTGTCTTCCTCCAAAACGAACAAGATCTTGGATCGAGCTCTGAGGCCGGCTTTGACGTTCCGTTTGGTTACCAAGTAGGCTTTTGGGTGCATTTGGGTCATTGTCATTTGTGACCACGACGCCTAGATGAAATCCGCCAAGGCCGGCTGCTTTTCGGTTTCATCCCCGTCTCTCTGTTCACGCGGCTCGCGGAATAGAGACTTTAACTCTTCTTCGAGCAGCAGCAGTCTTTGTTCATTGTAGGTTCCTAGATGGTAGCGCTTCACAAGGCCGCGTGCCAAGTCCAAGTACTTCTCGACAGTCCCCCTGTACACGGTCATTGTGATCTTTCCACCGCACTTTGGGCATACTCCTTGAAGAGGCGGCCGCCTAAACTTCATGTTACATTTCATGCAACGCATCCGCTGAGTTGAGAAAGCCCTCAAGTTTCCGACGAGATCTCTCATCAAGTGGGTGGACAAAACACGCCTAGCTACATCTGCCGCACGCACTGCCTGTATCTTCTCGGCGAGCCCCAGCTGCGCCGTCATCTTATCCGTCATGGTCGGCAGTTGTGTGTATGCGCTTTCGTGAACGCCGATATTGACATCCATGACTTCATGGGTGAACCCGACGGGCTGCAGGATTTGCTCAGTACCGAGTCTATGCAGCACGACCTCGACCAAGTCGGTCAGAGTCTTTGGGTCAGCGTTTCTGGATGCCTCTTCGAAGAACATTACCGGAAGGCAATTGACAACTTCCAAGTTGAATGCTTGTCGAGCTATCTCTGATGGGTTCATCACGACAGTCAGGAGGAGAGGTGCATCCATGACTCCTCCAATCCTGGAGGGGAGGAAGGATCTTGAGAAGTTGAGCAGGACATCCAGCGCCAATGTGATGGAATCCTCGTCGCCATCGCAGTCTCTTCGCTTCGATGCGTGCCAAAACGGATGCGCAAAACAGACTCTGGCCTTTGTGAATCCAATAATCCGTCCGATCACGCCGACAGAGGTGTGCGGCGACAGTCCTATCACGAGATGCCCGACTAGATCACCGCGCGATTTTGCGTTGTAAAAGGACGATAGACCATAGAATCGTGTTAGGAGTTCGTCAATGAATTTGGAAACCCTTACCAGATAGTCGCCGCAGGACTCATTGATGATGATGTCTTGTACTCCTATCGGCAGTAGCTGATCAGGCCGTTCCAAGGGATTCCCGTCAACGTCCCTTTCGTAGCCCAGTTTCCGCAGTCTTTCTGCCGCGACACCGGCCTCGACAGGTTTGAAGTGAGTTAGGGGTGCGTTGGTTGCATCAAACCTCACTGTTCCGTCCTTGAAGACCGAGAGGTCATGCCTTGCTCGGAGGATTCCCTTCTCCAAGTATTCGGCGGATCTGGATCCGCTCGTGAGACCTCTGACCCCTTTGACAACATCTGGTTGCTGTATCAGCTGCAGCCTCTTCGAAGCCGCCGCCCAAGCTTCGCTCAAAGAGAGCGTCGTCCTCTCGTACGAGAGAGAACGGATCTTGCATGTCGGGCAACGATCTTGCGGCACTGTCTTTCCGCACTTGGGGCACACAGGTTCGATCTCGGTTCCGCCTCCACAGCGCGGGCACGTGCTCTGATGCGTCAGTTGTCTGCAATTTCTGCAGCGTCGCCTAACAAGCTCCACCTGCACAACGCTTGCTGACTTGGCTGCTTCCGCGATGTTACGTCTGGGTCCTCCGGCCAAGCCTAGGGGAAATAGAGAGTGCACGACGGGGTTCATCTCTCTCCTCTTGGCCTTCTCGGGTCTGCCCATCCTAGCTCCGATGAAGGTTCCAGCTCGAGACATTATTGGAAAGCCACAAATCGCTTGGGCAGCCTGCAAACCATTTGTCGATGTCAGATTGGGTATTCGCTTACCGACGCCGAGACAGACTGCGAGGACAACGGCCTCATCGCCAAATGAAATCGCATCACCCTTGATGTCGTGAGGAAAGCACAGTTTTTCAAGCAGACCCTTCACTCGCGGTTCCATCGGCACGATAAGCCTGTGTGAGGATCCTTTCAGACCGTCGAGCCTGGGCGTTAGTTTTTCCCTGAGGAATAGCCAGTCGGCCGCGGAGAGCCTTTCCCAAAACCAAGTGTAACGCGGATGCAAGGGAACTTGTAGTCTCTGTGAGATCAGTAGGCTCTCGTCCGATGAGGGAATGCACGTAAGGGGGTTTTCCACGAATGACTGAAGTCTACCTCGGAGGATACCACAGGCCTGTGCGGCATCCGATACCACGGAGAAGCCGAGTTCAATTCGATTCTTGACAAGCTGGCCCCACCATTCTTCGGTGAATCCTGAGGCCACGAGGGGCCTGTTGTTCTCCAAGAATTCGCCAAACGATACCAGCAAGTCTCCTAGGAACAGTATGGATTCGATTGACTTCTGTACTTGCCTGGCCTGCTCCGCTGTCTCAACTCTAATCACTGAACCGTCTTTGGTTTTGACTACGGGAGGCTCGATCGTGTCGACTGGGGTGATGATGCCTGCCTTCCCAGGTCTTTCGATTCTCAACTGAGTCCCGGTCGCTGCAAAATCGTCAAGAACTACCATCGTTGCAGGATGGATTCCGAGTGCGGCCATGCCTGTAGCGCGGGTTCGACCATACCGAAGCCTGAAACCGCCGGGAACGTTTGGAAGAGAGAATATGGGCCGCCCTGCGACCACGTCCTCCATGAACACTAGTTCTTTGATCTCGTCGGTCTCTGAGGAGGGTTGATGTAGATCACGCAGCCAGTCCCATCCTGGAAGGGCAAGCCTGTCAATTATTTTCAACACTTTCTGGCTGCGGCCTATCAGGCCGTCGTTGACCACTCGTAGTGCGCCACCTCTGACGCGATTCGTCTCCACTCTGGGCACGTTTCGATACGATGTAACCTCGATAGGGTCGGTCTCTACACCTGTGACCTCGACAGGCAACTTCACAACCGCGTTATAGAGTTCTTCATCGGGTACCTTGTACTGGAACCTTGCGACATCGCGCTCGTACAGCCTCAACTCCTCAACGAAACGCTTCGCGTCCAGCTCAGTCGCCCTGTATTTGTTGAGCCCGACGATCTGGCGCACGTGGTCGGCTACCACCACGGTGAGCCCCATCTCCGTCCCACCTGCCGATCTGATCGGACCGGCAAAATAGAGCGCAAGATACCGGGTCTTGTCAGGGTTGCCCTTCACTTTGACAGCGTTAATTCCTTGCAGTGGAGCCGCAGTGACACCTTCGTCAAGAATCGCTGCGGCGGTGCGTATTGCCTGCTCGGCGGCGCTCTCTCCCTCGGAGGCAAAGTGCGCGAGGGCTATCTCCTCCGCGACCTTAATCGCAACTTCTTCACGTGGTATCTTCGAGGAGAGTTCCCGGATTCTCTGCGCTATTCTGAGTGGGCCTACCGATTTCTCGACTCTTTCGGCGACATCGATCGCGACCTTGCTCTCTGGTTCAGTTGATGGATCCAATCCCTTTGATCGCGCGAGCCTTGCTACTTCGTAGAGTTCATCGAAATGAACGCGAAGAACTTCATCTTGGAGACGCGTCACCGCAAGGCTCCCGGCTTTTGACTAGATCAAGATTCATCAGCGAACGAGCCCATTAAATGCTACCCGCGGTGGCGTGAGCCACCTGCTAGGCTCCATGAAGAGCTGGAGGTCAGCTCGTCTGACCGCCACTCAGTTGAGCCGTAGATTGCAACTTTCCAGTCGCGAAGAACTTGTCGGTGAACTTGCAGTAGACGTCTATGATCTGCGTGCCACGGGGGACGTTAAACTCATCTTTCGCGCCGCACGACGCGCATTGAACTACTGCTACACCTGCGCCCTTAGGCACTGTGACCTTTATGGCGTCTTCATTGCAGACAGGGCAGGTGAAGACGGTGGGTAGCTTTTTCTTCACGATTCTAATGACGCGTCGACGACGACGACCCATGGCGTTTTCACAGGTGGGATGGGTGATCCGCGGCTTATTTCAAGGTTCTAGCTTCTCTCAGTGTCTGATCGAGGAATTGTTATGAGGCGGTGGCGCGAAGCCACCAGGGATACGGAAATGTATCCCTTGGAGAAGACTTCGAAATGACCGCAGAACACGCTCAATCACCCATAGATTGGTGCCTCTCAAGGCTGAGGGATGATCCGCTTGCAAGGATCTTGCTAGAGAACAGCCACATTACCCAAGTTCAATTCCAGACCCTGCTGATAGACACCCTCTGGCCCGCAACTCAAGCAACTTTCGGGAATGAAAGACCTACGCCTCGGCCAACTCGACGCAAGGTAAGCAAAGGGGCATTCAACAGGTCACTATCTCAGGCACGCCATAATGTGATCAAATCGATCTACACGGTCTTCCTGTTGGCCTATTTCGAACTGTTCGACAGCCCCAAACTGGAGCCTTTCCTCCGCTTAGGGGATGAAATGAAGACTTTCCTAGATGCTAGGCGCGAAACAGGCCGTAAGGATGATTCTGAAGCGTACGGTGCCGCGAAAGTGCTTGAGGACGCGTTGCGGGCAACAGCTGGAGAACTCGCGCGGATGACCTCATTCAAACGCCAACGTGACATCACATGACAAACACCGAGCCCAATTAGATCCCTTAATCCACACCGCCTGCCCGGAGCTGGAACCTGTGATATCACACACGTCACACAAGAGCCCTCCATGCTCCTTTGGCCGTGGATTGTGCGCGTGCGAAACCCAGCCCGAATTCCCCAAACGAGCAGATCCTGTGTCAGATTGTGCTCGATCTTTAGGACATATGCGGATCACGACGAATCACAATCGCGCTACGGGTGCAACATCACAGCGAAATCACGCCGTGGGCCGCTGGCAAATTGACAAAGCCGGAGTATTCAAGACATAAAAGCCGATGAAGCAAATAGTAGGGCCGCAGGGATTACATTGGACTATTTCTGGCTGCTTGCACCCATTTGGGCAAGTTTCGGAGCTCTGCTGACCGGGCTCATCCTCCGGAGACTGGACATTTCACGTATGAGCTATCGGCAAGCGAAGCAGATGCTTTCAGCGATGGTGAGCTCCCTCTCAAAGCGAATAGAGCAGAACGAAGCCATGACGCGTGAACTCTCAGATCAAATCCAGATCCTGAACGCCAATCAGGCGCGACTGAGAGCAGAGGGACAAACAGCGGACAGGGAACGACTGCTTGAGTACATGCAGGATTGGATATCCAACGTTAGACGATTCATCGAAAAGGTTGACGGACTACAGAAGAACGTGAGAAATGTCGAACAAGAATTCCAGAAGATCCGCCTCCGCGTCGACCAACTGAACGTTCGAGAAAAAGGCGCGATGGGTCGACCGGTTGAAGTTGGCATCGTGACTGACGAGGCTATCCAGAGACTGACAGATACAGAGAGAAGCGTTCTGCAGCTTCTGATAAGCGGCTCAAGGGCGGCTCCAGAGATAGGCCGTCTGATCGGGAAGTCACGAGAACACACGGCACGGTTGATGAAGTCACTCTTCGAACAGGGGTTCGTTGAAAGAGAGACACGCCGGCAACCATACGCGTATCGACTGCACGAGAAAGTCAGTAGAGTATTGGAGCCGACCGTTCGAGCGCAAGCTATTTCTCCGAGGGATTAGGCAAGACCTCTGCAAGAGAGTACCGCCAGCGACCTGAGGAACCGGAACGACGCATGAACCCTCTGTCGACAAGCCGAGACAAGTAGGTCGCTACTGTCGTGAGAGGTATCGGCTCTCCGTACAGTTCATGATAGAGATTCCTAACCTGATCCGAGGAGAAGGTAGCGTCCCTCAGTTTGTGCAGTACGAGATCACGAACGCGATCGAGCTTCGTACTCGCGTATCGAAGAGGACCATTGGCTGCACCTCGCGACGAGAGACCGCCCATCAGTTCAGCGTAGTCGAGGATCCTCGCTATCTTGTCTCGACTCAGAGGACCTTCGAGGGAAATCGTGTGGCGGCAGCCGGACTCGTCATAGAAGTCAATCCTGAGTCGTCTAACCGCCAAGGCTTCACACGTCCGTAACACGTGTGAACTTCACACAGATAAAGGACACTTGAGGATGATCAGCCATGTCTCGTGCGATACAGCCCAGTGGAAACCTTGAGTATTCCAGCGGAAATGGAGGGGTCTCATGACATTCACTAAATGTGAGGGTTTTTCCGGGCGAACGGACGACGCAGCCCATAGAATGGCGACCAAATCGTGCCGTTTCACGGCCATTCACTCCCGACACGTCTCCCTAACCCCTTGCTTTCCAGTGGAGACGACACTTCATCATGCCTTCTGTGCAGTGTTCCATTCGTGCTAGCACTACAACCAAACAAACAAGCTTGCTTATTCCGCAAAACTCGCTATACTACCATGGGGCGTGTATCCTAACCAACTCACACCTCCCCCCTAGGAGCATCTCTCCACCGGAAGATCAGGGGTGCCCGGGAATCCGACCATCTCAGGGCCAATTTTTCCACTTAATCCTTTTCCTTACCTCAACTTTTCTGTTGCGAGTAGTCCTCTTCTCTCGACAATGATGGTTATTACGAGTTCAACTAGAAACACAGGCGTTACCAGTGGAGACGTACGCATGGAGTCCAGAGATGTTCTTGAGGGCATCTTTGACAACTTCCTCTCTGGACCTCAACTCTTTTCAAACCGAGATGTCTTGAGGAGCGACTACATACCGACTACTCTTCCTCATCGCGCCGAACATATTCAAAGACTGGGCGCGATCCTTGCACCAGCCCTTAGCGGCTCAAAGATCTCCAATCTCTTCGTGTA
>Ga0315314_1000938_pt1 | contig 28227 bp, 26 predicted proteins | sample TDP9_MG_FD_203631 | JGI IMG/M metagenome (GOLD analysis project Ga0315314, IMG submission 203631) | Freshwater sediment microbial communities from Lake Towuti, South Sulawesi, Indonesia - TDP9 | ecosystem: Environmental > Aquatic > Freshwater > Lake > Sediment | place: Indonesia: South Sulawesi... | reverse complement strand
AGTTGCTTAAGCTTAAAGTACCACATAAGGGAAAACTTGGAACTGGTGTATTATGATGGGTTATGGAGAAGCATGGAAGGTGCTGGCAGACCTAATCGTAGAGTTTCGAAAAAAAGGAGAAACCATCCCAGCCAACGTGATGAACGATCTCCGATCGGCCAAGACAATGATCCAAGTTTTCAAAGCCGACCCCACACACATCGAAAACATCCCTCAAATCGAAACATACCTAGAAAGCGTGGAGTCATACCTCTTCTTGGTAGCCGAAGAAAAATACGGAGCGAAGTTTGTTAAGGAGTGGATGGAAGAGCTTTCACGAGCTAGGAAGAAAGTTGAAGAGACAACAGAAACCGTCTCCAAGTTTGTTCCAGGGCTTCCCCGAGGCAAACACTGGGTGAGAATTCAAGTTTCAAAAGACACTCCTCGAAAAGAAATCGAAAACCTGGCTAAGGAAGAGAATCTCTCCTACAAAATGCAAAAGAACGGATACATGCTCGTTTACGGGAACACAGAAAGTATAAAGTCTTTTGTTAAAACACTGGCAGAAAAACTACAGGAAACAAAAAAGACTTGAGAGCTTTCACCCCTTTTAGTGCAAAACAGTTAAAACGGGTTCGTATTTTATTTATAGAATAGTTTTATAGAGAAAAATGTAAACTCTATAAGAGTTGACCTTTACCATATGGTGCTGAGGAGGAGGCGGCTCCAAGAGAATGCCCTACATAAAGAAGATTGAACTGAAAGGCTTCAAGATGTTTGGAGACCCAAAACCCACCGCCATCACTTTGGACAAGGGCTTCACCGTGTTCACGGGACCAAACGGAAGCGGTAAAACCAATGTTGTGGACGCCATCCTGTTTTGTTTAGGCGAGCTAAGCTCAAGGAGACTCAGAGCAGAAAACTTTGCAAAGTTGATATTTCACGGCGCCCCCAACGCTGGCGTCGAAAAGGCAAAATCTGCTAAAGTCGTGATTCAATTCGACAACTACGACAATCGAATACCAGTAGACACAGGCACGGTGACTATTGCTCGGGAAATCCTACGAAACGGTCAGAGCGTCTACAGACTCAACGGAAGAAGAATTTCGAGAACCAATATCGTGGACATCCTTTCTATGGCTGGAATCAGCCCGTCTGGATACAACGTTGTTGCTCAGGGAACGATCACTCGCATCGCCGAGATCTCTCCCTCTGAGCGTAGAAGAGTCATAGAAGACTTAGTGGGCATAGCCCAGTATGACGCCGAGAAAGCTGAAGCCGAAGAAAAACTTCGAACCGCCGAAATATCCATTCGAACAGCAATGGGCAGAGTAGACGAAGTACAAAAAAGAATCGATGACTTGGAAAGGGAACGCAACGAATTTCTCCGTTACACATTCGTCACTGAAGAAATCAAGAGATTCGAAGCCATGAAAATTTCCCATGAAATCTCAGAAACGCAGAATAAAATTGATGAACTCTCGTCTCGATTTGAAGAAGTTAGGCTCAGAAGCGAGAAACTACGGCAACTGAGAGAAGGATTAAGGTCTCAACGCCACGAAATCGAAACGAAGTGGATGGAACTCGGTTCTGAAATGGTGGAGGAAGGAAGCACCCGAGTCTTGGAGGTTCAAATCAAGATAGGCGACTTGAAATCAAAATTGAGTGAACTAACAACAAAAATAGACGCTGGAAAAACGAGTCTTGAAGGATTGAGGAAAGTCGAAGAAAACAACGCTCAACAGCTAGAGGCGATTAGAAGAGAAATCATTGAAAATCGAAAAAGAGTTCGCGAACTGAAACAACTTCACGACCAACTATCTGGCGAAATCGCAGAGAAACAATCTCAACATGAGGCGGTTTCACGTGAGGTTGCCGAGTTAAGGGCTAATCTTGGAGAAAACAACAAGAAGATCCGTGAAACCGAACAAAAGCTAGACAAATCATATCAGAATGTCATGGCTCTTCGAGGCAACTACGCCAAAGGTCAGGCTGGAGTAAAGGTTCTCTTAAGAAGACTAAGCGATTTACACGCCCGCAAGAGCAAGTTCACCTCCAATATGAATGAGTTTGAAAAATCTTTTGCCGATCTTCAAGAAGTCAAGAGGGAACAAGAGAAGCACCTGCAAAGTCTTCAACGGGCACTCGACCGCAAAATCATACAAAAGGAATCCATGGAAATGGAAATTGTGGAGGCAAGCAAGATTGCAGAAACCGCCCGAGAAGCGGTAGTAGAGTTTGCCACTCAACGGGAAATCGCGGACAAAATCGCCAAAGAAGAAGCGGCGATGAGGAATATCGAGGAACTCGGGGAACTCGGCGTTATCTCGGGCATACACGGGCGCCTCAGAAACTTAGTCAAGATAGAGAAAGGCTATGAGCGTGCTATAGAGGCGGCGGCAGGAGGTTGGTTGGACTCCATCGTTGTTCAAGATTTCGATACAGCCTTTACTTGCACTGAGACGTTGAAACGCCTAAAACTCGGAAGAATCAAGATCATTCCTTTGCAAGGATTAGCTAACATGAAATCGGTTGAAGCACCAAAAGTTGAAGAATTAGGCGGGAGTGCCTCCAACTTTATAAGATACACGAAGGAGTTTGAGCCCGCTGTGGTTTACGTCTTCGGAGACACCTTGATAGCGGGGCATGAGAAGGCGGCTCTCTCAGCGTGCCGTGAAGGTTATCGAGCGGTCACTGTGAACGGCGACCTTTACGAGGCTGGCGGGGGAATCGAGTGTGGCTACTATCGTGCTCCCATAGATTTCTCTTCAATCATCCCAAGCGAGTCTGCCATTCAGCGTCTAGACGAAGCAGTCAAGGCTCTTCAAGGGAATCTTGCCAAAAGAAAGAGCAACGTGACGTCGTTTGAGGAGGAGATAGATAAGACTCGGGTAGAAACTGCCCAGTTGAGAGAGGTGATCACTACTCTCGACAAAGAGATCGCGAGGATACGCAGAAACATAAGGTACACGAAGAGAAACGTTCATCGCGCGGACAAGGGTATTCAAGGCGTTCAAGAAGGGTTGGAGAAGAGAAAGACTGAGTTGGGGGTTCTGAGGGCGCAACGTAATGAGATTAGGGGGGGAATACGCAAGCTTCGTGGCGAACTAGCCGCCCTAAGACAGATGGTTGATTTGTCTCGAATCCAAGAGATGGAGGTTCAGCGGGAGAGGTTAGGGGATCAGATCATAGAGTCGCGGCAAACCATGAGTGGTGTGGAAACCGAGCTTTCTACGCTTCAGTCGAAGTTTGACAATGTTCTCAAAGTGGGTGTTAGTAATTTTAGGGTTCAATTGTTGAAGACAAGGCAGCAGATTTCGACTCTGGATGGGGAGGTTGCGGAGGCGCTGCATCAAAAGGAGACCATTGAAGGTGAGTTGTCTGAGCTTGAGAAGTCCAAGGAGGAGTTGTCGCGTTCAATCCTAACCGCCAAGGAGGAATCCAAGAAGTTTGTTTCCCAGATCGACTACATTGACAAGAGGTTGCAGCACTATGACACCGAGTATGAGCGAGTCAGTCAGTTGTTTAACGATGTTCAGTTGAAGGTTCAGACGCTGCAGTTACAGTTGGACCAGAGTTCTGGCAGGCTGAGGGAACTGGGTTACGCCGAACCCCTGGTGGTTTCTTTGGAGCAAGTCAAGGCGACTGAGGCGTCGCTGAGGCTCATGCGCTTGGAGTTGGAGCGGTTGGGCGCTGTGAATCAGCTGGCGCCAGTGCACTATGCTGATCAGGTTGGTCGGTACAGAGAGTTGTCTCTGCGCATGAACGAGTTGGAGAGGGAGAAGGAGTCCATCATCTCTTTCATGAACGAGATCGAGCGCAAGAAGCATCAGGTTTTCATGGGCGCTTTCAATGGAATGAACGAGAACATTAGTAAGTACTTCTCCAAGTTGACTGGTGGTGGAGAAGCCGCTCTGAAGTTGGAGAACCCTGAGGAGCCGTTTGCTGGCGGAATAGATATGGTGGTTCAGTTTCCTGGTAAGCCACCGATTCTTGTGAGTGGAGCTAGCAGTGGCGAAAGATCTGTGTCTGCCGTCGCGTTCATTTTTGCCTTACAGGAGTTCACGCCCGCCGCCTTCTACCTATTAGACGAGGTTGACGCGCACCTGGATGCTTTTCATGTTGGGAGGCTTGGGGAGTTACTTTTGGATGAGGCTGCTAAGTCGCAGTTTTTGGTCATCACTCTGAAGCCTGAGATGGTTGGTAAGGCTCAGAGGGTTTATGGGGTCTACGAGCGTAATGGCATCTCTCATGTGGTTTCCGCCACGTTTAAGGAGACCACCCAAGAGGCGGCTAAGGAGGCGGCTTAGTGTCTTCGTCTTCGACTGTGGAGAAGCCCTTCTATCTTCAGCCCCCTTTGAACATACTGTTTGAGTTGCATAAGTTGCAGAGGATAGTCCCTTGGGACATCAACATCTCCTTTCTGTTGTCTTCCTTCTTGGTTGAGATGGAGAGGAGGGGCGAAGTTGATTTTAGGGCGTCTGGTGTGGCTCTGGATTCTTCCGCCACGATTTATCTGATGAAGTCTAGGCTGTTGCTTAAGTTGGAGGAGCCTCCGCCTCCGCCGAAGATTCCACCCGATTTCTTGCCTCCGCCCTTGTTCTTGCCTCTTAGGTATGAGTTGACTTCTACGACTATTCAGCACTTATTGGATGTTTTGGATGAGGTTTTGAAGGGTGAGCGCTTGTTTAAGTTGGAGCCACAAGATGAAGGGATTTTGTTGGCTCCGCCGGAGCTTCTTCCGCCCGTTGACCTTTACTTAATGGAGATTGAGGAGAGGATGAATCGTCTTTATGAGAGGCTGGTTCAAATGGCTGAGAAGGGGAAGTTGGTTGTCTTTTCTGGTGTTATAACGGGACTGGAGAGGCTGGAAGCGATCAAGACTTTCATCACTCTTCTTTTTTTGGCTCAGACCGGAAGGGTGGACTTGTGGCAGGAGACTGATTCTGAGGAGATTTATGTCGGTTTATTTGAAGGGTCGGTTGTTGTTGGGGGAAGTGGAGCAGAAATCGGGGGAACAGCCTAAACGGGATAAGTGGAAGCGGGATTTAGCCATTATAGAGGCTGGGCTTTACGTAGCTGGGCGACCACTTGACCTGAAGACCCTGGGTTCTCTCGTGAGATCACGTTCTAAGAGTAGGATTCAGAATCTCGTGAGGGCTCTTGTGAAGGAGTATGCTGAGCGTGACACGGCTCTGGAGATTTTAGAGTTAGAGGACGAGCGCTTTGTTCTGCAGTTGAAAGCCGAATACACGCCTCGAGTGAGGAGGTTGGCTCTGAGACCTCTTCTCTCTCAGGGTCCTCTGAAGACCTTGTCTTATGTCGCTTATCGTCAGCCTGTGGTGCAGGCTCGGGTTATCGATGTTAGGGGTGGTCACGCTTATGGTCATCTCAAGCAGCTTGAAGACCTTGGTTTGATTGCTCGTGAGAGGAGTGGAAGAAGCACCGTGCTAAGGACCACCGAGTATTTTGCGGACTATTTTGGGTTGAGTCATGATTTACGGACTATGAAGCATCAGTTGAAGAATATCTTTGAAGACTTTGCTAAGCCAGAAAGCCAAGAAAAGAAATAAAATCACAGCATAACTATTGCCGTATCTGAAACGATATAAAGAAGATTATTAGATGAAACATTGGTTTTTAAATAAATTCGACCTTGACCTCTGTCACTTCTCTAAAATCAGAATCCGATGTCAAGAATATTTCACAGTGTTTCTCGGCTAACGCGAGATGCACACCATCGTACAGAGAGAAGAACGTTTTCTCGGCTCTTCTAAAATATCTCTTCTTCAACTCTGCCCCTCTGTGAGAAATCGAGGTTGGAATATTCTCGACTATCGTAAGGTTAGGGATACCCTCTATGTACTCCGCGTCTTCACCGCCTCGTCATCAAGCCCCCGAGACAAAAGAGCATAAACAATTTCCCCAATCACGATCGTGTCTGTATACCCAACGTGTTCCCCATTCCTCACCTTAGTAAGCCACTCAACGACTTTACCGTAGCCCTCCTCTTTCTTCAAGACCTTCACAAAAGCGCTCGTGTCAAAGAACACCTTCACTCTACGTCAGCCTCAGCCTCAATCTCCTCTACACTGGGAAGTTTCTTCCCCAAACCTACGAGTTCTTGAACAGGATCTTCTGGCATAGCAACCAGTTCAAGTCTCTCCCCAATCTCAATCAACGCAACTCGCATCCCCTTTGTTAAACCTCGATTCTTGCGGATTCTAGCAGGAATCGTCACCTGTCCCTTCTCATTCACGGTTGCAGTTTCCATTTTGTTCCCCCGAAATAATAATTTAGTACAACAATTTAAGTTTTTATCCCACTAAAATCAACCGCAAGATACCCGGCTCAAGATTTCCCGTATATCTCGATAAACCTTATATTCTGGATTTCCTGAGTTATCTTGGCGATTAATTCATGGCAACAATCCTGATAAAAGGTCTCTCAGACGATCTGCTCAAAGAACTCAAGAGACTCAAAGTCGAGTGGAACTGCAAAACCTGGGCTGAGCTATTAGCCAAACTCGTAGAATCAAAAGAACTAATCATACTAAGCGAAAAAGAACTAAACGAAATCAGAACAGGAGCAAAAGAGTTCCTAAAACTGAGAAAAGTCGTCTCAACGAAGTGGTCGGGTCCCCCAACAGTACTCGACGAGATTCGAAGGTCAAGAAAACATGAAACCAACTAGACGCCCACTAACCCTAGACTCCAACGTCTTCATAGCCGCCCTAAAAGCAGACGAACCCCACAACGAAAAATGCATCGAAATAATCGAAAGAATAATGATGCTTCAATTCCTCTTATCCGAGCCGAGCATCATCTACCAAGAGGTCTGCGGAACCCTAGCCAGACGAGTCGGAGTTGATGTGGCAGACGCCGCAAAAGAACAACTCGACCTAATCATCCACCCAAGCCTCTTAGTCACTTGCGACAGAAACTTCTGCGCCTCAGCATACAACCTCTGCTCAGAATATGATGTATACGCAATGGACGCCCTCTACCTCAAGACAGCAATGGACAACGACGCTATTCTCGTCTCGCTGGACAAAGAAGACTTCGTAGACAAAATAAGGTCCAGAAAGCCTCCCATCGAGGTATACCATGTCTCAGAGTTTCCATACTAGCCCTTAGTTGTCTTCTAATGAAGATATGTTATTGAATCTTATCATAGATTTTTATGCTAACAAAACCCTAAGTGGCGTCTGCTCCAGAATCAGACAATTAGAATCGCTGGTCCTTCATTCAATGATGAAAAAACAAAAATTTTCTCAGCGTTATCAAACAAAGCGAAGAAGATGGTGATGATGAAGAAGAAAAAATAATTTTGGTCCTTCCCTCTCATAGAGAGCTTCATTTTCCGGTTATCTATCAAGAGGCATTTACGGACGGTTTTGAATCAAGCCTTCTGAAAGGTAAGTGGCTCCAAAAAGAACCCCCATAGCCACCCAAGTGATAAAATATCCGATGCTCGGACCCCAACTTCCACCTGAACCAAGATTGACAAACGAACCCACAGGATCGAACTCGCTAAGCCAAAGATGCAAATAAACAACACTCATCAACGCACATATGGCTCCTAAACAACTGACAACACAAACGTATTTCCTTCTGCTCTTTTCTGGGAAATTTGTGGCAATAAATGGGACCACCAAAGTGAGAATGGCGAAAATCAGAGAAAGGTAAGCCGTGAGAGGATTGAAAAGCTCGGGACCAAACCAGAAGTCTACAAGAGAACCCCCAAAAGCATTCATAGAATAATATTCTCCTTTGTCGGTGGCGAAGAAGTACCAGGGAGCAAACAACCCAACAACTAAAAGAACTCCCCCAACAACCATGAGTTTCGCATATACAGACTTCAAAACCGAGAACAAATCAAATCCAACACTAAGATGTTTCTTCAAAATCTTAAAAGTTACGCTAATGTGGAAGGGGTTCTGCAGGAATGTTTAATCTCTTTCTGATCTCTCTCGCCAAAACATAGGCGTCTCCGACTCTGTAGTTGTCAGTGATAACCATCTTCGGCTTGCTTTTCCTCACATACCTCAGCAAACCGTTGAAGTCGCAGTGGTCACTCAAAGCAACTCTGTACTCCCTCTCACCTACTTGTCGGCATGGGCTTCCAAACTCCCAGCCACTCAAATAAACCCGCAAAGCATCCTTTCCCACATGTCGTCGAGAACCCATGTGATAAAAGGCAACGCAAGGCTCATTCTTTTGTAGTATTGACTCTGCCTCTGCATCACTTAACAACAAAAGGCGTCTCCCAAACCTCATACCATGTCTCTCACAAATCTTCGAAACATGAAACACCTTCTCTGGAACAACAAACGGAACCCTAACCTTCGCCTTATACAAAATCTGCATGACCTCCTGAAGTTTCCCATAATATCCAAACAGATAAACTGGTCCATCCTTCAGGGATTCCTCCACCAAAGAAACAAGGATATCCTCAACTTGGTCTCCAAATGGTCTGACACAAGTTGGGTTTCCGTAAGTGGCTTCCATGACGAGAATGTCACACTTAATTATTGGAGTCTCTGGAAGACGAAAATCACCAGTGTAAACTACCCTTGTTTGGTCGGTGACTTCGACAAGAACTTGGGCAGCTCCCCAGATGTGATCTGCAGGATAGAGAATGATCTTTTCGTCATCATACCAGAACTCTTCCTTATAGTTGAGGGCTTTCACATCACCAGCCATCAAAAACAACGGTCCCTTCATGACATCTATCAAATCCTTAGTAATAGGAGTCATCACAACCATTTCACATTTCTTTAGACTCTCTCGCAAGCCAAGAATATGATCAGAATGAATATGAGTAACAACCCTTATGGCTCTGCCATCTTCATGTGCGTCGCAAGCAACATGCCTTCCTAAAAGAATCGCACCTTTCTTTGTTACCGTGGCTTTCAACCATACACACTTCGTCGTTACGACTTGAAGTCAGTTAACTTATGAAACTTATGACACTTATTACGACCTCTCCCTTTTGAAGATAGGTGAACCGATAAAACAAAAGTAAACGAAAAGGTTATGGGCGTTCTTCTAGATAGCTGTATCCCTTAGCTACCTTTTTCTGCATTTCTTCTGCGTATTTTTTGATGCCCTTTTTTCTTATGTCTCGAAGCGCTTCTGTGAAGCCTTTGTAGCCTTTGCGTGTGGGAGCCAAGTTTTCACAGGTTTCAGCCTCAGCACACTCTGCACACGTGCGATAACCTTTCTGTTTTACGCACAATCGCATCTTGCAGTTTGGGTCGCCCCCATCTTGAAGGCATCCTGGGCAGTCGCCAAACAACTTGACCAATCCATCCATGACTTGGTCGAATTCTTTGTAGTGCTTGAGGCTTGGTTCCCAGTTGGTGAGTTCTGGCATGATCTTATCGAAGCCGTAAGCCGCAATGATACCCCGTAGGTTGTTGACGGCTGTTGTTATTTTGTGTTGGCGAATGCCACAGGCGTTGCAGTAGAGACCGCAGTAACCAACAAGACTGGACAAATCAGTTGCTGCCATGCAATTAAGCCTTCTTTGGGGTGAATAAGCCTATTGTGTTGCCGTCCAAGTCAGTGAAGAGACCAAACCAGCCCATGTTTGGGATTTCTGTCTTCTCTTTAACTTTTTTGGCGCCAAACTTCACAGCCTTTTCAAGCGTAGCGTTGATGTCGTCAACTAGGATGTATATGATTATGTTGCCCGGCGTGATTCTGTCTTTCCTGTCTAGTCCTCCACCCAATTGTCCTTCTCCAGTGCTAAAGATTGCATAGTCTCTGCCCCAACCATGATCTATTTTCCAGCCAAATAGCTTCTTGTAGAACTCCCCAGACTTCTTCACGTCAGTTGTTGGAATTTCCAAATGACAAATAGTATGAGACATACGTCATTCCTTTTTTTGGGATTCAGAATTTTAGATCTTTCAACTATTAAAGTTATTGACACTAAATGAACTTACACAAGAAGTTGCAGATATTCTGCGGTTTTTCTGTTCATAAAGTGGAACACCTTGTTCTAAACTCTGGTTTTAAATGTTGGAATTACAGTTATGATATCGGGGGTTGATGAAGAAAATCTCTGTGTTTTTCTCTCTCCTTTCTCTTCCAGAATGATGAAACCCCCATTTTCTGTTTGTTCAAGAGCAAAGAAACTTTATAGTGCAGAAGACTCAACATAAAAGTTGAGGAAACATGGATGGTTGAAGAAAACGACATCGTAGAATTTTTGAAAGATCATGAAGGTCAAGTTTCTTTAGATCAGATTTCTGAGGGTTTAAGGGTACCAAAATACGGGCCGAATTCGGCTTATGCTCTTCTTCAATCCCTGAGGTCGAAGGGTGTTGTGGATAGGAGAGGTGAGATGTGGGTTCTTCTCGTGTCTGAACCAGTTGTTTCAAAAGGAGCTGCTCTGCCAAGTGTTTCTGAAACGAAACCAGAAGCCCCACCTGAAGGCGAGAAGATAATGAAGGCGATGGCGAAGACTCTGGCTGAAGCCATGAAAGGAGCCCGAGAGCCCGCTGACGAATGGGAACTCGCCACGAAACCAATGAAAACCGAAATTGAGAGAAAGGAAGAGAAACTGAGCGCTTTCGTTCTTCATCCTGATGTGGCGCCTGAAGCAAAAAAGCCTCTTATTGGACTTTCAACGGGCACTTTTATTGACCAACTGTTCTTGACGCCAGACGGGGAAGCGTTGAATGGAGTGCCAATCTGTGGGCAATTCGCTATTACTGGGCTTCCTGGGGCGGGTAAGTCGATTTTGGTTGAGGAAATCGGGGTGAAGGTGGCGGCTGCTGGTAGGAAGACACTTTTTGCTACGGCTGAAGACACTTGGAAGAGTGCGACTCCTCGTTTCGACCTGCAGTCTCGCATGAAGCAGAAAGCGGACATTCTGAAGTTGGATTGGGGCAAGGTCAAGGAGAATCTGTATGTACTTGATACGGTTGTATATCCCGAACTGAGGGAATGGACAACTTTTGCCGAAACATATCGCTATGTTGTTGAGAAAGAGAGAATAGAGTTGGCTATAATTGACTCTGTGACGGTCTTGGAAGCCTACAGAGGCGCCCTAAAATATCGAGTTATGGAAATCGCAAGATACAATCAACTCCACGGGGTAACAGGACTATATGTGAATCAAAGAAGCGCTGAAAGGTGGGACAGCTACGATATGGCGGGAGGAATCGGTTTGGCTCACAACCTTGACGGAACAATAATAGTGGATTATGGACGCGTCTACTGGCAAGATCAGCAGGTTGATTTGGAAGCTGACAGAGGGGAGTTTGTTAGGGTTGCAAGGGTTTTGGACTGTAGGATGTGCAACTTCGAACGAAGAAGAATCCGCATCGACATAACCCCAGAAGGTTTCATACAAGCCCTTGAACCCATCCCGAAGCCTGCGGAAAAGACTTAGTGAAGACTCATGACCTTGGTGAAACCGCCAGCCTTTGAAGAACTTGTTCAAACGTATGGTAGCCCAAAAGCCGCAGTACAGCATCTTCTCGACTCTGGATTTACGCCGGAAGAAATCGAATGGAAAATAGGCGTCCCTTATTATCTCATACGTTTATTCATGGAAGGGGTTCAGTTAACCAATCCAGTTCCCTTTTCAAGTGTGGTGAAAACCTACGAGCGCATAGCCCTTTTACGAAGCAAGAAAGGAAAGGAAACCGAACTCGCAAAATTTTTTCAAAGAAAAGACTTGAGTCTCGAAGTGAAAACCCGTTTGGCTCTGGGAACCATTACCGATGAGAGCTTAAAAGTTGGTCCTGGCACAGTAGAGAGAGCGATAAGCCTTGCAACAGGCGAGTCCATTCGCAAGGTTAGACAACTCCTCTTAGATTATGGAGAACACGGCGAGGTAGCCTTCCTTCAAAAAAGTGAGAAGGAAGCCAAATTGACAGTGGAGGAGGTCTACGAAGCAATAAAACTCCTACCGAAAACCGCGAGAATCACGGAGCGAAACCTTCACATTTCCAGTCTCCTCAGAGTCGCCACTCCCGAAGAAGCGAAATACATCGTGAGGCTTCTTCTCGGAGACTTGAAGCTTGGCTACTACCAACAAACTGTAGTTCATGCAGCTGCGAAGGCGTATGGAGTTTCGCCGGAACTCATTGAAAGTGCCTGCGCTATACTCGGAATTGCAGAGGGCATTATGCTGGCGCCAGAAGGGGAGTTGAAGTTGTCCTCTCTAAAACTGCGACCTGGACAGTTCATGAAGCCTCAACTGGCCCATCTCTACGAACCTGATAAAGTGACTTATCCAATTCGTGCAGAGTTTAAGTTAGATGGAAGCCGCTTACAGATTCACAAGTGGGGCACACAGATTTGGCTTTTTTCCAGAAGGGCAGTTGAAAAATCCCAAACTCTGCCAGAGGTTGTCCAAATCGCCGAAGAATTCAATGCTCACAGTTGCATTGTGGATAGCGAAGTCATCGCGGTTGACGAGAATGGAGTTTTTCAACCCTTTCAGATTCTGCTTGAAAGAACGGTTCCCGCAAAATTGTCTGAGGAGGAGTTGAAACAGAGAAAAGAGAAGGTTAGAGTTACGGTAAGAGCCTTCGACATCATTTTTTTGAACGGCAGAGAATTAACTGGTTTACCGCTTTCGGAAAGGAGAAAATATCTGGTTGAGGTTGTTCCGCCTAAGTATTTGGCTGAGGGAAAGGACTGCGAAAACGAAATTGAACTGATGACTTTTTATGAAGAAGCCCTTCATCAAGGCTTAGAAGGTGTTGTAGTCAAAAACCTTAATTCGCCTTATGAGGCTGGAGAAAGAACCTACACTTGGCTCAAACTGAAGCCAGAAAGAGACACCATTGACTGCACCTTTGTCAAAGCCTTGTACGGAAAGGGTCGAAGAGCAGGACTCTATTCCTCCTTCCTTATGGCTGTGCGAGACCCAGAGAAAAAGAAACTCTACACGATTGGGAGGGTTTCGAACCTGCCTGAAGATGTGATGGCTAATCTTCGGGATGTGGTGGAGCAGACAAGAATCGGTGAGGATGAAGAGGGCGTTTTTGTTAAGCCTTCAGTGGTGGTTGAGGTGACGTATCAGGAGATTCAGGAGACGGATGAGTATACGAGTGGTTATGCTTTGAGGGTTCCGAAGGTTGTTCGGTTTCGGCATGACAAGAAGGTTGAGGAGATTGATGATGTTGGGAAGTTGCAGAAGTTGTACGAACTGCAGTATGAACGGTATCCACTAAAAAGCCTATGAGACGTATGCGTGTGTGAGAACCTACCTATAGAGATGAGGGTCTAAAAGAAAGACGCAGACAATAATCGACAGATTCCGAATCTACACAACTTCATAAGACCACAGCAAGCACTAAACGGAAAAACACCAGCAGAACAAGCAAAAATAAGTTCAGAACTTATGTGTCTATGGCACGTTTTTTCCTTCCGTAGACTATGACTGCTAGCAGTGTTGCTGTCATGAATAAGGGCAGAATAATGAATGATGGAAACTCTGGAACTATTGGATAGTGGTCTTGGTTGTTTATATCGATGACGTATGGCGTGTCCCATATACCTGAATCATCTATCTCAGTAGCATTTGGGTATCTTTCCTTGTAGTCGCTCCAGTAATTTCCTTCGCCAACACTGTCATCCCAAGTATTGAAAGGATAGCCATCAATTGCCTCAACGTAGACTTGATGTGTATTGTTAATGAAGTAAGTGTGATGGATTATGTTATCGCTAGAACTTTGAATATAAACCCCATATAGATTGTTGGCTATTTCACTGTATTTGAGTGTACAGTTTCTTGAATTATGGAGACGAATACCAGTTTCAACATTATCGACTATGCGCAATCCACTTAGTGTGCAGTTGTCAGCCTCTTCCAGAACAATTCCGTCGATTCCATTTGTTATCTTAATGGTATCCATTACCACGCTATCCGCCTCTACAATGACAACAGTTCCAATGCCATTTCCATCAATAATAGTCCTATCTTCATAGAGAGGATAGAGACCCAGGTTTAAAGCACCGAAAAGTGCAACGGATTTGTTTATGACGATGTGTTCCCAGAAAACATCGAGATGAAGAAATAGCCTATGTCCATCTAGGGTTTCATTAGCGTTAATAGCTTCCTGAATTGTTGCATAAAACAAACCAGTGTCCTGATTCTCAACGCGATAGCTGTTAGTAGCCTCCACAACAGAGTGTAATCCTACATAGAGCAAGGAAAACAACAATATGAACATGATGAGAACAAAACACAATTTTCTATTCATACTGCATCATTAATTGCATTCTGCCCCTCGTATTATAACTTTTTGGTTCTATCTACTTATCGGTTGCGTCTTGTCATGTTATCACAGTCTTTCCATATGATAATTAAGTCACGAAAAAATAACAGAATGTTTCATGGAGAAGCACCGTTGGTTAACAGTCTAGGCACAGAAGTTAAAAGCTCTGATAAGTTAACAAAATCGATTCCCAAAAACTTATTACATTCGTCTCGTTTAACGACCTGCTGACAAGTGAACAAAGTTGAAAAGCAAAGCTAAATGCATACTGGTCCAGAGTTGCACTTAAAAATTGGCAGATAGAAGGCATCCTCCGAATGCTACACAACGTTGTTCGGTAATTCCACTGAGAAACTTTAGGCGATGTATGGGAAGCTAGATATCGGATGCAATATTTTTCTCGGTTATCCGATATTTTTTTTATGTCGGTTACGCCTTAAATCAAACTAGGCTGAGTAACAATGCAGATGTTGAAGCCTAAGATATACGAGAGAATCCTTTCAAAAAAGAAGGTTCTAGATAGTCTTCGCCCACTACCCCCTCAACTAGTCCAAAAACTATGGGAACAAATGCAAATCGAGTTCACCTACAACTCCAACGCCATCGAGGGAAACACCCTCAGTTTAAGAGAAACCCAACTCGTCATCAAAGAGTAGAGGCTGAATGCGGGGACGAAAAGAATGAAAAGGCACATTAAAATAGCTGTTCTCAGTGGTGCAATCATTACAATTATTGTGGTTGTCTTGGCTGTCTTCTTCATCTCTCCCAAAATAACTGGCGGCAAAAGAATATCAATCGAAGATGTTTCTTTGAGTTGGGCATATAATGAGATATTTAAATATTATTATGGTCAAAAGGTCACTATAAGGTTCAAGAACGTTGGAGGTACAGAAATATCCGGCATTGATTTGTGGATAATAGGACAGATTAACGCTCAAGATGCGCTAACCGACGTATACCCCATAGAGTTCACAATGAGTGGTGGTTATAGTGGTGATGAGCCGTTGAAACCAGGTCAGGTCAGAACCGTAAGCCATCCGCTCGTAGGCTTAGCGATAAAGCAGTCGGGCACATATACCTTAACTTTGCGGGTATGGGGTCAGCCTCCTTACGAGTCAGCTGAGGTCTTGGGAGAACGAACGATGACTATAAGCGTTCCGTGAATGTGAGTTTAATCAAAGCCGAAAATCGAAATATGATTCTTTAAATCGTTCATTATTCTTTCATTCTCGTTATTCTCTATTCTTATTCTCTTGTTTAAGCTCGAAGTTCCGATGGCTAAAATAGAGAAAAGGGAATTTAGAACAGTAGTTCAACTAGTTCTTTTTCTAGTGGGCTTATTGAGCTTATTGAATCTGTAAAGTTGTGAGTACTGATGAAAACATGGGTGAAGTTTGCTCTAATAGCTGTATGCATTTTATCGTTTAGTAGTTCTAAATCTAAACCAATTACAGGTTATGATGAGTATGGGTTTACTAGATTTATTGGGGAATATGAAATCGAAAATAACACAATAAAGATTTACTGGCTTACTAAGGTATTAACAATAACTTTAACCGAAACAACGAGATGGAAACAGTTGAAGAAAATATTATTGGCTGGCTTGATAGCGATTATTAGGTTGTGGTATACGTTGGTCACGCACTCTAACTTTTACGAGTTTGCTTCCCTCACCACTTTCGGTAAGGAAAACATCGTCAACAATACCAGTTTCAGAAGGCCTAACATCCACGCCGCCTAGGGAGCACAACCATGCACCTCCTCTCAGCTCGTCAAGCAAGACCATCAATCTGGCCATCATTCTGCTGTCGCCCCCGGTAAGGTTTCCGGCGTTGACTCCAATTGAACCGCAAGCTTCACGCCTTGTGGTGCTCCCCCGCCAATTCCTTTAAGTTTCAGCCTTGCGGCCGTACTCCCCAGGCGGCGGGCTTAATGGCTGCCCCCATTATTTTGACATAATTTTTAAGGACACGCTTTCACCTTTGACAAACATTTTAAGGAAGCGGGCTTCCAAACAATTCCGTAAGTCCATCCTTTCACGGTTCTCCTCAAGGTAGACTGCCCAAAATATCTTAGAGTGTTAAGCGAAGCAGATAACGGAAACCTCGCTCCCTTTGCGAACTTTGTGGCTCGCTCTGTTGAGAGATTACTCGACATATACCTGCTTGCCTTTGAAAAAGAGGCAGAAATATTGACTTTGGCAGAAGCGAGCAAACTCACGCTTTACACACAAGAATACCTCAGTCTACTGGCACGAAAGGGAGACATAGGAGCGTTCAAACTCCGCAGAAACTGGGTCATAACTAAAAAGGCATTAGATGAATACCTAAAAGCACATCGAAGTAACTCATAAAATCCAAGCCAACGTTAGAAAAATAATGAAAGGCTTTTTCCCATAGCGTTATATGCTCTCTAATCAGACCAGTTGAAGGAGAAGGAGGATAAAGTGCAGAAGAGACGACTTGGCAGAACAAACCTAAACGTTTCCATCTTGGGATTCGGTGGCATACCCATCATCGGGGCAAGCGTAAAAGACGCTGTCAAAATGATAAGACGAGCGTTTGACTTGGGAATCAACTACTTTGACACTGCGAGGGCATATGGCGACAGCGAAGAGAAATTCGGCATAGCCTTGAAAGCTGTCAGAGACAGATGCGTAATAGCTACAAAAACACATCAAAGAACGAAAGAAGAAGCCGCACGCATAGGTCTTAAACAAAGTTTACGCAACTTGCACACAGATAGAATAGACTTAGTTCAGCTTCATGGAATCGACGATGAAAAAACATTGGAAAAAGCCATGAGTCAAGAAGGGTCACTTGCTGCTCTTAAGGAGGCTCGTTCACAGGGTAAGATAGACTTTATAGGCATTTCAGGTCACACTCCATACGTTCTGGCAAAGGCTATTAGAACAGGCGAATTCGACACCATCCTTGTTCCGTTAAATCTACTGTTCAGAGAAGCGACTGAAGAACTGATACCGTTAGCCAAAGACCTAGACGTCGGCGTAGTGATCATGAAGCCTTTCGGAGGACCAGAACTTGAATTTGTACAGCACCAAATGCTTGTTGGAGTAAAAAACATAATTAGAAAAGAGTTTAACCAATTCTTTGGAACAGGCATCGATAAGACGAGGCGGTCGCTCAGATTTGTACTTGCACACGATATCTCCACAACTATTTCAGGCTTCAGCTCAATAAAAGAAGTAGAAAGCGCTGCAGGAGTTGCAGGCGAGTTTGAAGGCTTAACCGAAGAAGAAAAGAAAACCTTTAGGTTTGGAGAATTGCCTTCAGAGCCTTTCTGTCGACAATGCGGACTCTGCATGCCTTGCCCTGATGGCTTAAACATACCACGTCTACTCGTCTTAGACAAATATTTTACCTATTATGGAATCAAAACTTGGGTTAGGCAAGTTTATCAGAAGTTTTCAACGAAGATTGACTGTTGCACTGAATGCAGAGAATGTGAAGCCAAATGCCCATACAAACTGCCGATAGTAAATATGTTGCATGAGGCAGAGAAAAAATTCCTTCAAAATTAACAGAACCTGAAATGGCGTCTGTTTCAAGAATCAAACTGTTAGAATTAGGATTCACAGAATCAAATCCGCAAAAACTTATTACATTCTTTTCTGTTTAACCGCCTATTGGCAAGTGGATAGAGTTGAAAAAAAGAGTTAAATGCATAACTGGTCTGGAGTTGCACTGCAAAAACTGGCAGATCGAAGGCATCCTCCGAATGCTACACAACGTTGTTGACCCAGAAGTCGCCAAAGACCCAGAAAACCTCGTTGTTTATGGTGGAACTGGAAAAGCAGCACGAAACTGGGAGTGCTTTGACAGAATTGTAGAAGCCCTCACAGAGTTAGAACCAGATGAGACGCTCTTAATTCAGAGCGGAAAGCCAGTCGCAGTCTTTAAGACACACGAGTGGGCTCCCCGAGCCCTAATCGTGAACGCCATGCTCGTGCCGAAATGGGCAACATGGGACTACTTCTACGAGTTAGAGCAGAAGGGACTGATCATGTTTGGGCAAATGACCGCTGGCTCCTGGGCGTTCATAGGAACACAAGGCATCTTGCAAGGAACCTACGAAACCCTAGCAGCCGTCGCCAAAGAACACTTCCAAGGAACACTAAAAGGAAAACTCGTGTTGACGGCAGGACTGGGCGAGATGGGAGGAGCCCAACCACTAGCCACAACGATGAACGAAGGTGTCGCCCTAGTAGTCGAAATCAGCAAGAAAGCCATTGAGAGAAGGCTTAAGCACGGCTACCTCGAAACGTGGACAGAAAACCTCAACGAAGCAATCAACATGGCTAAGCAAGCGAAAGAAGAGAAAACGCCGAAGAGCATAGGGTTGTTAGGCAACGCTGCCGAAGTTCATCCCGAACTCGTCAAAAAAGGAGTCATCCCAGATGTTGTAACTGATCAAACTTCCGCCCATGATCCGCTCCACGGGTACTATCCCACCGGCTTTTCCAAGGAAGAAGCAGACGAACTTCGAGAAAATGATCCTGAAAAATACGTCAGAGAAGCAAAGAAAAGCATCCACGTTCAAGTAAAGGCTATGGTGGAAATGATGCAAAAAGGCGCTGTTGCCTTCGAGTACGGCAACAACATTCGACAGCAGGCGTATGATGACGGATTTCAAGAAGCCTTCGCCTTCCCAGGCTTCGTAAAAAGGTACATCAGACCGATGTTTTGTGAGGGAAGAGGTCCTTTCAGGTGGACCTCTCTTGTCGGCGACCCCGAAGACATATACGCCCTTGACGATGTAATCCTGAAAGAATTTTCCTGTAATAAGGAACTGTGTCGCTGGATCAGAAAGGCAAAGGAACAAGTCAAGTTTCAGGGACTACCAGCCCGAGTCTGTTGGCTCGGGTTTGGTGAGAGAGCCGAATTCGGAAAGATCATGAACGACATGGTTCGAGAAAGGAAACTCTCAGGTCCTATCTGGATTGGGCGAGATCATTTAGATGGTGGCAGTGTCGCCTCTCCAAACAGAGAAACAGAGGGGATGCGAGACGGAAGCGACGCCATCGCAGACTGGCCAATTCTAAACGCTTTATTGAATGCTGTTGCAGGAGCATCGTGGGTTTCAGTGCACCACGGCGGGGGCGTTGGAATAGGATACAGCATTCACGCTGGAATGTGCTTGGTGGCGGACGGCACAAAGGAAGCCGAGAAAAGAGTTGTCCGAGTCCTAACCACCGACCCAGGAACAGCCATAGTCAGACACGCAGACGCAGGCTATGAAAAAGCCAAAGAAATAGCGAAACTGAAAGGCATTAAGATGCCAATGCTAAAATGAATGCTGATGTGTGGAAAGACATTTATTCCTTCTAGCATCTCTACCATCCCATGGCTGAGAACAATCTTCGACTCGTGGGATATTGCGGGCTGCACTGTGGTCTGTGCGCCAACAGAGCGAGAATCCCGAAGCGTGCAAAGTTGCTTAAGGAAACCCTTCACGATGAGGGCATGGATTCCTGGTACAAGTATATTCCATCCATGAAGGAAACGTTTCCCGTTTTCTGGAAGTTTCTGAGCCAACTCACAAGAATGAATTGCACATGCAGAACTGGTGGAGGTCCGCCAGACTGCAAGATAAGGATGTGCGCCAAAGAAAAGGGAATTAACACTTGCCCTTCATGCAAGAAGTATCCATGCGACCTAATCAACAACCTGGCGGAACACTATGTGATGGCTATCCAAGACGGAAGACGCCTTCAAAAAATAGGACTGAAGGCTTGGGTCAAAGAACAGGAAAAAAGAGCCAAGCGTGAGGTGGTGTACGCCGACACCCGCATACCATGGGAAAAATAATCTAGCGTTTTTTCTGCTGCATCGATAAATCATCGTGGTGGAAATTTGGAATCAAAAGAAGATCGTCTTAGTTATCGATGGAAAATATTAGTCATGTCATACGTGTGTATGCTTTCTTTTGCTTTGGTTTTTCAGTCCATACCACCAATTCTCGCGTTAATCAAGTCTGAACTAAATATAACTTATGCGCAAGCAGGCTTGCTTATGAGCCTTTTTGCGTTGCCAGGTATATTCGTATCTATTCCAAGTGGAATAATTTCAGACCGTTTCGGCATGAGGAAAGTGGGTATTTCCTCATTGATTCTCATGATAATCGGAACATTCCTTGTAGGAGTATGTGAAAACTTTCTTTTTATGGGTGTAGGCAGAATTATTTCTGGTGTCGGGGGCTTAACCTTAGCGATCGTGTTGCCCCAGTTGTTGTCGCGCTGGTTTATAGGTAAGGGATTAGGCTTAGGAATGGGAGTGTTTAACACCGCCATGCCTTTAGGCACCATAACAAGCTTTAACATTTTAAGCATTATAGGCATTAGTTGGGGATGGCGAGCACCCATATTCTTGACAACTATTGCAGGTGTGTTTGCTCTTCTTGTCTTCTTGTTACTCTTTAGAGAGCCAACACTAAGGTCGAGAAAAGTTAGCAACAGTGCACTTTGGGAGATTTCAAAGATTGGAATGCCTATCTGGCTTGTAGGTTTGGCTTGGATGTGGTTCAATGCGGCGTTCATTTCCCTTTTAACCTTTGCAAGAGAGTTCCTTATGGCTAAAGGTTATGAAATCGCTTCCGCCGGGTTCTTGTCAAGCATAGTTATGATGGGATCACTCTTTCTAAGTCCCCTTATAGGATATCTTGTAAGCAAGTTTGGAAAAGAGGAAGTGTTCATAATTCTTGGAGACATCGTTCTAGCATCCTTAATGTTCTTAATTTCAATGGCTCCATCTCCTATCCCTCTGGTGGTGTTGATAGGAATATTCGTAGCCTTTGTGCCAGCACCGATTTTCTCTTTACCTTCAAAGATGGTAAAACCTCAACATTTTGGTCTAGCCTTTGGAATATTGACAACCTGTTTAAATGTGGGTGTGTTAGCTGGCCCATATCTTGTTGGCTTGGCAAAAGATTTGACAGGCGAATATACTGTTAGCTTTTACCTGATGTCAGTTTTCACCATACTACAAGCCTTCACTATTCTGCTCTTACATCTTTTAAAGACCAAAACAACAGAAACGGCGCATTCTTAAAATCAACTTTTAAGACTCATTAAATAAATACACTATCTGACTCTAGGAAGAAGGGTTAAGAGCATGGTTAAGGTGTTTATTGATGGCGAAAGCCTGTCTCTAAAGGATGTTGTTGCAGTAGCACGTGATCACGTGGAAGTTGAAATTCCACAAAAAGTGAAACATAAGGTGCAGAAGTGTAGGCAGATTCTGGAGAGTCTCATAAAGGAGAAGAAGGTGGTATACGGGGTTACAACGGGGTTTGGAGCCCTAGGAAGTATAGTGATTTCATCTGAGCACATCAAAGAACTTCAGACCAACTTGATTAGAAGCCATTCTGCTGGAGTTGGAGAGGCTTTGGATAAAGATGTCACACGTGCATTGATGCTGTTACGGGCGAATACCCTTGCCAAAGGAAACTCAGGAGTTCGATTAGAAACCTTAGAGACATTGGTTCAGATGATAAACAATGGAGTGCACCCCGTAATTCCTGAAAAAGGGTCTGTTGGTGCAAGTGGAGACCTTGCTCCACTCTCTCACATGGCACTGGTAATGATAGGCGAAGGCGAAGCCGAATACAGAGGAGAAAAGATGAGCGGAAAAGAAGCGATGAGAAAGGCTGGAATTCACCCAGTGGAGCTGGATTCAAAGGAGGGAATAGCCCTGAACAACGGCACGCAAATGATGACCGCCATCGCAGTCTTGGCACTCCACGACGCGGAGAGACTGGTTAAGACCGCTGAAATCGCCGCCTCATTAAGTCTTGAAGCCCTGAGTGGAATATCCGACGCCTTCGACGAGAGAATCCATGAAGTCAGACCGCATCTTGGACAAATCACGAGTGCACGAAACATAAAGTCCTTGATAGCTGGTAGCAAAATTGTCAAGTCGAGTGAAGAAGTGATAAAAAACAATGAGGCAAGACCTCCGCAGGACCCCTACAGTCTGAGGTGTGCTCCGCAAGTTTTGGGTGCAGCTAGGGATGCTCTCTCTTATGTCCGAAGGATAATTGAAACTGAGATCAATTCTGCTACGGACAATCCATTGATTTTCGTAGAGGACAGAGCTTGTCTTTCTGGCGGAAACTTCCATGGACAACCAATATCAGTTGCGATGGACATGTTGGGCATAGCGTTGACCATAATTGGCAACATGTCTGAGAGAAGAATCGCCCGCCTCATAGATGAAAACCTTAGCCAGGGACTGCCAGCGTTTCTGATTCCCAAAGAAGTGGTGAAAGGGATACACAGTGGGTTTATGACTGCTCAATACACGGCTGCTGCCTTGACTTCAGAAAACAAAACCTTGGCACACCCAGCCAGCGTAGACTCTATTCCAACCTCCGCAAACTTTGAAGACTTCGTGAGTATGGGGTCAATCGCTGCAAGAAAGGCGATGGAAATACTTAGAAACGTTGGGCACATTGTCGCTATTGAATTATTATGCGCGGTTCAAGGCATAGACTTTCGAGGACCTGACAAACTCGGAAAAGGAACCAAAGCGGCTTACTCATTGATCAGAAAGAAGGTGCCTATGCTGAGGGAGGATAGAGTTTTGACAAAGGACATAGAAAACGTTGTGGAACTGATTCGAAGCGGAGAGCTTCTTCGTATTGTGGACAAAATCGTAGCAGAGGACTAGGCAACTTAGATATATGTCGTTACGCTAGTTCCTTGAGCGCTCTTAGACGCTTGACTATGTTTGGATGGCTTGAGAAGAGTTCCATTACCCTATCAAACGAGGTAACTTCACTTCTAAGAACTTTTTCCACAAGTTTCTGATCAGTTAGGTATGTTCTAGTCTCTACTAAAGAGGTAGCATCTGATTCTGCTCTGTCGGGGTCTGCTATGAAGAGAGATTTGAAGGAACTGAAACCACCTACGTTTCGTCGGAACCGCTTTAAGTTCTTGGTTGAGTGAACTATTTTGGCTAAGCCTTCAGAGAGTTTACGTGGTCCTTCTTCAACTATTGTTGCGCTGTGGCGGTCGGCGTAGTACTCTCGTAATCTGCTCAAGTGTAGAGTGAATAACGTGAGAACCCAATATAGAAGCATGCTTACGATTCCGATGATTGCAGCCGCTCCACCATTCCTTTCTTTTCTGCCGTAAGCGCTGGACATGAATGTAACATAACCTATCCAGTAGAAGAGCGCTGGCAAAAAGGATACGAACATCATTACTTGCACATCCCTATGCTTGAGATGTCCCAGTTCGTGACCAATAACCGCCTCAACCTCCTCGCCTTCTAAGGTTTTTAACAGTTCTGTTGTCACAGCTACTCTACTTCCAGCAATGGGTGAGCCATAAGCGAAGGCGTTTGGTAACGGAATCTGGGCTATCATGACTTTAGGCGTCTTGATGCCACTTTTTAGGCTTAGATGCTCTACCATGCCATATAGTTTGGGATCTTCTGATCTTGAGACCTCTCGTACATGATATAGGGCGTCAATGAGGTAGGGAGCAAAAAGCCATTGAACAAAGTTAAACAAAACAACAAAAACAATCAAGGTGAGATAGTCGAAGATGCCGGTTAGGCTTAAGAGAACCGTGAGGAACAGTGTCGACAGCCCAAATATAATGGCTAATGTTCCGAATATGGAGAAACGAAGTTTCCATAGGTTCATTTATCAAACCTCAGAAACCTTGAACAAGAAGAGAAACTTATAAAGTTTTATTACTGGACATAAGGAAACAGGGAATTGAACGAGTGTATGCGTGTTTCTAGATTACTGTTGCTTGGATTCCCATCACTTGACACAAACTTTGTAATTGGCTGGTGTGGTCTCCGTAAACGAGACAGAGGTGATTACCCGAAGTATTTCGAATGAATGCTGGCAAATCCTTAATCTCTACAATAAGAGTGTTTCTGCAGTCCCAGCCATCCTTTTGGTCGACAACGTCACCGCTCATGATTAACATCGTCGTAAGTTCTTTTCCAATTCTGGCTATGGTGACCTTCTGCCCCATTTTCAATTCAGTGTACGCCGTCAGACTGCCGAGAAACTTGTACTCATGATACATTCTTAAAGTGTAGGACTGTGAGGTGTGACCGTCCATCTTGAACGGCATGGCACAATGAGAAATAGCTATAGTGTTCGTGACACTGTCCAAGTCAACGACGTTTCCCATGAAAGCTGGTCTTCCACAAATTGCGTGAAGCATTAACATGGTTATGGCTGAAAACAAATCTACTTCGCAAGCCGCGGGCGTCCCCTCGTCCCGCAGTTTCGACAGAGCAATACACGGAGCCTGCAACGGCGCCATGCGGGGACTGCAAGAAATAGCCATTGCCGTTGCGTCTTTTTCTTTCACGAAACTCTTTAACGTCAAGTAAAGTTTAGCAACGTTCTCTACGTCCTCAATTGTTGGCTCAACCACTTTGGCAGCATTCCCCATCCATTCCTTCGCGATCTCCCTTCCATCCATACGACTATGTTTTTCTAACATCTCTTCTTTTCCGATGATTTCAATATCGAAGCCCAATTTCTCCTTTATTTTTGATGGCAAATAACGTGCTTCCAAGAACTTTGAATATGAGGGGATGTCAGGTACGAATGCTAAGATTTTGGAGATTTTCAGTTGATTCTTTATTTTGCATGCCTTAATCTTCTCTTTGACGTCTTTGTAGTCGCAACACAGCATCACGTGGCTTACATTCTGAAGATATTCAAGTGCCTCAAACGTGTGCCACAACGAACCTTCTCCCAAGAAGAAAATGATTGGAATCTTCGGTCCAGCGATTTTAGGCAGTATCTCCCACAGCCCAGATGTTAATCTGTAGATGATGATTACGTCAGGTTTTCTTGTAAGGCTTTGCACATCTGTTTCTTGTCGTATAAGGATTTCAGGAAAAACTTCCGCAACATTTTCTACCTCGGTTTTTAGCTGTTTCATGATTTCTTCGATTTTTTGGTTTTGAACGTGCAAGTCCTTGATTGTTTCGGATTTTCCGATAGGGGTTCGAAATTCTGGTTCTTCTCCTAAGATGAAGATGGGCTGAATTCGAGTTTTCAAATTCTCACAACTTCCACGTCGATAGAGCATACCACTTCTTTAGCTAACGTATAATTTCAATGAACCTTGTTAAAGAAATTTATGCGTGCTAAACAATTTGCTTTATCATTCCATATCTGTAGGTTTTGAAACCGAGTTTTTCATAGAGTTCTATGGCTGCTTTGTTCTCCGTCAGCACTTGAAGCCTTACAAGCTTTGCACCTGCAGCCTTCATCCTGTTTAAGCATTCAATAATGAGTTTTTTGCCTATACCCCTGCCGCGAAACTCGGACAACACATATACATCATGTATGGCGCCGACAAGCCTAGAAACTTCGAAGTGCTCAGGAAAGATGCCAGCGTAGGCAAACCCCACTGGTTTGCCTCCATTCTTGGCAACCAGCAATAAGTTCTGTCCGCTAGCCAAACCTTCACGGACAAGCTCAACCCATTTATCACCGTTAGCCTCTGAAGGAACAATCAATCGTTCAATCTCAAACATTTCGCGTGCCAAGCCTAACCACAGTTCTTTGACTGAATCGTCAACATCCTCAACTTCACATTCGTAAATCTCGATTCCTTCAGCCATGAGCCTCTCCCATAGACAAGATATGCTCGGCACTTCAAATAAAGATAAAGCCTGCGCCTTGAAAGGGACAAGAAAATCGTAGACGCTACAACGAAACTTTTACGTGGGTAGCAATGTTTATATTTATCGTTTTCTATTCGATATTTGTCAAATTGAGATAGACAAATGTTGCGGTTAACGTGGTGAAAATCAAATTGTCCGAAGAACTGAAAGAAGAAATGAAAAAACTCAGAGAAGAAATAGAAAACCTAAAAGAACAACTCAAAGATGCGACAGAAAGAAAACTAAGACGAGGCCGTGGCATATACATAGACATTGGCAACCGAGTACACGACTACATCGAAGACGCTATGGAAGGCGTCGCTGAAGGCATACACGGCGAACTCGAGAAATCCATATTCATAGGCCCAAGAGGAGTCAGAATCTTCAGAAAAGAAGAACCATATGAAAAAGAGGATGAAGTAGGTATCAGCTTTCCCAGAGTAGCCGAAGTCATGAGCGCCCTAGGCCAAGAACACAGGCTGAGAATATTAAACGAACTTATGAGCGGCGGAAGATACATCAATGAACTGCAAGAGAAACTTTCGGAGATCACTGCTAGCACGCTTTCAAGTCACCTCAAAGTGCTTGAAGAATCAGGACTCGTAGTTCAAGAAAAAGTCAGAGGACGATACCTCATCACCATGCCAGGCAGAACCGCCTACAAGATGGCGAGGCGAGTCACCAGATTCCTTGAAAGAAGGAATCAAGAATGATGTGGCGAAACTATCAACTGGACAACACCGTTTTAAAGGCAACTGAAGCCATAAAGTTATGGCAAACAGAAAAAGGAATTGTAGAAGTCAGTAAAGACACGTTAGCCATTCTAATAAAACTGGGCGTCCAACGAAGAGGCTACATATTCCATGGACATGGCAGGTTACTTTTAGATACCATCGTTGAAACCGACGAAGGTGCCATCGGCAAGCCAGTTGAAAAAGAAGTAAACGAACCCTTTCTGATGATGGAGGACACAGAAAAAGTACAGCCACACCTAAACCCAGCGAGCAAAGAAGACCTCACAAGAATGGGTTATGAAAACTTACAAGAATTTGTGGCCAAAGCTGAAGATTTGTTTGATCGGGTTTTTAGAGGAAGAGTGCACAGCCATCGAGGTTTCGACGAGAGCGATGGCTTAATCTTCGCCTTCCAAAACGAAGCTAATAGATTGGATATTCTTATCGGTAAGGGTTCTAAGATGGTTTACAAGGGAGTAGGCATCGTCTTTGTGTCAAATGAAGACAAAGTGGTTCTGAAAAGCCCAGGTGAAGTGGTTTGCTCTAATGGTGGAAAGTCGATCATCATCAAGAAAGGCAGATCAGTCATTGTCAGGAAATAGCCTTTCTGCAGTACCGCTAAATCCCTATTTTTCTCTTACATGCTGACCAGTTTATTTTAATGGTAAACCTTTCATAATCTGGTGCGTTTCCTTCTTTACAATTTCCACTAATCTCTCTGTGACCAGCCCTTCCTTTAACGCTTCGTCAAGTTTTTCCTCGTCTAACTTCTCAACTTTGCCATCCGGCCAGACACAGACGTCCACTTCTAAATCAACATAACGAATTGCATCAGGATACAACTCTATCGGTGTGTTCAAATTGATGTACGTGCCCTTCAATTTTCCATGCTTAGAAAAATACTGGGTTTTAAAGTGCCATTCGCCTACTTTCGCTTCTGTTATGGCGGTGTCACCTGGTTCTTTGCGTGTTTTAAGACCATCATAAACTCCTTCTTTTTCAAAAACTCGACTCAAGCACAGTGTTTGGTTATCGTGATTGAAGTCTTCAACCAAAGCCTTGCCGAGGTGGAAGACCTTTCCATCCAGTTTCACGTGTTCTATTCCTATCACAGAACCCACACTAGGATGTTCTGGCTCAATCGTCTGCTTTAAAAGAACTTCAACTTCCTTAGTGGGAACGCCTTGCTTAAGAAGTCTCTCAGCCATATCCAAGGCTGATGAAACTCTTCTACCACAGGCTTTGTAAAAATGGTGACCATTAATTGTTGGCGCAACAGACCCTCTGACTTCATCTAACTCTCCTTTTGAGAGAGCTGGAAATTCCACATCCATGAAATGTCTGCCTTCCCACAATGAGGCGGGAGCCTCCACCTCCTCAGCTTTCTTCATTATGAGTTCTCCCTCTTTCAAAAGGCAGGTGATTTCGTTTTTCAGGATGCCATCTGGTTGGTCTGCGGCTCCTGTTCGCCATATGACGCCCCAGTTAAGTGGAGCCAACTCCTTTCCGAGTAGAGCAAGGCGTGAACGCTTTTGCCAGTCAAGAATCTTCCTACTAACTTTAACCTGATGCCCGGGAATGAGAATCGCGTATTTAC
>Ga0315314_1000937_pt1 | contig 28227 bp, 25 predicted proteins | sample TDP9_MG_FD_203631 | JGI IMG/M metagenome (GOLD analysis project Ga0315314, IMG submission 203631) | Freshwater sediment microbial communities from Lake Towuti, South Sulawesi, Indonesia - TDP9 | ecosystem: Environmental > Aquatic > Freshwater > Lake > Sediment | place: Indonesia: South Sulawesi... | reverse complement strand
TTCCGTGATAACCAAACACGTATACGGGACCCTGCCTCAAGCCTTCTTCCACCAAAGAGATAAGCATGCCCTTCACCATGTTCTCGAAGGGCCTGACGCGAGTGGGGTTTCCATAGGTAGCCTCCATAACGAGGACGTCGGCTTCGATTACCGGAGACTTGGGTAGCCGAAAGTCGCTGGTGTATAGGATCCTCATTCCATCGGCATCTTCTAAGAGAACCTGAGCCGTTCCAAGGATGTGATCCGCGTAATGCAGGGTCAATCGCTCATCCTCGTACATCAGCATCTCCTCATATTCAAGGGTTTTCACTTTCCCGGCAGTCAAAAATGTTGAGCCCTTCAAAACTTCGATCAGGTCCTTTGTGGCTGGGGTCATCACGACCGCTTCACATTTTTTCAAGCTTTGCTTCAGGCCGATTGTATGGTCATAATGGGCGTGGGTGACCACCCTTAAGGGCCTGGTTTCGTCAAATGCGTCACAAGCCGCGTATGTTCCTAACAGAATCGCTCCCTTCGTGGTTACGGTGGCTTTCAACGACATGGGTGATACCAACACGTAGATGATGCATAGGACTTAAACAATTTTCTCTAGTATGTCAGGAGGCAGTTTTCTCATCCCTTGCCTTTTTTAACAATGTAAGAAATTGCGCCTGCTATTAACCCTGCAACACCTATAATCCATGCTTGTGGTGAAGTAAAAAGAATGAAAACTAACAATGCTAGGCACGTAGCTGTGCCTAAAGCTGGCACAACCGATGGGTACACCCTTTTCTGGGCTTTCAACCGTAAAGCAGAGACATTGGCAATGGCATAATAGAAAAGCATCGCGAATGTACTTATGGCCACAACTTTTGTGAGGTCTATAAATAAAACGAGTAACGTCATTAAAACACCTACAATCCAGACGGAGTGATAAGGCGAATTGTATTTTGGATGCAGTCTGCTTAAGGCTTGTGGAAGGTCTTTTCTCCTCGCCATTGCATAAGCCACGCGGGAGACTCCTAAAATGGATGTAAGCAGAACACTTGTCGTTGCTAACAACCCTCCGATAGAGACTATGTGGACTGCGACTGCGCTTCCAGTAGCGCTTATGGCTTCTGTTAATGGCGAATTCGAATTTGAGAGCCTATATGCTCCTACAAGTCCAACAGCAACAACCCCAACAAGTATGTAAAATACCGTCGATATGACCAGTGATAACAGTATGGCTCGAGGAACATTCCGTTTGGCATTTTTAACCTCTTCTGCAACAACTGCTGCCCTTGCGAAGCCGCCGTAGGCGAAGAAAATGTAGCATGCACCATAAAGCACGCCGATTTCAGAGGGTGCAAATGGAGTGAAATTCGCTGGATTATTGTATCCTAAACCGAAAACAAAAAAGAATGTTAGAATAAACAATTTCGCTGTGACAAGTAAATTGTTAAGTAGAGCTGACTGGCGAATACCAAAGAAGTTAAGCGCCGTGAAGCCTATGCAGAGAATAGCTGCAACCCATTTAGCATATAAACTTGGAAACAACGCTGTCAAATAGTAAGCGAATCCGAGGGAAACCGCGGCGCCTCCAAAAATGTTGGATAACATCCACATCCAGCCAGCCAAAAAACCTGCAAATGGAGAAACTAGTTGGTATGCAAATTCGTAAACGCTTCCTTCTCTCGGTAGCCACGCTGTTAGCTCAGCGAAACTTAATGCAGTGAATAGGGAAACGATTGCTGCTATCAGCATGGAAACCACTATGGCTGAGCCTGCTAAACCTGCCGCAATACCAGTTACGACGAATATGCCTGCACCGATGATTGCACCAACGCTTACGGCTGTTGCGTCAAACAATCCTAAAGTTGGCTTTAGCCTAGTTCCTTGAACGTTTTCTCTATTCATGTGCATACGCATCCAGAGACATTATCTTACATGAGTTTCTTAAACCGGCTAATCGCGTAATCCACAATCTTTATTGCTTCTTGAGCGTTTTTCCATCCTTTAAACTTTGCCACTTACGCGGTTCCAGCCTCCTGTAAGTCTCAAAAACCTTGAATTTCCTTCAGTTTATGCTTATGGACATCATTAATGTCCATGTAGCCTTCAAATCTTGCATCATTCATAAACACAAAAAGTATTTTCGAAATCAGATGTAACCGCTAGGCTAGTGGTTTACCATACTCTTCTAGGTAAACGATCTCCCCTAGTGCCTTTCTCGGTCTGGGAGGGGGAGACTCGTCTGGAACGCCTATCGGCAACATGGCTATCACCGCCAGCCTCTCCGGAACCCCCAAAACGCGTTTAACCTCCTCCTCATCAAATCCTCCAATCCAGCAGGTTCCATAACCCAGGGATGTTGCTGCTAAAACAATGTGCTCCATGGCGATCATTGGGTCTTGTCTAAACCATCTCGGAGAAACGTTAGGGTCCCCAAGAGCGACAACGATTACAGGGGCGTCTACGATAAACAGGTAGTTGTTCGTCGCCTCAGCGAGGACTCTCTTTCTTTCAACGTCCTTAACTACGATAAATCGCCAAGGCTGACGATTCCCCGCAGACGGCGCTAAACGTCCAGCCTCCAAAATCGACATTAGCGTTTCATCGGGAATGGTTTCTAAACGAAACCTACGTATGCTTCTTCTCTTTTTGATCGCTTCCAAAACCTCCATTTCAACCACCCTTTCCAAACCATTATGACATAGTAGAAAATAAGATTTAGGTGGTTATAGTGAAAACACGACAATGGGGGCATCCTCGAAGATATTACGGAATTCGATATATTACTAGATCTTGAACAATCTATTAAATATTAAGACATATTATATACGTTTGATGTCTGCAAAAGGGCAGGGTCAGTATGCTTAGAATTTGTGGAAATTGTGCCTACGCCAGCGATCAATTAGAGCATGCCGAAATTCAGTTCTTACTCAGGGTAAATTTTCAGCAAGGCGGATTTTTAGCCAAGAGACGCACTAATAGTCGCGTAAAGGAAAGAAGGATGCTCTGTAAAAAGGAAAATGTCGAAGTGAGCAACCTAGAAGAAGCCTGTGCCTTTTGGAGAACGTGTTAAATTGGCATGTCTGTTTGTTGCCTTCCTACCCCTTGATTTGCACCAATTAAATTAGGGGAAAACCCGACACCAGATTAGTACGATGTCAGAACACCTTTAGAGACTTTGAACCGGCTTACCGTACATGTGAGACTAGGGCGCCAAGTTTGGAAAAGACATGGTTCACCATCATTGTTATTAATGGATGTTCGTCACTTCTTTGTAGCCTCACATCGAGAAGGTAAGGTTGAAACCAAAAACTGTATTGTTTGTGTGTTCAGGGAACATTTGCAGAAGTCCCATAGCCGAGGGCTTCCTGAAGAAAATGTTGAGGGATAGGTTAGGAGAAGCCTCCGAAGAGATTCAGGTTCTTTCGGCAGGTTTAAACGTTTTTGAGGGCTATGCTACAGAAGAAGCCTTTCAGCTGATGAGAGATGAGGGGGTGGATCTTTCAAACTTTAGGTCGAGGCAGCTAACTTTGGAGATGGTAGAGAAGGCAGACCTCATCTTAACCATGCAGAGAAGCCATAAACTTCACGTTTTTGCCCTCGATCCAAGAGCTAGGGATAAGACTTTCACCTTGAAGGAATTTTCCGAAGAAACCGAAAAGCCGGACATTGCCGACCCTTACGGCAGGGGAATAGAAGCCTACAAGGCTTGCGTTGAGGAAATAAAAAGAAGCCTAAACAAAGCCTTTGAAAAAATCCTAAGATTCTAAGAAAGCGTTACAGTTTTAACACAACAAGAATCCTATACTGAATCTATTCTTCAATGTTGTACCAAATAAACTTCTTTATCAGGTTTTGAATTTCCTTTTTTGCTATGTGCGCGAGTGTTCTTTTTTCGAAAGAAATAATACAGCCGTTGCGTTGACCTATTGTTGGAAGCTTTCCTTATGCCCGCTAATCTTCCAGCTGAGGCTAAGTACAAATGGAGAGAAGCTTCTCAGGCAAAGAGACCTGAAGAGAAAATCGAGAAGCTCCAAGAATTCCTAAGCCTTGTTCCTAAGCACAAGGGCACAGAAAACCTGCGAGCCCAGGTTAGGAGGAAAATTGCCGTACTTCGGAGGGAAATTGCTGATAAGAAACGTAAAAGAGCTGGAGTGGGCGGGCCAAAGTTCTTTGTTGAAAAGGAAGGAGACGCCCAAATCGTGATTTTGGGACCCACCAACGTTGGACGAAGCAGCCTTCTCTCTCTTTTAACCAACGCCAAAGTGGAAGTTTCCAACTATCCATATACCACTAAGGAGCCAACGCCTGGCATGTTTCACTATCAAGACCTGCAGTTTCAGATGGTGGAGGCGCCAGCTTTAATGGAAGGCTCCACAGATGGAGGGGCTCGAGGACTCCTAACCTTAACAGCAGCAAGAAACGCAGACGGCCTCCTTCTTATGATCGATTTATCCCAAGACCCTATTGAGCAATTCTCTTTGGTCTCGCGGGAATTAGAGAAAGCAAGAATTCTGACACGAAAACCCAAAGCTAGACTTGAGATCGAAAGGAAATACATGGGCGCAGGATTAAAAGTCATCGTGTTAGGACGCCTAATTGACTGCGCTTCGAAGGACATAGAGCAACTTCTCAAAAGCTATGGAATACACGATGCTACGGTTAAGGTTCAAGGCGAAGCCACCATCGACGATGTTGAGGACGCCATCTTCGAGGGCTCAGTGTATAGACGTGCCATCATCATAGCCAACAAAGCAGAGACTCCCAACGCTGCCGAAAAAATTGAACAACTAAAAGACTTTGTTGGAGAGGAAATGAAAATTCTTCCAGTATCTTGCATAGCCAAGTCCGGACTAGAGAAGCTTGGTTCTGAAATATTTGAGATGCTGGATATAATTCGCGTCTACACCAAAGAACCCAATGAGAGATTTCCATCCAAGAAACCCTTCACCATCAGAAAAGGCTCCACCATTTTAGATTTAGCAAAACGGATTCACAGCGACTTCTACAAACAGTTTTCCTACGCAAAAGTATGGTCAAAACGGCTACGCTTTAGTCCACAAAAAGTCGGAGGAACCTTTACCCTCGAAGACGGAGACACCGTGGAAATCCACACGAAATAAACACCGCAAAGAAAACTGGTGACGAAGACCTCTTTCTTCATATTTCCAGTTTAATGCGCCTTGTCTTTTTCTCTATCTTTTCAATAGGTATAAGATTGTTTAGGGATCAAGTCCTATTGTGAACTATGTTTAGAGCCTTCGTCATCGCTTGCAGGAGAACTTGTCGCCTTTTCCAATGCCTCCTTTTTCTTGCTCTTTTGCTTAGAGCGAATATCGAGTATGAGCATCAGGAGATATGGCATTAGTAGATATCCCACAGCCAGAAAAGGATTGTGGAATAACGCCGCTAGACCAAATATTTGGTCGATTGTCTCGCACTTACATATTATGGTTAGGACATCTTGAATTACAAAGGCCACGAATGTTAGTGTTAGGACAACGAAGAATTGGGCAAGCACGCTTCTTTCTTTTCCAAGAATAACTGAAGGAATGACGGATGACAAGACGAAAACCCATGCGAAAGCGTAAATGAAAACTATCATATCAATTCTGGAGACTAACCAAGCACCTACAGAAGGCCGGAACAGACTGATATGCGTCACAACTGTTGTAACCGCTATCTGGGTGAACAGTTGGTAACTAACCATTAAAGCCCAAGCAACAGAAATGTAAAGAGGCGTTGCCAACGCTGCTTTTCCTATCTTAAAGGTTTACGGACCATGAAATCAGGAAACGGAAATAGCAAAAGTGCGTATGTTCACTGAAAATACGAAGGTTTATAGTGAACTAGGAACACTAAAAATTGGGGAAACAATGTGGAGGAAAGCGATGTCGTAGGATTTTTAAGGGATCATCAAGGACAAGCCTCCTTAAATGACATTTCTAAGGGTTTAGGGGTTCCTAAGTATGGCCCCAACTCAGCTTACGCGCTGCTTCAGTCCTTAAGGTCTAAGGGTGTTGTGGATAGGAGGGGGGAGATGTGGGTGCTCCTCGCCCCCGAACCAGTCATTTCTAGAGAGGTTGCGCCACCGCCAACCCCGGCAGAGGAAAGGCCGCTAGAAGTCGCTCCTGAGGTTGAAAGCGTCATGAAGGCCATGGCAAAGACCTTAGCCGAAGCCATGAAGGGAGCTAGGGCGCCCTCCGACGAGTGGGAGCTAGCCACGAGGCCCATGAAAACTGAGATCGAGCGGAAGGAGGATAAGCTGAGCACCCTCGTTCTTCGCCCAGACGCGGCTCCTGAAGCGAAAAAGCCGCTGATAGGGTTGTCAACCGGCACCTTCATAGATCAATTGTTTTTGACGCCGGAAGGCCAAACCTTAAACGGAGTGCCCATTTGTGGGCAATTCGCCATCACCGGGCTCCCTGGAGCGGGGAAGTCCATTTTGGTGGAGGAAGTCGCTGTTAGGGTGGCAGCTAATGGAAGGAAGGTTCTTTATGCCACCGCCGAGGACACTTGGAAGAGTGCAACCCCACGGTTTGACCTGCAATCTCGTCTGAAACAGAAGGCAGACGTCCTAGGGCTGGACTGGGGCAAGATCATGGAAAACCTATACGTGCTTGATACGGTTTTGTACCCCGACTTGAGAGATTGGAGCACCTTTGCCGAAACGTATCGCTACGTTGTTGAGAAGGAGAAAATAGAGCTCGCCATCATAGATTCAGTGACTGTTCTCGAAGCCTACCGTGGCGCCCTAAAATATAGGGTCATGGAGCTAGCGAGATACAACCAGCTGCAAGGGGTCACCGGGCTCTACGTGAACCAAAGGAGCGCTGAAAGGTGGGACAGCTATGACATGGCGGGAGGCATCGGACTCGCCCACAACCTCGACGGAACCCTCATCGTGGACTATGGCCGCATCTACTGGGAAGACCAGAAGGTTGACCTCGAAGCTAGTAGGGGAGAATTCGTGAGAATCGCCAGGGTTCTAGATTGCAGAATGTGCAACTTTGAGCGAAGAAGGATTCGGATTGACATCACACCAGAAGGCTTCATCCGAGCCGTTGAACCCATCCCGAAACCTCCGAATTGACCTTAGGGAAACAACATGACGCTGGTGAAGCCGCCCACCTTTGAGAAACTCGTTGAAACCTACGGCAGTCCAAAAGCCGCTGTGCAGCACCTCATCGAATCAGGTTTTACCCCTGAAGAAATCGAATGGAAACTGGGTATCCCCTACTATTTAATACGGTTGTTCATGGAAGGGATCGATCCAACAAGCCCAACCACCTTTTTGAGCGTGGTGAAAGTTTATGAACACCTAGCCGTTTTGCGAAGCAAAAAGGGAAAGGAAACCGAACTCTACAGGTTCTTTCAACGAGAAGACTTAACTCTCGAAACGAAAGTGCGGCTTGCCCTTGGAATCCTCACAGAGGAAACTCTGAAAGTGGGTCCAGGCATCATTGAGAGAGCCATCTCCTTGGCCACTGGGACTCCCCTACGAGAAGTAAGGAAACTCCTCATAGACTATGGGGAACACGGCGAGGTAGCCTACCTCCTAACCAAGCCTAAGGAAGCGAAGCTGAAGGTGGAGGAGGTCTATGAGGCGATTAGGCTTCTGCCAAAGATCACGAAACTCACGGAGCGAAACCTCCACATTTCCAGCCTACTAAAAGTCAGCACACCAGAGGAGGCAAAGTACCTCGCTCGACTCATGCTAGACGATTTGAAACTGGGCTACCATCAACGTACAGTCATTCGAGCCGCGGCAAAGGCGTACAAGGTTTCGCCAGAGCTCATTGAAAGTGCCTGCTCCATACTTGGGGTAACCGAAGGCGTGATGCTCGCGTCCCGGGGTGAAATCGTTCTCTCCACCATAAAGCTGCGACCAGGACAATTCTTGAAGCCCCAACTCGCCCACCTCTACGAGCCCGACAAGGTGGAGTATCCTGTTCGTGCTGAGTACAAGATTGATGGGAGCCGACTTCAGATTCACAAGTGGGGAACCCAAGTATGGCTTTACTCAAGACGGGCCATTGAAAAATCGGAGACACTACCCGAGATCGCGGATATTGCTGAAAGGTTTAACGCCCATAGCTGTATCGTCGACAGCGAAGTTGTCGCCGTCGATGAAAAAGGAGGGTTCCTTCCGTTTCAATCCCTGCTGGAAAGAACAGTGCCTAGAAAGCTTTCCAGAGAGGAACTCGAACAAAGAAAGGGAAAAATTGGGGTGACCATCCGAGCCTTCGACATTCTGTTCTTGAACGGCACAAAGCTCACGGATCGACCGCTTTCAGAAAGAAGAAAACACCTGCTGGAAGTGGTTCCAGCTGAGTACCTCGCTGAGGGAAGAGACTGCGAAAACGAGGCAGAATTGATGAGGTTTTATGAGGAAGCCCTACGCGAAGGTTGGGAAGGCGTCCTCGTCAAAAACCTTAACTCAACCTACGAGGCGGGGCAACGAACATACACTTGGCTGAAGCTGAAGCCGGAGCGAGACACCATTGACTGCACCATAGTGAAGGCCTTGTACGGAAAGGGGAAGAGAGCCGGATTCTACTCCTCATTCTTGATGGCGGTTCGAGATCCCAAAGAGAGAAAGCTCTACACCATCGGAAGGATCTCCAACCTGCCAGAGGACACCATGGACGCCCTTCGAGACGTGGTGGAGAAAACAAGGATCAGCCAAGACAAAGAAGGGGTGTTTGTGAAACCATCGGTGGTGGTTGAGGCCACCTATCAAGAGATTCAGGAAACCGACGAGTATACCAGCGGCTATGCCTTAAGGGTTCCGAAGATCGTTCGATTTCGATCAGACAAGAAGGTGGAAGAAATCGACGATCTGGGGAAGTTACACAAACTACATGAAATGCAGTATGAACGACACCCATTTCAAAGCTTGTGATAGTCTCTTCTGCCTCAGTGGGGATATATAGAAGCCTATAAAAGAGAGAATAAGACACCTGTGACCGAAAGTCTGCTCTCCTAAATTACCTTTCTTCCCTTAGCTTTCAGGTACACTGGATGATAAGGTATTCTTGACGTGGAATAATACTGTTTTACCCGCAACCCTAAGGCGATTTCAACGAGTTCAGGTATCGTCTTATACTCGAACTCTTGGGTGGGGGTTCCCCACTTTATTCCTGCGCACGACGGATCCACATAAATGAAGAGTTTCTTCTCCTCATACGTGTAGGAGGCTTCGTTGGGTCTACCATACTTGGGTTTGTCCTGAACTTTGAAGGGCCAGAGCTTGCATGCCTTGGGCTTCATGTGTTGCAGTCCGCAGAGCCACGCGTCTAAAAGCTGGTACAAGAAGACGCAGGTGTCATCGCCTTTTTTCTTTAAGTAGAAATTGCTTATGCCAGGCTCGGTGACCCCCACCCCATAGTTTCGAACGATGTTAACCCACTCGTTAAACCCGAGGACTACGTTAAATCCTTTACAGCAAAGACCGCAAGCAACACAGCTCCAAGACTCCACGTAGCTCCAAGGGAAGGGGATCACGCTACCATCCGCCTACGAAATAGACTTGCTCTCGCTAAAACTCGGCATCCACCTCTCTAGAAAATCTAGATGAGGTACCGTTTATAAATTATGTTCTTTGAATCTGAGAAACATTCCTCAAAAGTTTTACTCCGTCTCGGCATTAGGCTATTTTTGTCTTTCTTTTAGCTCACCTCCGTATTCCAAGTATAAAGTTGAATCTGGGGACTTCCTTCAGGTACCGTCCACGACAAGCCTTGCTCTATGTTCTAGCCTTAACAACTATCTTCTATCTATTGGCGTACTAGAGGGAGCGTTATAAACCTGAATATTGGCTTAAATGCGCGCATAATGGCTCTTCTAGATCTAGCGGTATTGGGTTTTCCTTTATAGCGATATGTTATTTTCAGGTACTCGCATCGTATTAAGCCTATCTTTTATAAACGTATATTACGAGCAGCGTGGAGACATCCCCCGCAAACTCCCTTTTTTTCTGTTGATATTGAGTAGACTTGTTAACTATCGCTATTTCTTTATATATTGTTAACATAAATTTGCGTTAATAATTTATTGCGCTACCTGATTTTCATGTCTCTTTGTTGCGGCGTCTCCTCGAGTTGTGAGGGAGTAGTAAGCTCGTTTCCCTACTCCTACTCTAGTGACCCAGTTTTTGTTCATCATTTCTTTGAGAGAGCGAACTATAGAGGGTGAAGTTTTGTCTAGTCGGCTAGCGATGTCGGTTGGAGTGAGTCTTCCTTTGCTCAGCTCTTTTAGTATTTGATAGTCTAGTTGGGTTGGGATTTCTATTTCCATTTTTTCTTTGAAGACGTGTTCAGGCATCACAGTTTTGGATTTTGATTCTATGGCTCTTTGGATGGCTTCATATGTTCTTTCTAACATGAGATAGGTGTTGGGAGCAGATACGTTGAGGATAGTCTTAATTGTTTCCGGAGGAAGTAATTCTTGAGTTGTTTCGATTGCGGCCTTTTCATTCTTTTCTATTTGGGAAATTCCTAAGAAAGCTCTTGAGTGGATTATTTTTTCCGCGTCTTCTTGAGTGGTTACTCCAGGATACATTTCTACCGTTGATAGTCTACGCACTGAAGAAGCCACGGTCTCCTTGATCGATTCGCCGAAAGTGTATGTTAGGGCCAAGATCCCTCGTTTGCCTTGAAACCATGATTGGTTTCCGTCGAAAAAATCTGAAAGCAATGTATCTGAACTTACTTTGTCCAACTCATCGATGACGAATATTGGAAGTGCTCCTGTTTCCTCTAAGCGACTGACAAGAATGTCTGCAACGTGTCTGGTGTCGATCGTGGTTGAGGCGAGAATTGATTGGATATCTATTTGCTTCAATTTGCCTACAAGCCACTTTATGCCCTTTTCAGCCAGGTCTGAGGCTAAAGCCAGAGGCGGAAAGACTATGCTGAAGGCTTCTGCGATTTTGCGTCCAATCCATGGGGCATATTTTTGCGCTCCTTCCTTGAGTTTGCCTTCTTTTTTCCTAAATTCTGCAACTTCCAAAACTCCTGAAATAACTGATCTGTAGAAAGCAGCTTCCAGTTCTTTGATGCTTGAAGCTGCCTTGGCTCCCCTCACCGTAATTGTTATTGGCAGAGTTTTTGCTTCTTTCGAAGTTGATAATGCGTTCCATAGCACGCCTTGCATTGCGGTTGTCTTGCCTACACCTCTTACGCCGTATATGGAGATTCTGCGATCTTGGCTAGCTATTCTAGGTGAGCGTTGTGCAGCGAAATCTCCGATGTCATGGTACAACAAGCCGAATAACTCATCCTCGTAAGAGAGAAGTTCCCTGGTCATAAATTGCTGAGAGGCCATGAGATTCTTGAGGTTTGCCATGATTAACATAGTTTTAGGTTATTAATATATAAAGATTAAGCCATAGTTAACGTGGGACATCCGTTTCATGTTTTTTCTCATGAAACGCAAGTAGAAATAAAAACCGCAAGTTGCCCTCAAACATGCGGGAAGTGAGAATTTGAACCTACCAAAGCTGGGGAATGTCCCACGCTGTTCTCGTTTTCCTGTTTTCGCTATTCTTCTTCTGCTTCCATGTCCTCTAAATCTATTTCTGATTCCCAGAGTTCGGCGCATGTGGAACATAGTCCGGTGGTTTCGCATCCTTCGCAGAGTGGAGCTCCACACATGTCGCAGGACAAGTCGTGGCCTTCGGGGATTTCTTTTCCGCAATCTGTGCACTTGACCATTTCATGTTCACGTTTCTACGCTGGTTCTTATTCCTTTTAGATTATGCCTTCTTCGAATTCGCATTCTTCGGTCATTTGGTCGTCCCAGCACTCCCAGCACATTCCATCATAAGATTCGTATTCATCCTTAGATATCGGCTTTCCGCAGACTTCGCAATAATATTTTTCGTCTTCCTGCCGCGCCTCTGACTCTTCTCTAGGTTCAACTGTAATCTTCTTCATCGATCAACATTCTCCAGGACGCAATCTAAGCAAGGAAGCAGACAGGATTGGATCTTGAGTCGCTCGCCAAATTAACCTTTATGAACGAGAAATAAATACCCAAAGAATAAGAATTGGGACGTTTGTAGATTAAGATTGGGGACTAACTAAAAAGGCCATGTCTGCAGCAATCGGTGCGCGCTGTATGGGCCCCAAGTGTAGTCAAACGCTTATTGAAAAAGTCTTTGTCAGAAACAGGGTTCCCTCTTATATCTTCTGCTTCTATTTTTCACGTATGGCTTTAAAAGAAACGTTAACTAGAAAATTACTTGGTGGAACGCTTGCCTATTCACTCTAATATATTTCCCTCTAAGAAGTCTCTTCAGGAACACAATTATTCTGTTAATATGTATAAGGTGGATCGAATTCCGAGAGATGATGAACATTTTAAAAACTTGAGCGATGTAGTAGAAAAAATTAGTCGCCGGCTAGGGGTTTTAGCTGTGCCGTATTCTCCTGAAGATAAAGATTATGTTTTGGCTTTAGAACCCACGATTACAAAGGAGTTTACTGAAATACGATATCTTGTTACCCTGGAGAAGCAAAATAAGCCACTTATTGAGTACCCTCAGCAAGCTAGGGAGTTTCACTACGAGGCGGCTAGGAGAATTCTAGAGAGACATGGAATGTGGAGGTACGCTTACAACAGATATTTTGAATTTTATCCAGAAAAAATAATCGAAGAATATGAAGTGTACCGTGGATTTTGCTTCCGTTATGACCTAATAAAGGGTAGAATGCTTTTGACCATCGATCCTATAACAAGGGTCGCCACACAAGGCACGATCTGGGAGTTGATATCTAAACTCGGAAAAGAAGAGGCGAGAAGAAAACTTAATGGCAGGTATGTTCTAGCTACGCAGGAGAGAGGAAAGTCGATTTACCAGATTGTGAAACCAGATTTTGACATTAATGTTAATGGTGAGTGTGTTACCATTGGCGAGAAAGTTTACAGCGTTAAGAGTTATTTTAGAAGACCCGGGGGGAGACGTGAACTAGCGGATCAGATTTCAGATGATGAATGCGTTGTAATTGTTAGAAGGAAAAGGGGCGCTAAAGAACTTAGTATGGCTCCAAGCCTATTAAAATTATTGCTTAGAACTGAGGATTTTCCCAAGGAAAGTACTCTTAAACAAGAACTTCGAAATGAGGTGTATCTATCAGCGGAGAGAAGGCTTCTTCTAACGCAAAAGTTTCTAACAATCATAAACCCCCTGGCTTTAGTGGCAGAGCGAACTGTAGAATTTGATTTTAAAGAGCTATCTCAAGCAACGAATGAGGCAGATGTGATCGCTATTCCTGAACTTTATTTCGGTGATAAGAAATCAGTTCATCCTGATCTGTCAAATTATGGTCAATTCATGAAAAACACACTTCGCAGGTTTGGTCCGGCTCAAAAGGCGACTTTTTCACATGATAGATTAGTTATTGTGTATCCTTCTACAATCGCCACGGGAATCATACGCAACTTCTACAACGACTGTAAGTGGGTGTCGAGAAGGTTCTTCCGAACACACCTTCCTTATAAACCAACTCTATACGACTATCCGGACATAAATGCGAGAAAGGAGTATGATTCATTTAAGGGGAACATTGATGCTGTTATTGCTATCCTTCAAAGTGAGGGGGAAACAGAGACATATCTTAACTTCAAAGAGTGGTTTGATAAACCAAATCAGGTTTTAACATATCGTGTAATAAACGAAAAATATCGGTTGCCTAGGGGGCAGATAGGACGATACCACAATCTGATATTAAATGTATGCGCCGGGCTTCTAGGGAAAATGGGCGGTAGACCGTGGATTCTTCACCGAAAATTAAGTGCAGATTTCTATATAGGACTGGATGTTGGCGGGGAAAGGAAAGCAAGAGTGGCGTGTTGCACGTTTTTTGACGAGTCGGGTAATTATCTGGGTGAAGAATGGCGACCACAGCGGGGAGAAGAGATCGATCCGTCCGAGCTGAAACGGATTCTCGTTAATGCGGTTAAAGGTTACAGAGAGCATATCAAAAGGCTAGTCATTCACAGAGATGGTGAGCTTACAGATAAAGAATTGGAAGGAATTAGGCATGCCCATGAAGAATTAGTCAAAGACGGAGTAATGCCAAAAAATTCGAATACTATTTGTGTAAACATTAAGAAAACTGTTCCCTACAGGCTGTATGGGGTCGAGAATAGAAAGGAAAAAAGTTGTACAGTTGGATCTTATCTCATTTTAGACGACCATAACGGAATTCTAGCAACTACAGGCACGCCTATTCTAACGCAGGGCTTAGCTCATCCAATGCTTGTGGAACTTGTACCACCATTTGATAAGGCTGACATAAAAGAGGTAATGGAAGATATTTATTTTCTTTCGTATATGCATTGGGGTTCAATTCTTAAAAAGATGAAGTTGCCAGCAACCATAAAGTATGCAGATGCTCTAACACCCTTCGCCCTAAAAAGAATCATGATCACTGGCGTACCTCTCTAAAAGCGTTTCATAAATAGGATAAAGATTAATCGTTGGATCCACCAAAGATGTGGCTGAGACAATGGACATTAAATCTTTGTCCGGCATCATTTCTTGAGACAAAAATTCCCTTGCCTCAAAAATGTCATTCCACTTATTCTTTATAGGCGAATCCCGGACAATAGAATTTATCCCATTTAATGCCTCGTTAACAACTTCTTCATTTAAAATGTAACGTGATGATGGACGAGATACGCTGCGCGAGTACGCGCCCCAAATATTTCGGTAGAATTCAACATTGACATCAAATAATTCTAATGACTCTAACATATCTATCATAAACTTGACACGTAGATTAGTGGGAGGATGTGAAGGCTCAACACGGTCAGGTTCACTATCTAGTGCTATTAACATGAACTGCGTTAGAAAAGACGGGCCCATGTTTTTTATCGCAAAGCAGTCTGCTGTAAGCTCAGGAATCCATTTAGTCGCCCAGATATAAATTGTAGCTTCGAACTCACTTTGTTCTATGTTAATAGGCTTCGTCTCGGCTAGTTTTCTTATCACTTGAGGAATGACATTTAAATAGAAATCCTCAAAGTGGAGGTCATAAAAGGCATGCCCCATTTCATGGGCTAAAAGCCCCCACCTCCGCAGATTTTCTATTTCAGAGAGAGTAGCGAAAACGGTATGTCTTGTTGTTTTTCCCCAGTACAGAGGTAAACATGCATGAGTTTCCCCGAGAATGACCATCGTCACTTCAGGTATGTTTGATAATTTGAGTAGATCCTGAATGAAGCTAACAAGAAGTTTATGTTGTTTTCTAGTGTCTTCATCGCTTCTTTGGTGAGACCATACGCTGATTAAGGGCAGAAATGCGTCCACTCCAAGATAAAAATGTCTTTCAACCTCTCTGCAAGCTCTAAGGATGTCTGCCAATAACCTTCTTTGCGGCTCATCTCTTAGGTGGTCTTTCTCCGTAAAATTTGTAGTGGTTACAAACTGCTTGAACCATTCCTGATTTTTCCTAACCTGGTTCTCAAGTTGATCAAGCCAGGTTTTCAGATCTTCGAAGTAGTTAATCAGAATCTCATCCGGAGATTTAATTTTCGCTATCTTCTCCCTAGCAAAATTAATCTTAGAAAAAAGGTCGCTGGCTTTCTGATCGACTAGAAGCATTGTTACATTGCTTCCATCATAAAAATTCGTATCTTTGAGGAAGCTTTTGTGGCCTCTTCAGCCGTCGAGTTGGCAATTATTTCCAAGAGCTCTTCAGCTTCTTCGAGAGTTTCGATTTCTCCGCGCTTAAATCTTTGCAATTCATCTATAGAGCCCGCAATTATATGCCTTAATGCCAAAGGTTCTCTGACTAATCGACCTTGAGAAATGGCATATAAAACGGAAAGCGCCTCTGAAGATACTTTTTCCCGTCTTTCTCTAGCCTCTAGAGTCTTTAACACTTTAGTCAAAAGTTTAATTCCGTCATCAATCTTGTTCATATGATCGACATTAGGAGAGGTTCCTTTACTCTTAGCAATTTGCGCAAAATGAATACCGATTAGCGCATTGTTAGCTAACCTGGAGGCCCCTAGAAAAGTCTGCGCATCTCTCATGAGCTGCCACTGGCGGGTCATCATATTACCTCCATATATAAGATAGTTAAAAGCCTTTAAAAGGAATTATTAAATGTTATGGACTTAAAAATTAAGCATGATCTACTTCGCTTGCACGCACATGAAAATGCTCTCAGACTGATCACTGTTCGTTTGTGCAGTAACGCTCCAAGCCTATCGCAGTAGTCCCCACCTAGTATAAACGCTTCTTCCCGTTTTTAATCTCGCAAAAGTTACCTTTGCGTATTCATTAGCAAGGCGGGAGCCGATTCCAAATCGTCTCATACTTTCTTCTTTTAGAAGTCGATTTGCCTTTTTTCTGGTCTCACGCTTTAAACATTTTAGAATTTGTTCGTTTGTTTTTGCCCATCGAATACATGGTCCCATCCACACCAGCAAACTGAACTCTCGTGGACCCGAAAAACTTCTGCGCTGTTTCAAAAGCTTCTTGACAACTAAAGTCCGAAACCATAAAGCCTGAAAGCAAACGGTCGTACAAACCTCTCAAGGACCGAAAACGCCCCTCATACTCCGAAACCTGATCCGAGGCACCCACCTTAAGCAGCTCACTCGTCCTCTTGATCCGACGACTCAAAAAAGACGAAGACATCAAATCACCTAAATTGTCTATGCATAACAAAGGAAACAAATTTAAAAATCGTTCTGAAGGAAGGAGTGCTAATCGATGCGTGTGAGGAAAGTTATAGCTATTCGATGGCTTATCAATTCAATCGCTTTATTTCTGACAAAGGGATCATGAGGCGTAATCTTACCAATGAACGAATTATAATCATGTTCTTTCAGAGTGTTGGCAATGTGGACGCAGATAGCTCCTACTCCAACACCTAATCCTAACCAACCGAGCCAATCCCATTTACCCATTTCTTTCAACCACTTAGGTATTTCTTCTACTATCTTTCAAATCTTTCCGTATAACGCATGCGAGCATTTGCCCCACATTTTGGCTATTTGGGCATGTTATCAAACTTAGAGAAGCCTCTTGCGCGCGCGTTCTGAGATATTTCAGAATCTGAACACGCAAAACCAACAATTCACCGTCGTGCAATCAAGTCTCGGGTCCTACTAAAAGCGAAAATCTTATCCAATTTCATCAAAAGTTCGCAGTTGGTGCGATAAGGATTTGGAACGTTAATAATCTCTGTTTCAGCTTCCATTCTATGAAATTTGTATGATCTCACAATCACGACTGCGATTATGTTCGGCAGGCGATATTTCTTGAACATCTTCACTACAACATCCCTGATGATTTCATCGGGGAAGCCTTGTAAAATGCCTGCGTCAAGGACAACGAGCCCGGAATAAGGTAAAGGAATCTGTTTAGCTTCATGTTTTATGCTCCTGCCAAGTCTCTTGAGTTGGTTTAAAGCTAATGCGTCTGGTGGAATCAAAGAAAAGGATGTATGCTCGTTTTCTTTAATTGATATTAAGGCCTTTACACGTCCCAGTTTCAGGGATATAACTTTCTCTTTAGTTTGTTGTTGCAAGTGTTCAACTATGGTTCTTGCCAAGGGTCTGAGCTCTGAATCATTGGGCAATATGTTTGTGGTAACTTTGATTGAAATTCCTTGAGGAATATTCGGCATTAAAATGGAAGCCAGAAAATCCATCACTTCGTAGTATCTAGCTTGCATTTCTCCGGGACCGATTTCCTTAATTTCTACCAACACTTCTTCAGAATCCAGAGAAATCTTTAGGTCAGGAACTTTGCCGCGAATCTTGGGGTATAGTTCTATTGAATATTTATTTCTTAAGCAGTGGGCCGCTATTTCAGATTCGAGCCAGGCTGCTATGAATTTTGAAGGATTTCTAAGCTCTTTTACTAAAATGTCAAACTTGCTAAGGCATCGCAGTTCTTCAAGATCCTTGCCGAGTTCCACCAGAATGACCAATGGCCAAAGGCCTTGAGGGACTAACTCCTGAATAATAAGATGACCTCGACCATCCTTTTCAACCCAGATGTCAAGAGTATGTTTGAGCCAATCCTCATCAAAAACAGCGAAGACATTCCCCAAAGCTCGCTCAGATTCTTCAAGAGGGCATCGATCTACATATCCTTTCTCTTTCCACCACTCTGCTTTCTTGTTGTTCATAATTGCCCTAAACAACTGATTTGCAGCTTTTCGTCGCTCAGATTCACTACTCATTTTCGACGCCTACTAATACAATACAATATTTCAGCAGATTAGATTTACTAGAAAAATGGTGCGGGGTATGGGATTTAGACCCACACACGAACTGATACCTTTGAATTCGGTTTGAATGCGTCAAGAACTTGTTTCCTTTAATCCCTCTTAACAAACTCTGCGCATTCCTTTACTGCGAGAACCTTCGAAAGCTTCGCAGGCTTGCAGAAGGTCGGTTCACCTCAGGAAAAGACTGGATTGGGTTTAAACATTTAAACCGCAGAATTGGTGATGTCACCCGAAAATCCCCGCAAACTCCCCCTTTTTTCTATTTTGTATGTTTGGCCTCTACAAGATTTCTTGGAGGCTTTTGAGAAGTTGCTTCCAGAGATCCGGGGTTCGAATTCCGGTGGCCGCACCACTCCAGAAGCGAATACGAACTATCAGTAACATGTTGTTCTTGGGAGGATTAATAATTGTGGTTTGCTTTATATGTACCATGCGAGTATAAAATGCATGTGAGATGTGTGATGAAATCGACCAAAAAAGCTACCATTGTTATTTCTCTTGTTGAAGAAAGTGTGGAAGTATCAAATGAAGAAATTGAGAAGGAGATGAGAGAGGAGCTCAAGGATTTGCCCATCCCTTGGTGCAAAGAAGTCGAAAAAGTCACTGTAACAGAGGAGCCATAAAAGGAGCCTCATTTATTTTAGTAGGTTTGCCACAAAGCTCACAATCTTCTCATACGCATTTAGAATGACTTTAATGGTTTCTTCACCCTTCTCGGTTAGGACATAAACCCTCTTTCTCCCTGACAAACTCCCTTTTATCAAACCGTCTCTTTCCATACAATACAGTAAATGATAAACCGTTCCTAAGCTAACCCAAATATGGAATTTTTTGTGAATAAACGTGATGACATCGTAGCCGCTCATAGGGCTATCCCGCTCTCTTAACTTCGCCAAAACAATAGCATTCAAGAGACTCTTAACTATTCTTCCATGCATTTTATTGAAAATCTCTCTTTCCAAAGATATCACCTCCTATTTTTGTTTATTTAATGCTCAAGTTTCTTTGCAACCTCTTGCAAGGTTCTTAGAAAGGGGTGGCCTGACTTCTCAATGGCCAAGAGTGAAGCCCTTTCAGCTTGAAGCACGTCACAATAGCAAGGTATTACGGCTATTATAGGATGCTTGAGAGCTTTCTCCATCTGATTGATGAATTCTTTTTGTCTTCCGTTTGACCAGATTCGTGTCTGGGGAAAAACCTTATTCATCAAGACCACGGTCCTCTTTTCAAATGCGTCATAAAATTCTGCGAGCATTCTTTGTACACCCTTTATGTCCAGTGAGTCCAAGGTTGTTACTATAATGGACACGTCAGAGCTGATTACAGCGTTAATGGATGAGTATTGAATGCCCGGGCTAGTGTCGAAGATGCAACAGTCTATGTTCATGTTATTAAAAAGTGTGGACCGTAAGGAGAAAAGTTTCTTGACGGCCGTCACTTCCCAGGCTCTACTCTTTCCCATCACGTTTTGAATCGCGTCTATAGTAGGATTTGCCAATCCTATTAGCAGTCTTCCCTTTAGACCGTACTCTTCAGATACGTCAACTAAAGCTTGATCTATCGTACATCGGCCATTCATGAAGTCGTTCAACCAATGTTTGACTGGTCCCCTGATTCCCTTTGAGAACACAGTTATGAGACTCGGGGCCCGAAAATCGAGGTCTAAAAGTGCGATGTTTAACCCTTTATTTGCATAAGTTGCTGCTAAATTTGTTGCTATGACAGTTTTTCCGGTCCCACCCCGTGATGAATGAATCGCTATTACTTTCCCTCTCATCTCTTTTATCTCCAAAGGAATCAGTCAATGTAGAAATACACCTTCCGACCCTCCCGCTTTTTCTTGAGCAATCCCATCCTTACCAACTGGTTTGCAGAGGCACTTTCTACCGCTCTCAACCTCTTTGTTTCCCTTGAAAGGTCTTCAGCTGTCGCCTCCTTCACCTTGTATAAAGCCATTACAGTTTTCCTTAAGGATCTAGGTAGGGATAACAACGTCATAGCATCAGGCTCAAACTCGATGGCTTTCCTTCGAGAACTTTTATTCGTGATGCTTTGAAGAAACTCTTCTTGCATCTTTAGCATCTTTCCATTCAACTCAACCAGCGAATCAAGTTTTTTACTCACTTGATTGAGCTCATCAACTAGCGTCTTCAACAAAACGTTTACGTCTAAAGTTGACGACTTTTTGTTTGACGTTTCAACCGCCGCCATCTTCAGCCTGAAGGTGTATTATTGTATATACATTAATACAATAACAATATAAATCTTTTCCAAAAGTATGTGCCCTATTCATTTTTGGTGGATGAAATTGGATGTTGAGGAATGGTCTCCGTTGTAGCCGTTGGAGAGGCACGTAGCCCTAGTATTTTTCTGTATGTCACTTTATTTATGTTATAAGAGGTTGACAGAGGATTATAATAGAGAGTTGACGTAAAATATTCGTGATTGGGATGTGTGGTAAATATAACGTAAAGGAGCGTTGTCATAGGATTCTTGAAGAGAATGGAGGAATGGTAGCAGATAGGGCTAGGAGGATATTGCTGGAAGACGCCGCCTTGAAGGATCTACGGCCTCCTCTAGAGTTTGTGTCAAAAAATTGGCGTGATCCCCTCACTCCATCTTTGATAGCCCTTTCTTGTGAGGCAGTGGGAGGACGGTCAGACGTCACCTATGAAGCTTCTTTAGCTATGAGCCTGATGACTCTGAGCTTTAACATTTGGGACGATATGGTAGATAAAACTGTGTCCAAGGCGTTTAAGCCGACGCTTCTTGGGAAATTCGGTGAAAGCACAGCGTTAATGGTCGGTGGACTTGCGTCAGCTAAAGCCTTTTCAATTCTTAATCAAATGGACGTAGATAAAGTAAAGCGCCAAACTGTTACTAAGCTGTTCTGGGATTTTTGGACGAAGATAGCCAAGGCTGAAACAGTTAATCTTAGGTTACGGAGGCAGGGAAATGTTTCCTCCAGAAAAAAACTTTGGGTGATCAAAACGCAGGCCGCCAACCTGGAAACTTGTCTGAAAATTGGAGCAGTCCTAGGGATTGGTTCTGAAGACGAAGTCAAACATCTAGGTAAATATGGGCTATGTCTCGGCACAATTTTAGAATTATGGAAGGACTTCCACGTATCCATCAACTTAACGCTGGCGCTGGCTGAAAAAATAAGAAGCGGCGCATTGCCTTACTCCCTACTGCGGGCAAGGAAACGCTCTGAAAAAATTCAGAAAAAACTTGAAGATCTAGCAAATAAAAATACAATTGAACCATCCGAAATCAAAGAAATCGTAGAAAATACCTTAGAAAAAGCGTTAAACAATACCATGAAAATTATCAGGAAATTTACCAAAAGGGCGGAAGAGGAATTGCTTGAATTGAACAAGACAAATACAGCTACTCAAACGCTTAAATTCTTTGTCGAGGCGCAACCTCAACTTTTCATCGAAAGCCTATCAACATTGCGAGTATAGCGGAGCTAGAAGTAAAATGGCCATTTCTGCTCTGGACCGATCTCGAACACCACCGGCACCAGAATGCCTAAGTAAAGCTCTGGAATTTTGGCCTTTCTACACACTTTAATAAGCAAGTTCTTGTCCTTTCTCTCAACCGCATCTTGAACCTCCGGAAGGATACTGGGCGCCGTCAAAGATTGGAGATACAGAGACACATCCGCTATTCTTTCCTTAAGAGTTTTCATCACCCATCTTGTAAACGTTCACCCGTTTTTCCTTTTAAAACTTGTTACAACCTCAAAATCTAAATCTGAGTCTGAACAAAATTGAGTTGGTGTAACGAATTGAGCATGCTGATGACCGGTATTCGACTGACCAAACGTGGGTTCCTGATAACCATGATTCTTTACTTTACCTTTCTTACATGGAACTATGTCTTCTCCCTCTCAGTTCTGCGACATGCCGTTGGTTTATCCGCTGAGACCTATCTAATGACTCATGCATCTTTTTATTTTATCATCGCCATTACGATACTATTAAATAGTTTTTTCATTCAAACATCTAGTAAAATACGTATCATGTATAAATCTTGCATAGCCACTTTGACAGTAACCGTTTTTCTTTTATTTACTTCAAGCATAATTATTAGGTTAATAATCATTTTCCTAGCAGGGATATTTTTGGGTATAGGTCAGTTGGCGTTCTTTACGTATTTTTGGAGCTTAACCGTATCTGAGGAAAGAGGTCGGGTGGCTGGTCTCGTCGGATTTTTCTCTTTACCAATTTTTCATATCCTAAGTTGGATGGCAGAAACTTCTGATCTTTCTGGAACAGTGATGCTGGGCGTTACTCTGAGTTTGGGAATACTCGTAGTTAAATTATTTAGGCCAGAAAGAAAAACATTGTTGACTACAAAGATGGATGAAGAAGAATATTATCCTGAGAGAAGAACCATTCTTCTTTACGCAGTTCCGTGGGTGTTGTATTCTTTCATTAATGCAACACTGGCCAGAAACATGTCATTCTATGTTTTGCAAAGTGTTCCATCTTCTTATTATGACCCTTTTCTCGCCGTTTCGCAGTTAGTTGGAGCTGCTTTCGGAGCTTTGGGCGGAGGAATAATTGCAGACTTCTTTGGACGAAGATTATCCTTAGTTTTCAGCCTTACTTTATATGGGATTGCCTCGGCACTTATAGGGTTGGTCAAAAACTATGATATGTTTTGGTTTGTGTATGTTGCAAACGGCTTGAATTGGGGAATCCTCATGACACTTTATCTCTTGGTTGTTTGGGGTGATCTATCTAACCAAGCAAGTTGCGCTAAGATCTATTCGATTGGATTGACAATCTTCTACTTGGCTACAGGCGTGGGGATTCTCTTTACGCCTCAATTTTTTCAGATTCCACTAATTGTTAGTTCCCTTGTAAGTTGCTTATTGATTTTTCTTTCGAATATACCATTAATTTTGGCTCCAGAACTATTATCCTCAGATTTCCGGGAAAGAATAAGATTAAAATTATACATGAATGTCGTCAGGAAAATTGGACGAAAACTATCGCAAAATCAGGGGTAAATGCTATCGAATAGTCTTGGGAACGCTGAGGCCTCTCTTATGTGTTTAAGTTTGCATATCCACTGGATCAACCTTTCAAGTCCCATCACAAATCCCGAGTGGGGAACAGGGCCGCATCGTCTAAGATCCATGTACCATCGTTGACCCTCAGGTTCTATTTTCTCCTCCGCCATCTTTTTGAGTAATACCTCTTTTTCGTCTATCATCATCCCGCCGCTAGCGATCTCTCCATAACCTTCTGGGGCGAGCAGGTCCGCAGACAAGGTCAGTTCTGGCCTCTGATGATGAGGTTTATGGAAGAACATTTGGATACCGATTGGAAACTCCGTAATGAAGAACGGTTGATTAAATCGAAGACTAAGGTTATTCTCCAGTTCCCAGTTCAGTTCTTGTCCCCACTGGATTTCATATCCATCCCTTTGCAGCATTTCGATAACCTCATCGTAAGTTAGCCTAGGGAAGGGTGTCTGTACCCTCATCATGTCCGTAGCATGACGTCGCAAACATTTCAGCTCCTCTATGGCCTCTTTGGACAAGCTGTGGCAGATGTGTGTCACTAGGTCCTCCTGAATGCTAATGATGCCGTCCAAGTTACTCCCGGGCGCCTCCGCTTCTATGCGCCAGTATTCTGTTAGATGGCGTCTCGTTCTCAACTTTTCCGCTCGGAAGGCGGGGGCAATCGTGTATATTTTTCCTATACTTGCCATAAAGGCGTCCGCGTAAGGTTCAAGTCCTTGGGTAAGGTAAGCCTTTTTATCGAAATATTTGACCTCGAAGCCAAGCCAATCCCCGACTGCAGGAATTAAAGTTGGCCCGTGAACCTCAGTAAAACCGTGTCGGTTAAACCACCATCTGGCTGCATCAAGCAACTTAGCTCTAACTATAATTACCGCTCTATTTTTTTCACTCCGTAAGTTACGTCCGCTAAACATGTTGAAATTCAGAGGAAAACTTACTAAATTAAGTTTACCCAAAACTTCTTCTACGTGGCTTTTCTCCAAACTTCTTCTATGAGAGATCGTATCCTTCAGCTCAAAAACCCTATCCTTTCTGTGACCTCTATTTTTTAGCGTGTTTGCTGGAGTGGATTAAAGCCCCATCTGCTTCTCTTGACAAGCCTATAGGAGTCTGGCCCCTTGACAATCATATACGGCTGAAAGGGACCCGTCAGAGACTGACAATTACAATCAAGCAGCTCTACGATGTGATTCACAGAAAAGAACTGGTCCAAAAAGGGATTCAAGTGAGAGTAAAAGAAGAAGAAAGATATAGACAAACAAATTGGATTATTAGGGAAACAGCTTTAAGATCTGACGGAAATAACGCCTAGTTGTTTTTGCTTCAATCGGGATAAGCTTCCTCCAGATAAGTTGATCTTCGAGAGATATCGATGGCTGGCCTCATGGAAGCTTCATAAATTCGTAGGTTTTAAAGGCGTCTACGTGGAGTCCCTTCTAAAAAATGAAGACTTCGTAAAAACTTGCGCTGCACATTTTCTGAGCTCAGATAAAGGCATGTATGCCTGCATTAGCAATAAGCTTAGCGATAGTAAAGCTAGAAATTGCTTACTCATATCAATGAGTATACAACGTAATAATATATTACGTTAATCTTTGTTCAACAAGTTTCAAATTCGAATGTAATCACTTAATGAAAGCATACTATTTCATAGAGAACGACCTATAATAACCTATGACGAAGCCATAAAGGGGCTAATCGCCTTTTGGAGAGAACACCATTAAAATGGCTCAGACACCTGATTCCGATTTTTCAATCTTTTCCAGAGGCAGTTTACAGACATCTCTTAGGATAGATCGGATCTCGCTTGTTTTGACCACCGCATTGAGTTGAAGCTCCACAAGGTAGGGCAGAATCGCAGCGAGCTTCTCATAATCCAACACTTCGGGCACGCCCCACTCCAAGCGACACTCCGCCTGCTTCGGATCAAAGCCCGCTTGCTCCAAAATAGGAGTAAAGATCTCACGCTCAACGATCCGTTTGATGAAACGCTGTAGGGCCATGACCTTGCGCTCCGCGATCTCAATGGCCGCCTTCGCACTTGCTTCTGTAAATCCGGGAGTCGTGAACAGCTTGGGGAGAGGCGTCTGTCCGCCGAGGTAGACTTGGTTCAGAATGTGCTCGATGTAAGCTTCGTATCGAGCCCGTGGATCCACCTGAACCGTCTTGATGTCCGCATCCGCCTTATCATACACAAAACGTGCTCCAGCCTTAGGCTTACTCTTGATCAACGCCTGATACTTGGAGAGTTGATCCGGAGAAACCCCGGGGAAGAGCCAGAGCTCGTCGGGACCCGCATACTTCTCGAAAACATCAATCATGCGCGTTTCGATGCGGGCCTTCATCTCCAGGATGCTCACGCGTTTCTCTCCGTTGAAGCTGAGTTCCTGCAACAGAACCTGTAAGACGCCGGTTCCGTAGGCGCTGAAGTTGACGCCTCCCCACTTCCAGTGAATGACTTGTTCGGGTTTAAACTCTTTCTCGACGCCGTTGAACTTGTATTTGTATCCTTGTACGTCGCCAGCAGAGTCTCGCATAACAGCTTTAGGGTCATCAAAGCCAGTAAGCGGTAAAATCTTGAGGCCGAAAGGCTTCGCGTCGTTTGTTTTCAGCCAGAAGCTGTTTCCAGACGCCACAATCTCCCGAGCACCGATCTGCAGCAAACCGTCGAGATTCACGGACTCGTTGAACTCGTCTACTACAGCCTTGGCCTCCTCAGCCTGTTCATACTCCTCGTTCACCGTCGTGTAGAATCCCATGCCCACCGTCTGATCCGCGAGGAAGTCAACGAAGGCCTTGCAGCTGGGATCCCGCAGATAGGCGGTCATCACGTCGCTGAAGCTGACCGGTTTCGCTTCGCCGTAGGCGGTCCGATGAGCAGACAGCAGGGTGCCTGTTCCATCTCGACGCAGAGCCTCGCGCAGTCGCTTCCAGCCGTGTCTAAAAAGGCTCATGTGTGTTGCGACCTGAGGTTGCCCATGCCGCGTTTGGCTAAGATCTCTTCAAGATAGCCTTCTTCCACGAGGAGATTGAGTAGGCGAGGCACAGACTCACCCGTCTTATCCGCCGCCTTCCTCAACTTCAGCCAGTTCTCCTTGCGGATGTAAACGCTCTCGGTGGGCACCTCAAACAACCAAAATATAAATTAGAACATAAGCTAATAAGCGAGTACCTAAGTAGGCACCTACTTTCTTACCTCTTTTTCTGTTTCAAGCCTGAAATTCGCTTAGAAATCCTTCGGAGCTAAAAGACTTGCCCATAGGACCCTTCCCAGATTTTGATGCTTGTGTCGCTCACATGACCAAGCCCAAGAGCGAGGGAGGCGGAGGCTACGACGAGGAAACCGCCCGAAAAGTCTGCGGTAAAATGAAGGCTGAACTGGAGGAGAGTTTCAGCTGGGCTGGCGACATAAGGCCATATCCAGGCGCCCGGCTCATTCGTGGAGAGGCCATTCACCCGGTCAAGACCTTTCACCCTCTTGAGTGGCCTCAGCTCCGCGTCTTCCTCGAGGACGAACTCCAAAAGTCTGCGGAGACCCTCGTCGGCAAGCCCCTGTTCTTGGATCACTGGCGCCCCTTAAGCGGCAAGGTTTTGGGTGCACGCTACGAGGACGGGGCCCTCGAATACGTTGCAGAACTGAACGATGAGGATATCCTTCGACTGATTCGCGACGGTCAGATCAAGCATGCCAGCGTCCAATTCGAGTGGAAGATTCTGGAGCAAGTGGACGGAATTGCGCCGCGAGGTCTAAACTTCCAGCATTTGAGCCTCCTCAAAGACATGGAGCCCGGGGACCCTCGTAGCACAGTAGAACTCTGGGAAAGTATTGCTCGACAGTTGAAAGAGGCGAAGGGCCTCGCTCCGCCGAATCCCCAAACGGGGTCGGAAACGGAGGATAAAATGAAAATGGAACCGTTAAAGGAAAGAGTTTGGGATCGTGCGTATATAAACGATCTTTCCGATGATAGCTTCGCCCTGATTCAAAGTGGTGGAGAAAAGGATGAAACTGGGAAAACTAAGCCGAGGAGTCTCAGATGGTTACCTCATCATCGTGCTGATGGCTCGTTGGACCTTCCCCATCTCAGGAATGCTAATAGTCGAGCACCACAGATGAAGGATGTCAGCGAAGAGGAAAGAAACGCTGCGAAGGCGCATCTTGACCGTCATAAGAAGGCTGCTGGAATCGGCGAGTTTGCGGAGGCTCAACGAGAACCCTATAAGCATGCTTGGAAGGAACAGAATGAAGTGGAGTTTCAAGTAGCCTCCGAGCCCACCATGGACGAGTTGATTGAAAGCATCGAAGATATCGTGGAGCAAATAAACGCGAGGCTTGACGCTGTAGAGGCACATCTCCCTAAAGAACAGACGCCTTCCGAGCTTGAAGAGGCAGAAAAAACTATTGATGCTCTCAAAGCTCAAATCGAGGTTTTAACCCAGCAGAAAGCGACATTACAAGAGGAACTGGAGAAAGCGAAGAAACTCGGCGAAGCTATCATACCCAGCGCGGTTACGCCGCCCAGCGACATCTTGAAGGAGATTACGCGTTTGCTTCCTGAACGGCCGCCAATGGCTTGGGGCCACCACTATCATGAATTGTGGCGTAACTTGCGGAATCTCGTCAAGAAGCATGAATCGCAGTCATAGCCGTGACCGGGTGGGCGCGATGGAACGCTAACCCGAATAAAATGTGGGAGTGATGGAGAATGGCTACTGATTGGTTGCCGGAAGTGGAACTTGGCCAGTGTTTAAACGAGGATGATGCGGTGATTAAATCCTTCGTGCCAGGCGGAGCTATAACGAAAGGAGCGCCGGTGAAGTTCTCTGATAAAAGCGTCTGGCCTCCAGAAGTGGTAGCCGCGGGCAATGGCGAGCGTTGCATTGGCGTCGCGTTGAAAGCAGCCACGGGCGCTGGAGTGCCTGAGGCAATACCCGTCCTCTTGGATGGTTTCGTTA
>Ga0315314_1000936_pt1 | contig 28246 bp, 25 predicted proteins | sample TDP9_MG_FD_203631 | JGI IMG/M metagenome (GOLD analysis project Ga0315314, IMG submission 203631) | Freshwater sediment microbial communities from Lake Towuti, South Sulawesi, Indonesia - TDP9 | ecosystem: Environmental > Aquatic > Freshwater > Lake > Sediment | place: Indonesia: South Sulawesi... | reverse complement strand
CGGGGATTTCAGGAGCTGATGAACCCGACCACATTATCTATCCAACCACTTCCTCGTAAACTTTAACAGTCTTCATAGCGATTGCCTCCCAACTATAAGTTTTTTGCACCTTCTCCAGAGCATTTTGAACCAACCACCTTGAATGTCCCTGATCAGACAGAACTCGGTCAACTCCCCAAGCAATGGACCCCGGATTCCTTGAATAGACGAGAATCCCAGTCTTGTCGTGTTCCACTATCTCTCCTAAACCCCCGATCTGAGTCGCAACCACCGGAACCCCAGCAGCCATACCCTCAATGGCGACAATGCCAAAGGGCTCATAAATCGACGGAACCACGAGAACGTCAGCGCTCATCAGCAGTGCCGCCAACTCTGAGTCTGGAATAAAACCCGTGAAAGATATTTTCCCTCCATGTTCGGTGGAGCGTGCGAGATATTCTAAGTGGCTCTTCAGCCATCCATCCCCAACAATAACAAATTTTGCATCACGATGGCGTTGAGCTATGAGGGGAACAGCCTTGATTAGATACTCGACTCCTTTCTGAGGAACCAAACGACCCACACAAAGAACCAATTTCTCATGGGCATGTATCCCGTACCGTCTCCTTACACCCTCACGATCAACTGATGTTGGAAACTTCCTTAGATCAATGCCGTTGGGAACGATCTCCACTTTCTCCCAGGGCACATGAAAGTGATCGCACACTTCTCTTCTCATGAACTCAGTCGTCACTATCAGTTTGTTTGCCTCATAGGTTGCCCACCACTCGATACCGTCAATGGCATAAGAGTCGGGACTGTGGAGACTTGACCGCCCATACTCAGTGCTGTGAACCGTAAGCACCATTGGTTTATTTAGGAAATGCTTAGACGAAACACCTACAGGAGCGGTCAACCAATCGTGCACATGAAGAACATCATACTCACCCGTTTTGCACAAGTCCGCCATCCGTTTCTCTAAGAAATGATTGAATAGAAGGGTCCAAGTTATGAAGTTAGGATGCCCAAGCTGCGCCGCCGCGCGATAGACCTTAACTCCGTCAACTTCCTCGTAGTAAGGTATTCCCGGCAGGTCCAACGTGACAATGTGAACCTCATGACCTTGATGGGAGAGGGCTTTAGCCAAGCCTTCGCAGTGGCGAGCGATTCCCCCAACGATTCTAGGCGGAAACTCCCAAGTTAACATACAAATTCTCATTAGAGCAGCACCACGCCATAGAAGTCACTTCATCAATTCACGAATTCTACTACTGTATTCTTGAATCAAGTTATCGGCAACCTCCTTGCTCGGAGCCTCAGCAAGCAAGTTTATGACAGGCTCCTCGGAACTAGGATGTATAAGAACCCAATTGTCATCATAAAAGATCTTGAGACCATCGATCGTGTCAATCTGGCGATCACGATATTCCTCAATCAAACTTCGCATGATTCTTCCTCGAAGATCCCAAGAAACTGAGACCGCTTGTTTAGACATGTAGAAGCTCGGCAAGTCTCTGTGGAGAGTTGACAATTTAATGTTATCTCTTGCCAAGATACTGATTAATTTCGCAGCCGCGAAAATTCCGTCATATCCTTTCTGAAAGTCTGGGAACACGAAGCCTCCGCTCTCTTCTCCTCCAAATATTGCGTTGTGAAAGGTAATAGCGTCCAAAAGGGGTCTCGCCCCCAATTTACATCGGATTACCTTGCCGCCACTAGGTTCTATTATTCGGTTGATTATGCGGGAAGAACTTGTGGGCACAATCACTGTTCCTCCTTTCTTTTCTTTAACAATCTCTCTAGAGAACATGCCAAGAGAGGCATCACCTGAGAGCACGTTTCCTTCTTCGTCAACAAACATGGCTCTATCAGCGTCCCCATCTAAGGCAACTCCGAGATCAGCATCGAGAGCTTTCACTACTCTGGCTAGGTTGAGAATTGATGAAGGTATTTGTTCAAAGGTTCTGGGTCCTAGAAACTCGTCAAATCTGGCGTTTAAGTTGGTCACTTGGCACCCAAGTTCGCCAAGAACGGCGGGAGCAACTATAGACCCCGCTCCATTAGCACAGTCAATCACGACGTTCAATCCAACCTTTCGCATGGTTTCTTGATCAAACGTTCTTAGCAAATCCTCTCGATAAAACTCGGAAATTCTCGCAGGATAGACGATGTCTCCAACCTCATCACTGAGCACTCTGTGAAATTGTTCCCTAAAGAATATCCCTTCAATCTTTTTCTCCGAAGCTCTATCTAACTCCATTCCATTCGAGTCATAAAACTGAATGCTTACAGAGCGTGGGTCGATCTCAAGCACCTTAATCATGACACCGGCGTTTGCTCCGAGGCTGCGAATCATATACCGTGTGACGGGTGCAGGACAAATCCGCAAGTTATAGACATCAACGCCTACGGCGGTTAGTCCAGCGATAAGGGCTCTCTTTACCATCCTAGAGACACGGTGAGTGTCACGACCCACAACCACTTTCGCACCTCTCCCCAAAAAAGAGCCTAAGGCAACGCCCAGTTTCGAAGCAAACTCTGGGGTTATCTCTATGTTTGCCAAGCCAGTTATTCCATAAGCACCGAACAGGGTTGTCATCCACCGCATCCCCCACTTCAAATCCATGTTGACTATTGACCCAGCCTCAATCATCTTGCCTGGCCAAACCCTTATTCCAGACTTTATTGTGGCGCCTCGACCAACAACACACTCATCGCTGACCACTGCTCCTTCTAAGAGAGTTGCGCCGTCACGAATGTGACATTTTTCGCCTACGACACAGCCTGCTAAATCCGCTTTCGACCCAATCAAACTGTGGTTCCATATGACTGAACGTTTTATTGTTGCCCCTTCATCAATAGTCACGCCGTCTCCGATTATTGAAAACTCTGTTATCTTGGCGTTTCTTAGGATTCGAGAGTTTTTTCCAATGAGAACTGGCGAGTTAATTTCTACATTTTTTTCTATTTCTGCGTCTAAGTCAATCCAAACGCCGTTCTTTTCGCTTCCAGGTATCCTTAGTTTTATGAGCCCTCGCAAGGCGTCGTGGTTGGCTTGAAGATATTGGATTGGATTGCCGATGTCACACCAGTATCCATCACCGATGTATCCAAACAGGGGTTCACCCCTCTCTAAGAGTTTTGGAAATAGGTTTTTGCTGAAGTCAAATTCTGTCTGTGATGGCACGTGGCGAAGGACTTCTGGCTCCAAAACATATATTCCAGTGTTGATGGTGTCGCTGAACACTTCTCCCCATCCTGGCTTTTCCAAGAACTGTTTGATTTTGCCTTCTTCGTTGGTGATGACGACTCCGTATTCGATTGGGTTAGGAACTCTTGTTAATAGAATGGTTGCGATGGCTCCTTTTCGCTGGTGGAAACGAATCGCTCTGGAAAGATCAATGTCTGAGAGGACATCTCCACTGAACACGATGAAGGTTTCGTCTAGAAACTCTTCAGCCCTTTTGACTCCTCCAGCAGTTCCAAGTGGCTTCTCTTCTCTGAGATAATTTATCCTTACACCAAATTGAGAGCCGTCTTGAAAGTGATTCTCTATTACATCGGGTATATATTGGAGAGTGGCAACTATCTCATGAACCCCACTCTGCTTTAGAACATCAATTGTGTGCTCTAGCAATGGGCGGTTTGCTATGGGAACCATGGGTTTTGGGCGGCGGGTCGTTAATGGACGTAGTCTTGTTCCTTCGCCACCAGCCATCACAACTGCACGCATAACTTTGCTCTCTCCGATCGTTTATCACGAGCACATGCTATTTATTCTCACTAAACGCTATCTTCTCTAATTCACTAATCCTCTCTCTCACCACGCTTATAACTCTCTTACGAAGACTTGCACCAACTAGTTTTTGGTTTGACAACTTGATTATTTCCTCAGCCAACTTTTCATCGCCAACCACTTGATGAAGCCATCTCGCAAAATCCCCCCGCTCCACATGAAACTGAATAGACTTGGGTTCAACATTTTTCAGCGCTGATTGAAACTCGTAGAGGCTGTGAACGGCCCATTGGGTTGGTCTTGCAAACTCGTAGAAGAAGGTGAAGCCTTTCTCAGTTGGAAGTTGTCGCAGCATTCTTTTTGCTTGGAGTTCAGGTTTTTCAAGTTCTCTTGCGATTCTAGCCTCCAGATCTGAAAGAATTCGGGAATACATCGCAAAGGCTTCCACAGGACTGCCACAGGGATTGAAGTAGCTGTGCACGTCTCCTGGACCACCGCCCTTTATGCTCATGTAATAATAATGGTCGCTCATCTGGAGGTATCGCCATAACTTAATCCAGTCTTCATCTCCGATTCCCTTCACTAGTGGCTCTAATCCCTTCAACGACTCATAGAGGATTGTCTGCATGGAGTTGCCAACCCAAGCAGTAGGATCACGTTCCAAATCCGCCCAAGAAACGGTATTATACTCATGAACATCGATTTCGCCAACTGGAGCATTCCTACGTACAACTTCAGAAGGAGTGCCCCACCACAGATGATCCCACTTTATCACTTCACCCGGCAACCATCTCAAGAACTCGTGGATCCCGCTCTCTGGCCAGTGGTGTTCACCGAAGGTTTCGTAGTCTACAAAAAGAACTATAGTCTGACCGGGGGTGGCTGCTAACCAACTGGCGTACTTGCTCGCGTTTAGAGGCCATTCCTCCCACCACGTAGAGGAGAAGCGGAAGCCGATGTCGTCTGAGAGGCGGTAGTTGCGTAATAGAACTTGGAGATTAGAGTCCTTCGCCCTATAGACGTAGTTTGGGCTTCTCCAACCAAGAACGCGCTCAACACCCTCTGTGACCATGGCTTGGTAGCCCATTCCTTCAACGGTTTTCGCAATACCATTGTTATACAAGCATTCGGTGTTTTCCACTACAGCGGGTTCATAATTGAATAAGTCTTTCATGAGCTGACGATGCAATTCGATTTGCTCAACAAACTCAGAACGATCCATTCCGTACAGGCTGGCTAGAGAATGGTAGTATGGTTGATCAAGAAACTCCACACAACCTGTGTCGGCAAGTTGCTTGAAAGATTCAAGAAGGCTTGGATTCCAACGCTCACACTGTTCAATGAAAACGCCTGAGATGCTGAAGGCTACTTTAAACTGCATGCGCTCCCCCTTGTATTTGTCAATCTGTTCCAAAATCGTGTTGTTCGAGGGGAAGTAGCACTTTCGGGAGGCTCTTTCGAAAATGTGGCGGTTCAACTTGTGATCGAAATAAAGGTCAAAGAGGTCTTTCTTCGTTGTCATTGGGCGATTGAGTAGGTCTGAGTGAAAGTTGCGGTTCAGTCTTAAGGGTTGATGAACCTCAAAGATGAAGCAGATGTCAGTCATTGTTGTACTCCTTTGGCGTTAAGCGTCTTTTTTGGCAATACCTCATAGGTTTTATTTATATTTTCTTAATGCCTAATAAGTTAAGATTCACCTATCTGCAAGAAACTTAGTCAATGTTGAAGAGCTCCGTTTAAAGGAGGAACTATCATGTAGTTAAAAACCACTTATTATTTTTACCTTGACATAATATTTCAATTAGAAAAATAAAAGTAGTTAGTGTGTTATACTAATTACACGCGGGGACTTTCATGCTAAAGACGGACCACAAAATAATTCTGGGAAACAGCGAAAAAATGTCTGAAGTGGCTGACGAATCTGTTCATTTAATGGTAACATCACCCCCCTACCCGATGATTGAGATTTGGGATGACCTCTTTGGAAAGTTAGACGTAAGGATTTCTGAGTTTTGGCATAAACTGAAAGTTGAAGATGTTGAGGAAAATAAGGAAAAGATTGTTATTGAAATTTATCGGCTTATGCACAAGAATCTCGCTAAAGTACGGACTGAAGTCGAAGGGCAGTAACCATGAATGAAAATTTAGTCCAATGGGTTCTATTAAAAAGACTTGAGTACCTACAAGAAAGACTTGGATTTGAGTTAGAAAAGAAACTTGGAGAAAATTATACTACAGAACAGGGCATAATAGATTTTGCTTTTGAAACAAAAAATGAAATATTAGTCATAGAGCTTGAGACTGGGATAAATAATAAAGCAAGATTTGAATATTGTGTCGAACAAGTGAAAAGATATAGAGAAATTAATTTTGTCACTAAAAAGCCTGTGAAGTTTGTCATTCTATTTGATAAAGAAAATACTTCTCCAGAATATGTAAAATTATTGCAGGATTTTTCTCAGAAATTGGACATAATATTAAGGACCTACTCTATTTTAGATATTCAGGAATTGTATAAAAAATGTTTAGAAGAACTTTCCAAGACCACAGGAATATATATTGGTCCTCCCGTGGCGATGGATGTAGTTTATCTTCGTTGGCTGAACAAAGTTATTAAACCTTTTTATGATGAACAAGCTGACACATTGCCTCTTGAGAAGATAAAAAATATTTTCAAATCCAGAACAAGCTTTAGTGTGTATACGGCTTTGGCAAGATATTTTGAATTGATACAAGAAAAGAAAAATCGGGTAGAATTGACAGATTATGGCAAACGGTTTAGGGACAATTATAATGCTGAAATAATTCAGTCAAGAGCTGCTATGCCAGATTTAAGCACTGAACAAAAGAGAGCTTTGTTGGAAGTTTTAACTAACGGTATTTTTACTAAAAGTAAGGTAAACATCTACTATTTCCTTAGATTCATCCATCTCACAAATGGTGATTGGCTGCCCAAATCCGGCACACCTGAAGATACAGAAAAATTAAAGTTTGTTAACTTTCTATTTGGTAAAAGCTACAAATGGAGCACTGTAAGAGAGCTACTTTTGTTTACTTGTAATCAATGTGAAGAACTTGAATTGGTAGAAAGAATGAAGCTCTCGAAATCCAAGTATGATAGGGTTGTTTTAACAACTCTGGGGTCAAGAGTTCTTGGATATTTAGAGCTTTACTTACATTTAAAAAGGGAACAACTCCAGATACCGTTACAAATCTGAAGAGGAAGTTCAAAATGTTAAATTACACTTTGGAAAACTTTAGGAAAAACAGTGAAGGATTATACGAAATCTATGACAGATTTTCTTTTGATAACTTTTTTAGGCTACTTTTAAGCGAGGGTTTTGATTACGAAGAAGCTTTGAATTTTGTTTTATGTAGCTGTTCATTAAGTACTATTATTTTTCAAGAAAGGATTTATAACAAGTATTATCTGAACATTTCTACTGAGAAGACTATATCTAATGATTTGATTGATTTAAAAAATCAATATGTCATTGAGATTGTAGCAGACAAAGAAGGACTCACTAAACAAAACAGAGTAGGCCGGGTAGCTGCGTGGATTAGAGAATGTAGTCCTAAAGAAATTTCTGACTGGGAAAACTTCTACTTTCAAAAACTAAAGGATTTCCTAAAGCGTAAAGGGATTCATTTACAACCAAAAGAATATTTAGAAAGTTTGGGTAAAACACTCTATACAAAAATCACGGAAGCTTTGAGGTCTGAAATAGATGAGGTAACAGAAGAAGATTGTATGAAGTATATCAGAGACCTTGTTCTTAAAAGAACATTTGATGGCTACATGACTGGAAAATTTATGACCGTAAAATATCGAAAACCTGTTTCTCATAGGCTGGTCTTTTTAACATAACGTCTTCAATGTAGGCTCGTAATGGTTCTGCAACACTCCAAGCCTGCGAAATACACCCCTTTGATTCGTGAGGTGCATCCCCATCAAATATCTCACTTATCGTTCCGAGTCCCACACGAAATATCTCATCCTGAAAGAGGGGTTGCAGAAAATTTTGAAAGGCAAAAGCACGCCATTTCTCTTCGAAGTTCTTAACTCTCAAGAAGGCGGTGACGAAGGGTCCAAGAAGCCAAGCCCAAACAGTTCCATTGTGGTAGGCTTTATTGCGGTGAGCCCAGTCGCCCGAATATTTTCCGATGTAACGTGGATCTTCGGGGGAAAGAGTCCTCAGCCCATAGACGCCGAAAAGACTCTTCCAAACAACCCCCACAACTCCCGCAGATTTTTCTTCCTCAAGCATAGAAAAATCCAATAAGACTGCGATTATTTGGTTTGGTCGCAGGGATGGGTCTCGCACATTATCATATATTACATCGAACAAGTAGCCCTTCTGGTTATGCCAAAACTTTTCTCTAAAACTTCCTCTTACCTTTTCAGATAGATTGGCGTATTTCTCTGCGTCTTCTCTTTGTTTGAAGCGAGTCGCCAAAAGTTGCATGGTTTTTAGGGCGTTGTACCATAGGGCTTGGATTTCCACTGCTTTTCCATCTCTCGGCGTGACTGCGTGATTGTCTATCATGGCGTCCATCCAGGTTAGTTGTGGTCCGTGAGAGATGAGACCGTCTTGGTCCATATGTATGTCGTAGTGTGTTCCCTGTATATGATGTTCCATGATAAATTGTAGTATCTCCCAGAGTTGTTCCCTAACAAAATCGAAATCTCCCGTGTACTTGAGAAACTGAAGAACTGCATTGAAATACCATAGAGTAGCATCCACTGTGTTGTATTCTGGTTTGTCTCCGGCGTGGTCTGGAAATCGGTTTGGGATTATGCCTTTTTGACAATATTGTTTGAAGGTTAATAGGATTTCTTTGGCGTCCTCAAATCGTCCTGTAGCAAGTGTTAAGCCTGGCAAAGAGATCAGCGAGTCTCTCCCCCAGTCTTCAAACCAGTGGTATCCAGCAATCACAGACTTCGTCTGAGTTGACAGTCGTTTAACTATGAAAGAGTCGGTCGCTAAAATGAGCCTTTTTAGCCAATCTTCCATCACAACATCAGGATGTCTGTCTTTAAACAGAGTCAGCAAACTTCTCTGATGATTCAATTCTGATTGATACAGATCTTCGATCTTCATGGATTTGCTGTGGATAGATGAAAAGGTTTTTTTGGTTTCACTGAGGCTTTTTCCAGCCACAGCGAGGAAATAGAACTCTTTTCTTTCATTGGGTGCAATTTGAATGTCGAATTGTCCAGGTCGGAAAACGTCATCTAGATGACTTTCTCCTCGAGCTTTGTCAGCTCTGAAACATACCTCTCTGATCCATTTTTCACCTGTGACATATTGTCCATCGCTTGAAAAAAGAAGCAAGGTAGAGACAAGTGTAGACGGCTGAATAATCACCGCTTCCTTAGAGGCTTCTTGGGTGAAGTTCCATGTCAACTCGTTCTTGTTGGTGATGGAATGGAAGTGTCTTGAGTTAACGAGTGGAGAGATGTGGATCAGCACTTCGCTCTCATTTGAATTTGAAACGTCGTAGAGAACTGCTGTGGCGTTTTTCTCATGAGGCATAAAGATGGTTTTCATGAGACGGATTCCATGCAAGTCATATTTGTAGGTTGGGAATGGAGTTAAAGAGAAGCCTGAAAGAAAGCGATATCCCAATGGTTGGATGGATTCTTTGAATTCGTTTGATCCCAGCGAGTATTTTTTGCTTTCAGTTTCGATTTCTTCGTCAAGTTTTGACAGAAGAACTCTACGATCCGTAGGTGGGTTGAAAGATGCGACCAAAAGCCCATGATATTTTCGAGTGTTTATTCCCAGGGTAGTGGAGGAGGCATAGCCTCCCAGCCCGTTTGTTACTATCCATTCCATTTGAATTGCTTTGTCGAAGTTTGAGAGAATGTTAGGTTGGATGTCAATTCTTGGGAGATTGGTTTCCATTTTGTTTTCACGTGGTTAGGGTATCAATTCAGCAACATTTTGGTCTCTTTTTACCTTAAAGAAGTTGGCAACTGGGTTGCATTTTGTTCGCAACAGCAAGGCATGTGGAGACTTTAAATTGAACTCTGTTAGGGTTTCGACGTAGCCCATGCCCTTTGCCACAATCATGTCAGATGAGTTGTAGAGGGTCACAAACTCTTTGGAACATTCTTCTGGAATTAATCCAACAGCGTCCGTTCCAGTGGTGACCACATCGTCTGCAACTTCATTCATCCCTACATATTTGGCGTCTTCCATGGTGGCGTCGTTGAGAACTGGTCCACCCTTTACTCCAACTATGACGCTTACCCCAAGTTTTTTCAGCTCACGGACTAGCAGTGTGTCAAAGGCTATTTCTCCAGCGTTGTCTGCCAAATATAGAATTCTTCTCGCCTTCTTAGCCAAATTGAAAATTTTAGGAATCTCGTCGATGGCTAGGTCGTTTTCCGCCTCTGCAATCCACTTTTCCATGTCGTTGTAGTTAAACATGTGACCTGGAATGTCAAATTCTATGATGTTGCCAACTATAGAGCATAAGCAGGCTTTTCTGAACCGTGACTCTGCTGATTTCTCGTTCAAAGTTAACTTTTCTACTTGTGGGAGCATCTCTAGAGCCTTTTTGTTGCTCTTCTGTTTTCGTTTAGTGTAGGGGTCCAGATTGCCTGTTATTTTCTTTACCATTCGGTCTCTTTTGGTGCCGAGGATGGCTGGAATTGCGTTTGGTTTGAACTCTTTGGCTAAGAGGCGAGTGAGCACGGACATAGCCTTGAATTGAATAGATGGATCCCTTGTTGCCTCAATGATTTGCAGGTAGCCGCGATGAAGGATGCAAGAGGCGCACTCAACCTCAACCTTCAATGAGAAAGCCTCTGTCACATTTTTGTTGTTGCTTCAGCAAACTCTAATAACACTTTGTAAGGGTATTTCGCCTTCACAACGCCACTAGCCACCAACACTCCTTCACTTCCGAGTCTCAAAGCAGCGGCCACATCCTTGCCAGTGGTTATGCCCGCTCCGCAAAGAACCACCATATTGGGGTTGATTCGCTTTATGAGTTCCACGGTGCTTGTTACAACTTCGGGCTTAGCCTGTGATACGGGTATGCCTGTTCCGATTAGTTCTGGGGGCTCCACGGCGGTCATGTTGGGTTTGAGTGCTGCTATCGCGGCGCTTACAGAGGGGTTGTTGGCACAGACTACTGAGATTAGGTCTAGTTCTTGGGTTCTTTTGATGGTTGCGTCGATGTCTGCGAGTTTTAGTTGTCTTTCTGAGTGGTTGATGAGGGTTCCTATGGCGCCTGCTTCTTTGATTGATTCGGCGAGTACGTGACCCGTGAAACTACCATACTTGATTGGTTCGATGTGTTGTGCAAAAATAGGAACAGATATAGAATGAGCAATTGAAGAAATATCCGCAAATTGAGGTGCTACACCTATACAGACATCGGTTTCTAAACTTACGTTTTCTGCTGTTCTTGCGAGTTCTAACGCCTTTTTTCCAGTGCCTTCTTGGTATGTCTTGAAGTTTACGAGAATTAGTGGGGTTCGGATTTTGGTCATAATGTTCACGATTTATAGGATGTTTGTTGGGAATTTAAATAGTTGCTAAGTTGGAGAGTTTTTGTGTGAGTGTGTGAGTACTCTCTATAGAGGAGGGAGGAATGATGGAGTTTTTCTGTTGTTCTCCATCGTTGGACGCCAAATTGTGGATATGACAACAAGTATAATCCTTATTTTCAGTGTTGACGATACGATTAAACCAGTAGTGGCGGTATATAAATAAAAGAGGATGCTGCGTGGAATGGGGAGATGCGTTCGATGGGACCCTTTTTTGTTGCTTTCGTTGTGATTGGTTTTATTCTTGTCGCAATCGGGATGGTTGTGCGAAGGTTTTTGCCTCATAGAAGAGGAACCATAGAGTTTTGGATTCTAAGCTTTCCCACTTCAGAGTGGTTCTCTATCATAGCCTATGGGATATTTCTTATAGTCTTAGGCACATTCTTGGGAATCTTAACACCACTCTAAGCGAGTATGACCCCCTTCTTCTTAGCAAGACTTATCTAGGCTGCTACTTCTTTTGCTTTGCCTGAACGATTACCTTTCCGCAGCGTTCACATTTTATTTTGACTTCGATTCGGAGAGTCTTGTAGACTGGAATTAGGTTCACGTGTCCACAGTCGCACTTGATCTTGACGAATCGTAGCCGTTTGGTCATTTAACATGCCTTGTTTCTCCTCTAACGATTGTTGTGAGGCTTTTAGTAATAATTGATCTCTTAGAATCTGAATCAAAACTGAAAAGCACAACATGTTACAAGTATATGGTATTTGATTTTAACAAACTGTAGCTTCTTCATTGTAGAGAAAAAGAAAGAGTCGGTATTTAGTGTTACTTCATTGTGCTTGATATTCGTATTCAATTCAAAAAAGAAATTGTGTTTTAGTTTTGCGGGGCCATCATTGTATTCTCACAATGCATCAGCGCAACCTTATAGCTTGAATTTGGGATGTTATTTGAGAGACCAAATTCTTAGTATGCTGCAACAATAACAGCGTAGGGCACCCATAGTGGCTCCGTGAGACCTGCTACAGCCTGAGGAATGCTATAATGCGATTGAGTGTAGAAGTACAAGTAATAAACACCGTCTTCGTTTGGAATAGTTAGACTGAAACTAAAGGTTTGTTTTACGCCAGGGTAACCATCTGGTACGCTATCATATAGTCCATGATAGTATGTGGAATTCGGTGGGGGCCGGTTTGGTGTCCATGAATATACAAAGAAGGCTTGGCGGATCGCCCCCGTGTTATAGTTGTCGAATATCTGGAATTCACCGGTTACTGTGATTGTCGTGCCTTTCTGTACACAGATTGACTGTTGCTCTCCAGATGTGACCTAGTCTAGATCCAACGAAAGAAGCCAGTATCCCATCCTAACTCTATGAGTCTCTTCTCTCTATTTGATGTATCCCAGACCAATGCTATCCTCTTACACTCTTCTAACAATCCCTTCTTTTCCAAGATAACCCCTAGCGTTTCTTACTGAGACCTCCTTAGTGACCTTCACCCCATCACACTCTCTCCTGTTTTGTTAATGCATATTAATGAAGAAGCGTGGTAAAGCTAGAAGTCCAGATAATATTATTCAAGAGCGTATAGAGCTATTCTGGAAAGAACATAAGGGTACGGAAGTTTACGTTTTCTCTTTTATGGGCACGTAGTAGTATTCTCCAATTTTCTTCTGATGCCTGTCAAGCTTAGAATTCTCCTTGTTCACCCGTGGCCTCTTCGTCACTGGATCTCTCCTAAAAGTGACCTCCATCTCTTTCAAGAAAGTATTCATTCCTCTTCGAAGGGTTGTGGGCGGATTAGCCAAACCATAGATTCCAGGCTCACCAGTGAAGATCATGAGGCGATCGGCAATGAAATCTTGGGCTACAACATCGTGTTCAACGACAAAGGCTGTCACGTTTCGGCTCTCTACCACGCGCCGAATCGTCCGAGCCATGGACAACCTCTCTTCCACGTCCAGATACGCACTAGGTTCATCAAGAAGATACAACTGAGTGCTTTTGGACAAGCAACTAGCGATAGCGACCTTCTGCAGTTCTCCACCACTAAGCTCAGAGACATCACGGTCTAAGAGGGGCTCCACGTTTAAGGGTTGCAGAATCTCGCTTCGATACCAGCTAGAACTGAAATCATCCTTTGCTATGCTCCTCAAAAGTTGTTGGACAGTTCCCTTATACTCTGCTGAAATGTACTGAGGTTTATAACTCAGAGTCAACCCATACTGTAATGACGGCTCTCCAGTGTCAGGCTTCTCCAATCCAGCCAGCAACCTAATGAAGGTGGTTTTTCCAATCCCATTGGGTCCCAATATCCCAATGACTTCCCCTTGTTTTGCTTCTCCAGGCGCAACAGATAACGTAAACTCTCCATAGGATTTTTTCATGCCACCCCACATAAGCAGTGTTTCCCCCACTGTCGTGCTGACTGCTGGAGGCTTTATATGAAAGATTACGGGGGTCTTCCTAAAGCGGACATTCTCATCTGGGATGAAGCCCTCTAGATAGATGTTGATTCCAACTCTCACCCCGTGAACGTGGGATATGATGCCATAAACTCCTGTGGTTCCATAGAAGACACAGATCTGGTCAGACAGATAGTCGAGAATGGCAAGGTCGTGCTCTGCCACGATCACGGTTTTGTCGTCTTTTCTAAGACTTCTTATCACTCTGGCAGCCTGAAGACGCTGTTTAACGTCCAAGTAACTAGACGGCTCGTCGAAAAGATAGACATCCGCCTCCCGACATATAGTCGCAGCGATGGCAACCCTCTGGAGTTCACCCCCACTCAAGACATCTAAAGGTCGATCCCAAATGGTCTGAAGTTGAAGTTGCTCCTTTAGCACTCCCAGCCTGTCTCGTTCATTAACCTTTTCAAGTAGCTCTCCTACTTGACCTGAAACCACCCGTGGAATCTTGTCCACGTATTGGGGCTTATGAACAACGCGAAGCTTCCCATCGTCTAGTTTCTGGAAATACTCTTGAAGAGTTGAACCACGAAAATGCTCAATAATCTGAACTTGATCTGGAGGTTCTTCATAATTTCCAAGATTGAGTTTGACTTCTCCTGAAAGGATTTTTAGGGCTGTGGTTTTTCCGATTCCGTTTTGTCCCAGAAGTCCCAGTACAACTCCCGGAGAAGGTATGGGAAGGCGGAAGAGTTTGAAGGTGTTAGGTCCAAATCTGTGGCTGCACTCTTTCTCAAGTTCGTCTGGGAGATTGACTATTGACAGAGATTTAAATGGGCACTTCTTGACGCAGATGCCACAGCCCACACAAAGAGCTTCCACAATCAATGGTCTATCATTCTCAAATCGGACAGCTTCCACTTTGCTCCTTATCTGTGGACAAAAACGGTAGCACTCTCTAGCGCAATGTTTAGGCTTGCACTTATCCTCATCTAACACAGCAACTCTTACCATTGGTTTTCGCCATGTGGTATTTTAAACAAAGAATAGAAGGAATAAACGACTCTTAAGGTTTAAAGGTAAAAAAGGTAAAAAGTTAGATAAAAAATGAAGGTGTAAAATTAACAATGGTTACCATTCTTCTTCCTCTTCTTCCACTTCCTCTTCTTCCCATTCTTCTTCCTCCATCTTTTCACCTCCTTTGATGCCTCATATCTTGCCGCTTAATCCTACTCAGACACATTCAAGGTTTTTTAAGCGTTTCTATAAACCAAGAAAAATCGACGCAAAGAAGACAGAAACGGGCTTATTTGGCCTCTCGCATGACCTTCGCTTTCAGCGCTCCCCTCGGCTCCATGTCCAACAATGAATACGTGGTCTGTGTTTTGCACTATGATTCTTGCCAAGTGAACCGGATATTTGATGTTCGTTAGGAGTCCGGTGGCTCGAGTGTTAAGTTTTCCCATTTATGATTGACGCTTCCTTTCTATGCGTTCAAAGTGGAGACATCCTCCCGCAAATCCTTTTTTTCTTGATCCTACTGCTGGCACGTGCAGAACTAATGAAAAATTGCTTCAGCTTAAATCATCTGAAGCTAACTCTAACAAAACATCTTTTTCTTGTATTCTTGGGTTTGGTTCATAAACTTTCAGGGTGATTTTCTCATAAGACACATCAAATAAGGTGGTGAATAGTGTACGGACTTTCACGCGTTTATCAATTCTCATGACGCTGTAGGGTTTGGCTTCTAAACTCGCCAAAATATCAAGTGCTACTTGAGGTGTTTTTTCTTTAACCTTCGATAACAACTTGGATCCTATCTTGTATCTAGACATACTTGATCTCAGTGAAGTTTCATCCTTTTCGAGGCTACTTAATTCCCTTGAAACATAGTGATTCGTGTGTAAATACGTGTCCACAACTTCCGTTACGCAATGTTTTTGAGAAGTCGTTTCGATGTTTATTGCTCTATTTTCCCCTTGGGAAACGATGTTAAAGCTTCCTCCAGAAGCTCTTTCCTGAGACAGTGTCCTTTTGATTACATCTTCCATGTTCTTTGCTTCTAACTGAGAACGATCGATCAAATGACGTGGACAACCCATTCTCATGTCGGGAGTAGGCATGGCGTTATTAGTAATGATCATGCCATATGCATTAAAAGCAAATGAGTTTCCAGGGATCATGCCTGGATAACAGAAACTTATGAAGGGTATCCCATTGTCAGGGTAGACCTTTAGCAAGTAACAATTGTCCATGTGATCTTTGGTGTTGTCCTCATTGTGAGCGAGTATAATCCGATCAGATTCCCTAAAAACCACGGTAGTACACCCTTTCCCTGGCAAATCATACTTACAGTTTATGAGGAGAATATCTGTTAAATTCGATCTGGAACCATCGGCGATTCCTGTGATCTCCTCCATGTACTGAGGAAAAAACCTTTTTCCATAGTCGGTCAGTTTTTGAAGTCTGGGATTTCTCTTTTCCACTTTTCTTAACGACTTAAGCCTCTTACTCTTTCCTAAAAAGTCAGTAATTTGAGGCCTAAACTTTTTTCCGATTTCAAAACCAATCTCATAATTGTGTCCGCTGACCGAATAAACGGGAAGTAGTAAATTCTGTGTCATGCCAGTTCTCTATTTGAATGAAACACTTTAAGGATTTTGGTTGCGCGTGCATTGATGCTACTTAACAATTAGGACTGGGCAAGATACGTGATGCATTACTCCGTCGCTTACGCTTCCTAAAAGCATCTCTCTTATGCGGCTGATCCCCCGAGCCCCCATAACAATTAGCTCAAAATTGTCTTCCTTTGCAACTCTGATGATTTCTTCAACCGTGTGGCCTTCCTTAAGTAACGTGTCAACTTTGACTTTTCCAGCTTTCACTTTTTCTTTGCCATCATCCAAGATTCTACTTGCAACTTTCCGAGCAGCTTCAACCAGTCTGGAAACGTCTGGAGCGGTCGTAACCGGAACACCGGCTGGAACCATACTTGCTTCCCGCATCATACTAGGCACACCAACGACCGAATACACGTGGACAAGTGTTATCTTTCCTTCAAATTTCTTAGCTATTTGGATTGCGACGTCTAAGGCTTTGAGTGAATGTTCAGAACCGTCTAACGGAACCAAAATCTTCTGAAACAATTTCATCAGCATCCTATTTCAGAGTATTGGCGTTAAACCAAATATAACTTTGGTATGCGTCTTAGCGCGCGCAATTAGTATCGCTATGTAGGCTTTGGCGGTTAGCTCATAGATGGAAGCCTTGAAGCTTGCTTTGGTTTTCTTGATGTCTATTCTTTTTGGTGTATATGGATTCTTGGATATAGAGCATTGACAATGTTAATATAAGAAAAACTACTAGAATTTGTCTGGGGATGATGTGCGGCGACGGTTGGAGTGCGTACTGTGACAGCTGTACTAACCTGCGCTGACCCCTTCACCTTTCAATCTTTTCAAAGAAAGTTTTAATTTCTTAATGAAAAATAACCTTAATAGCGGTGGGGAAAAATGGCACAGCAAATCTTGATTGTTCCTTCAGCCATTGGAATTTTACTCTTGGCAGTCATAATTTCGTTCTTCATTGTAGCTAATCTCTGGAAAAAAGGCAAGACGGTGGAAGCCATGTTGATCATTAATGCCTTACTCCAGATTGTTACAATCGTGATTCTTTTGTCCAAGTAACCATTGTACCTCAAGTGCCTTCATTAACAGAAAGCCTTAATGGAGGGTTGACTATGCTTAGAGATTTCAACTTGCTCGTAACAACCGCACGTGGCAACGAGGAAGACGCGTGCTCAGAAATCTGGTACTTGTTAGGAGAAATAGGAGACTCAGCCGCCACTGTTGACAAGACTGGAATCACAGGGTTAATAGCTGCCAAAACAGCCTTCAACCCCTTCAATGTGATCGAGAAGTTTCGAGAGATACTGAAGCAACGCCCGTGGGAGTTCAGATACACTTTTCGAGTAATCCCCATCGAGAAAGTTGTGCGAACTGAACTTGAAGACATTGAAGGGGCAGTCACTGAACTGGCTTCAAAAATAAGTGAAAACGAATCCTTCCGTGTAACCGTCGAAAAAAGATTCACCCAGATTTCAACAAAAGACGTAATCGAAACTGCGGCGGCAAACATTGAGAGAAGGGTTGACTTGGAAAACCCTGACAAGATGGTTCTGATAGAGATTGTTGGGAAATTCACTGGAGTATCCGTTGTGAAGCCCAGTGAACTCTTTTCTGTGATGAAGGAAAAGTTCCGTTAACGCTCTATCGCCAGCAGCGCCATGTGCTCTATTACCAAGTTAACTAACGCTTCCTTTTCAAAGCCCTTCTTCTCCAACTTTGCTTCGAGTTCAAGGTCAGAAATACCAAACAGTTCTTTAATCATCTCGAATTTTTCATCGGATAATTCGATAACATTGTCATCACACAGACCTGGGATAAGATTAGAGATAGATTCTAAAGTCTCACGAGCTTTAGCTTCTGTTTCAGCAATGACAAGAACAGCAACTTCTGAAGTCTCGGCTGTGATTCCAAGCAATTCCACAGCTTTCTTAATCTGTCTCTGGGCAGAAGCGTAAAGAAGTGTCTCAACAGTCAAACTGTTTGAGATGCTTAGGTTGGTTTCAAAAGCCTTCACGGCGTTTAAAGCGGCGAAGTAGAGATGCTCAGGTCCAGCTATCAAGTTAGCGTTGAAGAACTGGACAGAAACCTCTTCGGTCTTCTTTCGGATATCATCCAAGAATCTTTTAGTGTCCTTAATCCTGACGTTTCTGAATCCGGATACACCGATGTATTTGTAGTAGCCTTCGATTCTTTTAATCAATTCTTCTCTTTCCTTTCCAGTATTTCTCTGATAAATCGCTCCACAAGCTTTCTGTCTAGTCCAGACTTTACAAGTTGTTTCTTTACCTCTTCGAATGGCTTCTTCTGCTCCTCACATTTTTTTAGAATGTTTCTGATGGTTTCCTTCCTCTCCCAAGGAAAAACAATCCACAACTTGGTTTTCTTCATGTAATAATCTGGTGTTAGAACACTCCATGGCTTATAGTAAATTGTGGCAATTTTGACATCGGTTGCGCCTTCATTTAATAAATGTATCTTCACTAAGCGAAGACTCTTACCAGTGTCCGCTACATCGTCCATGACAAGAACCCCTTTGCCCTTCACGGAAGCGGAAATAGGCTGAGTTATAACAGGTTCACCTTTAGTTTCAGCAACCCCCAAATAAAACTCTGCCCTAACATTCGCAAGTTTTGGGTTCTCTAATAAATCAGACATGACTCGTGCTGGAGCCCATCCTCCTCGGGAAACTCCAACGATTACGTCTGGTTCAAAACCGTTTCTCCGAATTCTATCTGCGAGTTCAATGAGCATTTTGTAAATCTTTTCCCAAGAAGGAATCTCAAACTCTAAATCCTTGCTCACTTCTGAACCTCAAGACCTCTGTTACGTTCTCAGATTATTGTGCGAATCGTGGTTTGATTTCTCTGCGGTGCAGTTCCCTCAATTTACGGGGATCCGCTCCTACGTCAAGAAGGATGAAGTGTTTAACTCCAGCCTTCACGAACTCGTCTATTTTATCCATGCAATCCTGAGCCGTGCCAGCTATGCAGAAATCTATTGCCGCTTCCGTTGGAACAAACTTTCCGTATCTAGCAAGATATTCCACATACTCCTTTGTAGGCATCCAATCTATGTAGGAATAAGACCTGAACTCTTTTGGAAACTCAATGTCGTAGCCAGCCTCCTTTAGAATTTCTGGGACTAGAACAGGCTTCACTCTGTCAAGTGCCTTGTAGGCATCCTCAGCTTTATCAGCAATTGATATCAGAACCAATAACCCTGCGTCAATATCGTCAGACGCTCTCCCAGCTTTCTTAGCAGCAGCCTCAATAACCTTCAAACGGTTCATGTACATTTCTGGGTTCAAAGCGAGTGGCAACCAACCATCCGCAATTTCACCAGTGATCTTCAGCGTGCGAGGGCTGTTCGCGGCAAGATAAACGGGTATTCTTAAACGTGTTGGCTTTATCTGTAAGAATGCATCTTTAAACTTCCAAAATTCACTTTGGTAGCTAAAGGTCTCTCCAGTCCATAACCTTCTCATGAGTTTAACAGATTCCACAAGTTTTGAAACTGGTTTATTCCATTCTATTCCGAATGGTTCCAAGTTCATAGCCGCTCCAGAGCCTAACCCAAGTATAACGCGCCCGCCAGAGAATTGATCTATGGTTGCCAGCCTTTGAGCCAGAACCGCCGGATGATATCTGTGTGGATCTGTAACGCAAGTTCCAAGTAACACTTTCTTTGTAACCATTCCTACAGCGGTTAGAAGTGTCCACGCCTCAGGAACAGTACGACCCGGAAAATGCAGGAGATGATCCCCAGTCCATAAGGAGTCGAATTCAGCTTCTTCACTAGCCCGAGCAAATTGTAACATTTCCTCTACAGGAGTCAGCCAGGGTAAGACTACGCCAAACCTAACACTTTTTCTTGGCATTTCTAACACCAAAATTCACCGATCAAACAAGGAACTAATCTATCTCTTTACGCTTTATAAGGATTGAATGGCGTCTTCAAATCCACTCTTGAAAAAATAGGTTTTCAACTACTATCATAGGATTGAAACCCAACAGACCACAAAATAGGTTGTGTTCCAAAATCAGAAAGCTAAGACAAACCATCATCTCAGCAGTTGATGAAAAAATCCAAAATTTTTCTCTCTTTTCAAGGAAGAAAAAGAACAGGGGCTGTCAAATACAAGTAAAACATAGTGAAAAGAATCTTAAGAGGGTTTCATAATTATTCAAGCAAGCAATGAGGTTTCATCTTGAGAGAAGTCATTGAATGTGTTCCGAATTTCAGCACATCAGACCCGAAAGTTGTAGAAACCATACTGAAAGAAATAAGAAAAGTCAAAGAAACACACATCCTCGATTACACTTACGATAATTACTACAATCGACTTGTGGTTTCCTACATCGGAAACAAAAGCTCAATCTTCACTGCTGCACTAAATTCAGCCACAAGAGCCATCGAACTCATTGACATGAACAACCACAAGGGACAGCATCCACGCATTGGAGCAGTGGACGTCATGCCCTTCATTCCCATCCAAAACACAACCATACAAGACTGCATCAAACTAGCAAAAAAATTTGGAAAAACACTCGCAGAAAAATGCCATATTTCAGTCTACCTATATGGAGAAGCCGCTTCCAAACCAGAAAGAAGCGACCTAGACTGGATCAGAAAAGGAGAATACGAGAAACTCTCGGAGATGATGAAACAGCCAGAGCGAAAACCAGACTTTGGGCCCACATCCCCTCATCCCACAGCAGGCGCAACAATAACAGGCGCCAGAAAAATCATGATAGGCTTCAACGTGAACCTAAACACTGCAGATTTGGAAACAGCCAAAAAAATCGCCAAGGCTTTGCACGCAAAAAAGGGAGGGTTAACTCACGTGAAGGCGATGGCTGCTAAGATTCCAGAAAAGGGCATGACCCAAATCGGAATGAGTATCAGCGATTTCGAGAAAACCCCTCTCTACAGAGTTTTCGAGTTGATTAAGATTGAGGCACAACGATACAATGTTCAAATCGTTGAATCCGAGTTTTGTGGTTTGGTTCCACTGCAGGCAATAATTGACGTAGCCAAATATTACATGAAGATAGACCAGGTGGATGAAAACCGAATTCTGGAGATTGCAGTGAAGAAAGCCATGGAAAAAGGCTGAACTAAATGGTTAAGAAAGAAGTAGATCTGATCATCGAGAACGCAAATGAACTTCTAACCTTGCAAGGCTCAAGCCAAAAACCACTCACAGGAGAAAGAATGAAAGAATTAGGAATCATCAAGAGAGGCAGCATAGCCATAAGCAAAGGAAAGATAGCTGCGGTTGGAAAAACAGAAGACATCACGAGCAGATTTGTCGGAAAAGAAAAATTTGATGCGAGTCAGAAGGTTGTTATGCCCGGTTTTGTAGATTCGCACACTCACTTGGTTTTTGCGGGTTCAAGAGAAGACGAGTTCGAAAAGAGAATTCAAGGCGCATCATATCTGCAGGTTTTGAGGGAAGGAGGAGGAATATTAAAAACTGTAAAAGATACAAGGAAAGCCACCAAAGAGGAGTTAGTTGAAACTTGCCTCAAAACCCTGAAAGTCATGCTAGAACACGGAACAACCACAGTAGAAGCAAAAAGCGGCTACGGACTAACAACAGCGGATGAAGTAAAATGTCTAGAAGTCATGAGACGCTTGAATGAGAAGCAACCCATCGACATCATCCCAACTTTTCTAGGAGCCCACGCCACCCCACCAGAATACCAAAGCAACTCACAAGAATACGTTAATCTCATAACAGATGAGATGATTCCAGCAATCTCCAAACATAAGTTAGCGGAATTCTGCGATGTCTTTTGCGAAAAAGGAGTTTTCAACATAACCCAATCAAGAGATATTCTCTTGAACGCCAGAAAACACGGATTAAAACCGAAACTGCATGCCGATGAATTGACAAACATTGGTGGCGCAGAACTAGCAGCGGAAGTGAAAGCGGTTTCTGCGGAACACCTAATCTTTGCTTCTGAACAAGGCATGAAAGCGATGGCTAAAAAAGGGGTCATTGGGGTGCTGCTTCCAGGTGCAGCCTTTTCCCTAATGACTGGACGATACGCCAACGCTAGAAGAATGATAAATCTTGGAGTGCCCATTGCCTTGGGAACAGACTGCAACCCAAGTTGTTGGACTGAAACCTTACAGATGGTAATTGCGTTGGCTTGTCACCAAATGAAGATGACTCCAGCAGAAGCTATATCAGCAGCAACGATAAACGCCGCCCACGCCATTCACAGAGCCACCGAAGTCGGAAGCTTAGAAGTCGGCAAAAAAGCAGACGTCATCGTGTTGAACATCCCCAACCACAAATTTCTGGGCTATCGTTTCGGAGTAAATCTTGTGGAAAAGGCATTCAAAGAGGGAAAACTCGTTGTTGATTACCTGTAATAAAATCATTTAGATTATTCTTCTAAAATCACGTCTAAGAGTAAAGTATTCTTGCGGAAACATTCGGTTTTCTAACTGGGCGGTGGTATAAAACTGTTTTTCGCACAGCCCAAAACCGATTTCAACGAACTCTCTCAGAGTTCCATACACGAACTCGTGTGTAGGGTTCCCCCAAGTTATGCCCACACATGAGGGATCCACATAGATGAAAAGTCTTTTACCATCCAAATTGTAGAAGGCTTGGTCGGGTCTACCATACTTAGGTTCATTAGAGACTTTGAAGGGCCAGAGTTTACAGGCTCTAGGCTTCATATGTTGAAGAGAACAAAGCCACAGGTCATAAAATGTGGTTAAGAAAACACAGCTGCCATCATTTCTTTTTCTTAAGTACAGTTTGGTTATGCTAGGCTGGGTAACTTCTATTCCGTATCTTCGAATAACGTCCACCCATTCCTTATAGCCTAACACCACATCGAAACCCTTGCAACACGCACCACAGGCAATGCAGTTCCAAGATTTCACATATTTCCAAGGAACGGGTTTCATTCGGGACCGCCAATGGTTAGGCATCTATAATTTTTAGAATGAAGGTTTCTTATAAACCATCATTTTAAGGATTAAAAAGAATTTATAGGCAATGAGCTAAAAATCTTAAAGATTAAATTCACATGTTTAATTAAGAATGACGTCTCTATTTCTTGTAGAGATATATCGTGTGTGATGGATAACCTATTTTCGGGTTCTCGCAGAAGTTGTCAACTTTAGAAGGATTCCAGCCTAGAATTTCGTAGTCATGAGACACGACTCTGGCTCCCAGTCTGAGTTCTTGCTCTAGTTTCGGTTTGACCTTATCATTTGCGCTTGTTGTGAGGTATAAGAAAATAACATCTGCTGGGCTCAAGTCCACTTTGAAAAAGTCGTCTTGAACAATTTTGATCTTAGAATCGAGGCCTAATTCAAGGATTGTGCTGGATGATCGTTTGGCAAGGTCTTCTCTTAGTTCGATTCCTATGGCTTGGGCTCCAAATTCTTGGGCTGCCATTATGACTGTTCTGCCGTCTCCTGAACCAAGGTCATAGAAGATTTCGCCTGGTTTGAGTTCTGCGAGAATAAGCATTTGACGGACTACTGGAAGGGGAGTGGAAACGTATGGTGCGACGAACAATCTGTTTTTCTCCACAGGTTTTTCTGATATTACACAATGGTTTCTATTATATATTTTTAACATTGACTGTTTTGGCTTGGTGTGGTTAGGCGACGTATGAGGTTTTTTTGGGTTGGGGCTGTCTGAATTGTCCGCATTTTGTGCAACTCGTTAGGCAGAGTTCCAAGTATTTTTCTTCGCTTTTCAGAATCTCTTCTGCAGCCCTTTCGCATAGGTTGCTTTGTTCTGTGCATCCTGCTTCTCTGCATAGGATGGCGATGTATGTGCAGCAGGTTTGGGCGTCTTTAATGCTGAAGGCTATGCGGTTTGTGCGCACCAGGAGACAGAGTTCTCTTGCTAGGACGCATGTTCGTATGTATTTGAATCTGTTAAGGGTTTGTTCTCGTAGTTTTTGGCGGCTTAACTCCAATGTTGGGTTTCTCCAGTGAGGCGATGGATTTCTGTTGTTAAGGTTTTCCTTTTTATACTTTCAGAATTCTAAATAACTATGATCCCGAAGTGAAAATACCTAGTGAGATCAGGTATACTGTTATTCTCAATTTTCCACCTTCAAGCCAAAATGAAAGAGAACGCCACAACTCAACACGGGTTGACTCGATACATAGACTAAGTCGTTATGAAGATTTAGGAAGTTTAATGGAAACGATATGTGAAAAATGGTTTCGTTTTCGCTTTCTTCTGCATGATGATAAGGGCTCAGATATGGTAACATATATGGAATAGAATATGAACCCGTCAAGGGGTCTACGTCTGTCGGATGATATTTATTATTTGAGTATAATATCCAGCCATCATCTTGCCTCGTAATTTTTCCATCTCCATTTCTGTCAAAAACTAAAATTAAGCCACCTTGTGTGTGATTCAACTTTGCTGTCATTGAAAGGTTTTCTTCAACTATTCGGAAAGTTAATTCAATTTTGAGAAAACCGCCCAAAGTTAGCGGAAGTTCAAAGGTAAAGTTTTTCGTAAGCGTTAGGTCGTTAAGCTCGCTAGTTAGATTATCAATCTGCCCAGTTAAGTTATCAATTTGCTCTGTGAAGCCATTGATTTCTTTACGTAAATCCAATGTTTGTATGTAGAGAAAACTATCAAAAAACAAAGAAATACCAAGACAAACCATCAATGCAACGACTAAAACTTTAGAAGGTACCATTTTCATCATCCACTATTCTCATCTTTCTCATCTCTTATACTCTAGCTCGAAGCAGAAAAGAACTCCATGTCCAACGACACCACTCTCCGAAACATAGATAACGTCATTATACAACATTTCTAGAGGAAACGCTATGTAGAAGATGCTCTCGTTTTCTTTTATTACTGCATGATGATACTGACTAGGCTGTGGCAAACACATTGGAAAAATTACTTCACCAGAGGCAGGGTCTATTCTGGCACGATGATAGTTGTTAGCATAATAAAGTATCCATGCATCGTCTTTATCGGCAGATATTTTTCCGTCACCATTCTTGTCGAAAGCGAGTACCAGCGCAGGATGAGAGTAGTTTTGCTTTGATGTTATTAGGAGGTGTGTTTGATTCAAAGTGAAGGTTAGCTCTATGCGGATATATCCTAATACGAGATGTGGAAGTTCGAAAGTGAAGTTTTTCGTTTGCGTCAACTCGCTGAGTTGATTTTTTAACTCGTTAATCTGGTTGGCTGAACTATCAATCTGATCATGTAAGTTGCCAATTTCCTTCCGCAAATCCAATGTTTGCATGTAGAGGAACCCATTAAAGAACAACGAGAAACCAAGACAGATAACCAATACAATAACTAAAAAGTTAAAGACTTTCATCACTTCATTCATACATCCATAAATAGTGCAACCAATTATTTAAGCCCGCTGAAACTTGTCTCCCTAGTTAGATAAGAAATCGCCTTGAAGCCTAGAATTCTAAATAACTTCTCTAAACATAAAAAAAGGCTATCAGAATCTTCTTTTTAAAGCGTCGCGTTCAGCTTCAATTACCAACTCAAAGAAACAATCCGTGAGCCCCTTTTCTTGTTTGAGAATCTGTTCAACATCAGATATCTTTAGCCTTCTCCCAGAAAGCGCAGTTGCTGCCAGTTTTCCATGCATAGACATTAATCGTCCAGTCTCTCGAGCGTATTCTCTTATTTTTTCCTCACTGCTAGTCAGTTTTTCGCCCTTCTTCTCTAAAAGCGAATAAACTTCATTTTCCTCCTTTCTCAGCACTCCAAGAGCTGTAGATCCACACTGTGGACACACTGGTCTATCTGGCAAGTCCTTTATGCGAATCATTTCTACATAGTCCCAACAGTCTGTGCAGATGAAAGTGCGGGTCTCGTTGAGCAGTCGTGCCTTCGTCGATTCTACAAGTATCAGTTTCATTCTTTCTGGAGGAATTAAGTCTGTCTTCATACTTACTCGTTCTATACCTACGCGGGCGACCGGAGTTGCGACTCCGCCAGTATCAAGCTTCGTTACTTCAACTTCGCCCTTTCGAACTTCGTTGAGAACCCGAATCATATGCTGAAGATCCAAATCCTTCGTGAAAGTTTCTTTGAGTGCTTCATCATAAATTGCGGTGCCCTCAAAACTCTTCGCTAATTTTTGGAGACTCACCCTACTGAAATCTGCCCATCTTTTCAAGGCTCCGAATCTCCGTGCAACGTGAACCATTCGTCGCTTGAAAAGACCTGTCTTCACAGTTGCTCTTGTGAGCAACTCCTGGATAGTTGAATCAGGTGTTTGCTTCAGTTCATTAAACAAGCCAATAGTTTTGTTGGCGTCTGTTGTGCCCATAGTTTGAATGAAAATGCGGTAGGGATCATGTTGAACCGCAACTGTAGCGCCTATTTGCTCAGATATGATGTGACCAATCAACTGAGCGATGGCACGATTGGTGAGGGACCCAAAATTCGCATGGAGTATAACAAAATCTTCCCAGTCTTCAACAATAATGCGTTTGTGGGTTGGGATGAGATAGCCTTTCTGAACTTGCTCAACTGTTTCGAAAATCGCACGTGAAATTGTTTCTTTGTCTGCAGGATATCTTTCGCTCAATTTAGCAGCAGTTTCTTCCACCGATACTCCACTCTGGAGTTGTTCTTCGACAAAACCTCTGACCCATCCAACTTCCTGAGCCACTTCAAACGGAACTGGAATCTCCTCCCCAATCCAGCTCGGAATCGCTCCAGTCGGATCGTCTACAGGTTTGACATAAATGTGGTCACCATAAACGTGGGTAATATTCCATGGGCTCCCACGAATAATAAATTTAATTCCGGGCTTCCCGTATTCGGCAACGAAAGCCTCATCAAGAACCCCCACTGCGCTGTCTGATGTCTCGTCAACAACGAGGTACTGTTTTTCGTCTGGAATCATGGAGAGGTTTTCGAAGTAGTATTCGTACATTGCCTTGGTTCTTCTGGGCTTTATTGTGAGCATGTCTTCAAAGGAGACCCAGGCGAGTCTTGGAAAACGAGAGTGCATGTAGGTTAGTACTTTTTCTATGTCTTGTAAAGAGAGATCATGATATGGGTATGCTTTCTTGAAGAGATCGTAGATTTCGTAGAAGTACCACCGCTTCCTTTTCATTAGCAAACCTATGATTTGGTGTGCTAGAGCGTCGTAGGGTTTTTGGGGTATGTCAACTGGTTCTAGTTCCTCTTTTTCTGCCATGCGGGCGATAACCATGGCTTCTAAGGTGTCGTCTGAATCCATTGTGATTATGAGACCTTTGGCGATGCGTCCAACTCTGTGTCCACTTCTTCCTACACGCTGAATGAGACGTGTCACCTGTCTGGGACTCATGTATTGTATGACCATGTCTATTCGCCCTATGTCTATCCCCAACTCCAATGAAGATGTAGCAACAAGACCCTTGAGTTCGCCATTCTTTAATCCACGTTCAGCCGCAATTCTCGAAGGCTTAGCTAAGGAGCCGTGATGAATAGAAACAGGAAAGTCAATGTCCCAAACTTTGAATCGACTAGCCAAAACCTCGGAGATTGCACGTGTGTTAGTGAAAAGAAGAACCGACTTCTGTTTTTCAATGAATTGACGTATGATGCGGAGTCGCGCAGCAACCTCGGGATGAGTGAAAAGAGTAGAAGCAAGTTCATAATCCTCGGAGGTTGGTTTTGGAAAAAGAATCTCCAGTTTCATAAGTCGCGCGACTGGCACCTTCACAATTTCAACGGGGCGTTCATTGCCAACCAAAAACTGGGCAACCTTTTCAGGACTGCCTATAGTGGCGGATAGACCGATGAGTTGAAATTCTCTGTTAGTTATCCATCGTAGCCTTTCAAGAGCCAACGAGAGTTGACTACCTCGCTTACTATCAGCCATTTCATGAACCTCGTCCACTATCACCCACCTGATGTGCTGGAGGTGTTGACGTAGCACTCTGCCTGGCATTATCGCTTGGAGAGTTTCTGGTGTTGTTATGAGTATATCAGGTGGGCTTCGA